>Ga0105094_10001021_pt1 | contig 14491 bp, 16 predicted proteins | sample PPLLak1March2015_2_FD_87023 | JGI IMG/M metagenome (GOLD analysis project Ga0105094, IMG submission 87023) | Freshwater sediment microbial communities from Prairie Pothole Lake near Jamestown, North Dakota, USA - PPLs Lake P8 Core (3) Depth... | ecosystem: Environmental > Aquatic > Freshwater >...
CATCTGGCAGGCCTCGACTGAAACCGAAGCTCGCCAGCGATACGACGCATTTTGTCAACAATGGCAACCCGAACAACCCAAAGCCATCCGCACTTTGCAGAACGATTTTGATGCCACCTTGACCTTCTATGCCATCCAAGAGCAGGCTGCTGCACGCAACGAAGATTGGTCGGCTCATCTACTGCGCACCACCAGCCCTTTGGAACGTACCTTCCGCGACTTCCGTCGCCGTTATCGCCTGGCGGTCTTGTTCCACTCCGATGCCGGTGCTAGATCCACCACCTCTCAACTGGCTGCCCGTTTTTCATGAACCAAGGATACGCTAACATTATTGGTCACATCCAAATTAGAGTAAAATTGACCCACAGTAAGTTATCAGGAGGTCGTATAGATCATTTAGTGGAAGCTCAAGTGATCGACTCGCGTCACCTCAAGTTGAAGAGACCGATACAGATCGCGCCAGGATCAACGGTGATGATCACCATCGAGCCTACCGAGGAACAAGAATGGTATCTGCTTTCTGAACAAGGCTTAGAAGAAGCCTATAGCGAGGATGAGCCGGATCATTCCCTGGAAAGGATTAAGATCCCCAATCCGGAATATCAGCCGTGAAAGAGGGGGATATCCTCCTGACGCCAATGCCGCAGGCTGACGGCAAGGTTAAACCGCCCTGCCATCTACTTGTGCGAGATGCCACCCTTCCGAGACGCGTTAGTGCGCGGTGTCAGCACCCAGACGCACCAGCTTGCGCCTGATTTTGACGAATTGATCACCATCCAGGATAGCGACTTTGCCGCCAGCGGTTTGGTAAGCAACTCGCTTAACCGGCTGGGTTTTTTGGCGGTGTCGCCACGCCGGAATATCATCTACAGCATCGGATCGATCTCACCCGAAAGACATAAACGTTTGCTCCACCGGCTGAGCGAATACCTGGTCAAGGCCGCTTGACCGGGACACCCGTTCGCACCAATGGTGCATACCCCCTTAAGCCGTTACCCCCGTTTACACCTGGTGTAAACCCCTTCACACTAGGGGGTATGAACCAGGCGATCAGGGTTTACACCAGGGGTTCGCACCAGTCAGCTGACTGGAACCAACCATTGCTCTCAAACTGGAGTACAATAAGTTCCAGTTCAGGCATTTGGAGGTACCCATGAGACGACGGTGGCAAGATCGAATTGTAATAGACCCTGACATCCATCACGGCGACCCCTGCATCAAGGGCACCCGCATCCCTGTGGCAATGGTGGTCGGTAGCCTGGCGGATGGCCTGACTTTCGATGACATCCGGCAGGATTACCCTCAATTGACCGGTGATGATCTCTATGCTGCCCTCGCTTACGCTGCAGAAGTGATGCGCCAGGAGATCGTCTACCCGCTTTCCGCATAAATACACTTCATCCGAGCGCCTTGCATGCGAATCAAAATTGACGAGGACCTGCCCAGGCAAGTTGTCGCCTTGCTGCACGAGAAAGGCTATCAGGCCGATTCGGTAGTAGATCAAGCCATGTCAGGCTGGATGGACGCCGAGCTTTGGCGCAGGATACAGACTGAGAGCCGTTTCCTGATCACCGCCGATAAAGGTTTCGCCGACATTCGCGTGTATCCACCCGCTACCCACGCCGGTGTCATGTTGCTGCGCCCAGATCAGGATGGCATCCGCCCCATAGTCGAGTTGATTGAAAAAGTGCTTCAAAGCTACGACCTCAATGCATTAGCTGGAACAACCACGGTGGTCACCCCGCGCGGTGTGCGTGTACGCAAAAGCGTTTGACTTGGTTATCATCTGGATCGGACTCGTCTGTTACCGCTCCCATATTCATGTAGATTCAGATTCTTTCACTCTCGAAGTTTATCCTGAACCTGAGAAGGGCTCGTTCAGAGTGACGTCGTTCCGGGTGCAATTGGGGTGCAATTCGCACAGACAGACCAGACAAAACGCACAAAATGGACTCGGTCTACCCCCAGATATGCTCCCCAATGCCGCTTGCGATCCCCACCTGTACGGGATAGACCGCCCAGACTCGCTCTCAACACGCCTTCGGATCAGACGGTTGTGAGTTCGAATCTCGCCGGGGGCGCCTAATAGTGGGATTTGGCCTGCTCGATGAGCAGGCTTTTGTTTTCGGGGAAAATCAGGAACCTATGCTCCGTCAGACCCATCCCATGACGCAGTTCTTTGTCTACAATCTTTATGACAATTAGGTGATTTTTGTAACGCCATTTATCGATTGACAAATGACAATAAATTTGGTATCCTATCCTTGTATTGTCCTATAAAACACATTTTCATCTAGTGATACAACAAGCCAATTTGGTCCGAAATAAGTTCAGCCTATCACCCGACTTTCGGTGCATGCCTGCCCCAGAATAACGATCCCGGGTGAATTTCAGTCAGGAGGATAACGGATGTCAGACACCTACAGTTTGGTTGAGGCAACAGTAAAAGTCATCCAGGACCGCCGCAGCATTCGCGAATATACTTCTGAGCCGATCTCGGAGGAAGACCTTAAACTGATCTTCGATGCTGCCCGCCTGGCCCCTTCCGGAGAGAATGCACAGCCCTGGCGTTTTGTCATTGTGAAAGATGAAGGCATGCGCAAAAAGATAGGGGCGCTGGGAGGCGGCGGCAGCGGCCGGCGCTTTACTGCTGAATTCGTCACCAAGAAAATGCAGGAGCGCTTTGCCACCCTGCAAGATGAGGAAAAGAAAAAAGCCGCTTTCGAGAAGCTGACTTCCGGACAGGTGTCGGCTTTTGCGGCGACTGCCCCGGTCAACGTGGTGGTGTGCGGTAAAAAAGATGTCTGGGACCTTAACTACGACACGTCCGCCGCAATCGAGAATATGCTCCTCATGGCCACCGCTCTGGGTTTAGGTGCCTGCTGGGTGATCGCTCCCTGCATTGATATCCGCGATGAGCTGCGAGTCAAAGAGCTACTGGGTGTCCCGGAGGAATTCAAAATCATCAGCATAATCTCAATCGGCCATCCAACACGACCCCACCGGCCTCGACCCCGCCTCCCCATCCATGAGATCGTATTCCGTGAAAATTGGGGTGAATTTTACTACGAGGAACAAGCATGAACGACCAATCGATTTCCCTGGATTACGCCAACAGCCTGGTGTTTGAGCTAGAAAAAGCCTTCTGGGATGAACGAGGCAAAGGGGCGCGCTTCCGCCTGACAACCATTGGACGCGAATTTTTCAATAACAAGGTGCGTTCTTCCCTCAAATCTACCAACCTTGACGATATCCTGCGCACCATTGAAGAGGTCCTTAAGCGCGAGGGGATCGCCAGTAAGGTTACCTACAGCAGCGAGGAACGATTGCTACGCGTGCAGATTGAGGGCTGCGTCCATCGCCCAGTCGAAGAAATGATGATTGCGCGCGGCATCGAACCTTTTACCTGCCTGCCGATCAACTTGCTTGTACTGGCCATCGAAGAAGTGTGGGATCGCCCTGCCGAGCTGGCTGAGATCAAAATAGAGCCAGCGGCCTGTCAGCTTCTTACAGTCCTTTTCGATAAGCGGCCTACGCTCGAATAGGAGGCCTTTATGACCAAGCTGGTCACTCTTGCCGAAGCGGTAGCTACTATTCCTGACGGAGCGCACGTCGCACTTTCGGGATTCGCTACTGCTCGCTGTGCAATTGCCTTTGCTCACGAGGTGATCCGCCAGGGAACAAAGAAATTGACGGTTTCACAATGTGTAGGGGCAATCGACGCAGACATCCTGGTTGGCGCCGGGGCGGTGGAGAGAATCATTTATGGCGGCGGTTCACGCGGCCGATCAGGCCAACACTCCTGTATCTGCCGGGCAATCGAGCAAGGGACCTTGATCACAGAAGAGCTAAGCAGCCTCTCGATGACCTTCCGCAACCTGGCTGGATCCCTCGGTCTGCCTTTCATTCCAATACGCTCGCTCAACGGTTCAGATATTCTCAAGAAACTGGAAGGGATTACCCCGCCGGTGGTTAGCTATGTGGATGATCCATTCACCGGCGAAAAGTGGTTGGTCCTGAAACCCCTTATACCCGATGTGGCCGTTATACAAGTACAAGCTTCGGATGAAGACGGGAATGCCTGGATTTTGGGGCCTCGCTGGGATAACGAAGAACAGGTGAAAGCCAGCAAGAGGACAATCGTCATCACTGAGCGCCTGGTCTCCACAGACGCCATCCGCCGCGAACCAGATCGAACGGTAATTCCGGGCTTCCGGGTCTCGCATGTGGTCCACCTGCCTTACTCGGCCCACCCATCGTCTGTATACGGCATCTACGATTTCGATGAAGCGCATATCGATGAGTATGCAGCCGCTTCAAAAACACCCGAGGGATTTCAGCAATACCTGGAGAAGTACGTGTATGGCGTCAAAGATCACTGGGGTTATTTAGAGCAGGTTGGTGGGCTGCAGCGCTTGAGCGCTCTGGAAGCTGACCCGGTGCTGGGGTATTGACCAGGGAGGAGAATTATAGTGGCTGAAGATCTTGAATATACCTCCTTTGAATTGATGGCAGTAACAGGCGCCCGAGAGTTGAAAGATGGCGAGATCGTGGCAGTGGGACTGGGTCTGCCTGTGGTGGCATCGTTCCTGGCGAAGCGCACGCATGCCCCCCATCTCACGATCGTTTTAGAGCTTGGCATTGTTGATCCCGAACCGATCGAGATTGGATCGGGCCTATCGGATCCCAGGTTTTGGTATCGTGCCAAGATCCATTCCAGTTTTGTCGACATGCTGGGTATGGTGCTGCATAAGGGCTTGGTAGACGTAGGTTTCCTGGGCGGTCTTGAGATCGATGCTTATGGCAACCTGAATACAACCCTGCTTGGCGATCCAGAGGGTAAGTATCGCCGTTTCACGGGCAGCGGCGGCGGCAACGACCTGGCATCCTGCGCCCGCCGGACGGTGATCATCATGCGCCATGAGGCCCGTAAGCTTAAAGAAGCGGTATCGTTCATAACCAGTCCGGGCTACTTAAGAGGCAGCGGAGAGCGTGAGAGCTTAGGTTTACCCGGAGGTCCTGCCCGGGTGATCACGGATAAAGCGGTCTTTGGTTTCGATCCAGAGACCAAACGGATGAGGTTGGAGGCGATCCATCCGAACACCACGCTTGAGGATATCCTCTCGAATATGTCCTTTCAGCCGGTCATACCCAGCCACGTACCTTTCACTGAGCCGCCGACTGCAGAACAGCTGCGGTTGATCCGGGAAGAAATCGATCCCGACCGGATGTATGCCGGAAGTTAGCCAGCAATCATATTCGACTTGACTTACCAATTCTTAGAGGTGAATCCATGCCCTACATTGTAACTGCCGAATGTATCTCGTGTGGAGCTTGCGTCTCCGGCTGCGAAAACGAGGCCATCACAGAAGGTGATACGCAGTCTCACATTGACATTAACCTTTGTATTGAGTGCGGCACCTGTGAGCGCAACTGTCCCATGGACGCCATCATCTATGTAAGTGATGAGGAATATGCGGCGCAATACGCCTCTCAGGTTGGGGAGCAATCTACCGTTGCCAAATAAAATGGCGAATGACAGGCACGCGCCGGTCATTCGCCATTCTTTGATCGTTGTTCTTTTTGTTGTTCTTTTCGTTGTCCTAATTACTGCCCGAGTAGATATTCATAAGCTGATAGAGCGGCTTTAGCCCCTTCGCCGATGCAGATAAGCACCTGTTCGGCGAAGGTATCCGTCACATCACCCGCCGCAAAAATCCCTGACCGGCTGGTAGCGTTGCTGCTGTTTACAACGATCTGCTTCTTCTCGTTGAGCTGGACAAGCTCTTTAACGCTATCCGAATTCGGTTTCAGACCCAGCTCCACGAAGGTCACATCCACCGCCAGCTCTTTTTCTTCACGGTCATTGGCTACCACAAGGCCGCGTGCGTAATTATCTTCGCCGGTGATTTCTTTTACGCGGTAACCAGCCAGCACGGAAACATTTTTGGATGCCAGTAGCTTGCTTCCCATCGCATTATCGAGCTCTCCGGCTGATGGGACAATGTAGTAAACCTGGCGCGCATTCTGTGCCAGCTCTAAAGCACTCCGTATCCCCAGGACACCTTCACCAACTACGGCTGCCGTGCGATCGATGAACAGCGGAGCATACGAGACAGCGCTGTACGCCAGGCCTCGCAGACGATATTTGTTCTCGCCTGGAACTCCCAGAGGAACAGCTCCTGCCCCTGTGGCGACGATGATCGCCTTGGCTTCATAACGATTGCCTTGTTTTGTTTTAACCGCAAAACCGCCTTCGATAACCTCCACCTGTTCGCCTGATTCTGATTTGTGGGCGTAATCCAGGTATTCAATTTGGCTCTTGAAGCGGTTGACGATCTCCATCCCGTTGATGACTTGAAAACGATCGAGATACTCAGGCAGGTACATGTGGTAGCCCGTCTTGCCGCCCAGGTCGGGCGAGATGACCAAAACCTCCAATCGCTTTCGGATCGCATAAACGGCTGCCGTCAGGCCGGCGGGACCTGCTCCAAGGATGATCAAATCATACATGAGAGTCTCCTTTTTATGACTTTCGAGACGCAGCTTTTGTGGCTGCCTGAACGGCCATTTCGCTTGGCTCGGGTGCTGTGCTGCCTTCGGGCATGCGAATATAGCCGGTCGCCATGGCATCCTGTACCAGGCCGCGAGCACGGGTAATGATCGTTTTAGCATTTTGATACTCTTGCTCAAAAGACACATTTGTGATTCCGGCAACGCCTTGCTCAATGGCTTTCGTCGCTACTGCGGCTGCTTCGCGTGGAAAGACATCCACTTCATCCATAGTGGGCATAATGTACTCGTCGCTCAGGCCGTTCTCTTCAGCCAGTTTTGCCAATTCCACTGCTGCGGCGATGCACATTTCGTCGGTGATCGTCCGGGCGCGCACGTCCAGCGCCCCGCGGAATATACCCGGAAAGCCCAGGCTGTTATTCACCTGGTTTGGAAAGTCACTGCGCCCGGTTGCCATGATTGCAGCCCCGGCTTCCTTGGCGTCCCACGGCCACATTTCCGGGATTGGGTTCGCGCAGGCAAACACGATCGCATCTTTGGACATCTTGCTTACCCACTCTTTTAGGATCACATCCGGGCCGTTGCGCGAGAGCGCAATGCACACATCTGCCCCAACCAGTGCCTCTGCGATGCCGCCGCTGCGCCCTTCGGCGTTGGTCGTATTGCAAAGTCTCCATTTGTCAACGTATTCGGCTTTGCGCAGCGCAAGATCTGCCCGCTCTTTGTTCAAGATCCCTTTGCTGTCCACGATGGTGCATAATTCGGGCTTCGCTCCGTAAGCAAAGATCAAGCGGCTGATGGCGACGTTGCTGGCGCCCGCGCCGATAAACGTTATCTTGACCTCATCGACCTTTTTGCCCACCACCTTCAGGGCGTTGATCAGCCCGGCGAGGGTGACGCAGGCTGTGCCCTGCTGGTCATCGTGCCACACCGGTATCTCGCACTCGGCGCGCAGAGTATCCAGAATATAAAAACACTTCGGATTGGCGATGTCTTCCAGGTTGACTCCGCCCAGGCCTGACTGCAGCAGCTTGACGACCTTGATGATGTCTTCAGGGTCCTTGCTGCCGACCATCAGCGGGAAGCCGTCCACACCGCCAAGATACTTATACAAAAGCGATTTGCCTTCCATCACCGGCATACCTGCCTTGGGGCCAATGTCGCCAAGGCCCAGGACCCGGCTGCCGTCGGAGACGACTGCTACTGTGTTCCACTTATTGGTGTGTTCGTACACCATCTCCGGATTGTCCCGGATATCCAGGCAAGGCTTGGATACACCGGGTGTATACCAGATGGCAAAATCGTTAAAGTCGCGCACACAGCACTTCAGCGTCGTCTCGATTTTGCCCCGGTAGAATGGGTGGAGCTGCATGGCATCCTGCATGGGCTGGTAGGCTTTTGCCTTGAGCTCCTCAATGGTGGGTTTGTGTCCTTCTTCAGGCATTGGTTGCTCCTTAAGCATTGTTCCTTAATAATTTGGATTGATCGCGTCTTACGATATTTGGTTTATATCTTATTGGTTATTATTTTATATTGACCCGCCTTTCACTGCCTTAAAAGCCCAGGTTATGGTCAGGGAGGTTCAGCTCTTTCACCAGGATATTTAATCCCCGTTGCACGCCCGGCGTAATTTCTACGCCCTGCTCCGTCACAAATTGGGAGTTGTAGTACTCCTTCTCGCCTGCCGTATAGATACGCTCGGCATCCGGTGCGGTCTGCGATCCACGCAGCTCGCGCATCATATCCCCGGTGATGCGCTTGAAATCTGCCAGCGGAAGGAAATGCTCGATATCAATAGCCAGGAAGAAATGACCGATGCACAAGAAGTGCGGGTTGCCCTGTGCATCTGTGTCGTGCAGCTGGGATAGAAATGCCCCATTCTGGAAGGCAGCCGTAAAGATCTCGACCATTGTCGCCAGACCATAGCCCTTATGCCCGCCCATCAGCTCGCCCATCCCACCGATGGGCATCAATGCTGCCCTATCCTGGTTCATCTGCTCGATCAACCGGCTGGTGTCCGTCTGCGCCGTTCCATCTTGACCGATGACCCAGCCTGCCGGGATGGGCTTACCGGCCCGAGCCGCTACTTCGATCTTGCCGCGCGTGACTACGGCAGTTGCAGCATCGAACATGAACGGGAACGGCTCATCGGTTGGGGCAGCCACAGCAATGGGGTTGGTGCCGAGCAGTGGGATTACGCCAAAGGTCGGCGCAATGGATGGATGAGCGTTGGTGAGGCTTATTCCCACCATTCCCTCACGTTCCGCCATTAAGGCATAATAGCCGGCGATGCCGTAATGGCTGGAATTTCGGACAGCCACTGCACCCAGTCCATATTGCCGGGCTTTCTCGATGGCGATTTTCATTGCATGGTGCCCAACCACCATGCCCATGCCGTTGCCGCCATCGACGACTGCTGTTGTGGGTGTGTCTTTGACCACGCTCCAATGGGTAACGGGGAGATGCAGGCCGGCTTTCATCCGCTCGTGATACATCTTCAAGTGAGCAATCCCGTGTGATTCTACACCCCACAAATCAGATGTGATGATGACCTGGGCGATGATTTTCGCATCCTCTGCCGGTATTTCCATGGCGATGAGGACTTCTTCTATGAACTGAACTAACTTCTTGACGGGAACGCGAACGCTTTGCTGTGACATGCTGCTGCTCCTGGATTGGTTTTTATATGGGGAATATTTTGCCCGGGTTTAGAATATTCATTGGATCGAGGGCGTTCTTGATCTGCTTCTGGACGCCAATCGACACTGGTCCAAGGGCATTCTCCAGGTAAGGGCGCTTGAGCACTCCAACGCCGTGTTCACCAGACAGAGTGCCTCCCAATGCCAGAGAGGTGGCAAAGATCTCCCCGACCATCTGCTCCACCTTAGCCCACTGCTCCGGCTCGCGTTTATCGAAAAGGATATTGGGATGCAGGTTACCGTCCCCGGCGTGCCCGAAAATCACAATCGGTAAGCCGTAGCGAGCGCTGATGGCGCGCAAGCGCTTCACTACCTCCGGAATGGCGCTGCGCGGCACGGTGATATCTTCACCGAGCTTGTTTGGCGCTTTGCGCGCTAAGGATGGGGAAATCGACCGGCGGGCTTTCCACAGGCTGTTTCGTTCTGCCTCGTTCTTCGCCATTTTCGCTGAACGGGCCCCGTTCACCTGGCAGATCTTGACACAGACCTCGATCTCGCGATCGACCGTCTGTTGATCTGCACCATCCGTCTCAATCAGCAGTAAAGCTTCCACATCGGTTGGTAAACCCAGGTGCATGGCTTCTTCGATGCAGGTGATGGCAGTCTGATCCATCAGTTCCAATGTAGCGGGCAATATGCCGGCAGATAAGATGGCGTTGACCGTGCAGGAAGCATCCTCAAGTGAATTGTACTCTGCCAGAGCAGTGCTGGCATAGATAGGTTTGGCTATCAGGCGCAGCAGCGCGCCGGTGATCAGCCCCAGGGTGCCCTCCGAACCGGTAAAAAGGCCGTTTAGATCGTAGCCGGTGACATCTTTGATGGGCTTTCCGCCGGTAGTGAGAATCTGCCCATCTGCCAGGACAACCGTCAATCCCAGGACGTAATCGCCGGTGACGCCGTACTTCAAGCAGCGCGGCCCACCTGCGTTGCAGGCGATATTGCCGCCAATGGTGGAATGCCGGATGCTCGAAGGGTCGGGTGGGTAAAATAGCCCGTGCTTTTCAACTTCTCTCTGCAGGTCAGCCGTCACCACACCCGCTTCAACTGAGACCGTGGCATTCTGGGTATCTATCTCCAGGATATGGTTCATGCGGGTAAGGCAGATCACGATCCCACCTCCCGGCATTGGAATCGAGCCAGCTGCCAATCCCGAGCCCATCCCACGCGGCACGATGGGCAGTCGCGCCTCGCCTGCCAGGCGCACAATCTGGCTCACCTGTTCCGTGGTTTCGGGCAGGAGGATCAAATCCGGCTGCCCTTCAGCGAAAGTGCCGTCATAGCTGTACACTGCCAGGTCTTCTGGCGTGTGCAAGACGCCAGCTTTACCTACCACATCAACAAATCGATCAATCAATCTGCTTTCCATCGCCTGCCTCATAAGCTTCGTCCAAAAGCGTCACCGGGTGGACGACCCGCACAGGAGTCCCACGGCGCCGGATGCCGCTCAGCAGCTGCATCTGGCAGCCCGGGCAACCGGAAGCAATGACCTCTGCCCCAGTGTTAGCGAGATTGTCCAGCTTACGGTCCATGACCCGCCGCGAGGTCTCATAATGGGTGATGAGCTGGCTGCCGGCTGACCCACAGCACCAATCCGCCTCGGGGAGCTCGATAAATTCCAGCCCCTGGATAAGTCCGAGCAGGGAGCGGGGCTGTTCCCACACCTGCTGCGCCCGGCGCAGGTGGCAGGGATCATGATAGGTTACCCGTAGATCGACTCTGCCTCGCGGCTTTTCGAGGGGGATCTCCATCAGGTATTCGCTCACATCCCTGACCTTGCTGCTAAAATCCTGCGCGCGCGCGGCCCAGATTGGATCGTCCGCCAGGATAGAGCCGTATTCCTTCAACGTCGAGCCACATGTGGCGCAGTCGGTGACGATCACATCCGTATTGTATTGTTCAAACACGGCAATGTTGTGCTGGGCCTGGCTCCTCACCAGATCCAGGCGACCGTAACCGCTGGCCGGCATACCGCAGCACTGCACATCCTTGGGTGTGATCACTTCGCAGCCGTTGCGCGCCAGCACGCGAACTGTGGCAGAGCTTTCTTCAGCAAACATCAAACTCTGGGCGCAGCCTAAAAAGAAACCAACCCGGCTGCGGGTGTCCCCGCGAGCGTTGGTCACCTGGGGCAACGCTGGGCGCAGTGGGCGGCGTGGGAGATGGGGCAGCATGGCTTCCAGGTCTCGCAGCTGGGCAGGGAGCAGGTGGTTCAGTTTGAGTGTATACACCAGCCGGCGCAGGCCTGATATCTGGTACAGGCGCAGCGGCAGCGTCGCCGTCTCCATTCTCCCCGGATGAGGGATCAGTCCGGCAAAGAGGGTCTGTTTCCAACTGGCAGGATGGAGCTGTTCTTGGATTTGCCGCATGGCGAGAGCCAGATCAGCCGGATGGATGCCCACCGGGCACACTTCGTTGCACGCCATGCAGGCAAAGCAGCCGTACATTTGCTCCACCAGGTTGGAGCTGAGCTCCATTTCGCCTTCCAGGTTCTTGCGGGCCAGCGCTACCCGGCCGCGGGGTGAGGCTGTCTCTTTCAGGTACTCGCGGTACGTGGGGCAGACAGCCAGGCACAAGCCGCAACGGATGCAGTTCAAATATGCGCTTTCATCTGGTTTTTCTATACCATTCGCTTGATTCATATTTCTCGTTTCATTTTGGGTTTTCTACCATTTAGTCGCATCCAGCACGGCTTTGACAATCCCATCCTCCCGGCGCTCATACAGGCTAAAGGCCGTCTCGGCCTCTCGGATCGGAAAGCGGTGCGTCACCCAGGGCTCTAACTCCTCGCGGAAGGAAAGAAATAGATCTCTCGCCTTGCCCATGTATTCATCCCACTGTGGGGTGACGGACGCCATCAGTACGGCGTTCTTGCGGAAAAATGTCTCGTACTCTATGGAGTATACGTTGTGGTCCGGCACTCCAAAAGCGACCACGGTGCCGCGCTTCCGGATCAGCTCGAAGCAATCGTTCAGCGTATCCATCTGGTGCCCGACAGCTTCGATACAAATATCGGGCGGCTGCCACTCTTTGGGGTCTTGCCGGGCCAGGTGGACTACTTCGATGCTGCGCATTGGATACACCTGGTCTGCGCCGATAGTTTTCGCCACGCTGCAGCGCTTATCACTTGGATCGATCCCCACGATGCGTCCTGCACCCCGCTTACGTAAGAGCCAACAGAAGAACAACCCGGTCGAGCCCAGCCCAACAACTGTTACGGAACACCCTTCGATATTCCCCAAACGGTCGACAGCGTTCACCACTGTCGAAAGCGGCTGGATCAGGCAGCTTGTGTCTGATTTTCCCAGGTCAGGAGGGAGCAGCGCGCTTTTACTTGCCCGAGCGACAAAATATTCTGCCAGTGCCTGGTTCCCTTCGGGCATGGCAATAACCGCATCACCCGGTTTAAACAGACTGGAAGTGCTCTCAACGATCTGCCCGACACACTCGTGGATCGGGAAGCCAGGTGGATAGGGAAAGTTTTTGTGGCGCTTGCTTCCGGTAAAGAAGGGGATATCACTGCCGCACATCGAGACCCATTTGGTTTGGATCAGCAGGCGGTCTGGGCTGACGGCACTCAAACTCGGGATGGCTACTTCTACTGTCTCAAAAGATCTCGGGCGAAACATCTGTAATGCTTTCATCAGCGTTTGTCTTTTCGATGTTTCCTGTGTGCGCTGCCTTCAGAGATACGATTAGTGCTCCCCCGGCGCGTTCAGCCTTGATATCCCCGCTGGATCACGGGCAGCGTGAGCATTGCGTGAGGGACGACCAGCACATCGCAGTTTTTCCCTGTCTCACGGGTGGCAAGGTCCAGCGCTTCCAGCATGCTGGCGACGGGGATCATCTTGCAGGCTGCCACCAGGTCCGGACATTCGCTGCCGACGATTACAATCCGTGCCGCCTCCAGCACTTTGGCGATGACAAAGGCGCGCTGCTGTCCGGGCGGGTAGCCGTTGCGGCGGGCATCCTCCAGGATAAATTGGACATCCGGCGCATCCCGCAGGGCTTTCAGGAAGCGTTGCTCGCCCACGCCTGACCCGGCGCCCTCTTCGCACCGAGCAGGGATGATCAAATACCCGCCTCGTCGCACAACCGGGACGGGGGCAAAAAACAGGTACGAAGGTGCCCGGCTGGCCTGGTACAGGTTCGTGTCTTTGGGATAGCCGACACCGCCAATAACGATATCGAATTGTTTTGGCACTGGCACTTCATAAACGGAGCGCGCAAACTCCACCAGGTGCAGGTAGGCGAGATCCGGATCGCCAGCTGCCGCTTGTAAGATGCGGTGCTGGTCATCTAAGACGACATTCAGGATGAAGCGCAAACCGGCTCGCCGGGCAGCCTCGGTGACTGCCTGGTGGAAGGGGTTGCCTTCGATGCGACCCAGGCGGGTGTTCGGGTGATCGATGAACGACGGTCCGTGGGTATGGGCGATCAAAGGCTCTCCTGCTGCGCCAACTGCAACGGTCTTGCCTCCACCCGAGTAGCCGGCATACTGGTGAGGCTCGACGATACCCGTAGCAATCAGGAGATCGGCTTCGGCAGCTGAGCGATGCACCTGCACCGGGACCCCTCCGGAGGTATAGCCCAGGTCCACCAGGGCGGCCGGGTTTTGGGGCTCGTGATCGATGACCCGGTAGCGATCAACCAAATCTGCTCCCAGCTTGGCAATCTTTTCCTCGGGTGTGGATGGGCGGTGTACTCCGGTGGCGCACAGAAGGGTGATATTCTCATCCCTAACCCCGGCTTTTTCAAGCTCAGCCAGTAATGCAGGCACCAGCAGGTGATCGGGGCTGGAGCGGGTGCTGTCAGTAAACACGATACATGCACGGTCGTCCGGCCTGGCAAGCTCGCGCAGGGGGGCAGATCCTATGGGGTGAGCGAGGGCTTCCTGGATGAGACTCCGGCTATCCATTGCTGGTTCAACGGCCCGGGAATCAGCCAGGGTACCATTCATCTCCGGGTAGAGGCTGAACTCCAGGGAGGATTTGCTGTAGGGGAGACGATACAGGGGTCTATTCATGGTGAAACTACGGTGTAATTACGCTGGGTAATTTTAATCTAATTTTCGTTGTCGGGCAATTTACCTGCCATAGTTTCGCCTGACGAAAATCGGTTTCAGAATAAAGCATAGCACCACTTATTAGCTGAGTCAAGTTACAAAGATAACCCCGTTCTGTCTCAATAATGGATGATAGTAACCAAAGTTTCATGACGCGTAACTGATTGACTCTGGATAAAACTGATGCTATACTCTAAAATGAAACTATGTTCTGTCC
>Ga0105094_10001022_pt1 | contig 14489 bp, 11 predicted proteins | sample PPLLak1March2015_2_FD_87023 | JGI IMG/M metagenome (GOLD analysis project Ga0105094, IMG submission 87023) | Freshwater sediment microbial communities from Prairie Pothole Lake near Jamestown, North Dakota, USA - PPLs Lake P8 Core (3) Depth... | ecosystem: Environmental > Aquatic > Freshwater >...
CGCCAGAAGCTCGCGGGAATGACGTTTGGCGTCCCCTGCTGATGGATGATTGTTTCATGCCCGCTGCCCTCAGGTATCGCAACGGGAGCATCGCATTGTCCTCACCGGCTTGAAAAATGATGAAACGTGTTTTGGTTGTCGGCGGGCGTGCTTAGTTTCAAAGATGAGACGGGAACCTATGCTTTTTGGGGGCTCCGGATGCGACCCGACGCATTGAGAAGGAGCGTATGTTCGGGACCCTTATGAACATTGGTTCAACATTGGTTCAGGACTGAAAGAGCGGGCCGCGGGTTCAGGCTGGCAGAACGGGAGGAAGGGTGGCCATGAGCAACCGCGAACATGACATCGTCGAAATCATCCGGGACCCGGGGTTATGGGTCTATGAAGCCTGGGAGCTCACCAGCGAAGGGCACTACTACCTCTACCGCTACGACGCCGGTGAGGGCGTGTTCTACCGCGCTACGGTACCGGCGGGCGCTGCGTCGATCCAGTTCTTCCCTTTGAAATCCAGCGATCATGTGCCTCTGAGCGGCTGGCGCCCGCTCGAGAGAAAAGAGCTGCCCCCCTTTCGACCGCGACTCGTCTCCGCACGGAATGCCGCCTCACCGTAGATTGGCCCATTTCGCATACTGGGCCGATAGCGGATCCTCACGTTCACAACACGTGCTTCCAAGCGTTCTCCGGCGCAAGATATGCCGAAAGACCCGACCCAGCGGATACTTGCGGTGGCCGACCGCCGCCCAGGCGGGCAAACTCCCGCCGCACCCCGCACCCGAGAGCAGCGGGAAGACCTGTGTTCCCACATAGAGAAAGTTCAGATCGTCCTTCCACGAGGAGTCATAGCGGGCAAAGAACCCGAAATCGCGCTCCTGGAGCATCCGATGGAAGGCGACCGGGCTGTGTGTGTCGTTCCAGGGACGAAGTGCGAAGAGTCGCACCTCCTGATGGGCGCTGCAGATCCGTTGCAGCGCCAGGGTCCGGTCCGACGCCTCTTCGTCGAATACGCCGATTCCCCGGAAAGGAAGACCCTGCCCACGCATGGCATCCAGGGCCAGGCGAAAGCTTGGCTGCGCTGCATGGATGGTGTCCTCCCAGAACAGAATCAGGGGCGAGATGCCTCGGTCCTCGATCCATCGAACCAGTGAGACCAGATAACCGCTGTCCATCAAACGCACCGAAGATATGAAAAACTTGTCGATCCAGGGGAGCACAAAGGATTCCATGTGGCCTTTGGAAAGCAGGCTTTCCGCTTCGGCCGCAAGGGAGGCCATCCGCGCGAGCCCGAGGCTCCACTGTTTCCGCTCCTCCCCCCACCAGCTCAGTATGCCTGACAGGGGCCGCCGCTCGCCCGGGCTCCGCAGGCCCGGCCAGCCGTGCTTTTCGACGCGGGTTTCGACTTCCCGGTCTGATGAGGTCAGCATGGGGGCTGCAGCGCGCCGAGCACTTCGGCAGGCTCCTTCCCACGCGGGGTCCAGGCGTCTCAGCGAGCAGGCATCCTGCAATGCCCGGCCGACGGCGGGAATGGCGAGACGGTCCTCCCGCATCTGAAGGAGGCTGTCCGCAGATCTTTTCCAATCACTGCCGCCGGAAAGGAGCCGGGATTCCCTCGCCCCGACGGCCCGCACGAATTCCTCCCAGAGCCTGGGAGCAGGAAACACCGCCTCCAGATCCTCGAAGCTCCAGCCGCCTGCAGCCGCGAGACCCGCGTTGTGCCAGCTGAAAACCACACGCCGTGTCCGGCGGCTGACCTCGTGGGCCAGTTCCCGTATGGCCTTCAGCTCACGGCACTGATGATCCAGAAGCCCGTCCATCCAGGAGAGGCTGAGGTTTCCGAGTCCCGCCCAGCGGACCTTTCGGAAAGAGGAGATCTCTGCGGGGAGGGGGGATTCTGCGGCACTGGCCATGAGGGGGCGGCATTGCTGCAGCCAGCGGCCGGGAGGGGTGGATGCCCTGCACGGCCTCGATCCCCGGGGTTGAAGCGGGGGCAAATCCCTGAAAGTCATTTGCTGCCATCCGTTTGAATCGCGCCGGCGGTTGACGCTGATCCGGAGGCGTCGCCATCTGTGTCTGTGCCGGGAGCAAACAGGTCTGAAGAACCGGCGGGCCATTCGATGCGCGACGTGCGGGAGGAAGGCCTTCAGGGAATAGGGGCTGCCGATGAGCTTCAGGAGTGGTCGCAGCGGGAGCCGGTGCAGCAGGGTGCGGAAGTCGGAACCGTTGACCGGATCGATTCCGAGAGCGTCAGCGTGCTCCCAAAGGTCGAAGACCTGCTCGAACAGAGGCAGTGGGATCTCGCGGGCACGGACTGGTCCGACTTTGAGGCAGGCATCGAGGCACATCTTCAGATGCAGAATGTCATCCTCAACGGGTGGGTTGGAGAGCAGGGTGAGGGCGCTCTCCCCAATCTGCGCGTCGGGATGCCGGCTGATCCGCCACAACTGCCTGAGCTCGTGCATCTGCAGCGCGTCTCCACGCAACAGCTTCTGCCTGAATTGGACGAGTCGCTGGAAAGGATCCGGCGCAGGGCCCATGCGTTGTTCTCCCGTCCCGCATTCAGAACCCCTCGTTGATGCATGTCAAGGAATTCTGATGAGAAGACGATCACTCTGTCAAGTATCTCTGATTATGCTATTGACTCTGTATAAAGTTTGCTGTACCTAATTACCAAGATCAAATATTCCGGTGGAGGCAGATGATGTTCAGGGGATGGAACTGCAGAAAGCGACATAAGTGCTGTGCAATGGAGAGGCAAAATGGAAACTCGGATGCCCTCCCCCTTGCGGAAGCTCCGGCTGGGAAGCGATTGAAGGTCGCCTGTCTCGGCGGCGGAAGGCAGTTCTGTGCACGCATGGCGTCCATGGGGATCTATCCGGGGGTGGAGATGGAACTGCTCTGCTCGAGCGGCGGGGCGCCCTGCCTGGTGCGTGTCCATGGCGGAACCCTGAGTCTGGGGGCCGGTCTGTCCAATAACATTCTGGTGGTTCCGGAGATTTGAAGCACATGCGTGAGTGATATTCCCGAGGAGCCTGCCCTCGCGACTCCCTGAAAGTTGTGGGATTCTCCGGGGATTGGGTAGAAGAATGGGGACCGGGTCGGCAAGGATCCGGCAAACAAATCGATGATGGGCCTGGAGCGGTTGATGAAACCGCTTATTTTATTTGTGGCGAGCTTGCAGTCAACAGGTTAACAGGTTTCAGCTGAAGGTTCACGATCATGCGGACCGTTCTTTTGCGACATATGGTGGCCGGACAGAAGGGGACCATCGCCCGTGTGGGGGCGACCGGTGAGCTGGGGAGGCGCATCCGGGACATGGGGCTGGTGCCGGGAACTCCGATCCAGATCCAGGGGCGGGCGCCTCTCAAGGACCCCGTGGCCATTCGCACAAGGAATTTCACCCTGACGCTCCGCAACAACGAGGCTGATTTCATCGAAGTCACCGTGGAAGAGGAGCCATGAACCCGAAATCCGCCGAAGAGCTGGTCGCCCTGGCCGGCAACCCCAACTGCGGGAAGACAACCCTTTTCAACGCCATCACGGGGGCTCACCAGCACGTGGGCAATTACCCGGGGATCACCGTCGAGAAGAAGGAGGGGTTTTACGCCGTGGACGGGCGGCGCTTGCGGCTGGTGGATCTTCCCGGCACCTATTCGCTGACGGCCTACTCCATGGAGGAGCTCGTGGCCAGGGACTTCCTGGTGCACGAGAGGCCGCGGGTGGTCATCAACATCGTGGATGCGTCCAATCTGGATCGCAACCTCTACCTCACCATCCAGCTCATGGAACTGGGGATCCCCATCGTCCTCGCTTTGAACATGATCGATGCCGCCGAGAGCCGCGGCATCGAGATCAATGCCGAAGAGCTGTCACGGCGTCTCGACAGGGAAGTGGTGCCCACGGTGGCTCGGAGCGGAAGAGGGAAGGATGACCTGCTCGACACCGTGGCTCGCGTGGCCTCCGATCCCAGGGACTGGCAGCCCATCCACATTTCATACGGTCCCGACATCGATCCGGTGCTGGATCGGATGGAGGCTGAAATCCACGCGGCCGATTTCATGACCGACACCTTGCCCGCCCGCTGGACCGCCCTCAAGTTCCTGGAAGAGGACGAGCAGGTGCTGGCGCGGGGCGACGAGACCGATTCCGCCCTATCGGAGCGTCTCAAGGCGGAAGCCCGGCAAGTGACCGAGCACCTGCAAAAGACGCTGGCCAGCTATCCGGAAGCCATCATCGCCGACCACCGGTATGGCTTCATCGCCGCCCTGCTCAAGGACGGCGTGGTCCGCCGCACCCAGAAGGCCGATCGCCTCTACCTGTCGGACCAGGTGGACCGTGTCCTGACCAACCGTTTCTTCGGTCCTCTCATCATGATGTCCATTCTCTACGCGGTCTACCACTTCACGTTCGATTACAGTGAAATTCCGGTGCAATGGCTCGAGTCGGGTTTCTCGGTACTGGGGCAGTGGGTGGAGTCTGTGCTGGAGCCGGGCCCCCTCCGGTCCCTCCTGGTCTCGGGTGTCATCGACGGGGTGGGCGGTGTCATGGGTTTTGTTCCGCTCATCATGCTCATGTTTCTGGCCATAGCCTTTCTCGAGGACACGGGCTATCTCGCCCGGGTCGCCTACATGCTCGACCGCGTTTTCCGCACTTTCGGCCTGCACGGGAGCTCCGTCATGGCCTTCATCATTTCGGGAGGCATTGCCGGGGGATGCGCGGTTCCCGGAGTGATGGCCACACGCACTCTCAGGAGCTCCAAGGAACGTCTGGCCACGATGCTCACGGCGCCCTTCATGAATTGCGGAGCCAAGCTCCCCGTTTTCGCCATGCTGATTGCGGCTTTCTTTCCGGGGAACCGGCCGCGGATCATGTTTCTGCTGACGCTGGTTTCCTGGATCATGGCCCTGCTCATCGCCAAATTGATCCGCCTGACAATCCTCCGGGGGCCGAGCACCCCATTTCTCCTGGAGCTGCCCCCTTATCGTCTGCCGACCTTCAAGGGGCTGCTCATCCACACCTGGGAGCGGACATGGCAGTACATCCAGAAGGCCGGGACCATCATCCTGGCCATTTCCATCCTCTTCTGGGCCCTGATGGCGTTTCCCGGGCTTCCCGAGTCCCGGAAGGCCGCATTTGAAGCGGATCGGAACGCCGTCCTGCAGTCTTTGCCGGTCGCCTTGAAGCAGGCGGTTGCGCAGCAGGAAGCGCCGGATGATTTGCCGGCCGATGCCAGAGAGCAGTGGGCGAATGCTCGGAAGGCGCTGGATGCCGTCGACCAGTCCGAAGCCCTGGCCGGCCTTCAGAATTCCTTTGCGGGTCGTATTGGCATGGCTTTCGAGGGACTGAGCCGGTGGTGCGGTCTGGACTGGCGAACCAACGTGGCTCTGCTCTCCGGGTTTGCGGCCAAGGAGCTCATCATCTCGACCCTCGGCACGGCGTATTCCATGGGGAAGCCGGCCGAGGACCGGGACCGGCCCCTCAGCCAACGGCTCGCTTCCGATCCCGACTGGAGCCCGCTCAAGGCAATGGCGGTGATCATCTTCATCATGCTCTACGCCCCCTGCTTCGCCACGGTCACCTGCATCGTCAGGGAGTCCGGGGCGTGGAAATGGGGACTTTTTTCCATGGCGTTCAACACCGTTGTGGCTTTTCTCATGGCGGTGGTGGTGTACCAGGGAGGACGCTGGCTGGGAATAGGGGGGTAATATGTGGCAGACGGTGGTAGTTTTCTTGATTCTTGCCGTGGTTGTGGTTTACGCTGCCAGGCAGGTGGTGAGGATGGTGCGCTCCAAGACGCCCACCTGTTCCGGTTGCATCGGATGTTCAGCCTTTGAGGAGGCTCCGCCTTCGCAGGAACGGTGTGAAGGCCGCTGAGTCGCGCTTTTTATCGTGGAGTCGTCAGATGCATCTTTCCATCCAGCTGCCTGGTGTGGGTAAGCGGATATCGGACATAACCATTGAAGAAGGCGTTATGGGCCGGGTGACCGGTGAGCTCGGACGCCTTCTCCAAGGAAGAAAGGCGTTCTGGATCTGGGATGAAAAGGTCTCGACGCTCTGGGCTGAGCGTGCGCAGGAGCTGGGATGGCCCGTTCAGAGCCGGGAGGGAGCGATCCGGTTTCGTGCGTCGGAGTCCAGCAAGCGGTTGGCGGTCGTCGAACTGCTGGCGCGGGATCTGATCCATGCCGGAGCCGACCGGGGCAGTGCTCTTGTGGCTGTGGGCGGCGGCGTGACAGGGGACTTGGTGGGTTTCCTGGCAGCCATTTTCATGCGCGGCATTCCCCATTTCCAGATCCCCACGAGCCTTCTGGCACAAGTGGACAGCAGTGTCGGCGGCAAGACCGGTGTCGATCTCCCCGAGGGAAAGAACCTGCTCGGAGCGTTTCACCAGCCCCGGGCGGTCTGGATCGACCCTCACCTGCTTTCAACTCTGCCCCCGGAGGAGATGCGCCAGGGAATGGCGGAAGTGATCAAGACCGCCATGATCGGCGACGAGGTGCTCTGGAGGTACATCGAGAGTCACTCGGAGGACATCCGCAGGCGGAATCCCGAGGCTCTGGCCCGCGTGATCTCTGCATGCTGCCTGTTCAAGGCCCACGTGGTCGAGGCGGATGAGAAGGAATCGGGGCGCCGCCGGGTCCTCAATTTCGGACACACGGTGGGACATGCCATCGAAAAGGTGAGCGAATATGCTATCCCTCATGGGGATGCGGTGGCCATGGGCATGATGACGGCCACGAACCTGGCTGTTTCCTGGGGCCGATTCCCCTCGACGGACCTGGTGCGACTGGAAAAGCTTTGCAGGACCTGGGGGCTCCCGACCCGTCTTCCGGCTGCGCTGAACCCGGATCACATCCTGGATGCTCTTTCGGCGGACAAGAAGAGGGTATCCGGCACCCTGCACTTTGTGCTGCCGGTGAGAATCGGGGAAACGGTCGAGGTGATCGACCCGGACCTCAGCGAGTTGAGAGACGTCCTGAGATCCCTGACGGCATGAGCCGGAGGGGGTCCACAAATTCGCACTGAATGTGGATTCCCGCGAGGAAAGGGAGTGACGCTGCTGTGCTCTCAGGGTTCGTTGCGTCCCCGTTCATGGCGGTTCGCGGCAACGAAGCTCAGCGAAACGGATCCATTCCGAGAGGGACCCCTTCCCACCGAACTGAACCCTCCACACAAGGGCCACAACCCGAAACCCGAAACTAGAAACCCGAAACCCGAAACTAGAAACCAGAAACCAGAAACCAGAAACCCTCCCTTCTTACAACGCCAGGTCATCCGGTGATTTCTGATGCCCCATGAAAACGGATCGTACAAAAACGTCCCCTCCGATGCCATCCTGTGGGATATCCTCGAATCGGTGACCGATGCCGTGGTGACCATCGATGAAGACCATAAGGTGCTCCTGTGCAACAAGGCCGCCGAAGAGCTCTTCGGCTACTCGTGCGCCGAGATGATCGGGCGGGACGCTTCCCCTCTCATTCCCAATCCGCACCAGACGATTCACCGAGGCTACGTCGAAAGGTACCTTGCTACGGGAATCCCCAGGGTGATCGGTAAATCGCGGGAGTGCTTCGCCCAGCACAAGCTGGGGCATTCCTTTCCGGTGGAGATCTCCTATTCGGTTTCCAGGACTGAGGGGCGTCTCTATTTCACGGCGGTGATTCGCGACATTTCCGAGCGCAAGCACATCGAACGGGAGCTTCGCTTCATGGAACGACTGGCCGACATCGGCAAGGCCGTAGCGCAGGTCGGGCACGAAATCAGGAAGCCCCTGATGCTGATCGGAGGATTTGCGCGGCAGGTCCGGGACAGCCAGTCGATGGAGAGCGACGAGGCATCCCGGCGCAAACTGGGAATCATCCTGGATGAAGTGAGGCGCCTCGAGACCCTGCTGAACAGTGTTCGCCTGCTGACACGCCCGGCTGCCTCGAGTCAGAAGGAGCCCCTGGATCTCAACGGGCTGCTCGAGGAAGTGCTGGTGCTCATCGATCCTCTGCTTCAAGGGCAGTCCATCGAGCTGGCCGTGGATCTCGAGGCGGAGAGCCTCACCATCGAAGGGGATGCGGACCAGCTGAAACAGGTGCTCCTGAACCTGCTCCAGAACGCCATCGACGCCATGAACGGTGTGGGCCGTTTGAGACTTTGTTCGAGGAGGCTGGCCAGGCATGTTGACGTCCGCATCGAAGACAACGGGCCTGGGATTCCGGAGCACATTCAGGAAAGGGTCTTCGACCCCTTTTTCACCACGAAGGCCGAAGGAAGCGGGCTCGGGCTGGCCATCTCAAGGACCATCGTGCAGGACCACGGAGGGACCCTGACCATGAAGTCGGCTCCATCCCAGGGAACCACCTTCACCATCGGGCTGCCTCTCTATGAAGGTTGAACCTGCTTCTGCAGAGGCGTGCTCGCACTGCAACGAGATTTCTTTGCAGGGTGGGCAAAAAGCGGTAGCGCTGCCCACCGGAAAATGCGGCTTCACGGCCATGCGGTGGGCAAGATAGAACCCTTGCACACCCAACGCCGTTACAGCATCCGGCCTCATTTCTCGTTGTGGCCCTGAAGGACTCTCGCCCGCCTTTATCATCGGCCCACCCTGGGGGGAGGCGTCTCAGGCACGGGTTACCTGGTGCAATACCTGACTGAGCTCCTGGATACTGTAAGGCTTGGTCACAACGCCTTTGAAGCCGTAGCTGCGGTAGTCGGACATCACCGGGTCGTTGGAGTACCCGCTGGAGACGATGGCGTTGACGTCCGGATCGATTTCCAGCAGCCTCCGTATGGCTTCCTTGCCCCCCATCCCCCCCGGAATGGTCAGGTCCATCAGGACGGCATCGAAGAACTGGCCGGAGTCGAGCGCCCGCCGATACAGTTCCAGCGCCTGAGCCCCATGGTCCGCCACGTCCACCTGATACCCCAGAAAGCCCAACATTTCCTGGGCCATTTCCCGGATGATCGCCTCGTCATCCATGACCAGGATTCTGCCCTTGCCTTGCACGGGCCGCGATTCAGGCTTCTTCGCCGTCGGCACCTTCTTGTCGCTCGCCGGCAGGCAGACCGTGAAGGTCGTTCCTCTCCCGCCCTCGGATTTCACGTCGATATAACCATCATGTTTTTCAATGATCGAATAGGAAGTGGCGAGTCCCAGGCCGCTGCCACCCTGCTTGGTCGTGAAGTAGGGATCGAATATGCGGGCCAAATCGCTTTGAGGAATTCCGATTCCCTCGTCTCTCAGGGAAATCAGAACGTACCTGCCCGGCGGCAGGGTGGCCAGCTGACCCTCGGTCAAGACCACGTTGGTGCAGGTGATATGAATCGTTCCCCCGTTCGGCATCGCCTGCGTGGCATTCACGACCAGGTTGCTGACGACCTGACTGATCTGCCCCGTGTCCATCTCCACGGGCCAGAGATCCGGTGAGGAGCTGAAGTCAACCCTCACATTCGAGCCCCTGAGTGCGAAGTTGCAGGAGTCCCCGACGACCTCCGCCACGGCAGCGGTCTCTTTGATGGGGGCTCCTCCCTTGGAGAAGGTGAGCAGCTGCAGGGTGAGGTCCCTCGCCCTCATGCTGGCCTTCTCGGCTTCCCCAAGGCGCTTGACCGCCTGCGGATTGTCCAGGGAATGCAGTTTCGCCAGGGAGATGTTGCCCATGATCCCGGTGAGAATGTTGTTGAAGTCGTGTGCGATTCCACCTGCCAGCAAGCCGATGGATTCCAGCTTCTGGGCCTTCAGGAGCTCCCTCTGGACCCTTTTGCGCGCCGTGATGTCACGGGCGACGATGCAGAGCACTTCCTTGCCTCCGTAGGAGATCAGGTTGGCGCTGACCTCCACGTCAACGAGATCGCCATCTTTCCTGCGGAAACGTCGCTCGCCAATCACATGCTTGCGCTCTTCGATGACCTGCTGCATCCTGAGGTCGACGTCCTCACGCGCATGGGCAACGAAATCATACACGCAAAGCCCTGCAGCCTCCTGCTCGGAGTAACCGAGAAGGCGTTGAAAGGCCGGGTTGGTCTCGATCAGGCATTTGCTCGCGGGATCGATGAGATAGATGCAGTCGTCGCTCTGATTGATCACCGAGCGGTATCTGTCTTCGCTCTGCTTCAAGGCCTCTTCGGTCTGAATGCGCTCCTTGAGCTCCTGCTGCAGGGAGAGGTAAAGGTTCGCGTTGTCCAGGGCGATGGATGCCAGCTCCCCAAATCGACCGAGGATATCGATCTCTTCTTCGCCGAAGTCATTGCACTCATGGGTGCGGGCCAGACCGATGACGCCTGCGACATTCGAATGGATGGTCAGGGGTATGGCGGCCGCGCATTGCACGGAATCCCACCGGGAATCGGGTGAGCGGTTGCTCCATTGATGATAATCCCTGACCGCCATGGCCCGCCCCTCCTGCCACACTTTGCCGGCAAGGCCTTCACCGGGTTTCAGGAGGTACCCCACCTCGTCGCGGTAGAGTCCCACACCCACTTCAAGCTCGAGCATCCCTGTTTCGGGTCGATGCATGTAGACGAAGCCGTCGGGAGTCTCCACGAGCGCTGCGGCTCGGGAGACGATGGCCTGCAGCAGGTCGCTCAGATCCAGCCGGCGCATCAGACCGAGGGCCGTCTCGTGGAGGGACGCCAGGTAGAGGTTCTGCCTGCGCAGCGCTTCCTCGCCCCGCCGCAGCTTCTTTTCGACTCTCTTGCGGGCCTCGATCTCCTGAAGCAGCTTCGCGTTGGCCTCGATGAGCTCGGCGGTTCTCTCCTCAACCCTTTGCTCCAAAAGGTCATTGACGGCTTGGAGCGCCTCCTCGGCCTGTTTGCGGGATGTGATGTCCGTGAGCGACAGCACGTAACCCCTGGAGGGATCGAGGATGGCCAGGGCTTTTCCGGTCGCCAGGCAAGGCACCCGATGGCCGTCTCCGTGCATGAGATCATGCTCAAAGATGAACAGGCCGGCATGGTCCAGCTGATTCTGAATCGTGTCCTGAACCCTTTGGGATTCTTCTCTTCCCTCGAAAAGAATCTGCAGGTCCCGCCCTGCCAGTTCGTCCTGCCTCCAGCCGAGAATGTCGCAAACGGCCTTGTTGGACCACACGAATCTGCCTTCCCGGATGAGACAGATGCCGTGGATCGTGCCGCTCAGCAGAGCAACGAGCAATTCCTGGGAATGACGCAGTTTTTCATGCTCCAGTGCAAGCTGCTCGGCTTTCTCCTGCACTTCTTCGAGGCCGAACAGATACTCCTGCAGCCTTCGCCTTTCGAGCTCGTCGTCAATCAGATGTCTCGCGGTATCCTTTTCCATCACGATCATGTCCACTTGTCAGAGCCGCATATCAGTCGAATCGGAAATCTCGCCCCGTGTCCTCCCCGGCCGACTCCCGATTCTCAAAGGATTGTATCTGCTTCAATATGTCCGGAAAGCTCATGGGCTTGCACAGATATCTGTCTGCGCCCGCCTCCAGGCCTCTTTGGATCTCGGCCTGCTGAGCCCTGGCCGACAGCATGAGCACCGGGGTTTTCCGGGTTCGCTCGTCGGCCTTGAGCCGCCTGCAGACTTCGTAGCCGTCCAGTCTGGGCAGTTTGACATCCAGGAGGACAAGATGCGGGAAGTGCGAGAATGCCAATTCCAGAGCCTTCTCACCGTCTTCCGCCGTGTAGACCGTGTAGCCGAGATTGCTGAGCTTGCGCTGCAGGTAGGAAGAAATCGATTTTTCATCGTCCACCACCAGAATTTTCTGCATTGTCATGAGAATCTGCTCCATCAGGTTCCACGATTCAAGGGAAGTTCGACGAAGAAGACCGTACCCCTGCGCTCGCCTCCAACGGGAAAATCGGGGTATTTCAGCTCTGGAAGTGGGCTTTCGCAGGTGATGATGCCTCCGTGCTGCTCAACGATCCATTTGCTGATCGTCAGGCCCAGACCGCTCCCCCCGACCTTCTGGGCCATGATCTGGTCCGCCTGGAAAAAGCGCTCGAAGACTCTCTGCTGGGCCCATTCCGGAATTCCGTAGCCGTTGTCGGCCACCGCCAGGACGACTCTCCCGTTCCTTTGTTCCGCACTCACGACGATCCGGCCCTGGTCCGGCGTGTACTTGATGGAATTGCTCAGCAGGTTCACCAGGACCTGGACCAGTCGGTCGTGGTCTCCCTTCAAAACCGGGATTTGGGAGCCGATGGCTTTTCGGACCTGATGGCCGTGTGAAGCGATGAGATCCGTCATCTCGGTCAATGCCGTGTCGATGATTTCCTCAACCGAGACATCGGTCAGGGAGAGCTCTGTTTTGCGGGATTCCATTCTGGAGAGATCCAGGAGATTGTCCACCAGGCGCCTGAGCCGTTCGATGCCCTCTTCCACAACCAGCAAATCCTGGCGGACCTCATCGCTGACGGGCCCGGCGTAGCCGCTCAGAACCCCGGAAACCCCCAGCAGCATGGAATGGATGGGAGTCCTGAGCTCGTGGGAGGCTGTCGTGACAAACTCCGACTTCATGCGGTCGACCTCGGCCACCGCCGAGGCCATCTGGTTGAAAGCGATTGCGAGGCGGCCCGTTTCATCCCGCGAGGAAACCCGGATGTTCTGGTCCAGGTGTCCCTGGCTCATCGCCAGGGCCACGTCCGTAAGGTGCCTGAGGGGGAGCGTGATCGTGTAGCTGATGGCAATGGACACCCCGATGATCAGAACCGCCGCGATCAGGGTGATCGCCAACATCATGCCCCGATTCCTGCGTGCATTCGCTTCGATGGATTGCTTCGCCTTGTCGATGGCTTCCTGGATGTTCAGGCTCTGGTCGGAAATCCCCTTTTCGATGTAGGCTTTGGTGATATTGGCGGCTTTGTGGAAATCATCCACATTGGCGCCAATGGTCACGTAGCCGAAGCCGCGCCTGGACGCTCCGTAGATGCCGGTGTAATAGGGGACCGCGGCGTAGGTGGTGAGCTTCCAGAGGCCGCTCCAGAAGATGAGAAAGGAGCCGGACCCGCCGTCCTCCGTGCCCCGGTGCCATCCCTCGCATTGCGGTGCCATATCCAGGACCCGGCAGTCCAGAGGAATTCTGCCGGCGGCCATCTGTTCACGGGAGCCGTTCTTCTCGATGCGAAAATCCTCAAAGGGTGGCCGGTTCGCCACGAGCTCTCCCAGGGGCAGACCGCTGGCCTGGTAGGCGTCGTAGGTTTCCTGGCTCAGCCATCCCGGCACCGGCTGCCCCGTCTCCGGGTCGTACCCGCAAATGAAGAAGTCACGGGCATGGGAAATGCACTGGTCCTGGTCGTCCCAGAGAAACGCGTAGTTGCCGGTGCCCCCGTCGGAATGCTCTGCAAACCTCTCCTCCGTGGGAACCACGTGGTCGGTGAATTCCATCACATGGGTGTGATCCAGGGCGGCGGTGACATACCCGAGCTTCCTGCCGTCCTCGGAGAAGACCGGTGTCGCCCATCGGATGATCCCCTCGAATCTCCTGCCGAGAGGATTCTCTTTGCCGGCATAGGCAGATTCCGTTGTGACCTGGATGCCTTCCTCGGTCTTGGTGAGCCACCCCTCCACATAGGCGCCGACCACCCTGGAGACGTAAACCTCGCCTTCCTTCAAATCGCCCAGCCGCGGGAAGTATTCCTCCGCCTTGCAGTGAGTGTTGGCCGTTTCGCGGATGTTTTTGAGATCACTCGAGATCTGGCCGTCAGCCACCTTGATCTGTTCCTGGCCGGCGAGATCGACGAAGGTGATCTCCCGGTAGAGAGGCCTGGACACCCTGTTGAAGGAATACGGGGGGTTGTGTCGCCATGATGTCTTGTTGTCGGGGTTCCCCCAGTCGACCTGCGGTTCCTTGGGAGGGCCGGGGTCTTCCTGCCTCCGGGGAGAGGCCGGGACGATGACGTCTCTTCGCGCGCTCTCATAGATCTGAAGGTACCAGGAAGGGTTCGGCCGCACGGAGGCCAGATGGAGGATGTCCTTGTCCCGCTCGACCAGAAAATCCGCGATGCGCTGGGCCAGTTCCACCGTTCTGAGCTCAATGGCTTCGGTCGACTTCTCGTCCAGGGCCTGTACGCTGTCCTTGATGGCCATGGCGCCGAGCTGCTCAGCGGCCTGAAGGCTTCCCTGGCCCATGCTCTCGGCGCTGTGCACCGCCTCAAATCCGACCTTTTCCAGGTTCTTGCTGGCCACATATCCCAGGATGATCAGCGGAATGATGGAAACGACCAGGAACGAGACAATCATTTTGGGCAGGATGCCGAAACGCAACCCTTCAGGACCGGACTTTCTTCCCATCACTCTCCCCGGCTTGGCGCTTCGCATTCGGTGATGCCGGATGCCGGCGGAACAACTGTTTTCGATACCCGCAATCGTCAGCTGTTACGATCAACCATTTCGCCACGCTTGCTCCAATAGCTTCACCGTCCGGCCATCCGGCCGGATCAGGCACAATGCAGAGGGGCAGCACCACAGGAATTCAAAGGGATAAAGCACAAAAGGACTTGATGAACCAGGCTCGCAGGCACTATAGCACAACTGAATCCGCCGGGTA
>Ga0105094_10001028_pt1 | contig 14419 bp, 16 predicted proteins | sample PPLLak1March2015_2_FD_87023 | JGI IMG/M metagenome (GOLD analysis project Ga0105094, IMG submission 87023) | Freshwater sediment microbial communities from Prairie Pothole Lake near Jamestown, North Dakota, USA - PPLs Lake P8 Core (3) Depth... | ecosystem: Environmental > Aquatic > Freshwater >...
AGACGACTTATACTGACCCTGTTCTATGGCGGCGCCGGTTGCGTGACCTGATTGGTCATGGGGAAGGGATTATGGGGATCACGGATAGCTATCCACTCGATCAGGGGTTTGTTGATGAGAACGAATTGGGCGAGATTGAAATTCTGGCCAACCAATGGCGCTGGCGCCTCAAGCCCATGAGCCACCGCCTTAGCCAGGTGCATGGTGATTTTCATCCCTTCAATGTGCTGTTCCAAGAAGGAATCGAGTTCCACCTGCTCGATCGCAGCCGGGGTGAATGGGGAGAGCCAGCAGACGATGTGAGCTGTATGGCGATCAATTATATTTTCTTCTCGCTCCAACGGTATGGGCGATTGGACGGACCATTTGACGAATTGCATGACCGGTTTTGGGAGACTTACCTGGGTGCGCGAACGGATGATGAGTTGGGGCGAGTGATACAACCCTGGTTTGCCTGGCGCGCCCTGGTAGTTGCCAGCCCAGTGTGGTATCCGACGATTGCAACGGATGTGCGGCGAAAGCTGCTCACCTTCGCCCGGAAGGTTTTACTGTCCAAGGAATATGATTACACTCAGGTGAATCGCTATCTGGAGACTGACTGATGTCAGGCAAGGATCATCCTGGCTTTGCAATTTACCTGACCGGGTTGCCTTCTTCCGGGAAGACTACGTTGGCGCATGCTATAAAGGATATGCTCCTTCAGCTTGACATCCCGGTTCAGATTTTGGATTCCGATGAAATGCGCCGGATTCTAACTCCAAATCCCACCTACTCATCCCAAGAACGAGACTGGTTCTATGATGTGCTCGCCTTTGTTGCCACTCTGCTGGTGCACAATAAGGTCAATGTCATAATTGCGGCTACAGCTCCACTTCGAGCGCATCGCCAGGCAGCTCGCTCGCAAATACATCGTTTTGTGGAGGTATATATCAACTGCCCTGTTGATGTTTGTCGAGCGAGAGATCCGAAAGGCCTCTGGAAGCGGGTTGATGCAGGCGAGATCGTTGCATTGCCAGGCGCAGGTTTCCCTTATCAACCACCTGAATTTCTGGATGTGAGTTTGGATAGCGAAGATTTGACGGCTGAGAAAGCCGCAGATCTGGTGGTAGCTCATTTGAATAAAAAAGGATATATCTAGAGAGAATGAAGAGGTGGTCACACGGGTTACTCTTCTAACGGCTTGAGATCTTTGATGGCTATCACTGCATTGGCGACAATGGGCGGGTTCCGACCGATCCGCTGAGGAGATCACTGGAATGAATGAGAACACGGTTGAGATCAAAATTACACTCAATGGCGAGGATAGAACTCTGAGAGTTGGCAGGGATGAAAGCCTACTGGATGCACTCCGTGACGCCTCTATCTTCAGTGTAAAGAGAGGTTGTGATACAGGTGATTGCGGTGTGTGCACTGTTCTCATGGATGATCACCCGACCAAAAGTTGTAAAACTCGGGCAATAGCCGCGAATGGGAAGGCGATCACCACCGTAGAGGGGTTAAGCAGGGATGGTCAATTACACCCCATCCAGCAGGCTTTTGTAGATACTGGTGCTATACAATGCGGTTTCTGTACACCAGCCCAAATTCTAGTCGCCAAGGCCTTCCTGGATAGGAACCCGGCGCCATCCGAAGCTCAAATCCGAAAGGCTCTGAGCGAGGTGCTGTGCCGTTGCACGGGCTATGTCAGACCTGTTGAAGCAGTGCAGCGAGCTGCAGCAATCCTGCGGGGTGAAAGTTTGGCACCAATTTCGATTCTGGAAGGGACTTTGCCACAAAGCTCTCAAGAGGTTCCATTACCCGAGGGTTACTACCGGCAGGGTTATGATCGCAACCCATTGCCGCCACTGGTGCTCTCGCCGCCTGATATGGAAAAAACCCTGGTGGTCGGAAGACCTGAGGAGAAAGTGGATGCTCGAAAGCTAGCCCAGGGAAAGCCGGTCTTCACCGCCGACCTGCATATTGAAGGTATGCTCTATGGAGCACTGCTTACCAGCCCCCACGCCCATGCACGGATCAAACGCATAGACGCCAGCCTGGCGCGCGAGTTGCCAGGAGTACATGCTGTCTTGACTCATGATGACCTGCCACGGATCAAACATGCGTCTGGCGGTCAGAGCTATCCACAGCCCCTACCGTATGACCAGGTTTGTCTGGATAACAAGGTACGCCACGTAGGCGACCGGGTGGCAGTGGCGGCTGCAGAAACGCTCGGCATCGCCGAGGAGGCTTTGCGCCTGATCGATGTCGAATATGAGCTATTACCGGTTGAGCTTGATCCTGAGCAGGCGATGCAAGATGGCGCAGCAGTGATCCATGATGAGAAGGATACAGAAGGTATCTATGACCTTCAGCACAATATTGTCCACCACATTGAGGCAGAAGTCGGAGATGTGCTTGCCGCGTTCGCCTCAGCCGAGCACGTATTTGAGGGAGAATATTGCACCCCCAAACAGCAGCATGCCCATCTGGAACCCCACGTTTGTGTCACTTATTTCGACGAGGACGATCGCCTGGTGATCCGCACCAGCACCCAGGTTCCATTTCATATCCGCCGGATGGTTGCTCCGCTGGTTGGTCTGCCAGTGAAGAAGATCAGAGTAATTAAACCGCGCATCGGGGGCGGATTCGGCAACAAGCAGGAAATGATCCTGGAGGATATCTGCTCGCTTTTGACAATAAAAACGGGGAGACCGGTGTGCATGGAGTACACGCGCACCCAAGAGTTCACAAGCTCACGCAGCCGGCACCCCAATATCATGCGCTATAAGATTGGCGTCACAGATGGAAAAGTGATTGCGGCTGATCTTTATCTCATCGGGGATACCGGTGCCTACGGCAGCCATGCACTTACGGTGCAGATGGTGGGTGGATACAAGGGGCTGTCGCTGTATAACACGCCGAACACGCGCTTTGTTTGTGATGTGGTATATACCAACAAACCTCCCGCAGGGGCTTACCGCGGTTATGGGGCAATGCAGTGCCAGTTTGGCATTGAAGTGCTTATGGAGGAGATTGCAGAAAAACTTAGCCTGGACGTGGTTGCGTTCAAGCAGGCGAACTGGCTCAAGTTAGGTGAGCCGATGTATCTCTCAAAAGCCTTGGGCGAAGGCAGGGAGGGATTCGAGCAGCGCCTTGAGTCCAGTGGTTTGGAACAATGTGTCAAGGTTGGTCTGGCAGCGACGGATTTTTATAATAAGCGCAGGAAAAACCGGGGTCAGAGCGACCGGTATCGGCATGGAATAGGGATGGCAGTGGTCATGCACGGCAGTGGTATCGCCGGGTTGGACATGGCATCAGCCACACTGAAGCTAAACGATGACGGCTCGTTCAACCTGTTGGTGGGGGCAACCGATCTCGGCACCGGTTCGGATACCATCCTGGCTCAAATGGCGGCTGAAGTGCTTGGGATTCCGGTCGATGATCTGATCGTCTATTCTTCGGATACTGACTTTACCCCCTTCGACAAAGGCGCTTATGCCAGCAGCACCACCTATATCAGCGGCGGAGCTGTGAGAAAAGCAGCGATCCAGATCCGAAATCAAATACAAGAATATGCAGCCCGGATGATGGATATAGATCAACCCGAGCAGTTCTGGCTCCGAGATCGACAGGTGTTTGCCCCGGATGGTCGCTCTATTAGCCTGGCTGAGCTGGCATTGAGCAGCCTGCACCAGCGCGAGCAGCAGCAGATCATGGCAACGGCGTCGCATATGAGTTACACAAGTCCTCCACCCACTGCAGCGCAATTTGCCGAAGTCATTGTAGATAGCGAAACAGGAGACGTGTCGGTCGAGAGATTGCTGATGGTAGTCGATTGCGGGAGGGTGATCAACCCCATCACCGCAGCAGGGCAGGTCGAAGGGGGCATGGCACAGGCATTGGGCTTTGCATTATACGAGGATATGCTTTTCAACGAGCAAGGCCATCTGGTCAACGCTCGTTTTGGACCATACCGGCTGTTGAAAGCGGACGAGATGCCCGTGATGGATGTCATATTTGTGCAGACCGAAGAGCCCAGCGGGCCATTTGGGGCGAAATCGGTAGCGGAGATCTCTATCGATGGGGTCGCGCCCGCACTGGTCAGTGCCATCCATGATGCAGTTGGAGTGTGGGCGAGAGTTCTTCCTGTCAGTGCAGAGAGTATCTTGGCGGAGATGCAGAAAAATACTGTAAAATGAGAGGTGCCTATTCTCCATCAGGAGCTACCATAATGATTGATCTGTTGAAAGTCGAGGCTTTTGTGTATGTGGCTGAGAACCTGAGCTTTTCAGAAGCTGCCAGGCAGATGCACCTCAGCCAGCCTACGATCAGCCACCATGTAAAAATGCTGGAACACGAGTTTGGGGTTGAGCTATTTGACCGGTCAGGTCCTGGGCTGCATTTGACGGAAGCGGGTCGGCTACTCTTGCCCTGGGCTCGGAAATTGATCCGCGAATCGATTGAAATGCAGGGGATGATGGCCTCGTTGCAGGATAAGATTGTTGGCCATCTGCGCATCGCTTGCAGCACGACCTCCGGAAAGTATATCCTTCCCCAACTGGCAGCCCGGTTCCATGAGCGCTATCCCTGGGTGAAGATAACCATACTATCTTGCACTTCAGAAAACGTCGTGCCGCGTTTGCTGGAGGAAGAAGCCAACATTGGAGTACTTAGCCGGGAGGCTTTTGAAGAAGGTCTCGAATCGCAAGAATTTTTTACCGACCACATCATATTTATTGTCCCCCCCAACCATCCGTGGGTGATGAGACGACCGGTTGAGCCTACAGATCTGATTGGAGCACCTCTGCTCATCCGGGAGCCTACCTCAGGGACCCGGCGAGTTTTGTTTACTGAACTGGGCAAGCATGATATCCATCTGGATAATCTAAACATATTCCTAGAGATAGGTAATGCTGAGGCGATTGTGGAGACTGTGGCTGCCGGCTTTGGAGTTGCCTTTGTGTCGCGATTAGCGGTTGCAAATGCACTTCAAACCAGGCGGGTTATAGAGATACCTGTGGTTGGTTTGGATCTGCAGCGCAAAATATATATCGTTCGGCGGGCTATGGAGGCACCCAACCGCGCCCAGGAAGTGTTTTGGGGTTTTGTTCACGATCCATCGAATATGGACTTGATTCGCATGGCAGAGGGCTGATGGATGCACGAAGAGACTGGCCCAATTGATTCAAAGGTTGGGCCAGTCCGGTGAACCGTTGTAGATTTGTCAGCGGAGGACTACAGGATCAGAAGGAGAAAGTCATTGTCGCGCCTTCAGCCGCCATCAGGAATGGGGGTGCCTTTTCGATGATTATCCGGCTGTCACGCAGATCCTCAGGGGTAACGCCCTTGTTCTCCAAAGCCAGTTCGCAAAGGACGACTCGGCCGCCCAACTCTAAGATATCGTTGAAAAGTTTTACGGGGTTGGGCAGACCCTTTGGGGTGCCAAGTTTTTCCAGCTCATCCTTGAGCGTCCACTTGGTGCCAGCGGGGCAGAAGAAGACGTGCACTTCGTGATCCAGCGCCAGGCCAGACGAGGCAAAAATCAATGTCGGCATGATGTTCTTGGCTTCATCACCATTGCAGACGACTACCATTTTTTCAGTCATTTCGAATCTCCTTGAGTAGTGTAAATACTTAGATATTGTTATAAACTACCAACGCCAATGCGCCAGTAGCTACGACATTTAATCAGCCGGCGCCAGCGATTCGAGTGGGGTTTTTTCTTCAACAGCCCGCTTCTTGACCGATTCGAGGTATAGCGCCAACGGGCGGTAGATCATATGCGTCCACTTGCCTATGCCGACTTCGGTATCTAGCATCGCGATCATCGCTAAAACATGGATTACGTACATGATATAGGTAGGCCACGCCCAAATTGGATTGACTGCGCCCAGATAGCGGAAAATATGCACCAGAATCCCCGTCACCGCACCAATCAGCACAAAGATTGGAAACAACCAGTCACTCATCTGTGAGAAACGATGGAACTGCTCTTGTTTTTTCCTTCGGCTACGCAAGAAGTCGATCGAAAAGACGATTAGTACAATGGTAGCATAGTAGCCCAACCAGCGCTGTGGGTGGTAAATCGGGTAGATATTATCCGTTTGGAACCACCATAGTAAGGGCACAATCAGCACCAGCATGGTAACGTAACCAGTTGTAAACAGCAGGTGCTTGAGCCAGAAATTTTCGGCCTTTTGATCATCACAATCACGCCAGCGTTTCTGCGAGAAGTAGTGGATAATAAATGTTTTGAGCTCGCTTATGTATGCCGAAAACGGTATCTTCTTCTTGTCTTCCAATGTCGAACGTAAAATGTTACGTGACATAAATAGCGAGTTTTGCACCAACCGCCAACCCAGGAAAAGAAAGTGAGCCGCGACAAACAACCACACCCACAAAACAGGCGCAAACGTATTCAGCGCCACCCGGTCAGTTACGACACTGGCAATCCCAAAGACGTGCAATGCCACAAAAAGCAGCAGAGTTGTCACGGTAATGCGCAAGATTGTTAGAACCAGTGCTTTATCGGATGTGTACAACTTGGCAGCATGACCGGAGCGATCATATTGGGCGGTGAGCCAGCGGCGCACGGCCATCATCGTCTCGCCTGGCTCAGCACCTTTGGGGCAGGTGACCGAACAATCACCACAGTAGTAGCACTGCCAGGCATCCGTACTTTCCAGCAACTTATCTTTCATGCCCATTTGCGTGAAGCGGATCAGATTACGCGGGAAAGGGTGATCGTCATCCGCCAGCGGGCAGGAAGCAGTGCAGTTGCCGCAGTTGTAGCACTTTTCGATACCCACCGCGCCATATCGCTTGAGCTCTTTCATCAGATCGGGATCAAGACGAGCGCTCATTATTCCTCCACCTTCTGATACAGGGGGTAATCTCCACACATACCGGTTTCGGCGACGATCCCATATTTCTTCATGGCGTTCAGGTGCCAGAGGACTTCGTGGGCGGGTAGGCCGGTGGCTAAAGCCACGTCCAACACAGTTTTCGGGGTGTCGCGGATAGTTTTGCAAATTTCTTGCTGGATGCGCCGCTGCTCTTTATAGAGCGCTTGCGTGCGCACCACAGTTTCTGCATGCTGCTCGCGTAGCTGCTTCAGCATTTCGCCTCGTGAGGCAGTTGAAGCCTGTGCACTCATGTTGCTACCTCCACAAGATCATAATCCATGGCAATCGCGTCCACCATAGCTTCATATTGAGCCAGGGTCCAGGCCTGTACGTCAATCGCCCCGTTAGGACAGACGCCCACACAGGCGCCACAGCCGGTACAGTTGGCTGGGGTGACCACCGCTCGCCTGACTTCGTTTCCATTCTCTGAAATAGTCACCAACGCAATCGCGCCTTCGTAAACACAGGCCTGCACACAGGCACCATTGCCATTGCATTTCTCAGCATCCACGCGGGCCACAAAGGGGGGCAGCTCGACCTTACCCTGCCCGAGCAGCGTAGCCACTTTGGCCGCTGCTGCCGAGGCAGCTGCCAGGCTCTCTTGAATGTTCATCGGGCCTTGGGCGCTACCAGCCAGTACCACACCGTTGACTGCCGTCTCGACCGGACGCAGTTTGGGGTGTACCTCTAGCAGGAAGCGGTCATTGCCTCGCGAGACTTTCAGCATTTGCACCAGGTCGTCCACCAGGCGGGGAGTCATCCCAACCGCCAGCACCACCAGGTCTACAGCGATCTCGACCTGCTCACCGTAGGTGAATGTGTCATTAACCTGTACCAAGACGGGATGGGTATCCCCTGGCGGCGCGGCAACCACCGTGGGGCGATCTGTGCCATTGAAGCGCACAAAGCGCGCCCCGCCCTCCAATGTGCGCAGGTAATAGTCTTCGTGACCACGCCCGTAGGTGCGGATGTCTTCGTGCAGGTCGTAGATGTTCAAGTCGGGAAAACGCTGCCGCAATTCATCCATCATGTGCAAGGTGGCGGTGCAGCACACCCGTGAGCAGTAGTTGTTGACCTGCCCATCCTCGTGCGGCTCATCAACACCTTCGATCTCACGGCTGCCCACACAATGGATAAAGGCCACATCCCGTACCGGGCGACCGTTCCAGACCAGCGGTTTTCCATCTTCGACATAGGCCAGGGAACGGATCAACTGGGGCAGGGTCACTACCTCGGGCAGTTCGCCATAGCCATATTCGCCCTGGCGCGGCTGGTAGGGGTCAAAGCCGGTGGCAATAACAATAGCGCCCACATTCAAGGTGAAAGATTTGGCTTCGTTCTTTAAGATGACCGATTTACCATTCACCGGAATCGGCTCGCCATTGTAATGCTCCCAATCCACCGCGGGGGTTGAAGGGTAACAGCCGGGGTAAGCGCGATAGATGATCTTGTGTTTGGTCAGGCCATAGTTGAAATCATCTGGCAGTTCCTGGGTGCAAGCAGCCATCAGGGCTTCGGCTTTATCATCGCTGATGCCGCGCCCGTCCTGGTGTACCTGGATCTCGTAGTTGCCCACGTAGCCGGCGACGCCGGTTAACATGGCCTGGGTGAAGATCGTGATGTTAGGATGCGCCACCACTTGCTGGATCAGACCGTGTAGCAAGCTGCGGGCCGCCTCGCCTGTCGGGAAGACAGTTTCCAGTTGGGCCATGCGCCCGCCCAGGAAAGGTGATTTTTCCAGCAACGTGACGCGGATTCCCTGGCGGGCAATATCCAGCGCAGCGCGCAGGCCAGCTACACCCCCACCAATCACCAGGGCGTGGCGTTCTGCTCCCAGGCGGATTGGGTCGAGAGGTGTCAGCAAGCGCGCCTTTGCAACACCGGCAGCCATCAGGCGGACAGCTTTTTCGGTAGCGCCTTCATGGTTGTTGGAATGCACCCAGCTATCCTGTTCGCGGATGCCAACATGATAGTACAGGTATGGGTTTAGGCCAGCGCGGGTCACCGCGCCACGGAAGGTCTGTTCGTGCAGCGAGGGAGCGCAGGCGCCGATCACGACACGGTTGATGCCCAGCTCGCGGATATCCTGTTCAATGATCGCCTGTCCAGCATTTGAGCAGAAAGATAGGTCGGTGCGTGAGACAACTACATTTTCTATTTTGGAGAGCGTCTTGGCGACACGCTCGCACTGCACTACATGGCTGATATTGCCGCCGCAGTAACAGGTATATACACCAACACGCACGTCTTCAGATTCAGGCGCAGGTGGTTTTTCGGGGACTTCATTCATCTCAGGCATAAGCCGCTTCCTTCTGCTGTTCTTGCGGGGTGGTTTCTCCATGACCGTTGTTATGTTCCCTGATGTAAGCGGAAGCAGTTGCCGCCGCTGCGCTGGCGGTGATAATGGCATCCACAATATCCATCGGCCCCATGGCAGTGCCGGTGACGAAGATCCCAGGCCGGGCGGTGGCACATGGGTTGGCGTTGGGGGCGGGGGTATCAATAAACCCGTCGCTCCCCAGGGGAAGATGCAGAACCCCGTTAGATTTGAAAACTGGCAACATGCCGAGCGATAAAACAACCAGGTCGTGGGTGCGCTCAACGATACGACCTTCTTCGGTCAATTCCACCTTGACGATCGGGTTATGCTCCCCATCTTCACGGATAGAGGCAACCTTGCCGTGGATAAATTCCACACCCATTGCCTGGGCATTCTGGTAGAACTGCTCGTAGCCTTTACCAAAGGTGCGAATATCCATGTAATAAATCGTGATCTCGGCCATAGGCAAAGCGCCGGAAAGCAGCATGGCCTGTTTGATGGCATACATGCAGCAAACGCGTGAGCAGTATTCTACGCCCAGGGTCTTATAGCGCGAGCCGGCGCATTGGACGTAGGCGATGGAAGACGGCTCCTTTCCATCCCCAGGCCGCAGAACGCGACCATACGGGCCAGTGGGCGCCAGGAAACGTTCCATCATTAATGGGTCAATTACGTTACGCAGGTCACCACCGCCATATTCTTTTTTAGCGCCTAGGGGTGTGAGATCAAAACCGGTTGCCATCACCACCGCTTTGGCCTGAATCTCAAAGGTCTCCGGTTGCTGTGTGAAATCCACCGCGCTGACAGCGCAGATCTTCTCACACTTGCCGCACAGGATGCAGTTCTCTATATCCAGAACAGCAACCTGTGGCACGGCGGTTGAGAAGGGTACGCGAATGGCGCGGTAAGCCCCCAGGCCACGGTCGAACGGGCTGGGAATAGTGATAGGGCATTCGTATTCGCATTTGCGGCAACCAGTGCATTTGCTGGCGTCCACATAACGCGGTTTTTGCACAACGCTGATCCGGAACCCGTCGGCAGCCTCTTGAACGGACTGCAGCTCGCAGTAAGTCAGAAGTTGGATATTAGGATGGTGGGCTACAGACGACATTTTGGGCGTGGTGATGCAGGAGCAGCAGTCCAGGGTGGGAAAGACTTTGCTGAGCGTGATCATCTTGCCGCCAATGCTGGGTTCGCGTTCTACCAAAACGACCTGAAAACCTTGATCGGCAATGTCCAGGGCGGCCTGCATACCTGCTATTCCACCACCAACCACCAGGGCATCTACATGTAAGTTTTCCAAAATCTTCCTCCTAAACGCCTAAGCGGCCACCGGTGCAGCAATTTCGTCTTTGACGAGGCCGATGCCTTTGAGCAGTTCAGACATCTGGTTGATTTCTTTCAGGTAAGGTTTCACACAAACTGTGCAGATGGCTGTCAGGCGCAAGCGTCGAATATCAATTCTGCGCGTTTTCATCAATGCATATGTACGGTTGACCAGGTCTGCTGTGCCATCCGCTTCAACCTTATAGGGGCTATCGGTGCCGCTGTACATGATTATGATGCCATCGATGCCGCGCTCAAAGGCGCGCACGAAAAATTCCGGCGGGAACATACACGGGCACATCACGGGCAGAACATAGGTGTTGGCGGGATAATCCGCGTGTACCTGACCGGTTGAGTCAGCCCCCGCATAGCCCCCAGCCAGCGTGGCCAGGATCAATATCTTGGGTTGTTTTGCCTGCAAATTTGAGGGCATAATCATAGTTCCTATGGGGCATAGCGCATCCATCTGCAAGCAGTCCAGTAAATCCGCAGATGGATGCGCCCATTGCCACCTATTTCATGCGGCGGATGAATAACCGATCGTAGCCATCACCCGGCAGTTCGCCTAGGTATGCATGCCCGACTTTGTCACACCAGCGCGGCATATCATTCTTAGTATTGTTGTCGCCAGACCAGATCTCGAGCACTTCGCCCACTTTGACTGCGCCAATGCTCTTCTTGGCCTCCAGCAAGGGTCCAGGGCATGACATCGCGCGGGCATCAACAACCTTGGTAGCCTGAATTGTGGATAGATCAACTGTAGCCATCGTTCTACTCCTTTCGAGATTAAACCTTTCCTTTTTTATGGGTTGTTGTTGCTGACTGTGGATATCCCACCTTCAGCAAACCCAGACAGTGACTTTCTAGCGAGCCTGGTTTGATCCGGTAATATATCGTCTGCCCTTCCCGCCGGGAGGTGACAAGGTCGAGGACTTTCATTATGCTGAGATGTTGAGAGACGTTTTGCAGGGAAGAGTCGACTGCTTTGGCGATGTCACCTACGGACAATTCCTTGTCTGCCAACGCCCACAAGATCCGAACTCGCCGGGCATTGCTGAAGACGCTGCAATATTTTGCTTGCACCTCAGCACGAGTTTCTATGGAATCAACTTCTTGAAGATCGATCATTCTGAGCGGATTACCTCGGCAGCGTTTCCAGGATCACTTAAGTAACAATTGGCTTTACTATATCCCGAGAGCCCGCTATCTAATAGTGATAAGCGTCACAACAAGCATTGAATTTTTCGATAGGTGCCCATCGATAAAATCAATAATAAGATATTGCGTACCTGTAAAATGGTACATTATCCTTGACAAAAGGATATAAACAACTATAATTTTAGTACTAGCGTGCAATTAATTGAGTCTGCATCGAAATGCAAGGTGTTTGGTTTAGTGTTAAGCAAGGTAAGGAAACCAGGGATATCAATAATCAGGAGACCGGATTATGCCTAGAAAGGGATCGCCATTTAGTAGACAACGCGGCTTACGCTGGCAGTACCAGGAAATGCCAGAAGGGATGTCATGGGATGGCGCCCCCCCGATATCGGAGATCAATGTCGGTGGAAACTTGCGCAGGCTGCGGGAAGAGCATAATTTAAGCATCCGAGCGCTGGCAGAGATCAGCGGGCTGGCAATCAATACCCTAAGCTTGATTGAAAATGGTAAAAGCTCACCCAGTGTCAGTACCTTGCAACAACTGGCAGTAGCGCTGGAGGTGCCCATCACCGCTTTCTTTGAAACTGAGAGCCCCAGGAACAATATCGCCTATGTGAAGGCAGATTGTAGACCCAGGGCGTCTTTCGATCACGGGATCCTGGAGGACCTGGGAGCCGGAGCTGCCATCCGGGCTGTTGAGCCATTTGTGCTCACCCTGGAACCGGAAACAGGCAGTGGGTTCCCGGAGATCATGCATACCGGCTATGAATTCGTGTATTGCCTGGAAGGCAGGATCGCCTATACCATTGAAGGGCATACTTTTCTATTGGAGCCGGGTGATAGCCTACTGTTTGAAGCCCATCTGCGCCATCGCTGGCAAAACCTTAATTCCACAAAGTCACGGACAGTCTTAGTACTCTATCCAACCGATGAAAATGACACCCCCACCCAGCGTCATTTCAGCCGCGAATAGTGGGTCGTGGATAACAAATAAGAGAATTATTTAGCAGAGATAAGATTACTCAAAGCAATAAAAATCTACAAGCTCACCAGGAGAAAAAATCAATGAAAGTCGCAGCCATTACCGATGATGGAAAAACGATCAGCCAGCACTTTGGGCGAGCGCCCTACTATATGGTAATTACCGTCGAGGAAGGGGTCATTGTCGACAGGCAATTGCGCAATAAGCTCGGTCATGCACACTTCCACAACCAGCCCCATGAGGCGGAAGATCCGAACGCGCCGCATGGGATGGACGACGCCTCGCATAATAAGCATTTGCAAATGGCAGAAGCGATCGCAGATTGCGAGGCATTATTATGCGGCGGGATGGGCATGGGTGCGTACCAGAGCATGGTCGCGCGTGGCATCAAGCCGGTGGTGACCGATATCTGGGATATCGACCAGGCGGCACTGGCTTATGCCCAAGGGAACATTGTAGATCGTGTGGACAAGTTACATTAAGAACTAGAATAATCTGCAGATATGAAATCGTTTTTTATACCCACATAACAGGAGGCACAAAGAATGGCAAAAGAGAAAGACTCGTGTGTACAACCAGCAGCTGGCCCAATCTCTGGGTCAAAACAAACCGAAAGCGCCCCACAAACACCCGCACAGGAGGTCAATATGGTCATGGCACGTGTTGGCAAAGAAGCACCGGATTTTGAAGCATCTGCATACTTGAACGGTCAGGGTTTTAAGAACGTCAAGTTATCCGATTATCGCGGTAAATGGGTAGTTCTGTGTTTCTATCCAGGCGATTTCACCTTTGTCTGACCGACAGAACTGGCGGCAGTTGCCACCAAGAATGCGGAATTAAAGGAGCTGGGCGTGGAAGTGATATCGGTCAGCACCGACAGCCGTTTTGTCCACAAGATCTGGCAGGAAGAAGAGCTATCCAAGATGGTGCCTGGTGGGGTGCCTTACGCCATGCTTTCTGACGGTGGCGGGCGGATCGGCAGCGTGTACGGTGTGTACGATGAAGCAGCTGGTGTCAATATTCGCGGGCGGTTCCTGATCAACCCGGAAGGGGTCATCCTGGCAATGGAGGTGCTCACTGCGGAGGTGGGTCGAAATGTCGCTGAGTTGATCCGCCAGATAAAAGCCTTCCAGCACGTTCAGGCAACGGGCGAAGTTACCCCGTCGGGCTGGGAGCCGGGCAAACCCACCCTCAAGCCGGGTCCAGACCTGGTTGGTAAAGTCTGGCAGGTATGGAAGCCTGAGATGGCCTTTGATTAGGCCACGGGTGGATGGTTTGAGGGGTAAAACCGGAAATCCACTTTTCCTTGCAGAATGAAAACCGGGGTGCAGCACTCAGATTCCATTGTTCTGCACCCCTGATAGAAAGGATATCGATATGTTCAATCGTCTAAGACCTGGAAGAGGCAATCGAGGTGGAAACCGCGCCGGCCGCGGTGCTGGAGGTGGACAAGGAAAGGGTGGTGGGAACAAGCCCGGATCCGGTCCCGAAGGCAACTGCGTATGTCCAAGCTGTGGGCACAAGATCAGCCACCAGGCGGGTCAACCCTGTAAGGACATCACCTGCCCGAAATGCGGCACCCGCATGGTGCGCGAGTGAGGCCAGGATGAAACTCATCATCACAGCTGCATCCCCTGGCATCGACGCTCCGGTTGACCCGCGATTTGGGCGGGGAGCGCATTTCATCGTCGTCGATCTAGATACAATGGAATGGCAGGCGCTACCAAACCCTGCAATGAACGCTCATGG
>Ga0105094_10001030_pt1 | contig 14407 bp, 12 predicted proteins | sample PPLLak1March2015_2_FD_87023 | JGI IMG/M metagenome (GOLD analysis project Ga0105094, IMG submission 87023) | Freshwater sediment microbial communities from Prairie Pothole Lake near Jamestown, North Dakota, USA - PPLs Lake P8 Core (3) Depth... | ecosystem: Environmental > Aquatic > Freshwater >...
ATCAGCATAATTTTAGTAGTAGGTCTGCAAGGTTCCGGGAAAACAACATTTGCCGCTAAACTCTCTAAAAAATTAACAAGCCAGGGGAGAAAAATACTTTTAACGGCTGCCGATATTTACCGCCCTGCAGCAATTGAACAGCTTAAGCTTTTGGGAGCGCAGATCAATGTGCCTGTATTCTCTCTTGGAAAAACAGATCCTAGAGTAATTGCTTCCGAATCTATTTCCTATGCGAAAGAAAAAGGATTAAACACGGTTATCATCGATACTGCCGGGCGTCTTCATGTTGATGAAACGATGATGATCGAAATTGCGGATATTAAGGAAACTGTTAAACCGTCAGAAATTTTATTCATTGTTGATGCTATGACGGGGCAGGATGCCGTTAATTCTGCGAAAGCCTTTAATGAAAAAGTTGATTATGACGGGATTGTTCTTACCAAACTGGATGGAGATACCAGGGGCGGTGCCGCTTTATCTATCCGTTCAGTTGTCGGAAAACCGATAAAATTTGTAAGTAATGGTGAGAAATTAGACAATTTAGAGAGCTTTTATCCTGAAAGGCTTGCCTCAAGAATACTAGGCAAAGGGGACATTGTTTCTCTGGTTGAGAAGGCCCAGCTCAATTTTGATGCATCCGAAGCTGAGAAGCTGGAGGAAAAACTTCGTAAAAATAAATTTGATTTTGAAGATTTTCTTAAGCAAATTAAAGCAATTAAGAAAATGGGTTCTCTTTCATCGCTGGTTGGTATGATTCCGGGCATAGGCGCACAGGTTAATAATGCTCAAATTGATGATAAAGCCTTGGTTAAAATTGAAGCAATTATCAGTTCGATGACCCGTGAAGAAAGAAGAATTCCTAAAGTATTGAACGGGAGCCGCCGTAAAAGAATTGCTGCCGGCAGCGGAACTTCTATTCAAGATGTAAACAGACTTATAAAGCAGTTTAATGAAATGCTGAAAATGATGAGCATGATTAATCAAAAAGGTTTCAGCAAGCATATGTTGAACAATATACGTTCAGGCAGATAGTTTTAAATTAATAAATAAGAATAAGCATTGGAGGTTGAAATAAATTGGCTGTAAAGCTGAGATTAAGGAGAATGGGTAAGAAAAAGCAGCCCATCTATAAAGTTGTTGCTGCAGATTCCAGATCTCCGCGAGACGGAAAATTTCTGGAAGCCATTGGGTTGTATAATCCGTTGACTGATCCTCATACTGTTGAAATAAAAGAAGATAGAGCAATGTATTGGCTTAATGTAGGTGCACAGCCTACATTCACGGTTAAAAGCTTGCTGAAACAAAAAGGATTATTACTAAAAAGAGAATTATTGCTGAAAGGGTTGCCCGAAGAGAGAATTGCGGTTGAATTGGAAAATTGGGGCAGGTTACGAGAAGCTAAGGCGAAGAGCGGAGCATCAAAGAAGAAGAAATCTGCGGTAAAAAAAGAATCCCAGGAAACCGGCAAGGAAGAAATTGAAAACAGTACAGCAGAAGTAAAGGGCGCTGCTTCTGAAGATACATCTTCCGGTGAAAAATAGTTAAAGGGTCTTTTCATCGATAGAATATTTTCTGCGGAAGTTGTTCTGTACATTATTGCTAAAGCTCCCGTGCTCTAATTATAGGAGGCTTCTTTCTATGAAAGAGTTCATTGAATTCATTGCCAAGCACCTTGTAGATCATCCAGAGGGAGTTGTTATTGAAGAGAAAACTCCGGAAGATAAGAAAGTTGTTCTTTCTTTAAAAGTACAGGCGGATGATGTCGGTAAAGTTATTGGAAAACAAGGGAAGACTGCTCAAGCCATGAGGACCCTTCTTACAGCTATTGCAGCCAAAGAAGGAAAAAGGGCAATATTGGAAATATTGGACTAATTCCAACAATGTTCTTTTTTTGTGGATGATTTCTTCCTGATTGCTAAAGTCGTTTCCGTAATCGGAAAAGAGGGATTTCTGAAGATTCTTTCTTATTCCGATTTCCCTGAGCGTTTCTACAGCGTGAATAAAGTATTTATTGATTTTTTCGGAGAAAAAAAATTATTTCTTGTCGAAAAAGTAACAAGCCGATCCCGCAAAAGCGGGATTCTTTTAAAGTTCAAAGGATTTAATACTGAAAAAGACGCTCAGGTTCTGGTAGGAAAAGAAATTTTTGTCGATAAAAATAACCTCGTCAAGCTGCCTGAAGGTTATTACTTTATTCATGATCTTATCGGAAGCGAAGTATTCAGAAATGAAAAGAAGTTCGGAGTTTTGAAGGACGTTCTTATTTATCCTGCCAATGACGTTTATGTTATTGAAGATATAGGAGGTAATGCAGTTTTAATCCCGGCTGTAAAAGATTACATCGAACGTTACGATCCCGAAAAAAAAATATTGATATTGAAGCCGGGAAGCCAAATATACGAAGATGAGAATTGATATAATTACAGCTGTTCCCGATTTGTTCAGCAGTCCTCTAAACAGCAGTATCCTGAAAAGGGCTAAAGATAAAGGGAAAGTCTCTTATTATATTCATAACCTTAGAGATTATGCTTTTAACAAGCACAAACAGATAGACGATAAGCCTTTTGGCGGCGGGCCGGGGATGGTGCTTAAACCTGAACCGTTCTTTGAATGTATTGAAAAATTATTAAGTAAAAATGATTATGATCATATAATCTTTACAACTCCCAAGGGAAAAATTTTTGACCAGAAAACTGCAAATAAATTTTCCCTGGCAAAGAATATTATTATCGCAGCGGGTCATTATAAAGAAATTGATGAGAGAGTTAGGAAACAATTTGCAACCGATGAAATTTCAATCGGGAAATTTGTAGTAACGGGCGGAGAAATACCTGCCTTATTAATAATCGATGCCGTTGTAAGATTGATACCGGGAGTTCTTAATGACAGTGAATCGGCATTAAATGATTCGTTCCAGGACGGTGATGTTGTTGAACCTCCTTATTATACGAGGCCTGCTGAGTACCGTGGTATGAAAGTGCCGGAGGTTTTATTATCGGGAAACGAAAAAGAGATAAAAATCTGGAAAGAAAAGCAGTCAAAAATTTTAACAAAAAAATGGAGAAAGTATAACTTTCCGGTTAAAAAAAAATCGTAATATTTTCTTTATTGAGTTTAACAATTAGTGGAGTAAGAAATGGTTGATATAAATAATGTGCTTCCCGATCAGAAAAGATCGGATTTGCCGCAGTTTAACCCCGGGGATCATATCCGGGTCCATGTAAGAGTAATTGAAGGAGATAAGGAAAGAATCCAGCCTTTCGAAGGCGATGTAATAAGCATTAGAGGCGCCGGATTAAATAAAACTTTTACAGTTAGGAAGATTTCAAGCGGAGTTGGTGTAGAAAGAATTTTCCCTCTTTATTCGCCCAAAATTGCTAAAGTTGAAATGGTTAAGGAGGGGAATGTAAGAAGGGCGAAGCTTTATTATCTAAGAAATCTCTCCGGTAAAGCTGCAAGAATAAAATCTAAAAGTTAAACTTGCCGCTCAATTAAAATTTTAAGGACGCGCTGGTCACGTCCTTAATTTTTTTATGAAATAATCCTAGAATCATGAATATTTTTTTCCCTCAAAATATATTTACCCGTTTAATTTACGATTCACTCCCTGATGATTTGAAAAAAGAGATTCTTTTCAGACCATCTTCAATAATTACGAAAGAAATGATTGAACTGGAAAATTCTGTCGCATTAATCCCGGTAATGGATCTGATTAAAAATAAAAATTTGTTTATTTCAGAATCTTTCGGGTTATCCTTTGAGGATTCTTTGAATCTATCCTACATATATTTTAATGAATCTTTTCCAGGAAGTCGCCCGGAAAAGAAAAATGAATTTAAGGAAATAAACCTTGCCGGGGATATCTCTTCAACCGAAATTATTTTCTCAAAAATTTTATTCGAAGAATTATACGATTCAACAGTTTCAATTAATCTGATAAGTGAAGAAAAAAACTTGCCGGGCAAAAACCTGATAATTACCGGTGACAAAAATTTTATCGATGAACGGGTTTTCTCGGGGATCAGCTTCTCCGAGGAAATGATTGATATGCTTTCGCTCCCTTTCGTAAATTTTATTCTTGCCTCGAAAGAGGAATCCGTTATTCAAAAAGTCAGCGAAAACTTTAAAGGGATAAGCAGCTTAATTTATGACAGGGTCGAGAAAGGGGATTTGACGGGAAATTATGCCCAAAATGTAAAAGAATATATACAGCAGAATATTTCTTCATTAATCTTGGATTTCGATTCCAACGATTGTGATGGAATCGATCAATTGCTTCAGCTTCCCTATTTTCACGGAATGATTGAAAATATTATAGATTTAAAATTTGCATGAATCTCCCTGCTTGCTTTAACCTCATACAATTTTTTCCGGTATTTTGCTCACATCTAGTCTTTACTTAAAAGCTACTTAAGGAAACATTTGTTATATTTTACTAAAATGGATACTAAAATTTCTTTTTCAATACTATAGGAAGAACTCAGAGAAACTATCTATCATGATAACATATTATTTTCATGTTTCAAGAAATTCCAGAAATAAATACGGGATTGATAAATCGCTTTTCGCTATCGCCGGCGATTTAATCATTTCCAGCTTTCATCAAACAAGGCTTCTTTCGGAAAAAATCAACAATGCACGCAAGAAGGAAGGTGACTTTGATAAACTCATAACTCCGGGACTCCTCAATGCACTTGGTCTGCTTCATGAAGTCTATCATTATATTTTTTCTTTTTATCAGAAAACTACAAATCCGGGAGTTCTATCAAAAGGGCTAAACTATCTGAATATCCATTTGGGAGATCTTGAATCGAATACTGTTTTACTTGAGTTCATAAGGGAATTTCCTCCTTTAGAGGTTTACAAGGGGAATATTACTCCGGAAGATTACTTAAACGGCATTACTGAAGGAAAATTAAATAAAGAAATCCTTTTGGAGGAGATAGTTCTTCTTCAACTGGAGAATATTAATCCCGCTTCTTTTTTACTTGAAGAGTTATATTCGGACCACCCGATTTCCCAAAGAACCAAATATTTAGAGTTTATTGATGATGCCGAGGAATTTTTTATTACAGAGAAGTCTTTCGGGCCGGAAAATCTTCCTTTTTTCCAATTCCTTAGGAAACCGATAATCTCCAGTCCAAACAGCATTGAAGGTCAGCTTGATTTCATTCTGGAAAATTGGAGTAATTTCCTTCCTGAGGGCATCAGGCAGAAATTATTAAAAGCAAAAGACTTAATACTTGAAGATCTAAAACTATTTTTGCAGCACGGAGGAGGAGAAAAAGGTACACCGCCCGTACCTCATTATAAAGCGCACCGGGATTATTTCGAATTCTTAAGAAGGAAGCTTAAAACCGGAGAAGGGCTGTCGGATGATGAGAGCAGGTTTTATTATTCCGAAATTGAAAGGTTTACCGACGATATAGATTGGATGCCCCGTGTTGTAATGATAGCCAAAAATATTTTTGTATGGCTGGATCAGCTCTCAAGAAAATATCAAAGAAGCATATCACGCTTAGACCAGATACCCGATGAAGAGCTTGACAGGCTTGTATCCTGGAATTTTACCGCACTCTGGCTTATTGGAATTTGGGAAAGGAGCAGCGCTTCTAAAAAAATAAAGCAGCTTACAGGAAATCCGGAAGCTGCTTCATCTGCTTATTCTTTATATGATTACATAATTGCAGATGAGCTGGGCGGCGAGGAAGCATTCAATAATCTGAAAGACAGGGCATGGCGGAGGGGTATCAGGCTTTCGAGCGACATGGTGCCGAATCATACAGGAATTTACTCAAAGTGGGTGATTGAGAAGCCGGATTATTTCATTCAGTTAGATTATCCTCCATACCCGGGATATTCTTTTACAGGTCCGAATTTGTCCGACGACTCCAGGGTAGAAGTAAGGATTGAAGATAAATATTACAACCGGACGGATGCAGCAGTTGTATTCCAGCGGAGAGATTCTTATACAGGATCAGTAAAATATATCTATCATGGAAACGATGGCACTCATATGCCGTGGAATGATACTGCGCAGCTAAATCTGCTGAATGGTGAGGTACGCGAATCTCTGATACAAACCATAATGCATGTAGCGAGAAAAACTCCAGTTATAAGATTCGATGCGGCTATGACTCTGGCAAAAAAGCATTACCAGCGTCTCTGGTTTCCTAAGCCGGGTACCGGCGGGGCAATCCCCTCACGTTCCGACTTTTCAATGACAAATAGCGAATTTGATGCGGCGATGCCGAATGAATTCTGGCGTGAAGTTGTGGATAGAATAAATGCCGAATTGCCAAATACACTTCTTCTTGCGGAAGCATTCTGGCTGATGGAAGGATATTTTGTAAGAACTCTGGGAATGCACAGAGTTTATAACAGCGCATTTATGCACATGCTTATGAAGGAAGAAAATGAAAAGTACAGGGATTTAATTACAAACACTTTGGAGTTTAATCCTGAGATTTTAAAAAGGTACGTTAACTTCATGAGCAACCCCGATGAAGAAACTGCCGTGAATCAATTTGGAAAAGGGGATAAGTATTTCGGCATCTGCGTACTGATGATAACCTTGCCCGGGCTGCCTATGTTCGCCCACGGGCAGATCGAAGGTTATTCCGAAAAATACGGTATGGAATACAAGAAAGCCTATTATAATGAATTTCCCGACGCCCACCTGGTCAGGCGGCATGAAGATGAAATATTCCCGCTCCTCAAGAAAAGATATTTATTCAGCCAGGTGGCAAATTTTGAGCTCTATGATTTCATCGATGATTCCGGCAATATAAACGAAAATGTTTATGCTTTTTCCAACAGAATAGACGGGGAAAGAGCATTAATTATTTACAACAATTCGTACTTTGAATGTAAAGGGAGTATTAATTATTCTGTTCTGAAAGCAGCTTCCGGTAATAACCACACTTCTACACGCAGGCTTGCCGAAGCTTTAGGAGTAAGAAATGAAAGACATTATTTCTATACATACAAAGACCATAAAACCAGGCTCGAGTATATTTTTTCCGGACGGGAATTAAACGATTACGGAATGTATCTTTCATTAAACGGTTATCAATATAAAGCTTGTTTATACTTCCGGGAAATCTACGATTCTTCAGGAAACTATGAGCGGCTTAATCATTTTCTTTCCGGCAAAGGGGTTGCATCTATCGAATATGAGCTTAGGATGCTTAATTTACAGCCGGTGCATAACGCATTTGCATACTTATTCAGCAGTAAACATCAATTTGAAACTTACTGTTTTATTAAAGATGATTCCGCGGCTAAAGAGGATAGTGAATCAGCAGTGCCTGAAATCCTTTTAAATGAAGTGAACAATATAGTCACACAAGTGGAGCATGCGGAGCATACAGCTTTCAACAGAGATAATATGCTGAAGATGTTTAAGGAGGAATTAACATCTTTAAGAGTTATGACCAGAATATTTGAAAATAAAAAGAATAAGAATATCATTAAAGATACAAATAAAAATGCTGCTTCTTTAGTATTTTTTGACGGATCGGATTCAGCCGGAACTTCTGGAAATATTAAGGAGAATAGAGAATTTTTCTTCCCGCTTATATTGCTAAAATTATTAATTAATGACAGCTCCGATAAAAATCAGGTAAAAGATTATTTGTTTGATAAACTGATGCTGGATAAGGTTTTGTTTTCAGTACTCGAGCAGTGGGGACATAATTTTGAAAAAATCATCGGAGAAGTAAGTATGATTAAGGTTTTGGCTTCAGACCCCGAATTGTACGATTCTTCAATCCGCGAATTACGGCCAAAAACAAATATTGCTTCGCAAAGCGAAAAGGTTTTGGTTGACAGAATCTTCAGCGGAAAAAATCATCTTGCATACCTAAACTTTAATGAATTTAACGGAGTTAAATATTATTCTAAAGAGAGATTTGAAAATTTGATAAACTGGATCTTTACCCTGGATAACTTATTGAAGATACGAAAGCAGATTTTTGATGGAACGGGGACACATAAGACTAGCACAAAAAAGGAGGCCCTGGAAAAAATATTTGCGAAGGGGGCAAATATCACTGAGTATTTAAAAGAGTTTAAAAAATCCCGCCAATTTTACTCTAGTATTCTTGCTGCATCGGAAAAAGCAGAGTATATAATGGAAAAATTAAAAATGATTTTCGAGCCTGTTCCGGAGCCAACCAAAAAAAGAAAAAAAGTGCCTGATGTTGGAAAGAAAAAAATAGAAAGAAACGATAAAAATGAAAAAAAAGCTAAAGGTGTTAAAAGAAAAGAGAATCTTAATAGAAAAGCAAAGTAAATCATTAAATCCTTCAGCAGCACTATTATTTATATTTGCTCTTCTCATAATCGGTATTCCGCCGGTAAATGCTCAGTATAGTTTAGAAAATGCTTTCCCAAATTTAAATTTCACAAGTCCTGTAGATTTTCAAAATCCAAATGACGGATCAAACAGAGTATTTATTGTTGAACAAAGCGGCATCATTAAAGTAGTTGAAAACTCCGCATCGGTATCTGCCGCAAAAGTATTTTTAAATATCACAGACAGAGTTGAAGACGGCGGGGAAATGGGCCTGCTTGGACTTGCCTTTCATCCTGATTATCGTAACAATGGATACTTTTATGTCGATTATACTAAGGATAATCCGATTGAAACCGTCATTTCCAGGTTCAAGGTGTCCGATACTAATTCAGATTCTGGCGATGAAGAAACTGAATTAATACTAATGAAAATTTTTCAGCCTTATTCCAACCACAACGGCGGGCAGATTGCTTTCGGGCCAGACAGCATGCTCTATATTGCACTGGGTGACGGCGGTTCAAGGGGTGATCCTCAAAATAGAGCCCAGAACAGGGACAGCCTTTTAGGAAAAATTTTAAGAATCAATGTTGATTCTGCCTCATTGCCGTTAAATTATTCGATCCCTCCCGATAATCCTTTTGTAAATAATACGGAAGGATTCCGCGAGGAGATATTCGCTTACGGATTAAGGAATCCGTGGAGGTTCAGTTTTGATTTTTCAACAGGGAAAATCTGGTGCGGCGATGTGGGGCAAGGTGATTGGGAAGAGATAAATATAATTGAAAGCGGCAAAAATTACGGCTGGCGTTGTTACGAAGGAAATCATCAATATAATTTAAGTGAATGCAACGACACGAATTATGTTTTTCCCGTCTGGGAATATCCGCACACTGAAGGCCGTTCCATTACAGGCGGATATGTTTACAGAGGCACTTCAATTCCAAACTTATTTGGAAAATATATTTATGCTGATTTCGAAACAAGAAAGATCTGGGCTTTAACTTACGATGGTATAAATCCGGCTCAGAATGAATTCATATTAACAGCCCCCGGTGGTATTTCGTCTTTCGGCGCAGATAAAGACAATGAACTCTATCTATGCTCATTTGACGGTAAAATTTATAAATTAAAAAATAACTTAACAGATGTTTCTGCCGGCCGAGAGAAAAAACTAGATTATTATCTGGTAAAGAATTATCCGAATCCTTTTAATCCTGCAACTCGTATAACTTTCAATGTTCCGGAAGAAAGCAGAGTTGAAATTCAAGTAGTTGATATTCTGGGAAATATAACTTTACTCATAAACAAAACATTTCGGCCGGGAATTTATGAGGAACCTTGGGATGCATCTTCATTTTCTTCGGGGGTATATTTTATTATAATGAAGGCTGAACCGCTTGCTTCAAAAAGAACTTTTCGAAGCACCGTAAAAGCTTTATTGCTGAAATAAGATTGCAATTGCTGAAATAAGATTGCATTTGGATTGCGAATGTTTTTATCAGTACATTCCTTTAAACCATCCGCCGTCAATATGTACTGTATTGCCTGTAATGTAGCTTGCCTGCTTTGATGCAAGGAAAGCAACTGCAGCAGCAATCTCTTCAGGTTTTGCAAGACGGTTCATTGGGATTTGCCTTGCCATATCTGCCAGTACTTCTTCATGGGATTTCTTTGCTTGTTTTGCTTTGGTGACTGCAAGATCATAGATGCGGTTGGTTAAAGTATATCCGGGGGCAACGTTGTTTACAGTAATATTATATTTCGCGACTTCATTGCTGAGCGATTTTGCAAAACCAATTATTCCTGCCCTGAACGAATTCGAGAGCATTAAATTTTCAAGAGGCTGCTTGACAGTAATTGATGTAATATTGACTATTCGGCCCCACCCTTTTAAAATCATATCCGGGACAACAAGGTTGCAGAACCTTACGGTGCTTAAGAATACCTGCTCAAAGGAAGCTCTCCAGTTTTCTTCAGTTAGATCACTTAGAAAACCCGGGATCGGGCCCCCGCAGTTATTTATTAAAATATTTATTTTGCCAAGCTCTGTGGTAACGGCATTTACAGTATCTTCAATATCCTTCAGACTATTTAAATCACACACATTCCAGAGAACATCTACTCCGGTTTTAGTTTTTATTTCATTGGTTGTTTGCAGCAAATCATCCTTAGTCCTGGAACAAATGGCAACAAGGCAGCCTTCGGCAGCTAAAATTTCAGCGACAGCTCTTCCAATTCCTTTACTTGAAGCGGTTATCAAAGCTACCTTCCCTTTTATTCCTAAATCCATATTAAAATTCCTTATTTATGCCTAGAAAATATTATTTGGAGTTTACGATTTAAATCTAATTAAGATGCATTTTTTAAAATATACAGGAAAATAAAGAAACTCTATAGCATGCAGCGGCAGGGTATTAACAGCCTATTTGGAAATACCTCGTTTGCTTTCTTTTATAAAAGTGATCAGATGATTTACTTCTTCGCATTGAGGAACTTCGGATTGAATCTTCTCAAGAGCCTGAGTTGTATTTAAATTGGAATTAAAGATTAATGAATATGCTTTTTTTAGTGATTCAATGACTTCATCAGAAAAATTTCTTCTTCTTAAACCCTTAACATTCAATCCGTTATATTCAAGAGGATTGCCTGAAAATAAGGAAAACGGAGGAACATCTTTTACCACCATCGAATGCGCTCCAATCATTGAATGTTTCCCGATTCTTACAAACTGATGTACCCCGACAATTCCTCCTAAGATTACATGATCCTCAAGTGTAACGTGACCTGCTAGAGCTACGCTGTTTGCTAATATACAATTGTTTTTCAAAATGCAATCATGAGCAACATGTGAATAAGCCATCAACAGACAGTTATTTCCTATAACTGTTTCCTTTGTATCACTAGTGGCTCTGCTTACCGTGACGCATTCCCTGAATGAATTATTATTCCCTATGAATACTTCGGTATATTCGCCGGCATATTTTAAATCCTGTGGAGCTGTTGAAATAGATGCACCCGGATATAAAATATTTTTTTCACCAAGTCTTGCACCGTTGAATACAGAAACATTGTTCAGAAGCCTGGTCCCTTTACCAATTCTTACATCCTCCTGAACAACACAAAAGGGACCGATTTCCACATCATCAGCAATTTCAGCTTTAGAATCAATTATTGAGGATGGATGAATTTTTCTCATTTTCAGTTTATAAATATCTTAGTGCAGAAAGCAATTAAGTAAAGAAACCTTTTGTTGATTTTACAGTGCGTGATTTTTTACTTCAATTCCCTTAACTATCTCACTTGTGTCGAGAGCAATTACCAATTCTTCATTTGTAGGTATACGCATTACCTTCACCCTGGAGGAATCCTCAGAAATAATTTCCTGCTGAGCTTTATTCTTCTCCTGGTTTATTTTTATTCCAAGATACTCCATGTTCTTACAAACTTCTTCCCGCACTTCGAATGAATTTTCACCAATTCCGCCGGTAAATACAAAAGCATCTACTCCGTTCATAGCTGCGGCATAAGCTCCCAGATATTTTTTAATCCTGTAGCAGAAAATTTCAAAAGCATATTTTGCTCTTTCGCGGCCTTCATTAACTGCTTTTAAGATTTCCCTCATATCACTGCTTTCGCCGCTTAAACCGAGAAGCCCGCTGTGTTTATTTAACAGAGTATTGGCTTCATTTGTAGAAAGTTCTTCTTTCCCCATAATGTACAAAATCAATGAAGGATCGATATCGCCGCTTCGTGTCCCCATGATTAATCCTTCCAAAGGTGTGAAACCCATGGAAGTATCGATCGATTGGCCGTTTTTTATTGCTGCCATGCTGCACCCGTTTCCGAGGTGAGCAGTAACAATCTTCAGATCTTCTATATTTTTACCTAGAATTTGTGCAGTTCTCCAGGATACGTAACGATGCGAAGTGCCGTGAAATCCGTATCTCCTTATTTTATGTTTTTTGTACAGTTCGTAAGGAATGCCGTAAAGAAATGCTTTTGGAGGCATTTTTACATGAAATGCGGTATCAAAAACTCCTACCTGGGGTTTATTCGGTAAAAGCCGGCTGGCAGCTTGTATTCCTTTTATATTTGAGGGATTATGCAGGGGTGCAAGCTCAATATTATCCTGAAGCACCGGAATTACTTTATCGGTAATCAAAACTGAATCTGAAAAAGTTTCGCCGCCATGCACTATACGGTGACCTACTGCGTCAATGTCATCTTTATTATCAATTACACCGTGATTTTTACTCAGCATGACTCCAAGTACGTACTCAATACCTATAGTATGATCGAGTATTTCTCCGGCTATTTTTATTGAATCTCCATCATATCTTGTATGCGACAAGACGGCGCTGCTCATTCCGATTCTTTCAACCACTCCCTTGGCAAGGGCTAACTTTTTTTCAGTATCAATGAATTGATATTTTATTGATGAGCTTCCGCAATTTAAAACTAGAACTTTCATTTATTAATAAACCTATTTTAATCGATTGTTTTCAATAATTAATTTTCAGAAACGATTTTGCCGTTGTTATCATATTTGTAAAAACCTTCCCCTGTCTTCTTTCCGAGCTTTCTTTCCCTTACAAGCTTTCTTAGGATTGGACAAGCTCTGTATCTTGGTTCGCCTAATGTTTTCCATAATGTTTCCATCCAGGCAAGAACCTCATCCAGTCCCATCATATCTGCCATTTCAAGAGGGCCGTATGAAAAATTATATCCCAGTTTCATGGCAGTATAGATATCTTTTGCAGTAGCAACTCCTTCAAGAAGTATGTACATAGCTTCATTCAGCAAAGGAACAATTGCACGGGTTGTAACATAACCGGGGTACTCATATACTTCTACCGGAGTTTTTCCTATTCTAGCAGCAAATGCTTTTACCTTTTCCACGGTTTCATTTGATGTATGCAGTCCCTTCACAAGTTCAACCACCGGCACTTTCGGAACAGGATTCAAAAAATGCATACCGATTATTTTATCTGCCCGGTTTGTTGCTTCAGATATTTTTGTAAGGCTTAAAGTAGAAGTATTTGAAACCAATATTATATCTTTTCTTGCTTTAGAATCGACTTTTTTAAATACCGAGACTTTTAGCTCAAAGTCTTCGTCTACAGCTTCAATGATAAGATCGTTTTCGTTTATTCTATCAAACGACAGGTCCCATTTAATTCTGTTGAGAATTGATTTTTTTTCAGCATTGGTTATTGCCCATCGTTTAATTTCTCTGTTTAATGATTCAGTTAAAGATTTTTGGGCATTCTTCATGTGTTCTTCATCCTTTTCAATAATTAAAACATCGATTCCCGCGGCAGATATTGTCTGGGCAATTCCCTGTCCCATTACACCTGCGCCAATTATTGCAACATTATTAATCTGCTCAATCCCTTTTCTTTTCTGGTCCTTGGTTAAAAGATCTTCAAGTTTTAAATTTTCCGGCATTTTAACTTACCTGTAATTTTTTTCTATATTTTTCAGAATGTGGTTTTGTTCCGATAATTTACAATTAGTTTTTTTTATTTTTGACTTATCAGCGCATTCATTTTTCCCCTGCAGCAGAATAAGAGAGTTCAAAAGGCAATCTGATCCTGGCTGGTTTTTCCATCTAAAAATCTTTTTTCTGAAACAGAAAAATACTAAACAATAACATCAAAATTAGAAATAAAAACGAAGATATAACAGGCTGAAAATCTGCTATTCCTTTTCCCTGGGCTATATCCAAATTAATCTTTCCCATCAATTCTGATGTTTTCGGGATGATGTAGTATAATATTTCAGCGACTTTTTTAATCATTCCGTTTTTTATAAAACCTGGAAATTGTTCCACAAACGCATGCAGAAGAGGGCTAAGAATAACAAATATGAAATAAGCAGTCATCATTCCGAGCAGTGAACCTCGTGTAATTATGCCGAAGAAAACAATAAGGGAATAGAGAACTGCAAACGTAAAAGTGATTGTAGCTATGGTCCATAGGAAATCAGGATTCCAATAAGAAAATTTCCAAGAAATGATGATCCAAATTCCTAAAACGAGAAAAGCAATATTAATAAATACAACAAGAAGTCCTCCAAAATATTTACCTAAAATTAATTGAGGCCTTG
>Ga0105094_10001035_pt1 | contig 14389 bp, 14 predicted proteins | sample PPLLak1March2015_2_FD_87023 | JGI IMG/M metagenome (GOLD analysis project Ga0105094, IMG submission 87023) | Freshwater sediment microbial communities from Prairie Pothole Lake near Jamestown, North Dakota, USA - PPLs Lake P8 Core (3) Depth... | ecosystem: Environmental > Aquatic > Freshwater >...
TCTACTGCGGCGAGTGGATCGAAAGCCATGCTCTCCACGTCTTCTTCCTCCACGCCCCGGACTTCCTCGGCTACGAGAGCGCGATCGCGATGGCGACCGACTTCCCGGACCGAGTTCAGACGGCTCTGCGGTTGAAGAAGATCGGGAATCAGTTGATGACAGTCCTCGGGGGCCGGGAGATCCACCCGATCAATATCCGGGTAGGTGGCTTCTACCGGACGCCGACCCGAGAGGAGCTGAAGGCTCTGGTCCCCGACCTGGAGTGGGCACTGGAGGCGGCGATCGACACCACGAAGTGGGTCTCCGGCTTGTCCTTCCCGGATTTCGAGCGCGACTACGAGTTCGTCGCCCTCCAACACCCCGATGAGTACGCAATCCACCAGGGCCGGATCGTCTCCAACCGCGGGCTCGATATCCCAGCCGAGGAGTGGGGAGAGCACTTCGAGGAATCCCACGTCGCCTGGTCGAACGCCCTGCATGCCCGCCGCCGCGACACCGTTCGCTCGTACCACGTCGGCCCGATGGCCCGATACTCGCTCAACTTCGACCGGCTCACTCCGGTCGCACAACGGGCGGCCATCGATGCCGGGCTCGGCGACAGCTGCACCAACCCCTTCCGCAGCATCGTGGTCAGGGCGGTCGAGATCGCCTTCGCCTGCGAGGAGGCGCTGCGTCTGATCGGAGGTTACGAGCGGCCCACCTCCCCGTTCGTCGGGGCCGAGCCTCGTGACGCGGTAGGTCACGGGGCGTCCGAGGCACCCCGAGGGCTGCTCTACCACCGTTACGCGGTGGACGGGGAGGGGCTCATTTCCGAGGCACACATCGTCCCACCGACCTCACAGAATCAGCTGAGCATCGAAGACGACCTCCGCGCCTATGTGCCGGGGAGAACGGGCCTCCCCGACGATCGGCTGCAGTGGGAACTCGAGCAGGCGATCCGGAGCTACGACCCGTGCATCTCTTGCGCCACCCATTTCCTCGACCTGACCGTGGAGCGAGAGTGAGACGAATGGTCATCGGGGTGGGAAACCCCACACGGGGCGACGACGCCGCCGGGCTCGAGGTGGCCCGTCGGCTGAGGAAGGTGGAGAGCCATCAGCAAGTCGGCGGGTCGTACGAGTTGATCGATCTCTGGGATGGCGCCGACGAGGTGATCCTGGTCGACGCAGCGCGATCGGGGGCCAGTGCAGGGACCCTCCACCGCTTCGACGCCTCCGACCGGCCCCTTCCGGGAGGTGTCCTCGCCACCAGCACCCACTCGATCGGAATCACCGAGACCGTCGAGATGGCCCGGAGCTTGGGCCGGCTGCCGGGGAGGCTGGTGGTCTACGGGATCGAGGTGTCCGACCTCACCCCGGGGGCCCCGCTCTCCGCCCCGGTGGAGTCGACGGTGAACCGGCTGGCGGAAGTGCTCGACCATGCATGAGAGCGGTGTGCTGCGCGACCTGATGGCCCGGGTCGAAGAAGAAGCCGGTGGCGCACCCGACACAATCGAGACCCTGCGATTCAGGGTGGGCGCGATGTCGGGGATAGGCCCTGAGACTCTCAGGGAAGGCGCCCGTCACTACGCCCTGGAGCGGTGGGGCCACATGCCGGTGGTCGAGGTCGAGGAGTCCGACGATCCGACCGACCCCAATGCCCTCGGTGTTCTCCTCGTATCGATCGGCCTGGGAGGCTGACGTGTGCGTCGCCATCCCGGGACGGATCATCTCCATCGGAGAGCCGAACGCAGCATCGATCCCGGCGCGGGCATCGATGCTGGATGCAGAGCGCGACGTGGACCTGTTCCTGGTCCCTGATGCGGTTGTCGGTGACTATGTGGTTGTCCACTCCGGCTATGCGATCGAAGTGATCCCCAGGGAGCGAGCGGTTGAGACGATCGCATTGCTCGATCCAGGGCGAACCAGCGAATCCCAACTCCGCTAGCGACCATGCAACCCGCTCCTTCTCGAAGACGCCGGTTTGGGTCACTCGGGATACTGCGGTTCCGTCGTTTCGAGTTGAGTCCGAGGCGGCGGCGGATCCGTAACGGGGTGTCCGTCGCTGATCTCCGCCTGATCGCGCGGCGTCGTCTGCCCAGGGGGGTGTTCGATTACATCGATGGGGGTGCCGAGGACGAGATCAGTTTGGTGTCGAATGTGGCTGCTTTTGGTCGTGTCGGCTTCCGGCCGCGGGTGCTGCGCGATGTTGCCGAGGTCGACACGTCTTCGACCCTGCTCGGCAGGCCGTTACCCCTCCCCCTGGTCCTCGCCCCCACCGGTTTTACTCGTATCGCCGATCCGGCCGGTGAGCTGGCCGTGGCCAGGTCCGCCGGCCGGGCCGGGATCCCCTACACCTTGTCCACCCTTGCCACCAGGTCGATCGAGGAGGTGGCTGCAGTCTCCTCTGGGCCGCTTTGGTTCCAGGTTTACGTGTGGCGTGACCGTGGTCTGGTAGCCGAAATGGTGGAGAGGGCCGCCGACTCGGGATATGAGGCCCTCTGTCTCACCGTGGACACTGCCGTGTTGGGCAAACGCGAACGCGACCTGCGACATGGGTTCACCCTGCCCCCAAAACTCGGGCTCTCGACCATATTCGACGGCATCGTCCACCCCGGGTGGACCTGGCAGTTCATCAGATCCGAACCGATCGTCTTCGCCAACGTGGCCGGTCGAAGTGTCGGAGACGGCGCCAAAGCGGTCTCCCTGGCCGAATACGTTGCCAGCCAATTCGATCCCGGACTGTCCTGGGACGACATCGAATGGCTCCGATCGAAATGGAACGGGCCGATCATCCTCAAAGGGATCCAAACCACCGACGACGCCGTCATCGCAGCCGAGGAAGGAGTCGACGCCATCGCCATCTCCAACCACGGTGGCCGCCAACTCGACACCGCTCCCACCCCCCTCGGGCTCCTCCCCCAGGTCGCCGAAGCGGTCGCCGGCCGGATCGAGATCATCTGCGACGGTGGCATCCGACGAGGCAGCGACATCGTCAAAGCCCTCGCCCTCGGAGCCAACGCCTGCATGACCGGCCGCGCCTACCTCTACGGGCTCGGAGCAGCCGGAGAACAAGGAGTCGACCACGTCCTCGACCTCCTCACAACCGAGATGAGCCGGACCATGGCCCTCATCGGATGCCCAACCATCAACAACCTCGACCCGAGCTACATCACGGTCCAAACACAGACAACGCGCTGAAACCCGGACCAGCGCGATCCCGTCAACCGATATGGCTGCCTGCATAGGGCTCGACACCGATCTCGGTGGCCTTGACCGACACCCAGATCACAGAGCCCCTCACCAATTGCAACTCTCTCGACGATTCCTCCGTGATTTCGACTGCGAGCGGGAGCGGGTCGCCAACACGCAGCCGAACCCGTTCGCCGAGGTGCTCGATGAGGTCGATCGTGGTCGGCCAGGCGTTGCGGGGACTTCCTTCCGGCTGGCGCTTGTGGACCGAGATCGCCGCCGGCCGAATGGTCGCCAGCACCGGCCCGCTGACTTCTGTGCCGACGATGTGCAGCAGGTGCCCACCCGCGTCGACCAGTCCGTGCGAAGCGTGGCCCGTCACCAGGTTCGCCCCGGCAAGGTCGGCGACATAGGGACTGCGGGGCCGGAGCCGGATGTCGTCCGGTGCCCCGGTCTGAGTGATCGATCCGCCTTCGATCACGCAGATCTCATCGGCGAGGAGAAAGGCCTCGGTCGGGTCGTGGGTGATGAGCAGTCGCGGGCCGGAGAAGGTGTCGAGGTGCTGGGCGAGGGTGTGGCGGAGCTCGACCCGGGTGGTCACGTCGAGGGCGGCAAGCGGCTCGTCGAGGAGGAGTAGGTCGGGCTCGGTGGCCAGGGCGCGGGCCAGGGCAACCCGCTGGGCCTGGCCGCCCGACAAGGCCTCCGGTCTCTTCCGGGTCTGCTCTGACAGACCGAGGCGGGCCAGCCACTCGCTCGCGACAGCCAACGCCTCCTGGCGGCCCGTCCCCCGACTGCGCAGCCCAAAGGCCACGTTCTCGATGACGGTCAGATGTGGGAAGAGGAGATAGTCCTGGAACACCACGCCAACCCTGCGCGCCTCGGGCGGGGCGAACACGTTCTCCTCCGGATCGTCGAGCACGGTGCCGGCCAGGGCGATCCTCCCGCGATCGAGAGCGAGCAGCCCGGCCAGGGCCGCCACTGCGGTCGACTTGCCCGCCCCGTTGGGGCCGAGGAGTGCCACCGTGCGCCCGGGCGCAATCGAGAGCGCGATGTCGATGCGAAACGACTCGCCCCTCGACAGCCCGAGCACGGCATCGAGCCCGGTAGTCAGAGCGCTCTCCACCAACGCTCACGCAGCGCGATCAGGACCGCGAGTGACACCACCACCATGAGGAGGCTGATCGCCACCGCCGTGTCGCGATCGCTCTCCAGGGCGACGAAGACCGCGAGAGGAAGTGTCTGGGTCCGGCCCTGGAGATTCCCGGCAAAGGTGATCGTGGCGCCGAACTCCCCCAACGCCCGAGCCCAGGTCAGCACGAGGCCGGCGACCAGCGACGGGCCGATCATGGGGAGTGTGACCCGCCGCATGACCGTCCACCTGCTTGCCCCCAGGGTGGCGGCAGCCCCCTCGTAGCGCGCATCGAGGCTGCGCAGGGCCCCCTCGAGCGTGATGACGAGGAACGGCATGGCCACGAAGGTCGTGGCGACCACCACCCCCCAGGTAGAGAACGGGAGCAGCAACCCCGTCGCCTCATTCAGTGGCTCCCCGATCACGCCCCTCCGACCCAGCGCAAAGAGAAGCGCCGCCCCACCCACCACCGGGGGGAGGACCAGTGGCAATGTGACGATCCCGCGAACCAGCGCCCTACCCGGGAACTCGACGCGGGCGATCATCCACGCCAGTGGCACCCCCAAGACCGCCGAAACACCCGTGGCCGTCAGCGACGTGACCAAGGACAGACGGAGTGCATCGGAGACGAGATCGCTGGACAGCAGTTCGGGGAGATCGCGCCAGGGCACGCGTCCGAGCAGCCCGAGCAACGGGATTACGAACAGAGCCAGCCCAAGACCGGCAAGGACGATCAGCGCCGGCAGGGGACGCCGGCCCGGTCGCTTGCGATCTGCCGCCAGCCCGGTCATGGCGCGGAGAAACCATGGTCGGTGAGGATCGCCCGTCCCTCGGGGGATAGGACGAACTCGACGAAGGCAGCCGCTCCATTCGGATTGGGCGCACCTGACAGGACTGCGATCGGGTAGTGGGCCACCACATTGAACTGGTCGGGGATGCCCACGCCGTCGACCCGGTTGGCCGAGAGGACATCGGTGACGTAGGTGATGCCGGCATCGAGCTCGCCGGCCTCCACCTTGGTCAGCAGGGCTCGAGCGTCCGGCTCGTTGGTGTCGATCGACGGGCTCACCCCGGCCTTGGCCAGGGCCTCGCGGCCGAAGCCGCCACAGGGCACCTGGTCGGCGCAGAGACCGAGCAAGAGCTCCTCCCGGGCGAAGTCATCGAGACCGGTGACACCTGCGGGATTGCCGGTCGGGACGGCGATCTCGAGCCGGTTGGTGGCGAATATCGCAGGGTCCGATGCCTCACCGGCTTGCACCACCTGGTCCATGTTGGAGATATTGGCCGATGCGAACACGTCGGCCGGGGCACCTTCGAGTATCTGCTCCCGGAGCATGGAGCTGCTCCCCAGATTGAGCACGACATCCATGCCGGGGTGGTACGTCTCGAAGACCGACTCGATCTCGGCGAAGGCGTCGGTCAGGGACGCGGCCGCAGAAACCAACAGGTCGTCCTCCAGCCCGGATCCGGTAGTGGTCACAGTCGAAGCGGTGCAGCCGGCAAGCAGCACAGCCGTGACAACAACCAGATTCCCTTGTCGATGCACGCAGCGCTTTCCTAGTGTTCTCGTTGCGACTACTTGTAGTCACAGTGAGAATATGATGAGAAGGCTGTCGTCGCAACAGTCGGAGATGGAACAACCTCAGCTCTCGCTCACGGAATACGCCGTCCTCGGTCTTCTCGCCGAGGCGCCGAGTCACGGCTTTGCCATTTCGAAGGAGTTGGAGGCCGGAGCAGTGGTGGGTCGCATCCTCACGGTCCGACGCCCCCTGGTCTACCGGGCACTCGACCGATTGGTTCCCGCCGGGATGGCCGAGCTCGCCCACACCGAGCCGGGTGACGCCGGGCCACAGCGCACCATCCATCGCATCACCCCATCCGGGAAACGCCATGTCAATCGTTGGATAGATCGACCCGTCGAGCACATCCGGGACATGCGCATCGAGTTCCAGCTCAAGCTCTCCCTGCTGCAGAGGTCGGGTAGATCACCGGTGGATCTGGTCGAGGCGCAGTACCTCGTCCTCCTGCCAACGCTGGCCGCACTGGAGACCGCCAACGACGACGACATCGACCATCTCGAGTTGTGGCGGCAACACAACGCCTCGGCCGCCTTGTCCTACCTACGGCACCTGGCCGACCTCTACACGAACGGTCGATCCGTCTGACCCGTCGACCCCGCTAGAAAAGACTGGTCGACGTGCTGGAGCGCGCCGCCGCGTGTGATACGCGATCTCCTTGGTAATCTCGGCGGAGAGCCGAGGAGCACTCCCCGGTCCGGGATCGGAATTCACGAAGGGATTGGGTTGTGCGCACCATTCGAATAGCACTTGTCCTGGCTCTGGTCGCCCTGGCTGCCTGCGGAGGAGAAGACGCAGGCACGACCACAGTCGCCGACGCCGGTGACGACGAGGCGACCAGCACATCGGCCGCTGCGGAAGCCACTACGACGACAGCGGACGATGAAGATGACGGGCAGGTGGTGGGGATCGACGACATCCCCCAGGAGTGCATGGACCTCTTCGTCTCGTTCCTGAGGGACATCGAGCCGCTGGTCGAGCCGGTCGATTGGGCGAACGCCACGACCGAGGATCTAGAGGAGCTGGGAACCGCCCTCGAGCCGCTGACCGAGGAGTACGACGCCAGCGTGGCCGGAACCGGGTGTGACGACCTGGAGCTGGATGCCACCGACGAGGAGTCGTTCGAGTTCATGATCGACATGGCCGAGAGGGAGGCGCCCGGGGCGGTCGCCTACTTCGAGTGGATAAGGGACTTCACTTCGGGTATGAGCGATGCCCCTCAGGCGAGCGGCGACTGTGAGACAGATATCGCTGCGATGCAGGCCATCGTCGACCAGGGGCAGACGATGAATCAGCTCCCCATGGCCGAATTGACCGCGGTCGGAAGCCTGATGACCGCGATAGCCATGGAGTGCCCGCCCGAGCGCAGCGCCGAGTTCTTCGAGAAGGAAGACGTGGCCGCCTTCACCAGTGGTGGAGGCTGAGTCTGACCGCTGACTGACCCGGAGGGGCTTGGTTCCTCCGGAGGGTCCTTCGAGATACCGATTCGTCGGCGTCTTGAAGAGCACGGGTGCTCCGTGGCGGGGGCCGGATCGGGATAGCCGACATAGTCGCAGAGGACAGGCTCACTGCTGAAGAGCGCGCAGAGCGTGGCAATTGGGCCGGCTGCATCGCCGGAGCCCTCTCCGAGACCTAGTACCGGGACGGTCTCACCAAGACGGGCTTCGTGATATCGAGATGACCTCGACCTCCCTGGCGGCAGAGGGGATGCACAACACCATCATCAAGGCACGGATTCCGAGCTCGGACTGACTCATCCGGGCCGGGCCCTAAGCTCATCTCCCCATGCCAAACCGGACAGACTCTTGAGCAGAATCGAAGCCCTGGGGAAACTGCTGCGGCGCCGGGCAAGCCAGACCGGAGTGGTGATCGCCGCCGCCGCCACCCCCTACACGTTCCAGCGGACCCTGGTCACCCGCAACAACGCGGACCAGGCGATCGTCACGGGGCTCTCCTTCTTGCTGCACCAGACGACGGCCTCGGCAATCCAGGAATCACTTCAAGTGTTGGCTCGACCCGGCGGAATCGGCGTCGGCCCCGATGACCGGGTCCGCAGTTGGAGCCGTCGTTCGATCGCCGTGGATCTCGCCGCCGTCGCGGCCGGTATAGGTCTGCAACGTGCCCTGAGCCGGGAGGAGGGTGAGCCGATCCGGCGGGCGGCGGGACGAACCGCGGGATGGCTGGTGGCTACTTCGGCCGGGGGCGGGGCCCTGGTCGGCCTGGGCCAGGTGGCTTCCGCGTCCGCCCGACCCGACGGGCGATTCACCGGTCTGGGGGCGATCGCCCTGACGGCGGGAGGATTGGCCGGTCTGCGGGAGTATTCCAGGCGTCGGGCCGAAGACCTGGACACCGGAGTCGGCCTGGAGCCGTCCGACATCTCGGCAGGGCGGTCTCTGGCCCTGGCCGCCGGGGTCACGCTGGGCTCGGGTCTGGTGGGGCATGCCGAGGGGGTGCTCGCCGACCGGGTCGCCTGGCTCTTCGCCAAGGTGCTCCCTGGTGACGAGGACCGATGGCGACCGGCGGGTCATCTGGCGACGCTCGCCGCGGTCGGCTGGGCCGGTCGGCTCGCCACATCGAGGGTCGCCGGGATGATCGAAGGGCGTGAGAAGCGAATGGAGCCGGCACTCGACGTGCCACCCCTGGCACCGGAGTTGAGCGGTGCACCCGGCAGCCTGACCCCGTACAGCACCATGTCGCGTATGGGCCGGCGCTTCGTGTGGACCGTTCGAAGACCCGAGGAGATCGAGAGGGTCATGGGTGAGCCTGCAGTGGCCTTCCCGATCAGGTCCTATGTCAGTCTCGAGGCTGCCCAATCCGAAGAGGAGCGGGTGTCGCTGGCCATGCAGGAACTGGAAAGGGTCGGAGGCTTCGATCGAACCTGGTTGCTGGTCGCTTCCCCCACCGGCACCGGATATGTGAACTACGCCGCCGCCGGGGCGATGGAGTTCCTCACCAGGGGTGACTGCGCCACCCTCGCCATGCAGTACTCGCAGCGGCCTTCTCCCCTGTCACTGGACCGGGTCAAGCACGGGCGATCCCAGTTCTCCAAGTTGATGACTGCGCTATCCGAGAAGCTACATGCACTTCCCCCCGATAGAAGGCCGCGCGTGGTGATGTTCGGCGAGAGCTTGGGGGCGTGGACCAGCCAGGACGCATTCCTCGGCACCGGCACCGCGGGCCTTCAATCGGCGGGCATCGACTTCGCCATCTGGATCGGCACGCCACACGAGAGCAAGTGGAAGGATCAGGTCCTGGATGGCTCAGATCCCAACGTCGACTCCTCGCTGATCGGGGTCTTCGACTCGATCGAAGATCTCACGGACCTCGATGACGAGGCGAGAAAGAGGATCCGGTATGTCATGGTCAGCCACACCAACGACGGTGTCGTCCTGTTCGGCCCGGAGATCATGGTCCAGCAGCCGGATTGGCTGGGGACACCGGAGACCCGGCCGAGAAAGGTCCCGAGGAGCCAGAAGTGGGCACCGATAACCACTTTCGTGCAAACCCTGATCGACACCAAGAACGCGGCACGGGTCGTCCCGGGGAAGTTCGAGGCGGAAGGCCACGACTACCGGGCGGACATCGTGCCCTTCTTCAACGCTGTCCTCGGCTTCGACCAGCCGGCGGACCGGCTCGCCAGGATGGCGACGGCCCTGGAAGAGGAGGAAGCCTTCCGCACCGCCTGGATCTCTGAGCATGGCGAGGTTGGCAAGTCCATGGCGTCGGTGGTCCTCTCCGAGGTGAGAGAAAGTCACCCGGAGGTTTTTCTGGAGGCGGTCTACGCCCTCCGCCGGAAGCGGGGCCTACCCACGGCGGGCGAGAGCTAGTTGCGATTCGGCCGCCGACTCAGGTCGGCGGCCGAATCGATGTGATGCGATGGCCCTCACTGGGCGAGGATTTTGGCCTTCTGCGCCTCGAACTCTGCCTCGGTGAGGACCCCGGCCTCCTTGAGAGCGCCCAACTCCTTCAGCTGGGCCAGCATGTCGTCGGTATCGGGGGCGGCCGGCGGGGGCGCCTGCTCGTACACCGGGGCCTGCTGGGCCGCCTGCTGCTGAGCCGCTGCGTCCTGCTCGGTCCATCTGTTGGCCTGCCGGCGCGACACTCGATTGGAAACAGCCGTTGCCGTGCCGGCGACGACTGCGGTGCGGGCTACTCCACGTACCAATCCTGGCATATCTGTGACCTCTCTCTCAGGCCTCGGCGGCTTCGAGCTCGTCGAGGGTTGCGATGATGGCGTTGATCGGGACACGACCGTACGCAACCAGTTGTGCGCCGGTCTTGCGCAATGCCGTGGCGAACGGTGCCGCCCACGTGTTCTCATAGACGAGGATGGCGCCCGCGGTCCCCGGTTCCATGGCAGTACCTGCCTCCTGACGGTCCTCTTCGTCGAGAAGCCCGGAGCCGGCTCCGGCGAAAACCGCCATGTCCGGGTTGCCGTCCAGGTCGAAATCCGCGATGTCGATTGCGAGAACATTCCCGTCCACGTCTTTCTCGACGAAGGAGAGATCGAGGATCCGGATGATGCCTCGATCGACCAGGTCGACCAGATAAGGGAACGCCTCGCCGGTCGGGGGAGAATCGGCAGGCCACTCGACCACCAGGTAGTCGACCGGCCCCAGCTGTATCTCGTTGTCGCTCATTTGCATCCTTTCGGCTCGACGGAGCGATAGACACCTATTCTCGCCCGAATCCCCGGGCAGACCATCGTCCCGATCGGGTGATGCTAGGTGACCGGTCAGCTGATGGAGACGGACGATTCCTCGGTCGCACCGGTCGACCCACCCACCGGCTCGGTCGGGACCATCCGGGAGAAGTAGAGGGCGACCAATGCCGCCAGCGCAAGCACCGACAGGCTCGCGCGCAGCCCGGCTATACGCGCCGACTCGTTTTCATCCATGATGGCCGCGACCTCGTCGGCGGGCAGGTCGGTCGCGGCCAATGCTTCTTCGAGCTGGGCGTTGGAGACGAACGGTATCCCGCTGGCGAGCTCTACTTCTGCTGCAGCGGTCACTTCGGGAGGGATGTCCGGGTTCTCCTGGATCCCCTGGATGAAGGCGGTGGTCAGGGCAGCGACCAGTAAGGAGCCGGCGAGCGCGGTGCCAAGTGACGCTCCCAGGTTGGTCATGGTGTTCTGCAGGCCCCCGACCTCGCCGGTCTCCTCGTCGGGAACCGCCGAGACGGTGACCGCCCCCAGCTGTGAGGCGAGTGCGCCGATGCCCAGACCGGTGAGAAGCATCGGCACCGTGACGATCTCGGGACCGGCGCCGGCCTCGAGCGCAGCGATGAGCGAGACGATCCCGGCGAGGAGGGCGAGCAGACCCCAGCGCACTACCCGGCGTGGCGAAGCCTGAGGCCTGTACCTCGGAATGGCGACGGCAGCGAGGAGCAGCGTGATCGACAGCGGGAGCAACCGCACTCCTGTCTCCATGGCGGTGAGACCGAGTGCCACCGAGAGGAACAACGGCACCACGAAAAACATCCCCATCTGGATCATGAACAGGAAGAAGAACATGATCAGCCCTCCCTCGAGTTGGGCGTTCTGAAGCATGGCTGGGCGAACGAGAGGCTCCCGCCCGGCGGCGATGACGTGCTCCTCCCAGACGAAAAAGAGCCAGACAACGAGCATTCCGGCGAGGATCAGCCAAAACGTGAGTGAGATCCCCAGCCAGGCGGGCGCATCGGGCTTCGGTTGGACCCATCCCCATTCACCTGAGCGAAGGACCCCGAACACTGCCAGACCGAGCCCTGTCGCGGAAAGGACCGACCCCACCAGATCCAATTTGAACCTGGCCTCCGGGGGCACGTCGATCATCCGTCTCGACAGCGCCAGGATCCCTATCACGATCACCACCTCACCGGCGAAGACATAACGCCAAGAGGCGTAGGTGGTGAACGCTCCACCGATCAGTGGCCCCGCGGCCACCGCGATCGCACCTGCGGACGCCACCAGACCGTAGGCCCTTGGCCTCCCCTCGGGTGGGAAGTTCGAGGCCACCAGGGCAACGATCGCCGGCATGATCAGGGCCGCCCCTGTGCCCTCGAGGAAAGACCAGCCGATGATGAGAACGGTCAGGTTCGGAGCCAGCGCAGTGGTCAGGGAGCCTGCCCCGTAGATGATGCATCCGATGGCAAAGGCGCGCCGGCGGCCGATGAGACTCCCGATCTTTCCTCCCGTGATCATCAGGGCCGCCATCACCAGGGCATAGAGGGTGATCGCGGTCTGGATCCCCGTGACCGTGGTGCCCACGTCTTCGGCGACCTGAGCGATCGACACGTTCATCACGGATGTGTCGAGTGCCATCAGGAACTGGCCCGACGCCAGAGTCAAAAGGACGATGCCGGCCGCGCTTCGAGCCGCTGCCGACCCGGGTGCAGTGCTACTCAAGAGCCATTCCTTCCTGGGGTGGGCTCGTCCCCGATGGTGGAAACGGATCCCGTGATTGGATCTTGGCCCAGACATACGAGAGGGCGATCTTGACGTTGGCCACCACCGGGACGGCGAGTATCGCGCCGAGGATCCCTGCGACCTGGTATGCGGCGGTGATCGAGATCAAGACCACGATTGGTGGGAGCTTGACCGAATGCCCCATCACCTTGGGAGCGATGATGTTGCTCTCCAGTTGTTGGATCAGGATGTACGCCACGATCACGATCAAGGCAAACACGAAGTTGGACATGTCGAAGCGGGTCGAACCCTGGATGAGGGCGATCACGACCGCAGGGATGGTTGCGATGATCGGTCCGAAGGTGGGAATCACCTCCAGGAGACCGGCGATGACTCCGAGGAACAGCGCGCCGGGGAGACCCAGCAGCCAGGTGACGATGAAGGTGGTGAAACCGATGACAAGCACCATCACACCCTGACCCCGTATGTAGTCACTCCACGCACGGTTGAGCCTTCGACCCAGCTCGGTGACCTCTGATTTGTCTCTCTCCGCGACCAGATTGGGAAGCGGGCTGATCAGACGCCCGGAATCGACGCTGAGGTAGATGGCGATGATTATCACGAAGAAGATAGAGGAGATCAGGCCGACGAAGACACCGAGCACGCCGGCGGCCGCTGAAAGCGCTTCTTGGAAGCCTGCGAGCAGTGTCCCGGGATCCCACAGACCCGGGGACGTCGCCGCCTCGCCCGTGGCCTCTCCGACAGTGGACAACCCGGAGAGATCGATACCGAGGAACTCCTTGGTCGACAGCTGATTTGCAAGATCGGTCAGCCATGCATCCAGGTCGGCCATGAACTCCGTGAAGTCGATCTGGGCGATCGAGCCGATGAGCATGATCGGCAGGATGAGAACGGCGCCGAAAGCGATGGCGGCCACGATGAGATAGGTGATCGTCACCGCCAGCCACCGTGGCGCGTGGAGCCTGTCGACCGACCATCTCAGCAGCGGCTCGATGAGAAAGGCGAGAATGGCCGCGACCACGATCGAGTCGAGGACTCCGAACAGGAAGAAGATCCCCAGGACAACGACCCCGACCACCACCGCGATCGCCGCCACGCGCCGGGTTCCCGCATCCCAGGGCGGGGAGACGCGTGGCTCCATTAGCTCGTCGGTTGTCATCAGCACCTTTCCGCGCCCTTACCCGAGCACGCCTTACCGGCGGAGACGTGAAACGTAGCTACAACGCCGGACCGGTGCGTCTCAGCCGGCCGGGATCAACACAGCACTCACCGCATGGGCGGTCCCGTTGGCCCCGATCACGTTGCTGATCGTCACCGTCGAGACGCCGTTGAGCACGATCTGGCCCTGCTCGACCGTCACCGCGACGTCGCTCCCCTGGGCCGTGGTCACCGCGGTCATGCCAGTGAGATCGAACCCGGTCAGGTTGGTCTCGACAACGTGGTACAGCAATACCGCCTGCAATGCCTCCGGCTCCGAGGGCAACGGCTCCGCCAACTGGGCAAAGGCCTCATCAGTTGGTGCGAAGAGAGTGAACGGCCCTGGCCCCGCCAGTGTCTCGGTGAGACCGGCGGCATCTATCGCAGCCAGGAGCTGGGTGAACTGCCCGTAATCGGCCAACACATCGAGAATCCCGCCCGACACCGGAGGCAAGGTGGTGGCAGGAGGCGCAGTGGTCGTCGGCGGAGCCGTGGTCGTCGTCGGGCCCGCGGTCGTCTCCGACTCGGGAGCGGTGGTGGTGACCGCGCCAGAGGTGGTCACTGTGGTCGGGGGCGGCGTACCCGCCTCCTCCAACGCCTTCTCGAAGGCACGCATGGTATCGGCGTCGACCACCCCTGTGGCGGGCACGCCGAGATCGGTCTGGAGCGCCTTAAGGGCCTCCTCCACCTCCGCTGACCACTGCCCGTCGACGGAGCCGCTGTAGTACCCGGTGGCGATGAGGATCCCCTGCAATGCAGCGGTCTGAGCGGACTCACGCTGGCCGAGCGCCGATGAGAGCGCAATCTGTGTGGCCGGGTCGACCAGACCGGTCACGGGAAGACCTGCGTCCGCCTGCAGACGCTCAACTGCATCGATCGTCTCCGGCCCGTAGATACCGTCGATGTCCCA
>Ga0105094_10001036_pt1 | contig 14388 bp, 10 predicted proteins | sample PPLLak1March2015_2_FD_87023 | JGI IMG/M metagenome (GOLD analysis project Ga0105094, IMG submission 87023) | Freshwater sediment microbial communities from Prairie Pothole Lake near Jamestown, North Dakota, USA - PPLs Lake P8 Core (3) Depth... | ecosystem: Environmental > Aquatic > Freshwater >...
GTTTAGAAGCAGGTAATTTTACGGCAACTAAAAAGCTTCTGCTGCTGAAGTAGTATTGAGTTTAATATTTCCAAGTTCTGATAAAATATAAACAAAAAAAAGAGCGGAATTTAATGCTCCGCTCTTTAATTCGACTAGAACCTTCAAGGGTTACTGAATGTAATCTGCCGTCCTAACCTTGAAGGTTGCCAGGCTTATTTCAGGAATATCATCTTCTTGGATACCACGAAATTTCCTGCTGATAATCTGTAAATATAAACACCCGTGGCAACAACACTATTATTATTATTTGTGCCGTCCCATGTTGCCTCGTAATATCCCGCATTCTTGAAATCGTTCACTAGAGTTTTAACTTTTTCACCTAAAGTATTAAATATCTCCAGGGTAACTTTTTCCTGCTGAGGAAGCTGATACTTAATAATAGTTGTCGGGTTGAACGGGTTAGGATAGTTTTGCGACAAGCTATAAGTTGTGGGAATTTCCGGTTTCTGGGCAGTCCCTCCAACTGTTTCACTAATTACAAGATCATCAATTACCCATCCATATGCATTAGCTAATGGATCTGCAAAAAGCCGGAACCTTATTAAAATGGTATCCCCGGGAGAAAAGGTATCCAAAATATTTATGGATTGAAGACGTAACATTGTTGAATCGCCGTCACCACCATCGTCATATGCAGCTAGCCATGTAGTGTCCTTTCGAGAATCATATCCATCAGCTAAAGGAATCCATGTGGTACCATCTTTAGTTCCCTCAACAACCACAAAATCATAAAAATCGGAATCACCAAATTCACTGCCTGGTTCCCCAGGTTCGATAATAGCTACATCGGCATAACTAATTGAACTTCCGTTTTGTCCGACTATTATAGGAATTAAAAGTTGAAAGATATTATTTGAACTATTTGAATAAGGATGATCTGAATGGATTGCATCGCTGCCAAAGCCTTCCTGCTGGGAGATGGTGAATCCATTGCCATCAAAATCCTCAGTTTCAGTATTAAAATCGTTCGCATATACTGATACAGGTTCACCCAGTAATTTATTATCATTAGTTCTCATATAAGATTTGTATTCGATCCCATTTTTGTAACCAACAATCTGTACAGAATCTGTTTTAGTTTGGGTTACAGTATAAAAAATGGTTGTATCTACGGGAGTACTGTTAGCTCCAAGTGTAATAAACCGTTCATCGTTTATTAAAACATGCGAAGAATCATATGCAGATCTCAAAGAGAAAGGTATTACAAGAAGTCCTTTTGGATTTTGAGCAATAGGTTCCAAACGTGGAGATAATGCTGCAGGAGTTGGCGGCTCATATCCTGCCAGTTCAGGAAGGCTTACTGTCCAGATTCCTCTGCCGTGGGTAGCAATTACTACTTCATCATTCACAACCACCATTTCGTAGACAGTCACAGCCGGCAGGCCTTCATTTAGATAAGACCAGCTCCCTCCTCCATCTGTTGTTTGATAAATACCTAATTCCGTTCCTGCCCAGATAGTATCAGTATGAATCGGGTTAACTAATAAACTGAGCACCGCTACATCGGGAAAACCGGTTGCACTCACAGTATCAGTTCCAAATCCTGATATATCGTTCCAGCTTTGCCCTAAGTCGGTGGTTTTTAAAATTTTAGTTGTTTTCGCAAAAGAAAACAGGGCATATGCAGTACTATCATCAACAGGATCAGTTTCAAGACTTGAAATTCTTCCTAATGCAACATCTGTATAATTATTTGCTGTGTTAAATGAAAGACCTCCATCTGTTGATACAAATAAACTGCTTCCGGTAGACATACCCTGGCCCGCCCAAACAATTTGAGGATTAACTAATGAAATTTTTACCTGTGAAAAGCTGCTTGTTCCATTAAAACCCGTGGGCATCGTAGTTAAAGTCCAGCTATCGGCAAAATCATCCGACCTCCAGACTCCTGATCCGGCAAGAGCAAAAACCAGATCAGGATCTTGCTTTGATTTGGCCAGCTTTGTAAAAAACGGACCATTGTCATCCAATCCACTTGCAGTACCTGCATTATTCCAGGTTACTCCGCCATCTGTTGATTTTAATACAAAATTAAATTGAGAAGATTCAAGAATTAAGTTTGGATTGTTATAATGCCATACTGCTTCGAATCCATCGCCGCTTGGTACAGAGCCCCAGGCACTCATGTTATCCGGATCCAAAGGAGAAATAAATGAACCGTTATCTTGTGTACCCCCTATATAACGATCGCCGCCATTCATTTTATCAACACCATAAAATTGAGTTGTATTATAACCATTGGTTGGTTGTAAGAATGTCATCCCTTTATCATCAGAATATGAGACTCCTCCGTCATTTCCATTTACAAGTCTGAATTCTTGAGCTTCAATATCTGTAGGTATTAAAAGAATATTATGATGATCAACATGGACACTATCGTTGTCAAGTGGTAAACCAAACCTGCCGCGACCATCTGTAATAGGATTGGCAGCCAGTCTATATGTTATAAATGTTCCCCAATTAATCCTTATAATTGAAGAGGGTAAATTATTAGGATCCCAGGTTCCCCCTGTTGCAAGTATCGGCCATATACCAAAGATATTTTTAACGAGAAATCCATTTGTTTGAGCAATATCAGGTGATGCTGTATCTGTATATTCAATTGCATTAATAAACATATATTCTCTTGGAGGAACATTTGGATCAAATGGAATTAGATCAAAAACTCCATTATTAGCCCAATCCCTAAAAGAAAAAGCCAGCTGGCGGTTATTTGTAATATCCCATACTTCAAAAGGAACTTCAACATAATCCTGATAAGGAAAATTGCCGGTGGTATCTATAATGAAACGATGAGCCATTTGAGACAGTCCTGGTCCAAATCTAATTTCTACGGAAGTATAATCTGAATCTTCGACCCCAAAAGAACCGAGAAAATCATCACCGGTTCCTATTCCACCGCCGGCATAAGGACCGCCCCAGTTAACCAAACCGAAAAATGACTGCGTATTTTCAAAATCTACTCCGGTAACAGTTTCATCGGAGGTGTCTGTCCCGGCTACCCTATCCATTCTAAATATATCAACACCGCCCACATATATTTTATTTTCATCATAAGGATCAACTGCAATAGTATTATCGTACCATCCTTGCCCGATAAGCCAGTCAAGATCATTCCCTGTTGTATCCGACATAGCAAACCAATTTTCTCCCCCATCGTCAGATGCATAAAGTATAGAACCGCTTGGTCCTCCTTCTGCCGAAAAATAGAGAGTTGAAGTATCGCTTGGTGCAATTGCTAATTCCATACGCAATACAGGACCTATACCATTTGACATATCATCCCAGGTAAGACCTCCATCAACAGATTTGATAACCCCAGTGCTGTTTATCGTTGCATATTGAGTATTAAAATTCAGAGGGTTCGTTACTATTTGTTCAATACTATTAAGACCTGCATCAAAAACCACATCCCAGGATGTTCCGCCGTCTGTAGATCTAAAAATCTTTGAAGAAGGTGCAAGTGAAGTAAAACTTTGATAATTAAAACCTGGTCCGGCAGAAGCAAGCACAATATTTTCATCATCAGGATCAACAATTATTCTAGTAACATTTTCAAAATCAGGATTGCTGGTAGTGCTTGCTAATGGATTCCATGTTACACCTTTGTCTGTGCTTTTCCAGATACCGCTGCCGTCAACCTGATCAACATTAAAGAAACCTTCTCCGGTACCGGCATAAACTATATTATGGTTTGAAGCAGCCATTGCTAAAGTACTTGTAGCTAAGTTGGGAAGATCAGGAGTAAGATCAGTCCATGTCTGTCCAGCATTTGTTGTTTTCCAAATACCACCGCTTACCGATCCTGCAAACCATGTATCAAGAGTCGGATCATCAGGATCAACAATTATCCCTCTGGTTCTGCCGCTAACATTTCCCGGACCCCTCTCAACAAAATTTAACTGCTGAGTATGCGCCCCTTTACCTAGCGATTTAATTGTTCCTTTAGATTTAATTAACTCTTTCATTTTATAATTGTAGCTGTAACCTGGTTTTTTCTCTCCATCTTTTGTACGAATGCCAACTTCCCATTCCCTGAATAGGTCCGGTCTACCTTGCCGATTCTCATCTTTAATAAACATTTTTCTTTGGGAAGTTAATTCTGCTCTTCCTTTCTTCTTAAGAGGTACATTTTTGTTTTCTTCTATAATAAATTCCTTTTCCCTCTTATCTAGGAGAGTAAGGTCCTTGTCCTTTTCCATAAATTTATTGCCGGAATTTTCGGATTGATATTCGAGGTCAGTCTGTTTTTCTGGTAATTGCGATTCCTCTAAATTAATAGAAGGTTTTATTTCAGTTGTTTTCTGTTCAACGAATAAAACTGATAAAACTGCAAAAGCAGCAATCAAAAATGGTGTTACAATAAATAGAAACCTTTTTTTCATAATTACTCCTTTTTAATATATTGTTTTACGGCTTTTGGATTTCTTCATTTCTGAATATTTTTCTTTGAAGAGATGTATCATATATATATCCGAATTGACTTTTCTCTTTTTCTTCTTTTCCAGAAACAATTCCTGGTATAATTGAAACTCTTACTTGATGATCATTTATCCATTCAATTTTTCCATTTGGCAGGTTTTCTTCAAATATAATCTTCTCATCGTTTAAACTGTAAATGAAGAATTTTAGTGGAGGATTAATTTTTTGGGGAGTGCTTTTTTCCAAATGATAAGCGATAAGATAAGTTGAATCAGAATTAAAGCTAATCCTATAATTATCCCCAAGTTTTGATTCGGCAATTTTTTTGTAATTGTGGGTATTATCCTTTAATTCCGTTGAAGTTTTTGAGCCGCAGCAGGCATTTATTAAAATTGTAATTAAAATAAATGCAAAAAATTTTTGCACCATATTTTATTAATCTTTTGGACTAATTTTTTCTAAAAATAGAAACATTTCTGCCATCCGGGGGCAGGATCAAATTGATATTTGTGGTGTTTTCTTTTTGGGAATGAAATCTTATCTGATTTTTCCAACGGTTAAATTATAAAAAAGATATTGTTAAAAAAACTCGGCTAAAATTTTTCTTTGCCCTCGTGATCCATATCAATTACTCTAGTGTCTATGTAAAATTTTTCGGAACATACTATTTTTTATCTATCTGGTCAATATGATGCTGCATATGTCCAAGGTAATCGACTATAATATATCCGAGTGATACGGGCTCATTAGACCCGATTGTAAAAGTAAGATCCAAATATCTTGTCGGTATCTCCGCTATGATATGTGCAAGATGCTGATTGTATGACTTCCATAATTCCACTAATTCCTTCCAGCTCCGCTTGTTGTACTGCTGTATCTGAACCCATTCATTTTGTTCATATGAAATAAGTTCAGTAGAGTTTAGATATTGAGCCCGTACAAATCTTTGATGATTGTTTGAGGCCGAATCAATCAAGTGCCCTAAGATCTCTTTCTTTGACCATTTCTGCGGTTCCGGTTTATAGGAAGCAGCTGATTCATCCAGGCTTCGGTGTGATTCTACAAAATTATTTACAGTTTCAATAACGCCTTTTGAAATCTTGGCTGGTATTTCAGAGGGATCATTAATTTTGTCAACAAAATTTTTTATAGGATATTTTGTTATCATTTCTTTTATTTGAATCGGATATAAAAATCCCCCTCATTGAAGAGGGGATTACTTAAAATTTTATATAGATACATGAGATACACTTAGAACATTTTTGTTCTCATTCATTTTTTTCAGCATCTCGGCAGTTACAGGAGATTTTAATTTCATCGTGCAGCATGCAACTACTCCGCCGTCAAAAATTATATTCTCGATTTCTTCTATATTTATGCTGCCTTCACGTATCACGCTTAAAATAGATGCAAGAACTCCCGGCCTGTCATAATGCTTAACAACAAGCTGATGATGTGCGTCAGTGATTTTAGTCCTGTTTACCCAATGAGCAATTATTCCGCTTGAAACATAATCTTTAATTATTCTGACGGTTTCCTCGGCAACTGCATTTTGCGCCTGTTCGGTTGATGCACCGATATGGTGTGTAATATAAACGATAGGTGAACTTTGCAGTTTTGATTTTACCTCCCCGGATTTCTGCTCAGGTTCACCCTTGAAAACGTCCATGGCTGCACGTATATTTTTTTCTTTTATCGCTTCTAGCAAAGCATCTTCATCGATAATGTCTGCACGGGAGGTATTTATCAGAAGTGAATTCGGCTTCATCCATTTGAACATCTCTTTATTGAAAAGACCTTTTGTTTGAGGCGTTGAGGGGAGGTGAATTGTAACAATATCGCATAAAGGGAGAACCTGGTCCATTTCAGAGAAATCTTTAATCATCACTCCTTCGATGCGTGATATATCTTTTCCGTAAACATTCATTCCGAAAGCTAAAGCACGTTTTGCAACTTCTTTCCCAATATTTCCGACCCCGATGATTCCAAGATTTTTCCCGAATAATCCTTCGGCTTTTGAATATTCGCCTTTATTCCATTTGCCGTTTCTAAAATCGATTACATTATCGGGAATTCTTCTGTCTAATGAAATCATTAATCCTATTGCAAGCTCCGCAACTGCTATGGAATTCATTCCAGGGCAATTGGCAACATAAACACCTTTCTGATTAGCTGCCGGAATATTTATATTATTTACGCCGGAACCTGCACGGACAATCAAGTTTAAATTTTTACTGCTGTTTATTGTCTCTGCATTAACTACCGTTGAACGTACAACAAGAATATCTACTTCCTTAGCTGCTTCAGGCAGATCATTTTCCCCAAGCTTCGGTGAATAAATAACCTCAAGATCCATGTCCTGCATTTGTTGTATATAGTTTTCCGGAAATTTATCTGCAATTAGTACTTTTACTTTCATCTTTCCCTCTTTTATTTGCTTATGTTTTTATTCAGACATATCTGTCTGTGTATTTATTTAAATCTGGTACAATGAAAACTACTTCAGCATTGGGATTTTGATACTAAATTTTTTAGCATTTATAGAAGCCTGCTCATACCCGGCATCCGCATGACGTACTATTCCAAGTCCCGGGTCGTAGGTAAGCACTCTTTCCAACCTTTTTTCAGCATCCTTTGAACCGTCAGCAACTATAACCATTCCGGCATGTATTGAGTTTCCAATCCCGACTCCGCCGCCGTGATGCACCGAAACCCAGCTCGCTCCACCGATTGAATTTAATAAAGCATTGAGGATAGGCCAGTCGGCAATTGCATCGCTGCCGTCCTTCATGGCTTCGGTTTCGCGGTTTGGAGAAGCAACCGAACCGCAGTCTAGGTGATCTCTTCCGATAACTATAGGTGCGCTTACTTTTCCTGAAGCAACCAGGTCATTAAAAATCTTCCCCATTAATGCGCGTTCACCGTAACCAAGCCAGCAGATTCTAGCGGGAAGTCCCTGAAAGCTTACTTTTTTTTGGGCTTTTTCAATCCAATTATGTAAAGATTTATTCTCCGGAAAAGTATTTTTTACAGCTTCATCTGTTACATAAATATCCTCAGGATTACCTGAAAGAGCCACCCATCTAAAAGGTCCCTTTCCGTCACAGAACAGGGGTCTAATAAATTCAGGTACAAATCCGGGAATATTAAAAGCATCGGCAACTCCGCTGCTTTTTGCTTCACCGCGAATATTATTTCCATAATCAAAAACTATTGAACCCCTTTTTTGAAATTCAAGCATTGCATTAACATGACTTACTATTGTTTGTCGGGCAATCTCCATATATTTCCCGGGATTCATTTTCCGCAGCATTAATGCATTCTCTAAGCTCATTCCCATAGGTACATAGCCATTCAGAGTATCATGCGCAGAAGTCTGATCGGTTACTATATCCGGAATAATATTTCTTTTTAAAATTTCAGGAAGAATTTCCCCGGCATTTCCGACTAACCCAACTGACAGTGATTCCCCTTTTTCTTTGGCACGAAGAATAATTTTCAAAGCTTCATCAACATTTTCACAAACAATATCTAAATAGCCGGTTACAATTCTTTTCTGGATCCTGGCTTTATCAACCTCAACCCCGAGAAAAGCCGCTCCATTCATTACAGCAGCCAGAGGCTGTGCTCCGCCCATCCCGCCGAGGCCCGCAGTTAAAAGAAATTTTCCTTTCAATGATCCGTTAAAATATTTTCTAGCACATTCGGCAAAAGTTTCATAAGTACCTTGAAGTATTCCCTGGGTGCCGATGTAAATCCAGCTTCCGGCGGTCATCTGGCCGTACATAGTTAAGCCAAGCATTTCAAGTCTCCGGAATTCATCCCAGTTAGCCCAGTTTGGAACTATCATTGCATTTGAGATTATTACTCTCGGGGCATCAATGTGAGTTTTAAAAACTGCAGCAGGCTTGCCTGATTGTATAAGAAGAGTTTCATCATTTTCAAGCTCTTTGAGAGAATTGATTATTGCGTGGTAGCAGTCCCAGTTTCTTGCAGCTTTCCCGCTCCCGCCGTATACAATAAGCTGGGAAGGATTTTCAGCAACTTCAGGATCAAGATTATTCATCAGCATCCGCATAGCAGCTTCCTGTATCCATCCTTTACAGGCAATTGAGGATCCCCGCGGCGCTTTTATATTTTCAGTAATAACAGATGTTGTGAACATTGTCAGTTTTTAAAATGCTCTTCGTAAATATTTCTATACTGTTTCAGCATAGAATTGTAAAGCCATTTTTTAAAGAACCATGTTTTCGTCCGCTCTTTTTCTAAAAATTTTATATTCTGTTCAAGCTGGTGTACCAACCTGGTTCTTTCGTCCTTAGTAAATTTAATGGATTGCTCGCTGCTGTTCAATTTTTCCAATATAGATTTAAAAGCTTTTTCTTCTGCAAAAAAACGGCTGTCTCCCTGCATTTGCTTTAAAGTTTGTCTGCAGAATGCGGAGATAACTTTTTTTTCATTCTTATCAAATTCAAAATTATAATTTGTAAACAGTTTCTTCATAGGTTCCCGAATCTTTTTTCCTAATAAAATTTAAGTTTTTAATTTTTACCTGAGGCTGAGAAGAAATTTTTTTTCTGATTTTTTGAAAACCCGGCTTGATTATTTTGTATATGTACTGTAATCTTTCATTATAGTGTAAGAATGCTGATTTCATCGAATTTATTGTAATTTTTTCTACATCATCAAGAGTTATATTGAAGTTATCTACGGCAGTAAGGAACTCTTTTGTCATGGTAGTATCGCTCATTAAACGGTCGTCTGTATTAATGGTTACCCTGAATTTTTCTTTAAACAAGATCCCGAAAGGATGATTCTCGATTTTATCTACGGCGCCCGTGTGAACATTACTTAACAGGCATATTTCCAGCGGAATTCTTTTATCGAGTATATATTGAGCAAGATCTCCTAATTTTACAACATTGCCTTCCTTATCAAGTGATAAATCTTCCCAGAGCCGTGTAGCATGTCCGATACGGTGGGCACCGCACCATTGAATAGCCTGCCAGATAGATTCCTTTCCGAAAGCTTCACCGGCATGTATTGTAATATTGAAATTAGCTCTTTGAATAGATTGGAATGCCTCAAGATGTTTACGCGGGGGATATCCGCCTTCTTCACCGGCAAGATCAAATCCTACAACTCCCTGATCTCTGAAATTTAAAGCTAATTCGGCAATTTCAAGGGTATTTTTCATATTTCTCATACCGCACAAAATTAATCCGTAACCGACCCCGAATTTACTCTTTCCTTTTTCTAATCCTTCCAGCACCGCCGAAACAACATCCTCCGGATATAATCCGTTTTTTGTGTGAAAAACAGGAGCAAATCTTGTCTCAACATAGCATATTCCGTCATTTTTCATATCCTCCAGCATTTCAAAAGCTGTTCTTTCAAGAGCCTCCTTGGACTGCATGACGGCAGCAGTATGTTCAAATCCCTTTAAAAATTCAACAAGATCACCTTTATTTGCTCCTACGTGGAACCATGCGGCAAGCTCCCCGGGATCGGTTGTGGGCAGCTTTTCATACCTCTCATCTCTTGCTAATTCAATTATGGTTTGGGTGCGCAATCCACCGTCCAGATGATCGTGAAGCACTACCTTGGGGATGCCCTTAATAATTTCTTCTGCAGTCAAAACAACCTCATTAGTATTTTTAAAAATATTCTATAAAGTTAGTAAAATCAATTTAACGATGTGGGGTGAGGGGAGTTTTTCGCAAATATTATTTCCTTTATTTATTCTTATTAAGATTATTCAAGTAACTTATTTAATCTTGACTATAGAAGCCAGAACCCGTAATTTTCTTGATCAAATTTAGAATTCAAATGGAGTTATAATGCAACCTAAAAAGCTTTTAATTGCTTTATTATTGGCAACAGGAATGATTTATTCCGGTTTTCAATGTTCATCAACCGAATTAACAAGTGCTAAATTGTATATTCAGCAGAAGAATTATGAAAAAGCGCTTGAAACATTAAAAAAAGATGTTGAAAAAAATCCTCAAAGCGATGAGGGATACTATCTGCTGGGAGTAGTTCACGGTGAATTAGGTCAATATAAAGAGATGATGGATGCTTTAAATAAGTCTTTAGCAATCAGCGATAAACAAAAAGAAAACATTGTCGATGTAAAAAAATACCATTGGTCTAATTTAATCAACAACAAGGGGGTTGTCTTTTTCAGGAACGGGATTAATTCTAATGATCCCGACAGCAGTAAAATTTATTTTGATAAATCGATCAATGCTTTTGAGAATGCCATGATGATAGAGCCCGATTCTGCAATTACATACGATTATCTTTCAAGAGTATATATGAATGTAAAGAGATTCGATGATGCAATTAAACCTCTTGAAACTTTGATTGAAAAAGAACACCCTCTAGATGCGTATAAATTCCTGGGGGATATACTGTATGATAAAGCCGGCAAGCAAAGGGAAAAATATCAGGAAAGCAAGAATGTTCAGGATAGTCTGAAAGCAATGGAATATTATAATCAGACAATTAGAGTTCTTGAAGAGGGAAGAAAAAGATACCATGAAGACAGTGATATTCTGCTTACTCTTTCAAATGCATATATCGGCGCCAATAAAATCGATGTAGCACTTGAAGCTTTTAAAGCCGGTATTGAGCAGGAGCCCGATAATCAATATTATAAATATAATTATGGAGTTCTTTTATTAGGAGCGAACGATTTTACGGGTGCCGAAGAACAATTTTCAAAGGCTATAGAGATAGATCCTAATTATGAAAATGCTATTTATAATCTTGCAGTAACCTATGTTAAATGGGGTGCCAGCATTCAGAAAGTAGCCGAAGAAAAAGGGGAGGAAAGTGAAGAAGCCAAGCAGAAATATCAGGCGGCTCTTCCTTACCTGGAAAAAGTTGTTCAGATGAGGCCGGAAGAGGCACCGATATGGGAGCTTCTAGGAAGAGTTTATACGATCATGGACAAAACAGACGAAGCGCAGAATGCTTTTAATAAAGCCGATGAGCTGAGAAAATAATATTTATATAAATTTGAACGAAAGAAATGGAAATGAATCAGAATGCACCTCCTCAGGGACAGCAGATAAATATCGAGCTCGGAGAAAAAGAAGCAGAGGGTATTTATTCGAATTTAGCAATAATAACTCATTCACCGGCTGAATTTATTCTTGATTTTGTCAGGATCGTTCCCGGAGCTCCAAAAGCAAAAGTGTATGCAAGAATTATTACTACTCCTCAGCATGCTAAAATGCTAATGAAAGCATTAAAGGAAAATATTGATAAATATGAAAACAGATTTGGAGAGATTAAGCTGGAAGCTCCCCAAAACCAGCATTTCGGATTTATTCCTGTCAAGAAGGATGAGAAAGTAAATTAATCCTAATTAATTAGGCGGGTATTTAATACCCGCTTTTTTTATCCTGTCCACAAAAGTAGCCTATCAATTTACAAGATAAAAACACTTTTTGTAAAATTTACGGAAGACATTGTTTACCCGTAATTATTTCTCTGTAAAAGCACATTTCTCATGCAGATATGAACATTAAATGATTTGAAAGATGGCATAGCGGTTGGATGATTATTTCCATAAAACTTTGGTTGCAGGTATGAGGAAAGCATGAAAAAAATCTTAAAATATTCAGTTCTCCTTCTTTTCAACATTCTAATTACTCACGGATGTATTGATCTGCCGGATGATATTATTCCCCCCCAATGGGATGTTGATTTAAATGTGCCAATTATAAACCGCTCATATCTAATGAGCGATATTATCGACGAGAATGAAAATATTTACTCCGACCCGACCGACAGTATTTATATAATCCAATCGGATAATTACAGTGTTAGTTCAGGAATAGCTGATAAAATTGAAATAAATAGTGAATCCACATTAAATGATGTTGTTATTGATGCAGAATCGGATACACAAACTGTTTTACTCCTTTTCCCGGAAAACATAGAGTTGGACAGCGCTGTCTTCAGCAGCGGTACAATGCACTACAACATATATAATCCTACAACAGAAGTTATTTATCTCTCATTAAGAATCCCCGGAATTTCCAAGGATGGAGTAGTTCTTCAAATAGATAGAATTGTATATCCATTGAGTTATGACTCGGCTTCTTACGATTTGACTGATCATAAATATACCTTCCCCGCCAGCCAGCATCCTGCCCTGAAAAGATTTCTGTTAATTCAACCTTCAATAATTTCTTCCAGTCCGGATGATTCGGTAATCTGCAATTTTATAAATTCAAATTTCCAATTCAGTTCGATAACGGGTAAAATTGTTCAGCAGAATTTGGGCACTTTCAATGAAACTTTTGCTCTTAAACTAGGCGATGCTCTTAAATACCGGGATAAAATATATCTGAAAGAAGCTTCATTAAATCTCAGTATGGATTATGATTCATATTATAATTCAATCTTTAAAGCCGGCTTAAGAAACGTGCAGATTGTTGGGAAAAGAAACACCGGGGAAACCATGGATCTTTCGATGAGAGACGGTAGCCGGATAGATATTCTGCTGCAGACACAGGGAAGTGAAATAATTTTTAATGAAATCAACAGCAATATTAATGAGTTCCTTACTTTCCTCCCGGATGAAATCGAAATAATCGCTGAGCATATTATTAATCCCGATAATGAAAATATTTCTTTCACAGCTACAAACAGAGACTCCATAAAATACGAAGCATTGATCAGAACCAGGGGATATCTGGCGCTCAGAAATACAACAATTACAGATACATTAGATATGCATATAGGGGAAGGGGACAGGGAATCTATTTTAAACAGCAAAAGAGCCGATGTGAATATAAATATAGAGAATGCTATTCCCCTTACGGCTTCTTTTAAAGTAGTATTAACCGATAGAGATTTTAATCCGCTTTTTACAATTACGAGAAATTCACTCGGAGAAGATTCCATACTAGTCAATGGCGGCGAAATCAATTCCTCAACCGGCGATGTAATTGCTCCTGTTACAAGCCTTCACGACATTGTTTTAAACTCAGATGAAATTTCTAAACTTGCAAATTCTTATTATGCCATAGTTTCTACTTCGATTAAGACTAAGGAAGCCTCAGACAATATATCCAGCCTCCCGATGTTTCCGATAAAAGTTTCCAACTGGGTTAACATTAAAGCGTACGGTACTATTAAATATCACGTAAATCCTAACGATTAAACAGAAAAATTTATGAAAATAATTATTCCGGTTTTAATATTTATTTTAACCTTAACATCAGCGTCCGATGCGCAATACGGTTCGTCGGGAAACTCCGATGTAAGAAGCACGGGACTTGCTAAAACTTCCAATGCAATATCTCAAGGAATTTATTCCTTAGGCATCAATCCGGCTAATTTGTTGAACGGAAGCCACTCGGTTGATTTCATTTCTCTTCTACCTCTTCCGAATTTATCCCTAAAAACCGGAACAGATTTTTTATCAATTAATGAGGTGAATTATTTTTTCGGAGGGGTTGATGGGGAGGGAAGATATTTAAATGAACAGGATAAAGAAAGGTTAAGAGATTTATTTGAGGACGGGGGAGCCGTGTTTGCAGATGCTTCGGTAAATCTTTTTGCAATAAGCTTTAAAAATGAATCGATCGGCGCAATTGCATTCTCAATATCCGATTATACTGCCGGCAAGTTAATATTTCCTGAAGCGGTTGTTGACCTGGCACTTACAGGAAATATCCAGAATAAAACTTACGCTTTTGATGATGAGAAGATGAACAGCTGGTGGATAAGAAACTATTCAATTTCTTATGCGAGGAATATATATGAAAGTAAAAATGGTTTCTTTGATAAAGTAAACGGCGGCGTTTCGTTAAAAATTGTTCACGGATTTTTCTATATCGGAACGGAAAAAGCAGAGACTTCAATAAATACAGGTAACACAAATGAGATTACCGGTAAAGCAGA
>Ga0105094_10001039_pt1 | contig 14373 bp, 13 predicted proteins | sample PPLLak1March2015_2_FD_87023 | JGI IMG/M metagenome (GOLD analysis project Ga0105094, IMG submission 87023) | Freshwater sediment microbial communities from Prairie Pothole Lake near Jamestown, North Dakota, USA - PPLs Lake P8 Core (3) Depth... | ecosystem: Environmental > Aquatic > Freshwater >...
CGGCGCCTTGAGATTGGGCATGACGATGGCGCGCGCGAAACGCTGTGCCGTGTGCGGCAACACCGCGCGCAGGGCCGCGCCGTCGCGCAGGTGCAGGTGCCAGTCGTCCGGGCGTGTCAGCGTCAGTTGCATGGGAGCTTCTTGGAGCTCATAACGAAATAAAAACTGGCCACAGAGCACACAGAGGCCACAGAGCAAAAACTGTTTCTTCCCCTACTCTGTGTACTCTGTGATCTCTGTGGCTGAAATATCAATTCTCATTCCGGGAGCTTGGTGGCCTTGATCGTGTCGGCCTGTTTCTGGCGGAACTCCACGAGCTTCTTCGCCAGCGTCGCGTCTTCGAGCGCGAGCACGGCCACGGCGAACAGCGCCGCGTTGCCGGCACCGGCGTCGCCGATGGCGAAGGTCGCGACCGGGATGCCCTTGGGCATCTGTACCGTCGACAGCAGCGAATCCATGCCCTGCAGGTGCTTGCTCGGCATCGGCACGCCCAGCACCGGCAGTGTCGTGTGCGCGGCCACCACGCCGGCCAGATGCGCCGCGCCGCCGGCGGCGGCGATGATGCATTTCGTGCCGCGCGCGGGCGCGGCGCGCACGTATTCAGCCACGAGATCGGGCGTGCGATGCGCCGACATGACCCGGGCCTCGCAACTGACGCCAAAATCCTTGAGTACCTTTACGGCGGTCTGCATTACTTCCCAGTCGCTCTGGGAACCCATGATCACCGCCACGCGGGGATTGCTGCTCATCCGGATATCTCCTTGTTCTTGCCTGTCCGGCTCGTCGGCCGGGCCGCTAGGATACCATGGCTCCCCGCCTCAGGCGGCGGCGATCGTTTCCAGAGTGCGAGAACGCCAGTCGAGCACGGCGGTGCGCACCTGCATCTTGGCGGCGAGCGCCGGATGCCCGGCGCGGATGACGTCGGCGGCGAACTGCGAAAGGAAACGCGACTTCAGTTCGGCGCGGGCGCGGTCCACGCCGACCTCGGCATAGGGTACCGAGGCCAGCAGCAGGAAGCCGTCGTCGGGGATGCGGCCGGCGCGCATGTTGCCCTCGATGATGTTGGCCGCGTTGCGGATCGGCTCGTCGAGATTGGGGCTGTAGGGGCCGATGATGAGCGCAAGATTGGGCATATGCAGGAAATCGAAACCGCGTCCGACGCAGATCATCCACTCGCGATGCTCCACGTCCAGCGTGCGCACCATTTTGCGTACCTCGGTGATGCGCGCCTGGTTGCCGAGCACCAGCGGTTCGAGATCGAAGCGCACCTGTCCCGGCATGTCCGGAAAGATTTTTTCCAGAACCGGGCGCAGTCCGTCCTGGTCGCGCGCCGCGAGGCGCGAGACATCCAGCGGCTCGCCGTTGGTGCCGTGCAGCACCAGCGCGTCCTCGTCGGTTTCGAAACCGCACACGATCGGGTAGACCGTGCTGTGGCCGGCGCCGAAGACATGTTCGACCTGGCGCTTGATGGCATGGGTGTGGGCGCGCGCGGCCTCGGTGTCGAAGTTGAACCCGGCACAGCCGCGCTGTTTGTCGCTCTTCGAATAGTGGTAGGTGATGAGCAGCAGCACGCGGCGCCCGGTGGCGACCTGGTCGTGCACGTAATTGGCGAGCACCTCGCCCAGATGCGGCCAGCCCAGGTCGAACATGCCGCCGAGATTGCGGAACGGCTGGATGATGCCGAGCGGGGTGTGGGTGGCGACGGAAAGGTTGATGCGCCCGTCCATGCACTTGAACGCCGCCACCGCCGAGGTGTGCTGCGCCAGATAGCGCTGCCGGGCAAGGAAGGCCTCGGAGCTGGTGTAGGCCTCCGAATGGCGGCGCGCATGTTCCATCAACCATTCGATGCGCTGCGCGATGGGTTTGTTGTGGGTATCCATCGTGAGCTTTATACGGACATCGTTCCGGAACGGCAAGGGCGGCCGCGGGCAGATGGAATCATTTGTGGCCAGGAAGACCCTCGATGGCCTGCAGGATGCCGCGCATCAGGTCCAGCGGCGTCGGCGGGCAGCCGCGGATGACCGCGTCCACCGGAATGACGTTCGCGACCGCGCCGCAGGAGGCGTAGCTCACCCCGAATTCACCGCCATTGGCGCCGCATTCGCCCACCGCAATCACCAGTTTCGGTTCCGGGGTGGCGTCGTAGGTGCGACGCAGCGCCGCTTCCATGTGGCGCGACACCGGTCCGGTGACGAGCAGCATGTCGGCATGCCGGGGGCTCGCGACAAAATGCACGCCGAAACGCTCGATACCATAATAGGGATTGTTCAGCGCGTGGATTTCCAGTTCGCAACCGTTGCACGACCCGGCGTCCACCTCGCGGATCGCCAGGCTGCCGTTGAACATCAGGCCCACATGCGCCTTGAGCTGCGCGCCGATCTCCTCGAGCGCGGGCTCGTCGATTTTCGGCAGGGGCTCGGTGACGATGCCGATGCGTTGGATTTTGGAAAGTATTCTGAGCATATTATTTTGGGAACCGCAGATGAACGCGGATAAACGCAGATATAAAAAATCCTGCTTTGTTGATGTTTGCTTTTAAATCAGCGTTCATCTGCGTTTATCTGCGGTTTCAAAAATATTAAAAATATTATAAGTCATGCCCGGAGTACGACCCGTTCACGGATTTGTTGCACACCGGAAAATCCGGGACGATGTTGTCGCGCACCAGCTTCTCCAGCGTCGGCCAGGTGAGCCAGCTCGGGTCGCGCGGAAAATAGCGCGCGACCCGCTCGCTTTCCCCGAAACGGACGTAGGCGAGAATCTCGCCGCGGAATCCTTCGATGAATCCCAGGCCCTCGGCCCCCTCCGCGGGCGGCTTCCAGTCGGCGCGAATCGGTCCCGGGGGCAGGTCCTCGATCAGCTTTTCGATCAGCCTGAATGACTCCATGATTTCCAGTTCCCGCACCTTGACGCGCGCGGCGACATCGCCGTATTTGAACACCGGCACCTCCACTTTCAGGCGATCGTAGGGCGCATACGGCACGTCCTTGCGCACGTCGAACGGCACGCCGCTGGCGCGCCCGACGTAGCCCAGCGCGCCGAACGCCTTGGCGGTTTCCGGGCTTAGATAACCGGTGGTATCCAGCCGGTCCTCGAGCGAGGGGAGGTCGTCGATGATGTTGAACAGGTCATCCAGCTCCTTGCGCAGCGAGGCTATCTGCTTTTGCATTGCATCGATTGCCTGTTCGCCGAGATCGGAAGCCACGCCGCCCGGCACAACACGGTCCATCATGAAGCGATGGCCGAAGGCATCGCGCGAGACACGCTGCCAGGTTTCACGCAAGCGCCCGAACTGGTAGAACGCGAAGCTGAAGGCGACGTCATTGCAGATCGCGCCGATGTCGCCCAGATGATTGGCCACGCGCTCGCGTTCGGCCATGATGGCGCGCAACGCCAGCGCCCGCGGCGGCACTTCGATCGCCGCCGCCTTTTCCATCGCCATGCAGGCGGCCCAGGCATGCGCCACGGTGGAATCGCCGGAAACGCGCCCGGCGAGGCGCGCGAGAGCAGCGGCATCGCGCCCTTCCGCGATTTTTTCAATGCCCTTGTGCACGTAGCCCAGGCGCTCTTCCAGATTGAGTATGGTCTCGCCCACGGCCTGAAAGCGGAAATGCCCCGGCTCGATGATGCCGGCGTGCACCGGGCCGACGGGGATTTCATACACGCCGCTGCCGTGCGCGAACAGAAAGGGGTAGTTGTCGTTCGGCGGTGTTTGCGCCGGGGGATTGCCGGCCACGGAAAAATTCCTGCGCAGGGGATACTCGGACTCCTCCCACGCCCGGTGCCGCGTCCAGCGGCGCGCATCGGGATGGTCCGTGAAAGTGATGCCGAGCATGTCCCGTATGTGCCGCTCGGGGCGATTGGCGGCGATGAAATAAGGCGTGTGCGAGGGCAGTGTCGGCATTGCGGGCTGAACCTGTGTGCGCGCCACCAGATACACGCCTTCTCGTTCGAAACAGGCATTGACGATCAGCGCGTCCCCGCCATCCTCGCCCCAGGCGCCGACCCAGCGGCATTCCCAGTTTTTGGCCTCGTGCGCGAAATGCCCCCAGTCATCGGCGCGGACTTTCAGCAGGTGCGCCGGCGCGAGGCTCGGCGCCGGCTCCTCCTGCACCGGGATCTCCCGCAGCGAGAGCCGGCCGAGAAAGGCCGTCAGCCAGGCGGCGGTCATAGCGGCGAACTCCCCGAGATCAGCACGGTGGCCTGCTCGAACCATTTCGACAGGAACACCGGGACGGCGATGCCCAGCCACAACACGAATCCGAGCTGGATCATCACCGGCAGCATGTTGGCGCGCACCGGCACCTGGCCTTCCGGCGGATCGCCGTACACCATCGGGTGGATGTGGCGGAACAGGCCGGCGAACGCAATCGCCAGCCCCACCAGCAGCGGCACCGTCAGCCACGGCCAGGATTTCATGGTGGCGACCAGCACCAGGAATTCGCTCACGAACACGCCGAACGGCGGAAAGCCGGCGATGGCCACGGTGCCGATCAACAGCCCCCAGCCCACCGTCGGCTGGGTGCGGATCAGGCCGCGGATCTTCTCGATGGCCTGGGTGCCCGCGATCTGGGACGCGTGGCCGACGGTGACGAAGATCGCGGACTTGGTGAGCGAGTGCACGGTCATGTGCAGCAGCGCCCCGAAGGTCGCGATCGGTCCGCCGATGCCGAAGGCGAAGGTCATGAGCCCCATGTGCTCGATGGACGAATAACTGAACATGCGCTTGATGTCGCGCTGGCGGTGCAGGAACAGGCCCGCGACCATGAACGAGAGCAGGCCGAAGCCCATCATAAGATGCCCCGCCAGGTTGCTCTCGAGCGAGCCGTCCACCAGCATCTTGACGCGCACCAGCGCGTACAGCGCCACGTTCAGCAGCAGCCCCGACAGGATCGCCGACATCGGCGTCGGGCCCTCGGAATGCGCGTCCGGCAGCCAGTTGTGCAGCGGCACCAGGCCGACCTTGGTGCCGTAGCCGACGAGCAGGAACACGAACGACAGCGTCAATACCGTCGGCTCCAGCTGCGAGGCGGCGCCGTACAGCACGTTCCACAGCAGGGCATCGTCACGGGTCGGCGCCACGCGTTCCGCCGCGAAAAACAGCAGCACCGTGCCGAACAGCGCCTGGGCGATGCCGACGCCGCAGAGCACAAAGTATTTCCAGGCGGCCTCCACCGCTTCCGGCGTGCGGTACAGCGAGACCAGCAGCACGGTGGCCAGCGTCGCGCCCTCCATCGCCACCCACAGGATGCCGACGTTGTTGGTGGTGAGCGCCGCCTGCATGGCGAACATGAAGCCCTGGTACATGGAGTGATACAGCCGCATGCGGCCCTTGCCGATCTGCCGCGTCTCGACCTCGTGCTGCATGTAGGGGCGGGAGAAAATCGCCGTGGTCAGGCCAACGAAGGCGGTGAGCGTGACCAGGTAGACGTTGAAGGCATCTATATAAAGCATGCGGCTCACGGACAGCAGCGGCCCGTCCGCGTACACGATCAGCGCCAGCCACACCGAGACCGCGAAACTCACGGCGGACAGGACGACGTTGACCCAGCCGGCGACGCGGGTATGGCCGATGAGCGCCATCACGCCGATGCCGAAGAGCGGGATCAGCAGGATCAGCCATACCGCCGTCATTCGTCCACCTCCCGTAGCCGGTTGAGCCGGTCCACGTCGAGCGAGTCGATGGACTCGCGCATCTGGAAGAAGAACACCCCGAAGAGCACCGCCGCCACCAGCACGTCAAAGGCGACGCCCAGCTCGACCACCATCGGCATGCCGAAGGTCGAGACGACCGCGGCGAAGAACAGCCCGTTTTCGATCGACATGAAGCCGATGACCTGGGAAATCGCCTTCTTGCGCGTGATCATCAGCAGCATGCCGAGCAGAATTACAGCAATACTGATGGCGATGGCATTACGCGTCACCAGCGCCGAGAGCTGCACGATGGGGATGGCCACGTAGTAGCTGAAGACCACGAGGCTGGCGCCGGCCAGCAGCGTCAGGGAGGGGTATTTCACCACCTCCATGTCGCGATGAATGTTGAGCCGCACCGCGAGCCGGTGCAGCATCCAGGGAATCAGCAGGGCCTTGAGCGCGAGGTTCAGGCCGGCCGAGATGTAGAGATGCGGGTTATTCGTCACATAAGCCACGAGTGCCGTCGTCACGGCGAGCAACACGCCCTGCCACGCGAACGCGTGAATCAGCGGCACGATGCGCGGCTGCGCCAGCATGATGAACGACGTGAACAACACGATCGCCGCCAGCAGCAGGATCGCCTGGTCGTAGAGACTGAGTTGCGTGAATTCCATGTCAGCCTCCGGTTTCCAGCACTACGTGAGTCAACATGCCCAGGAGACTGAGCAGGAACGCAAAGCCCAGGTACTGCGGCACACGGAACAGGCGCATCTTGGCCATGACCGTCTCCCACGTCACCAGCACCACGCCGAGCAGCACCAGCTTCGCGGCGATGGCGACCAGGCCCACGGCGAGGTCGTTCGCCTCCAGCCTGGTGGCGATGCCCCACGGGAAGAAGACGTTGGCGACCAGCACCATGTAGATCATCAGCTTGATCTGGCCGGCCCATTCGATCAGCGCCAGATGCCGGCCGCTGTATTCGAGGATCATCGCCTCGTGCACCATGGTCAGTTCGAGGTGCGTGGCCGGGTTGTCCACCGGCACGCGGCCGGTTTCCGCCACCGCCACCATCATCAGCCCCAGCATCGCGAAGATGAACGAGGGCCGCAGCACCAGGCCGCTGTTGAGCGTGTACGTCGTGGCCTCCGACAGGTTGGTGGTGGAGGCCGTCATCGCCAGCGTGAATACCGCCATCAGCAGCACCGGCTCGGCGAGCGCGCCGATCATCATGTCGCGCGAGGAGCCCATGCCGCCGAAGGCGGTGCCGATGTCCATACCGGCCAGCGCGGTGAAGAAACGCGCCAGCGAAAAGAACGCCACCAGCACGATGACGTCGGCGATGGCGGCCGTCGGCAGGTCCACCGCCACCAGCGGCACCAGCGCAGCGCACACCACGGTGGCGCCGAACACGATGTAGGGCGTGGAACGGAAAATCCACGAGGCTTGCTCCGCCAGCACCACGTGCTTGCGGAACAGCTTGCCGAGGTCGCGGTAGGGCTGCCACAGCGAGGGCGCGGCGCGGTTCTGCATGTGGCATTTGACGCGCTTGATCCAGCCGAGCAGGAACGGCGCCATGGCGATGAACAGCAGGGTCTGGGCCAGCGCCAGCAGCCAGTGGATCATGTCACCACCCACAGCAGCAGGATCAGCGTGAAGAAGGAGTACGCCAGATAGGTGTGGATGCTGCCGGTCTGGATCATGCCGATGCGGCGCGCCGCCACCAGCACCAGGTGGCCGATCGGCTCATAAACACGCGACCAGGACCGGTCCAGCGCCTGCAACTGGTGACGCATGCCTTCCGTGTGCAGCGGTTGCGCGGCGTTCTTCGTTTCCTCGATCTCCTCCTTCAGGTCCCAGACCGGCGCGAAGATGCGCTGGATCGGCATGGAGAACGCGGTGCCGGTGTACTGCATGCGCGAGTTGAGCGAGCCGAAGCCGCAATCCCAGGCATGGCCGCGCCGGATGTCCACCGTGCGCTTGCGCAACAGCAGGTAACTGATGAACGCGAAAATCAGGATGCCCACGAGCACCAGCGGCGCGGAGAAGGAAGCGACCTTGGGCGAGATCGGCGTGAGCCACAGCCAGCCCCGCGCCGTGGCGCTGGGCGGGCCGGCCCCGAGGAGCAGATTGGGAATGGCGTCAATGACGCTGATCACCGTCGAGGGGAAGATTCCGAAAAGCACGCACAGCACCGCCAGCAGTCCCATGGCGGCGCGCATGCCGACATCGACCTCGCGCGCGCGCGCCGCGTGGCGGCTGCGCGCCTGCCCCAGGAAGGCGACGCCGTAGACCTTGACGAAACAGGCGGCCGCGAGCGCGGCCGACAGCGCCAGCACCGCCGCCGCCACCGGGATGATGCTGCGCAACACGCCGCTCTCGAGCACCGGCGCCTGCAAGGCGGTCTGGAACGTCAGCCATTCGGAAATGAAACCGTTGAGCAGCGGTATGCCGGAAATGGACAGGCAACCGATCAGGAAAAACACCGCCGTTTGCGGCATGCGCCGGATCAGGCCGCCCATGTTGTTCAGGTCGTACTCGTGCGTGGCGTGCGCGATGGTGCCGGCACCCAGGAACAGCAGGCCCTTGAACAGGGCATGGCTGAGGATGTGGTACAGCGCCGCGATCAGTCCGATCACGCCCAGAATCTTGTGGCCGGTGCCGATGAAAATCATGGACAGGCCGAGACCGGAGAGAATGATGCCGATGTTCTCGATCGAGCTGTAGGCCAGCAGGCGCTTGAGGTTGTTCTGCAGCATCGCGTACAACACCCCGAGCAAGGTGGAGGTCGAACCGATAATCAGCAGCACCAGTCCCCACTGCCACTGGATGTCGCCGATCAGGTCGTAGGTGACGCGGATCAGTCCATAGATGGCGACCTTGAGCATGACACCGCTCATGAGCGCGGAGATGTGCGACGGCGCCACCGGATGCGCCTCCGGCAGCCACGCGTGCAACGGCACCATGCCGGCCTTCATGCCGAAGCCGAAGAAGGCGAGTGCGAAGGCGATCGAGGCCCAGGTGGCGGAGAGTTCTGCCGCGCGCATGGCGCCGAAGGTAAACCCGCCGCCGAAGCCGGAGAGCACGCCGAAACCCAGCAGGATCGCCAGGCCGCCGATGTGCGCCATCAGCAGGTACAAAAACGCGGCGCGCCGGTTGGCGGCGTGTTGGTGCTGATACGCCACCAGGAAATAACTCGAGACCGACATCAGCTCCCACGAGATCATGAACACGAAGGCGTCGTCCGCGAGCAGGACCAGGAGCATGCCGAGGACGAACAGGCCGGTGAACAGGCCGAGCGCCGAAAGCGCCTGGCGGTTTTTCGGGTGGATGTATTCGCGCAGGTAACCGGGGGCGAACAGGCTGATCGCGAACACCAGCAAGCCGACCACGGCGAAGAAGAATCCGGAAAGCGGGTCGAGCCGCAGATGCCATTTGAGCCACGGCAGGCCGAGCGCCAGCAGGTCCGTCGTGGGCGCCTCGTCGATCAGGGCCCAGGCACCGGCAAAGACCGCGAACACGCCACAGATACCGAGCAATATGGAGGAGCCGTAACGCAACAGGGCGGGATAACGGTCGGCGCCCAGCGCCAGGACACCGGAGGCCAAAGCGCTGGCCAGGGCCAGATAAGCGAGAGTCAGGGGCGACAAGCTTTTTGAACCTGCTGGACGGCGCGGGTGTTCATGCGGGTGGCCGTTGCCGATTACTATTAATAGTTAATTGCTCAGGCTGGGGGAAGCGCCGCTGATGCTAGAGCCTGGGTTGGGAAAATTCAAGCAGCGCCGTCAAAAACGCGGTTAACGGCACGCCGTCGATCAGGGTCTTGCCGGATTGGAGCCAGACAGGGCGATCTGAAGCGCCTGCCGGATACCTGGAAGCGGCGATCGCCGCCGGCTCAGGCGGCGCCCGTCAGGGGGAGGTAACGGGCGGGATCGATGCCGCACTCGGCGGGGTCGAGCACGCGCTCGATTTCACAGGCGTGCCCGTCGGGGTTCTTGCGGTTGACGAGGCTGACGACCGGCGTGTCGGGATATGGTGTCTTGTCGGCGTGTTGCACCAGCACCACGCGCGGTTTCAGCCGCTGCGTGCGATTGAGCGCCGCCACCACGCCGATCTCGCCGGTGTTGAGCTCGACCACGCTGCCGATCGGATAGATGCCCAGGCACTGGATGAATTTCTCGGTCAGCTGCGGGTGAAACAGGGTGCCGCGCCCCTCGTACATCTTCTTCAGGGCCGCGTGCGCCGAGATGCCGGCGCGATAGACGCGGTCGCTGGTGACGGCGTCGTAGTAATCGAGAATGCCGGCAATCATGCCAAAGTTTCCGATGGCGTCGCCTTTGAGCTTGTCCCCGTAGCCGCTGCCGTCGTAACGCTCGTGATGCCGCCGCGCGACTTCCAGCGCCATGGCGGGGACCTGGCTGGTCTTTTCGAGTATCTCGACGCCCCACGGCACGTGTTGCCGCACCAGTGCGAATTCATCGCCCGTGAGCGACGCCGGCTTGTTGAGTATCTCGCTCGGAATCTTCATCTTGCCGACGTCGAGCAACAGGGCGCCGAGGCCGAGCATCTCGAGTTCCGCGGGCGTCAGGCCCAGCTGGCGCCCGAAGACGAGCGACAGGATGGCCACGCGCAGGCTGTGCTGCGCGGTGTATTCGTCCTTGTTCTTGAGTTGCGCGAAGCAGGTCAAGGCGTCGGGATTGCGCAGCGCGCTCTGCACCATGTGGCCGATAACCCCGCGTGCGCCCGGCACGTCGAGGCTGCGGCCGAATTTCGCCTCCCACATCAGATCCTGGATCAGCTGGCAGGCCCCGACGTGGACATCCTTGATGTTCCGGATTTCCTCTTCGAGAGTGGTCTCGTCCGCATACACGGAACGGGCGCCGGGATGATTGTTGAGCTTCAGCATTTCCTGTTCTACCGAAATCGCGGGTTTCTTCCCGGACGCAACTTCCGCCATGGTCTTGAGCAGTTCGGGGCGGACGGGCGCATGTTTCGCGAGCGCCATGCCGTCGGCGTCGTTCGCAATGATGAAGACCGTGCGGCAATGCTGCCGCAGCGTCTCCAGTTCCTCTTCCGTGCGGATCTCGAAGCCCTGGAACATGAACGGCGTCTCACGCCACGGGCGGTCGAGCTCGCAGACGTACATCCCGATCCTGAGCTGCTGTGTGTCAATCCTGACGATCATCCTGGTTCCATTGCGCCCTTATGGCCGCTTCGTCCACGCGCCGGTCCGACCTCGACCGGCACCCCGGCACCCCGAATTGGTCCGGATGCTCATAAATCTGTGCAAAAATCATACCGATCAAGCGATTATCAATGGGAGGGGTAAACATGGGTAGCCCGGAAAGCCGCGCAACCCGGGAAGTCGAAAGCATGAGGAAAAACGGCAGCAGATGCCGTTTTTCAGCGGCAGGAAGGCCAAAACAGATCGCCCGGGTCAGTATGGCAGGGTTTAAGGGGACGGAGGGATTAAACTTTAATCCCTCCGTCCCCTTTTTCTGCTTTTCTGTCCCTGCCACGATCTTGAAGCCGCTGCTCTCCGGCGCGCGCTTGCCGAAGCTGACCGGAGCCGGATCGCCGAATACCGCGCCGAACAGGAGGCTCGTATCAGGAGGTCGTTGTAACGACACGAAGGACAAAAGTGGGATTTAAGGAACCAGGCTCAATTTCTGGGCGACTCAATTACTCAGCGCTAAAGAATAATTGAGCCTGGTCCCTTTTACCCCATGGGCATGATTGAACTCACGAAGATCTTTCGACCTCAGCCGTTGGATTGTCCGACAGTCGAAAGAAGACCTCAGCACTCCAGCTTCAAACGCCGATGCCATTCTGAGATGGATTCTTCCGGATACTCGTCGAATTTCTTGTCGCGCGGGCCGGCGAGGACCGGCACCCAGCCCGCCTTCGATCCCAGCATCAGGTGCGTGCGCTCGGGCGGGACCGGCAGCTCGGTGTCGATGGCCGAGGCGAACGGATGCACCAGCTCCGGCCACTGCGGATCCCAGACCCATAACGCGCTGCCGCATTTCTTGCAGAAATTCCGGCGCGCCGTGCTCCGGGTGACTTTCCCGGTTTTTTCATCGCGCAGCCGCGCACGGTAGACGGAAATGTTCGCCTTGCCCGAGACCTTCAGCGTCTTGTAGTCGCCGCTGAGGTTGATGGCATAGCCCCCGCCGCCCGCGGTCTTGCGGCAGATCGAGCAGTAACACAGATTGAACGGATATGGGTGCGGCGACTGGACGCTGAATTTGACGCTCCCGCAGTGGCATGATCCCTTGAGTTCCATGGATGACCCCCCGGCATTCGGCCCGCCTTAGCCTACACCTCCGAGGCTTGATTTCGTATTCCCGGCGGAACATGCTTGACGGGCGGAGAGGAACAATAAATCTGCCACATTTCATGGCCCTTTTCGTACGCACGCCCATACGCCGCTTGCGTGCTTCCGGGAGAATTCGATCCGATCGCGATCCAGCAGGAACCATGGCATGCGTCATGCCGCCAGAGCAGGACACCGCCGGTGAATAACAATACGGCCGAGCCGACCAGCGAGATGGTGGAGGCGCTCTACCGCGCCGAGTCACGCCGCGTGCTCGCTACTCTTATACGCCTGCTCGGTGACTTCGAGCTCGCCGAAGAGGCGCTGCACGATGCCTTCCGGGCGGCGCTCGAGCAGTGGCCGCGCGACGGCGTGCCTGCCAATCCGCGGGCGTGGCTGGTGTCGGCCGGACGTTTCAAGGCCATCGACGGCATCCGCCGGCGCGCCCGCTTCGAGGCGCTCGACGACGATGCCGCGGAAAAAATCGCCGCGCCCGACGATCCCGCTACCTGGGGCAGCGAGGACATCGAGGACGACCGCCTGCGTCTGATGTTCACCTGCTGCCACCCCGCCCTGCCGTCCGACGCCCAGGTGGCGTTGACGCTGCGCGAGGTCTGCGGCCTCACGACCGAGGAGATCGCGCGCGCCTTTATCACCGCGCCGGCGACGCTGGCGCAGCGCATCGTGCGCGCCAAGACCAAGATCCGCGACGCGCGCATTCCTTATGAAGTGCCGTCGCCGGACGATCTGCCGGACCGGCTCGAGAGCGTGCTGCGCGTGGTCTACCTGGTGTTCAACGAAGGCTACTCCGCCTCCTCGGGCGCGACGCTGACGCGGCACGATCTCTCGGGCGAAGCGATTCGCCTCGGCCGGCTGCTGCTCGAGCTGCTGCCGGAGCCCGAGGCGATGGGACTCCTGGCCCTGATGCTGCTGCAGGAATCGCGGCGCGCGGCGCGCGCTTCACCGACCGGCGACCTGGTCCTGCTCGACGAGCAGGACCGCTCGCTGTGGAACCGGGACCAGATCACCGAGGGGCTGACACTGGCGGAGCAAGCGCTGGCGTCGCGGCGCTTCGGCCCGTACACGCTGCAGGCGGCGATCGCGGCGGTGCACGCCAACGCGCCCGAGGCCGCCGCGACCGACTGGTCCCGCATCGTCAGGCTGTACGACCTGCTGGCGCAGGCGGTGCCGTCGCCCGTGGTCGAGCTGAACCGCGCGGTGGCGGTGGCCATGCGCGACGGCCCGGCGGCGGGCCTCGCGCTCGTCGATGCGATACTCGCGCGCGGCGAGCTGGCGGACTACCACCTGGCGCACTCGGCGCGCGCCGACCTGTGCCGGCGGCTGGGCCGGAACGCGGAGGCCCGGGTTTCCTACCAACGGGCCCTCGCCCTGGTGCAGCAGGAACCGGAACGGCGCTTTCTCGAGCGCCGGCTGGCCGAACTGCAAATCTGACGAACGGTTGTCGATTCGGTGCCCCACCGATCGACTACGGGCATCACGATTAACCCGGAACGGGAGAAACCCATGAAATACATCTGCCTTGGATACTACAACGAGAAACACTGGGAGGCGCTGTCCGAAAGCGAGCGCAACGCCTGGATGGACGAGTGCTTTGACTACGACGACGTGCTGCGCCAGAACGGTCACTTCGCGGGCGGGGAAGCGCTCCAGGGCGCGGACAACGCCGTCACCCTGCACTGGAAGAACGGCAAGGTGGCGGTCACCGACGGCCCCTTCGCCGAGACCAAGGAACAGCTGGGCGGAATCCTGATCCTCGAGGCCGATGACCTGAATCACGCCATCCAGCTGATGTCGAAACACCCGGGCGTGCGGAACGGGCCCTTCGAGATCCGCCCGGCCGCGGACCTGACGGAAATGGTGCGCGCCAGCGAACAGCGGCGTTCCAAACGTAACTGACTCTTATATATGACGGCGCCGAAGAACATGACGCGAGATCTCGATTTGGCGACGCCCCGTTCGACCAGGTAACACAGGACCGGGCCGGCGCATGACCAAGCCGAAAATCCGGTCCCATAACGAAACCCGAAGGAGACAGACCATGCGATTCATGATCATCGTCAAAGCCACCAAGGACTCGGAGGCCGGCGTCATGCCGGACGAGAAGCTGCTGACCGAGATGGGAAACTACAACGAAGAGCTGGTACGGGCCGGCGTGATGCTCGCGGGCGAGGGGCTGCACCCCAGCTCCAGGGGCGCGCGTGTCCGGTTTTCCGGCGCGCAGCGCACGGTGATCGACGGACCCTTCGCCGAGACCAAGGAACTGATCGCCGGGTTCTGGTTGTGGCAGGTGAAGTCGCTGGAGGAAGCCATCGAATGGGTCAGACGCTGTCCCAACCCGATGCCCGGCGAGTCCGAGATCGAGATTCGACAGGTGTTCGAGGCCGAGGATTTCGGCGAGGAATTCA
>Ga0105094_10001040_pt1 | contig 14365 bp, 10 predicted proteins | sample PPLLak1March2015_2_FD_87023 | JGI IMG/M metagenome (GOLD analysis project Ga0105094, IMG submission 87023) | Freshwater sediment microbial communities from Prairie Pothole Lake near Jamestown, North Dakota, USA - PPLs Lake P8 Core (3) Depth... | ecosystem: Environmental > Aquatic > Freshwater >...
CTCTCCTTCTCGGCCGCGGTGGCTGCCCTGGCCGCGTCGATGCACCCGGACCTGCTCCATCTCAACGACTGGCACACCGGGGCGGTACTCGGTCTCCTCATCGAACCTCCACCAACTGTGTTCACCATCCACAACCTGGCCTATCAGGGCTGGGCCGACGGAGCATGGCTGCGCCGGCTCCGGCGCCGACCCGAGGCATATGAGTGGTACGGCGGGATGAACCCGCTCACCGGCGCCGTCGCACTCGCCGACGCCGTGGTCACGGTCAGCCCGACTTTTGCCGCGGAGACGCTTCGTCCCGAGACCGGCTTCGGGGCCCATGAGGCCCTCGCCGCACGGGGCGATCGCTACATAGGCATCCTCAACGGGATCGACACCGACACCTGGGACCCGTCCACGGACCCCCATCTGCCGCTCCACTACGACCTCGCCACGGCCGGCCGGAAGCGGGAGATCGGGCGTCGGCTATGTCGGGAACTCGGCTGGGAGCCGAGCCAGGACCCACTGATCGGGATGGTGACCAGGCTGACCGATCAGAAGGGAGTCGATCTGGCCCTGGAGGCCGCATCCTCCCTGCCTGAGCTGGGCGCCCGCATGGTGCTGCTCGGCTCCGGTGAGAGGGCCCTGGCCGAGAGAGCGAAGCGGGTCGCGGCCGCCATGAACGATCGGTTCGTATTCCGTGAGGGCTATGACGAGGGCCTGTCCCACCGGATCTTCGCCGCCTCCGACCTGTATCTGATGCCGAGCCGATTCGAGCCGGCAGGGCTGACCCAAATGCAGGCGATGCGCTACGGGTCGATGCCGGTGGTCACCAACGTGGGCGGTCTCCACGACACGGTCATCGACGCCGACTCCTCTCCGGCCGACGGGCTCGGATTCGTCGCTGACGATACGGACACCCTGGGGGTGGTCGACGCCCTGACCAGAGCGGTGCGGGCCTGGCGCTCGACCCGGAGACGCGGGGCGATTCGGGAGCGAGGGATGACCCGGGACTGGTCTTGGGCGGGACCCGCCGAGCAGTATCACCGACTCTACGAGGAGATCACTTCGGCTCGATGATCTCGTCCTCTTTGCCGATCGCAACGACCCCTGCGGGCGAGACCTCGAAACGTTCACGGTCACGAGCCACGTCGACCCCGACTTCGGCTCCGGCCGGCACCAACACGTGCTTGTCGATGATCGCGTTCCGCACAATCGCTCCCGGCTCGACCCGGACCCCGTCGAGGAGGATGGCGTTCTCCACGGTGGCTCCGCCCATGATGTGGGCGCCCGGGCTGAGGATCGAACGGCGAACGACCCCGCCCGAGACGATGACTCCGTTGGACAGGATCGAGTCGACCACCGCCCCTTCGTTGCCCCGATCGGCAACGATCTTGGCCGGGGCCACTGTCCGGCCGGCGGTGTAGACCGGCCAGTCGTCGTTGTACAGGTTGAAGACCGGCTCCGGGTCGACAAGGTCCATGTGAGCCTCGAAGTAGGAGTCGATGGTCCCGACATCCCGCCAGTAGCCACGATCACGCGGCAACGAGCCGGGAACGATGTTGTCGGCGAAGTCGTAGACATGGGCCTGACCTGCCGCCACCGACATCGGGATCAGGTTGCCTCCGATGTCGTGTCTGGAATCCTCGGTCTGCGCGTCGGCGAGGACCACATCCTCGAGGAACTCGGCCTCGAAGATGTAGTTGCCCATCGATGCCAGCACCGTGTTCGGGTCCTCAGGCAGCGGTTTCGGGTCGGCGGGTTTCTCCCGGAATGTCTCGATCTTGCTGCTCTGACCCCGCTCGATGACTCCGAACGAGGAGGCAAGGGCGATCGGGGCCCGGATCCCGGCCACGGTGACTCCCGCCTTGGCGTCCAGATGCTGTTCCAGCATCTGCGACGGGTCCATCCGGTAGATGTGGTCCGCCCCGAATACGAGGATGTGGTCGGGACGCTCATCGGAGAGGATGTTCAGATTCTGGAAAACCGCGTCGGCCGAACCGAGGAACCACCGTTCCCCCAACCGCATCTGGGCAGGGACCGAGGTGACGTAGTTGCCCAGCAGGGTCGACATCCGCCAGGTCCGGGAGAGATGGAGGTTGAGGCTATGGCTCTTGTACTGGGTGAGCACCACGATCTTCCGATAGCCCCCGTTGACCAGGTTGGACAGGGCGAAATCGATGAGGCGGTAGTGACCTCCGAATGGGACGGCGGGTTTGGCTCGATCCCTGGTAAGCGGCATGAGCCGCTTGCCGGCCCCCCCGGCGAGGACCATCGCAATCACGCGCGGACGATCTGAGCTCATCGTCGAAAACCTACCAATCGGGCCATAGGCAGTCAGGGCGACGGTAACGAGGTCCCACCATCCTTCGCCCTCCACTCTCGTAGGTGAACACCACGTCGATCGACATCCCCAAGGGTGTGTGCGATCGGGAACGCAATCTCGAGGGGCGGAGAGTATTCGGCCCGCTTGGCACTGATCGTCCGCTTGGTGACGCGACCCCCTCGGCCAGGGCCTGGTGCGACATGTCTCGCTAACCTGATCTCGGCCATCGAGCCGGGCCCGTCAGACGACACCGGAATCGATGGCGTTGTCATTGATGAGAGAGAACGACTTGGATTCATCCGCCTTGCGCGAAACACTGCATTGGCTCGCCGCCAATCACCGCTGGACCTGGGCTCCGTCCTGTCGCCGGCTGTTGTTCTCCCTTCCGGGCGCGCGAGCCGAGAAACACCCGGTGCAGGTGGTTGCTGCGCTCACCGGGGAGCAGGTCGAAGCCCTGCTCGCGGACAACGACTTCATGACCAGGGTCCATGCCGAGATCGAAGACCTGGACGGGGTGCTGGCCAACCCGGTCGAGCCGCAGATCGGGTACGGCTCACCCGAGTTCGGGGTCGATGCACTCGTCCCTCAGTACTCCGGAGGGCTGGGCATTCTCGCCGGGGATCATCTCAAGGCGGCCAGTGACCTCGGTATCCCACTGGCGGGAGTCGGGCTCTTCTACCGGCAGGGCTACTTCACCCAGGTGATCGAGCACGGGCGGCAGACCGAGACCTATCCCGACCTCACCCCATCGGGCATCGGTGCGAGTGACACCGGGATCGAGGTCGCGATCCCGTTCCCGGGACGGGACGTCCAGGCGCGGGTGTGGAGGATCGATGTCGGCCGCATCCCCCTGCTCATCCTGGACACCCACCTCGAAACCAATTCCGAGGCCGACCGCCACATAACCGACCGTCTCTACGGAGGGGACCGCCTCGACCGTCTCCGTCAAGAGATGGTGCTGGGGGTCGGTGGCGCCAAGGCCCTGGTCGCCATGGGCTGGGAGATCCCGGTGCATCATCTCAACGAGGGCCACGCCGGCTTCATCATCCTGGAGCTGATCGACAGGGTGATCGAAGGGTCCGATCTGCGGTCGGCGCTGGGGCGGATCGGCCCGGGCCTCGTCTTCACCACCCATACCCCGGTCCCGGCCGGGATCGACCGATTCCACCGGGAGCTGATCCTCCCCTACCTGGAGCCGTGGGCTGAGAAGTGGGGAGTGGCCGTCGACGAGATCTGGGCTCTGGGGGAGGATCCAGACGAGGATGCGGAGTTCAACATGGCTGCATTCACCCTCCGCGTGTGCAGCGCGGCCAATGGGGTCTCGGAGCTGCACGGTGAGGTGAGCCGGGACCTCTTCGCCGGAGTGGGGTGCGGGGACATGATCGACTCGGTCACCAACGGAATCCACGCCCGGACCTGGGTGGGGCCCGAGCTACAGGACGCATTCGACGAGGTTCTCGGTCCGACATGGTCGGACGGCGATCCCGATGCATGGGAGCGGGTGGGTGACATCGACGACGATCGGTTGGGGCGCCTGCGAAGAAACGCTTCGATCCGGCTCTCCGGCCTGTTATCCGACCGGACAGGCACCATGCTCGACCCGGATGCTCTGATCATCGGGTTCGCCCGCCGTTTCGCCCCGTACAAGCGGGCGACTCTCCTCCTCCACGACGGGGACCGACTGGAGGAGTTGCTCGCAGACGACAGCCGACCCGTCCATTTCGTCTACAGCGGCAAGGCCCACCCCCTCGACGGCCCGGGCAAGGACATGATCTCCGAGATCATCGGGTTCTCCACATCCAGGGCAGCGAACCATCGGTTCACATTCCTACCCGGCTACGACATGGCGATTGCGGCGACCTTGGTCGAAGGCTGTGATGTCTGGTTGAACAACCCGATCCGTCCCAGGGAGGCCTCCGGGACCAGTGGCGAGAAGGCCGCGTTGAACGGTGGCCTCAACTGCTCGATTCTCGACGGATGGTGGGCCGAGATGTTCGACGGTCGGAACGGCTGGGCGATCGAAGCCAGTCATGATCCCCATGTCGAGGACAGGGACCACCAGGAGGCTTCCGCTCTCTTCGACGTGCTCTGGGAGATCCGCGACGAGTATCACGGCCACCGGCCGGTATTCCAGGATCGCATCCGGCACGCCTGGCGCACCCTGGGTCCACGGGTGACCGCTACCCGCATGGTCCGGGATTATCTGGAACGGGTCTACCGGCCCGCGTTGGACAGAGCACGGGGCTGATCGGCCCAGCCGACGCGAACGGTCTCGGCGATGAGCCAGGCGAAGCCGACCAAGGCCAGGAACCGCTGCTGGATCCCGGTCGTCGCGTCGAAGATCAGCATGGTCAGGGGAAGCACCGCGACGCACAACAGGGCCAGCACGTCGAGCCACCGACGCCAGCCTGCCCCCGGGCCCCGTCTCAGGCCCACCGCCAGAACGCCGATTCCGAATCCGAGACCCGCCATGAAGGCTGCGGCGGTGTGGAGGAAGCCTTCGAGCCGGTCGAAGGGCACGCCTGCCCATGGCCCGTGGGCAAAGGCACCAGCTGCGATGGTCGCCACGCCGTAGACCCTGAAACCCAGCACACCCCAGCGACCCCAGCGCTCACCGGCCACCGATGCGAGTGCTAGGAGACCGAAACCCACTAAGAGGAAAGCCGATCGAGCCACCCAGGCGTTATCGACTCCCTGGGCTCCAGACTCGCTTATCGAGTGCTCGATCACCGAGTAGCTGTCTGACATGAGCAGCGGGGCGATCGCCACCGCGGCCATCCCGAGAAGGAGAAAGGCAAGCACGATCCCGGCGACCGCCCTGCGCCGCGCCGCCTCATTCATCGGCACTGACACCGGGCGAGCCTATCGCACGAGAGAGGGGGCGACCGGTGGTCGCCCCCTCTCTTTGGGCTCCGGGTTGGTGTTAGGGAGAGCTGGTCATTTGTTCTGACCCGGAGCGGATCCGGATTTGCCCGGAGTATCGGGCTTGCCGGAATTGTCTGGCTTGCCGGAATTGTCTGGCTTGCCGGCATGGTCGGGCTTTCCCGCGTGGTCGGGCTTCCCGGCGTGCTCGGTGTCGCCCTCGTCGGCCTTGTCATTGCCGTGCTCACAGTCGGCCTCGACCGTGGTGAAGTCGATCGTTCCGGTGTCCGTCCGCTCGATTTCTGTGGCTTCGCCAGCAGTCACCTGCTGTTCACCCTTGCCAAGGGCGGATTGGGCGAGGTATCGGATCACACAGCCGCGACCCTTGCCCTCGTACAGACTGTTGAACAACTTCATGAACATGCCGTGGTTGACCTGGCCATTTGGCCCGGTGACGTCGCCGCCGCTGATGCCACACTCACCGTCGGCCCCGCTGTATGCGATCGGCTCGGTGGCGGCAGGCTCCAGCTCGTCGTCCACCTCGGCGGCGGGGCGATTGAGGAACTCGACGGATGTGCCGGTCTCGTCAGCCAGTTCATCGACCGGGATCAGACCATCATCTGATGCCTCACCGTAGGTGGCGGTCAGGATGCCGTTTTCGAGGGTGCAGTCGTAGAGGCCATCGAGGGCCGTCACGTTCCAGACGAGGATCTGGTTGATCAGGTCATAGCCGAAATTGAACAGCGTGTCCGTCAGATCTCTGGTCTCGGTGACCTCTTCCTCATCGGTCTGGGCCATGGCCGCACTCGAACCGGCCAGGAGACCGACCAGAATCAGGGCCGTCATCCCTGATCGCTTCAATCCTCGCATCGCTTCCCTCCAAGGTCTTCCCCAGCCCTCTCCCGGGTAATCGCCCGAAAGGCGATTTTGGTTACGCGTTGCACACGGTCCCGCCGCTTCGGTTCCGGCCCCGAGGGCCAGTTCGGTCGTTACATCGCAACCCTCCTTGTGGGCCTGGTCGGCGGATCGACCTGAAGCAGACCTCCAATACTCGGTCCGCTCACCAGAGTGACAAATCGGGTCTCATTGGGACGTCCGCCTCTATCCGCCCTCGAATCGCTGCGGTACACACAAATTGAGGTCTTTCGGACGCGCCCGAGGCCAATGGGGAGGAATCCCCCTGCGAACACTGAGAGTGGTCGAGTAACCTCAAGCCGGAGGGGGGTGTGCGGGGTATCCCGTGGAGCGACAGACAACCAGTCAAGGACGAGTCACCGTAGGCGCGCTGACCCTCATGTTGGTCCTGAGCCTGCTAATGCTCCAGGTGACGACGGCCAACCCCGCCGCGGCGGCATCGTTGTCCATCTCGCCGGGACAGGGAGAGGCAGGCTCCGTCGCCACTGTCAGCGGCAGCGGCTACCTGACCGACGGGACCGCCACTCTGACCTGGGACGGCTCCGGTCTGGGCTCGGCCACCGTCTCGGGTGGCAGCTTCAGCGCCGGCATCGGCGTCCCAGACGCGGGGGTCGGGCCACACACGGTGACCGCCTGCGTCGCCGACGACTGTGCCTCGACTTCCTTCCAGGTGACCGGGCCGACCACCACCACCGAGGCCCCGACCACCACCGAGGCCCCGACCACCACCGAGGCCCCGACCACGACCACCACCGAGCCGACCACCACCACGACAGAGGCCACGACCACGACCACCGTGCCCCCCACCACCACCACCACCCTCTTCATCCCCACGACCAGCACTACCCGCTTCATCCCCACCACAACTACGACCCGCTCCCTCCCCAACACCACCCCCACAACGCGGGCAACTACGACGACCACCTCGTCGACCACAACGACCACGCTCGGCCCCGGGCCTCGTCAAACCACAACCACCTCACTGGTCTCGGTGGTGGTGGTGACCGACACCAGTCTCCCGCCCGGCGATGTCGCCCAGACATCGACATTCGACCTCGACAGCTTCCTGGCGGGGCTGTTCGGTCAGGAAGAGCCTGAGGAGCCGGAAGCCACGGCGAGCCCGGATAGCCCCGAGCCGACAGCATCGATACCGGCCACCGAGGAGGACGACCACGACGAGCGCCGTCTGTCGGAGATCCAGGCGATAGGCGCGCCGGTGCCACTGCCCCGGATCGGGATCTGGTTCATCTGGCTGGTGGCCATCGTCGGGGCTACCGGCGTGGTCCTCGGCCTCGACGAGCTGCGCCGACGCGGCAAGCGGTAGCCAGCCGGCGGTCGTTCAACTCGAAGCGATGGGCGAACCAACGGGCTTCGCGCCAGGGACCCGAGCCAGGACGAAGTCCCAGCCACTGTCGTAGCTGTCCCTCATCTCCTTCCAGTCGGCCCCCCTCGCTTCCCAGCCGTCATGGACCAAGGTCACCGCGGTTCCTTCGGCGGTCTGTCGAAAGGTGATCTCGACGTGGGTGGCCTGCTCAGAGGACAGACCGGGATGCCAGCTGAAGGCGACCCGCGCCGACGGCTCCCAGCCGGTGATCCGCCCCCATTCGTGCTCGGCCCCGTCTTTGGTGGTCTCGTAGACCCGTCCCCCGATCCCGGTGTCCATGTGAACGGACACGGCATCCTCGCCCCCCACCGAATGGGTGACCCGCGGCCACCACTCGTCGATCCTCCGGGTGAACAACTCGAAGGCCACTGCCGGTGTGCCCGGCACCATCACGGTCTTGACCACTGGCTCGATCCGTAGCTTCTCCATCTGATCCATGTCTCTCTCCTTCTCACTCCGGGCAAAGTTGGCGAAGCTGCCCATCGCCATGTCCCACATCTGATCCACCCAATCTCGAAGAGCCGTCATCCCGGTCAGATGGGCCGAGTAGACCCGCCGACTGCCGAAGCTCGTGGCACGGGCCAGGTCGGCCTCCACCAGCACCTTGAGATGCTGCGACACCGCGGGGCGACTGACCGGAAGCTCGGCGGCGATCTCGGAGACCGAACGTGGCTTCTCGAGGAGCATCGTGAAGATGGTCCTCCTCGTCTCGACCGCGAGGGCATCGAGTTGGGTATCGATCACGGGACCTATCGTAAGTGACCACTTACGGTAAGTCAAGACTTACGAATGAGATCTCAGGCCAGAGTCGGTCTGAATACCATCATGGCAACGATCCCCACGAGGAGGAGCATGTCCCAAGAGCCGAGACGCAGGGAGCTCTGGAGCAGACGGGCATACTCGGGGCTCGCTTGCGATCCTTCGGCGCGAGCCAACTTCATCTGCTTGTCGAGACGCTGGCCTGCTACCCCGTTCATGATCATCGAGATCAAGAAGAGCCCGAGTGCAATCGAAATCCAAAGATCGGAGAACCCTATGCCGTCATTGAGGATCACCATGGTGACGCCGGTGGCCACAACCAAGAGCGGTGCTGGTATGAAGACCCACTTGACGGCCCACTCCGACCTCTCCAACGCACGATCCGCCTCGACCTGACCCTCGCCGGCCAGGATCGAGCGGAACGAACGCTGCAATGCAAAACCCGTTCCCACCCAGCCGATGGCGAAGAGGATGTGGACAAACAGGAGGGTGTTGTACATGGCTTGGAATCTAGGGACCCGGGCCACTGCCGCGACGGGGATCTCGGCTCGAGGCGCGGAACCTAGATCCCGGGAAGCTTGAACCCAGACTTCTCGACCACGTAGTCCCGTGATTCGCTGACCATTCGCCGCACCGCCGGCCAATCGACATGGAGCAGCTTGCCTCCCCGTTTCATCGCCCGCCCCGCGATGAACACCGAGTCGACATTCGAGGTGTCCATCCCCGCTACCACCGCGGCCACGGGATCGTTGATCGGGATGACGTTGATCTTGTCGGTGCGGAGCATGATCAGATCCGCAGCCTTCCCAACGGTGAGACTCCCCACCTTGTCCTCGAGCCCATTGGCGCGCGCCCCTTCCATGGTGGCATACCAGAGCACATCTCTCATCGTGATGCCCGGCTTTCCGGCCTCACTCGCCAGGGCGTGCTGGAGGGTGATCACGGAGCGCATCTGGGTGAACATGTCATTGGGTACGTTGGTCTCGACATCGATGCTGAGCGACGGTTTGAGCCCCCGATCGAGGAATTTCTGGATCGGGGGCATGCCGTGACCCATCATCATCTCCACGGGCGAAGCCAGCGACACGGTGCCCCCGGTGTCGACGATCATCTGGATCTCGGTGTCGTTGAGGGTGGTGCAATGGATGTAGGTGGTGTCCGGACCGAGCAGCCCGGCCTCGCCCATCTCCTGGACCTTGGCATCCTGGCCATAGCTCCCCACCCCGACATGGGCGGTGATACGGGCTCCGGTCTCCCGGGCCAGCTTCCAGTGGTCCCGGGCCACCTCGAAGTCGACGAACTCGGGACCCGGGGCAGCCAGGGCCAGGGTCAGCTTCTGGTCTTTCGATGAGAAGTGCTCGGTCGCGGCACGGACGAACCAGCTCGGCTGCCGCTCCTCCCATTTGCCCCACCAGGGGAACCCGTAGGCGAACACTCCCCGCAGACCCGAGTCCTCGAGCGCCTGGATCACCGCGTCGGTGTGGGCCGGCGAAGCCTGGATGTGCGACCAGTCGAGAAGGGTGGTGATCCCGGCGTCGATGGCGCCGACGGCGGATACCAGGTTGCCCGCATAGGCGTCCTCGGGTCGGAAGACGGGCGCCAGCGTGCGCAGCACGAACGTGATGTAACTGACCCGCCCTTCGAGGGGAATGTCGGTCCCGATGTTGCGCAGGATCCCTTCCCAGATGTGACGGTGGGAGTCGACGAATCCGGGCATGACGATCATCCCCGAGGCGTCGATCACCTCGGCGTCCCCGGCGGAGAGCCCCACACCCACCGCCGCGATCCGGTCCCCCTCGATCAGGACGTCCCCGGAGGTGAGCTCACCAACGTCCGGGTCGAGGCTGAGCACGATCCCGCCCTGGATCAGCTTGCGGCCCGTGGGTGTCACCCTGAAGTCGGTTCCGGCGGGATAGAGCGCCGGCAGCTCGGCCGCCTTCGGGGGCCTGCTCCCGATGACGATCCGACGGGCCCGTCGATAGTTGCGCTTCACCAGCTCCTTGATGTCCCCCACCTGGAACAGGATGATCCCGATCAGCACCAACACTCCGATGATCATCTGACCGTGATCCGAGCTCAGCCCGAGGAAGGGGAGGATGATGATGATCACTGCGAGGAGCACCGAAGCAACCACGCTCCCAACGTATGTCGCCCGCCCGCCCGACAGTGCTGCCCCGCCGAGTACCGCGGCAGTGATGCTGTTCAGGGCGTAGCTGGAGCCGATCTGGGCATTGCCGACACCGGATCGCGCCATGACGAAGAAGGAGGCAAGGGCGGCGAACACAGCGGAGAGCAGCAGCGCCCTGACCCGGAGCCAATTGGTGCGGACACCACCGCGCTTGGCCGCACGCTCGTCGAAGCCCACCGCCCGTACCTGGAGACCGGAACCGCTGGAGTGGAGCCAGAAGTCGAGCACGCCGGCGCCGAGCACGACGGCGACAAAGGCGATCGGCACCGGCCCGATGCCGCCGCGGAGCAGGGAGGTGAAGGCGGGATCGATGGTCCCGCCCGGGGTCGGCCGAAGGGTGAGGTTGATCCCGTCGATGATGCTGAGCGTGGCCAGCGTGGCGATGATCGAGGGGATCTTGACCCCCCGGACCAGTCCGGCATTGACCAGTCCCAGGGCCAGCCCCGCCCCGAGGATGGTCGCGGTCCCGAGCAAGATCTGGGTGGGGCTGGACCCCACCGGGATCAGGAAGGAGGCAATCACCACCCCCAAGCTGATCATCGCCCCCACCGAGAGGTCGAGGTAGCCGACGAGAAGGGCATGGGTCTGGGCCATTGCCGCCACCGCCATGGGGATGGCGAGCAGCATGATGTTCACCATGTTGGTGGTGTTGGCAAAGCCCGGAAAACGCGAGTTGGTGTACCAGACCACGAGCCAGATCAGGATGATCTGAAGGGCAACCGGCATCCAGAGCCGGACCTTGACCACCTTCCGCCACTTGTTCTTGTCGCGGGCATTGCGAAGCACCTTCCGGACGAACTGACGGGTGGCCTCGATGGGCCCCTTGGCGGCGTACTGGCTGGTCACGTCTCGCTGCTGTTGGTCGGGGACTTGGGCATGGCAACACCAAAGGGTGACCGCCCCGCCCGGGACAGACCGGGCCCGCGCACGATCGCCTCCACGATGCGCCTCTCGTCCAGCTCGTCGCCGGGGATCTCTTCGATGATCGTCCCGCGGGACATGACAAGGACGCGATCGCACAGACCGGAGAGCTCGATGGGATCGCTCGACTTGACCAACAATGCAGCGCCGTGGTCGGTCCTGGCCCTCAGCGCCTTGTAGATGTCGAAGCGGGAGCCGACGTCCACGCCCTGGGTCGGCTCGTAGGCGAGGATCACGGCCGGGTCCCTGAGGTAGGTGCGGGCGACCGAGACCTTCTGCTGATTGCCTCCGGAAAGGAACTCGACAGGCTGCTCCAGGGAGGGGGTGCGTATCTCGAGCCTGTCGACCAGATCGGCGACGGTCTTGCGCTCGGCACGTCTCCTCAAGAAGCCGAAGACGCTGAAGCGGCGTAGAGACTGGATGGTGGAGTTGACCCGGACGCCGAGAACCGGTGCCAACGCCTCTTGCTTGCGATCGCCCGGCAGCAACATGACCCCGAACCGAACAGCTTCGTGCGTCGAGATCAGCGTCAGCTCCTTGCCGTCACAGACCACCCGTCCCGCCCGGGGTGGGGTCCTCCCGGCGAGGGTGTCGAACAGCTGCGGCTGACCGTTGCCTTCGGCGCCGGCGATCCCCACAACCTCCCCTGCCTCGAGGGTGAAACTGACCGGGCCAAACGATTGGCCCTGGAGCCCGTTGACAACGAGCACATCACGACGCTCATCGGCCTCGAGGTGAGGGGGCGGGAATGCTGCCTCGAAGGGGCGTCCGACGATCAACTCGACCAGATCGTGCTCCGTGGTCGCCATCGCATCGAAGGTGCCCCGCTCCCGGCCGTCGCGAAGAACGGTGATCCGGTCGGCGATCTCGAGGACCTCGGGGAGACGGTGACTCACATACACGACGCCGATACCGCGCTCCTTGCAGGCGACAACGGTGCGGTGAAGCGCCTCGACCTCGTCGGGACCGAGGGCCGTCGTCGGCTCGTCCAGGAGCAGCACCTTGGGTTTGGAGACGAGAGCTTTGGCCACCTCGAACATCTGACGCTCGGCGAGCGTCAGGAAACCGGCAGGCACATCGGGGAACAACTCCATATCGAGGTCGAACTCGCCGAGAAGCCTTCGTGCCCATTTCTTTCGCCGCCAGTAGGCCGGTCGCTCGTCTGGCGGAGCGGCCAGATAGAGATTGTTCTTGACCGGCTGGGCCAGGACAAGCGAGGTGTCCTGATATGCCATGGCCAGACCCAGCTTTCGTGCCAGGGCAGGCGAATCTGTTCGCAGATTCTTTCCCCCGATCCGGATGGTGCCCCGATCGGGCTCGACGAACCCGCTGGCAATCCCGAGGAGAGTCGACTTCCCCGAGCCGTTCTCGCCGACGAGGGCATGGACCTCGCCGGCGCGGCAGTCGAAGCTGACATCGGTCAGCGCCCGGACCGCCCCGAACTGGCGGGAGATCCCGCTCAGCTCGAGGACGGTCTCGGGGATCGCCGACCCTCCTCGAAGATCGCCGTTGGTCATCCTTCCGGATACATGAGCGCGAGAACCGCGTCCGGCACCAGGGAGGTGCCCGACACTGTCGGGGTCACCCGATCCGGGTTGCAGTCGGCCGTAGTGACCTGTCGCATCACATGTGGGACCACGATCTCGGCCGGGATCTCCGCACCTGCGAGCTTCATCATCTGCGCGGTGACGGCTGTCCTCGACTGGAAGTTGCCCCCGGCCGAGTACCAGATGTTGTAGTTCGGGTTGTTCCGCTCGGCCCAATCGCAGAACAGCGTCTGCTCGTCGGTCCGAATGGCAACCGTGAGGTTGTCCAACGGGATCCCCAGCTGCTCGTAGGCCGACAGGGCCGTGGAGAGGCCGTCGGCGTACTCATAGCTGTACCCGGCGATGTCGGGATTGGTGGATAGCCAACCCGTGACGGTCTGCAGGGCAATGTCGTTGACCCAGTACGTGTCACCGGTCGTCGAGTTCTCATCCGCCGGCGGGTTGATCACATCGACGCCCTCGCCCAAGGAGGCGAGGTGGCACTGCTGCCATCCGAGCGAAAGGGCATTACCCGGTGTCCCACCGAGGACACCGATCGTGCCCTCACCGACCCCGGTATTGATGACCTCGGAGAAGCTCTCGCCGAGCGCACACAGGTCCTCACCGACGATGCTCAGATAGTCCGTGCCGGGGACGAGTGCCCCGTCCTGACCGGGCAGACCGACCCATCCAGCCGAGTAGGGGACATACGGTATGCCCGCCGCCTCGGCAGCCTTGATCGCGTCACCGAGGGCGATCCCCCAGTCGGGGTAGCCGATGATGAAGGTGACGCCACGCTCCACCATGAAGTTGATGTCGCCGATCGGGACTGCCGGGTCTGTGGACCATTGTGCATCGCGGAAGACGATGGTGCCGATCTCCGGGTAGGTCAGCGCCTGGAGGATTGCCTCCATCCGGGTCACCTGACGCCAGACATTGAGCCCGCCACCGTCGGCGTATCCCATGATCACCTCACCACCGGTGCCGGTCTCGCACTCACCACCGCCGACCGTCGACGAGAAACACGCCATCGCCGTGTCGATCGTTGCCTGATCGAGATCCTGGTCGGCTCGGGCGATGGATGCCAGGACGATGTCAGGCACCTCCTCGACCGGGCCCAAGGCCTTCTCCACCAGTGCCGGATCCGCAGCCGTGCTCTCCCCGAACTCGGCGAGAGGGTCCTCGGCCGCACCGGCTGTCGTGGTCGTAGCCCCGCCAGCCGTGGTGGTGGGCTCCTCCTCCGCTGCGGTTGTCGCAGGCTCTTCTTCCCCCGCTGTGGTGGTGGTCTCGGCCACGTCGCCCGTACAGGCTGCCAACACCAACGCCAACACGGCGATCAGGGCTATCACCCTTGGTTTCATCATCCTCCTCCATTCGTGTGGTCTGTGTCTCGTTGTCTTCCCGCTCTCGGGTTCGATATCTGACTCTCCTTCTTTCAAGTCTCACCGCTCTCCACGGCGAGATTCCCATCGATGCGCCGACCCGGTCGTGACCGGTCGCGCAAC
>Ga0105094_10001042_pt1 | contig 14364 bp, 16 predicted proteins | sample PPLLak1March2015_2_FD_87023 | JGI IMG/M metagenome (GOLD analysis project Ga0105094, IMG submission 87023) | Freshwater sediment microbial communities from Prairie Pothole Lake near Jamestown, North Dakota, USA - PPLs Lake P8 Core (3) Depth... | ecosystem: Environmental > Aquatic > Freshwater >...
AGGATGGAGATTTCCATGGACGCATTGTAATCGCACACACCGGTCGCGGTTGAACCCGGTTCTGCGACTGCCTAGAATCCGCCGGATGCACGGGGCAAGCATCCACTCGCATCACCTGAAGTCTCACGGCCGGCGGCGCGCCGATTCCCGACGGCGCCTTTGACCAACATGACTCAACGCCTTCTCGTCATCGGCCCGTCCTGGGTCGGCGACATGGTGCTGGCGCAGAGCCTGTTCATGGTCCTGAAGCAGCGTCATCCCGGGGCGCGTCTCGACGTGCTGGCGCCGGCGTGGACCCACCCGCTGCTGGCGCGCATGCCGGAGGTGGACGAAGCGATCGTGGCGCCGTTCGCGCACGGGCGTTTCGATCTCGGCGCGCGGCGGCGTCTCGGTCGCGAATTGCGCGCACGCCATTACGACCGCGCCATCGTGCTGCCCAATTCGTTCAAGTCCGCGATCGTCCCTTTCATCGCGCGCGCCCGCGTTCGCACCGGCTTTGTGGGCGAGTTACGTTACGTGTTGCTCAATGATGCTCGTCGGCTGGACCGTCAGAAACTGCCGCGCACGGTGGACCGGTTCGTCGCGCTCGCACTGGCCCGCGATGAAGCGCTGCCCGCGATTCCGGTGCCGCGGCTGCAGGCGGATGCGGACAAGGCGCGCGCCACGCTGGCGCGCTGGGGCCGCCGTCCGCCGGCGGCGCCGGTGCTGGGACTGTGTCCCGGCGCCGAATACGGCCCGGCCAAGCGCTGGCCGGCGGAATATTTTGCCGCGGTAGCGCAAGCGGCGCTCGCTGAAGGAAGGGAGGTGTGGCTGTTTGGCTCAGACAAGGACAAACCCGAAACCGCTGCCGTGCAGTCGCTCACGCAGGGCCGCTGCCTCGATCTCGCCGGCCAGACCACGCTGGAGCAGGCGATCGACCTGCTGTCGCTGACCGCCGCCGTGGTCAGCAACGACTCCGGGCTGATGCACGTGGCGGCGGCGCTCGACCGGCCGGTCGTGGCCCTGTACGGTTCCTCGGACCCGCGGCACACGCCGCCGATGAGCGACAAGGCCACGGTGCTCTATCTCGGTCTTTCGTGCAGCCCCTGCTTCGAGCGCGAGTGCCCGTTAGGACATCTCAACTGCCTGCGGCAACTCGCGCCGGAGCGCGTGCTCGCGGCACTCAAAGGGTAAGGCCTGATAAAATCTGCTATCGTTGGCGCGATGCTCAAGGACGCCGTCGACCTCTCCGCCCTGCACCGCGTGCTGGTGGTCAAGCTGCGCCACCTCGGCGATGTGCTGCTGACCTCCCCGGTTTTCACGGTCCTCCGGAATCACGCCCCGCAGATCGAGATCGACGCACTGGTGTACCGCGACACCGAACCGATGCTGTCCGGCCATCCCGCGATCGCCAACGTGTTCACCATCGACCGCGGCTGGAAGCAGGAGGACTGGACGGCGCAGATGGCGCATGAATGGCGCCTGTTGCGTTCGCTGCGCGCGCGGCATTACGACCTCATCGTTCACCTCACGGAAAATTCCCGCGGCGCGGTGCTCAGCCTGCTGCTGAAACCGCTTTACAGCGTGGCGCGCGACTATCCCGCCAAGCGCGGACGGTTGTGGCGCAACAGTTTCACTCATCTGTACCAGGCTCCGGACCAGCGGCACACCGTGGAAATGCATCTGGATGCCTTGCGCCGGATCGGCATCCAGCCACGGCCAGACGAGCGCCGCCTCACGCTGGTGCCCGGGGCCGAGGCCGAGCGCTCGGTGCGCGAGCTGCTGGCGCGCCACGGTCTGGCGCCGAAGGGCTTTATTCACCTGCACCCCACGTCGCGCTGGATGTTCAAGAGCTGGACCACGGAAAAAAACGCGGCGCTCATCACGGCCTTGCAGGAGGCGGGCGAGCCGGTGGTGCTGACCGCCGCGCCGAGCGAGCCCGAGCTGCAATACGCCGCGCGCATCACCGCGCGCCTGAAAAAGCCGGTGGTGGACCTGTCCGGCAAGCTCAACCTCAAGCAGCTCGCGGCGCTGACGGCGCAGGCCAAGTGCTTCGTCGGCGTGGATTCCGTGCCCATGCACATCGCCGCGGCGGTGCAGACGCCCTGTGTGGCGCTGTTCGGACCGAGCAATGAGCTGATCTGGGGTCCGTGGCAGGTGCGCCACCGGGTGCTGACCCTGCCATATTCCTGCCGTCCCTGCGGTATTGATGGCTGTGGCGGCGGCAAGGTAAGCGAATGTCTTACCGATATATCCGTGGATGATGTACTGAACGCCGTCCGGCAGATCGTTCCGGCTCGATGACATCCCCCTCGATCGCCTTGGTGCGCCAGCGTTACGTCTACCACGGGGGGGCGGAAGTCATTCTGGCAAGGACCATCACCGCGCTGCAACAGCAAGGCACGCGGGTCACGCTGGTGACGCGCGCGTGGCAGGGGGTACCCGGACTGGTCGTGCACACCTGCAACCCGTTCTATGTCGGCCGTCTCTGGCGCGACTGGGCATTCGCGCGCTGCGTCTGCCGCACGCTCGCCGGCCAACAATTCGACCTGGTGCAGTCGCACGAGCGTATCGCCTGCTGCGATGTCTACCGCGCCGGGGACGGCGTGCACCGCGAGTGGCTGGCGCAGCGTGCCCGAGTGCTCGGCCCGGCGGCCCACTGGCTCATGCGGATGAATCCCTATCATCGGTACATGCTGCGAGCCGAGAAAAACCTGTTTGAAAGCCCACGTCTCCGTGCCGTGATATGCATCTCGCGTATGGTGCGTGATGAAATCAGGAACAATTTCAGTATTCCCGCCGAGCGGTTGCACATCATTTACAATGGCGTCGATACCGCGAAGTTCCATCCGGATCTGCGCGGGCAACGCGCGGCCGTGCGCACTCAACTGGATATCCCCGCGCCGGCGACGCTGTTCCTGTTCGTGGGCTCCGGTTTCGAGCGCAAAGGCGTCCGCCAGGCACTCATGGCGCTTTCCCGGCTGCCGGACACAGCGTATCTGCTGGTGGTCGGGAAAGACAAACACGCTGGCGCCTTCGCGCGGCTCGCGGACAGGCTTGGCATTTCGAAGAGAGTCCGTTTCGCCGGGCCCCGCATGGACGTGTTGCCGTTTTATGGCGCGGCGGATGCGCTGCTTCACCCGACTTTATATGAACCGTTCGGCACGGTCGTTCTGGAAGCGCTGGCGGTTGGGTTGCCCGTGATCACCAGCCACAAGTGCGGTGGCGCGGAACTGATTGAAGACGGAAAAAACGGATTCGTCTGCGACGCCTTGGACTGCGACGGGATCACCGCTGCCATGCGCCGCCTGCTGGATCCGGAACACCGTAACCGGATGGGCGTCGAAGCGAGACGGACCGCCGAGCCATTGACGCTCGAGGCCATGGGTTCGCAACTCACCGGGCTATACTTGCGTTTGCTGAACGTTGCTGGGAGCTGAAGTCAGATGCTGACACTACCGGTTTTCTTCAGCCGCTTGCGGATGGACTCGGCAAATTTGCGAAACGGCCGCAGCCCGTAGTAGAAGCACCGATTCAATGTATTGGCGAGACGGCGGGGAAGGGACACCGGCAGGAGCGTGCCACGCATGAGGTCGTAGCAAAGGAAATGCACGTCGGAATAGTTTGCAAAGCCACCCCGGTAACGCGTCCGAGTCGCATCGTGCAGCAACACCACGCCCCGCGGCTTTACCAGCATGCGTGCCTGCTGTAGGCAGCGTCGACGCTGACGGCCGTCAACCAGGATCAGATCAAATTGCTTTCCCAGAGTGGCCGGGAGTCCGACGTATTCGTCCCAGTCGGTTTTTGTGAAAATCTCGACATTGGCTTTACCGGCAAGCGCTTGTGTTACCATATCCGACCACTTCGCTTGGTGCTCGACGCTGGTCCAAGAGTAGGGAATGCCATGTCGCTCCAGGAATTGAGTGTAGTGATACGTGCTTCCACCGCAACCCCATTCGAGAACGTCCAAACGCGAATTCGCCAAATGCAGCAGCTCACGCTCGAAGCAGCGAATTTGGGTAGCATTCATCATTGGTTTCATGCAACTGTCCTCTGTGCGTACAATCCAACCGCAGGCGTGGAGCGTGTTGTGTGGCGCTGACAGGATCTTGGCTGCTGCAGCTCGGGCGCCGTGCGATGCTGCTCCATGATCCAAAGCATCCGACAACGATGTCTGGCAGCGCGCACCCTCGGTTGGACCGGCCGACTCGGCCTGGCGCTCAACCCCTATTATGTTTATGTGAACGCAACAGAGCGTTCCCTGTTCACCAGCTTGCAGCTCAAGGGGATGACTGCAATTCTGACATGGCGTGCGACGAGATCAAGCAATATTTCCGCCTTCCGGACGACAAACTGCCCGTGATATACAGCGGCGTCGACACTTCGGTATATCATCCCGATCTGAAAAAACACCGCACGGAAATTCGCGTACGTTATGACATGCCGGAGAGCGCGACGTTGTTTTTGTTCGTCGGCTCCGGTTTTGAGCGCAAGGGTTTGCCGGCGTTGTTGCAGGCCATGGCCAAACTCCCGGGAAATGCCTTTTTGCCGGTGGTTGGCCGGGATAAACATGCGCAACGGTTCCAGCGTTATGTCCGCGCGCTCGGTCTGTCGCGGCGCGTGATTTTTGCCGGCGCCCGGGAGGATGTCAGACCTTATATGGTGCGGCCGACGCATTGACCTTGCTTGCGCTCTACGATCCATTTCCCAACGTGGCACTGGAGGCGATGGTCAGCGGTCTGCCCGTCGTCACCAGTCTCAAGTGCGGTGCAGCGGAGCTGATTGAAAACGGGAAGAACGGTTTTGCCGGAGATGCCATGGATCTCGAAGGGCAAACAGCATATCTGCGCGTCCTGCTGGATCCGGAAACTCGCGACCGCATGAGCGTGGCCGCGGAACAGACGGTGAAACCGCTGACGCTCGCGTCTATGAGTAACAAACTGGTGTAACGGTACCAAGGCTTGATTGATAACCCATGAGGCCTGTCGGATTAACAGCAAGTTGGTGGTTCGCCCGAACATGGATTTCGATCTGAAATGAACTTGCATCTGCGCTACCGGACTTTCCGACTGTATTACAAGTCATTCGGCCTGTTTTACAGGGCCTTTCGGGACTGGCCAAGGGCTGGGTGGTTTCCGTTTTTCGGTGCCGGCGACTTCAAGCCCCGCGCGGGCGGGGCACCGGTGCATGTCCCACGCGAACTCTGGACCATGCTGCCCATGATCGGCCGCTTGCTGCTATGCGGCGCGCGTCCCGAATGGCGCGACGGCGAGCTCGACGTTTCCTTCGACGCGCTGTCGTTCAGTTCGCCGCCGCGGGACAAATCCATCGCCACGTCGCTGCGGGAGATATTCATTGAAGACGTCTACCGGCTTCACGGCGCCGACTGGCGCGGCCAGGTGGTGCTCGACATCGGCGCCAACATCGGGGATTCGAGTATCGCTTTCGCCCAGCACGGCGCGGTGGTGCATGCCTTCGAGCCGCTGCCGTTTTTGCGGAATTTTTTGGAGAAAAACATCGCCCGCAACCACATGCAGGAAAAGATCATCCCGCATGCCGTAGGACTGTCGAACCGGGATGAAACGGTGGATGTCCAGCTCAACACCGCCTCCACTTCTACCGCCACGGTGCTGCCGCCGATGCGGGGAGGGCGGCAGACGGAAAACGGATTGCTTCAGAAACTGCAACTGGTGGATGCCGTTCCCTATCTCAGGTCGCGTGGTATCACCCATGCCGACGTGCTGAAGCTGGACTGCGAGGGTTGCGAGTATGCCTTGTTCGAAAACGATGAATTGCTCGAATACCTGAAGCCGCGACGTATCATCATGGAATACCACCGTGGCGGGCACGGACTATGCGCGTTTCTGCAAAATCAGGGCTATGACGTTGACTGGCACGAGGACGGCAGCCCGGTGGGTTATATCTATGCCAACCGCTCGCTGCCCTGAATTGCCTGTTGCGCCGGTCATCCGGTGGATATCGGTGGGCCCATGAGTCCGCCGACACCCGCGCGAGCGCTGACTATCGTCCATACCGAATCCTCGTGCGGCTGGGGCGGACAGGAAATACGCATCCTCACCGAGTCCGAAGGCATGATCCGCCGCGGGCATCGGGTCACGCTGCTGTGCCCGCCCGAGGCGCGTATTTTCGCCGAGGCCGAGCAGCGAAGGATCCCCGTGGTGGCGTTGCCGATCGGGCGCAAGCGTTTGCAGGGCGTGCTGGCCCTGCGCCGCTGGTTCAAGTCCACGCCGGTCGATGTGATCAATACGCACAGCTCGACTGACACCTGGCTGGCGGCGCTGGCCTCGCGGCTGCTCGAGCGTCCGCCGCCGCTGGTGCGCACGCGCCACATCTCGGCGCCGGTGCCGAAAAACCGGTTGACGCGCTGGCTGTACCAGAAGGCGACTACGCACATTGTCACCACCGGCGAGAAACTGCGCCTGCAGCTTATTCTTGAGAACGGATACGATTCCGCCCGCATTACCTCGGTGCCGACGGGCATGGACACGGAGTATTTCGTGCCCGGCCACCGCGCCGCCCGCCGCGCGCAGCTAGGGATCGACGCCAACGTGCTGGTCATCGGCATCGCGGCGACCCTGCGCAGCTGGAAAGGACATGAATACCTGATCCAGGCGTTCAGCCGCCTGTCCACCAGGCCGTCCCGGCTGGTCATCCTGGGGGACGGACCGCAGCGCGAGACATTGCGCCGGCAGATCATGGAGCTCGGTCTCCAGGAGCGTGTTTTCATGCCCGGTGATCAGCGCGACGTCCTGCCGTGGCTGCAGGCTATGGATATTTTCGTGCTGCCGTCCTATGCCAGCGAGGGCGTGCCGCAGGCGATCATGCAGGCGATGCTGTGCGGGTTGCCGGTGGTGACGACCCCGGTTGGCAGCATCGGCGAGATCGTCACGCACGATGCCACCGGATTGATGGTCAAGCCGAAGGATGCCGATGAGTTATGGCAGGCGCTGGAAAAACTCGCCGCGGATGCCAGTCTGCGCAACCGGCTCGGGACACAGGCACGGCAATTTGCGCTCGCACATTTCGGACTGGACCCGATGCTCGATAAAATGGAAAAGATTTTCGCCGGCGCCATGGCCGCGCCGCGGCGTTAGACTATTTCGTCACGCCTACACATGAAATGCCGGATCATTTATCTGCATCGCCTGGAGTTCACCGGGTCGAGCCAGACAATACAGGTCTTGCGTGACTACGCTTCCCTGTTACACCATGGTCATGAAGTAGATTTGTTCTATCGTGCGCCCCATCCCTTATCCGTTACTGATCTGGCAGAATGGGTGACACGCCACGGTCTGTTGCCAGAGCCACGTCTGCGGTTCCATTGCATTCCCGAAGGCTTCGCCGGGAAACGCCGCCTGTTCCGCGCCGCCGGTTTGCTGATGGAGGTGAGCGACCTTCCCATCGTGATCGTCGTGCGCACGATGGATCATGCGCGCCTGGCGCTGGCCTTGCGCCTGCGCACGCACCGCCAGCCGGTCCGGGTGATCATCGAGCTGCACGAGGGCGCGTTCCCGCACATGGTCTATCGGGAGCGTGACCGGCGCGTGCGGGCCTGGTTCAGCCGGCGCAGCGAGCGATATGTATTGCGCCAGGTGGACGGCATCGTTGCCACCGTAGGATCGCAGATCACGCTGTTGGACGAAATTTTTCCGGAACACGCGCGCGCCACGGTGCTTCCCAACGGTGTCGATCTCCCGGCATTTACGGCCGGATCCGGTGCGGGCAGGACCGCCGATGGCCATTTTCACCTGCGTTATGCCGGCCAGTTCCTGGCGTGGAAAAACACCGATATCCTGATCGAGGCGCTGAAATATCTGCCAGCGCCGGTCGTGCTTGATCTGGCCGGCGGGAAGCCCGGCACCGAAGAACAGACTCGCCATGCCATCGAGATGGTGGCGCGACGCCATGGCGTGGCGCCGCGGGTTCGTTACGCGGGCTTCCTGTCGCCGAAGGACGTGCCGGCCTTCCTGATGCAGGCGGACGCCTTGCTGTTACCGCTGGGAAACAACGTGCAGTCCCGCTATTTCACTTCGCCGATGAAACTGTTCGAATACGCCGCGAGCGGCGTGCCGATGGTGGTGGCGCGCCAGCCGACCACGCTGAGCCTGGTGCGGGATGGCGAGCAGGCGCTCCTGGTCAGCCCGGACTCGGCGCAAGAACTGGCTGACGCAGTAGACCGGCTCATGGCTTCGCCGGAACTGGCCGCCAGGCTGGCCGCCCGTGCCCGTGAATGGGTTCGGCAATATGCCTATGAAGAACGCGCGCGGCGTTATCAGGAGTTTCTCGATCAGGTATTCAGATGACCATGTCCACCACAAGTTTTTCCGAAAAGCTCGAACTGTTTCTGCTATGCCTTCTGCTTTTCGTCCTGCCGACGATGGAAACGCCAAAAACCATCGCGCTTGTGCTCTATTTGATCGTGTGGACAGTGCGGCGTTTTTCATTTGCCGGGCTGCAGCAGTTCCGGCCGCATGTGATCGAAGTTTGCCTGCTGGCGATGCTCGCCGCCAGCGCCGCCAGCACCGCGTTCAACTGGCCCTTCCCGAACGGGGCGAAAGGCTTTTCGGACACCCTGCGATATGTGCTGCTGTTCTGGTGCATCTATCGCGCGGGCTATAGCGCTGCGCAGCATCGCATCCTGGCCTATGCCACCACGGCGGGCCTTGTCGTCGGGCTGGCGGTGGCCACGTTCGAGCTGGCGACGGGGCGGCGCGCGCTGTTCGAGCTGCACTCGGCCGGAATACTGACGCAGTCGGCGATCTACATATCGGTCGTGTTTGTTCTGGCGCTCGGGGTGTTTCTGACCCGCTGGTTGCCACGCGGTCCGGAACCGGTCGCGAAGACGTCTCTCTGGCCATGGGCACTGGCCATGGTTGCCATGCTGCTGGCGTTGATCGTGATGGGCAGCCGCGGCGCCTTGCTGGCGCTCGCCCTGGCGGTGTTGTTCATTGCCATGTGCGTCAACCGGGCAAGAATGTGGGCCGCGCTGGCGGTGGGAGCCGTGCTGCTGGCGGCGGCGGGATTTGGCATGCTGAAGTTCAGCAGCACCGGCAACATGCTGGCAACCGTCCAGACGCGCTTTGCGAGCGAACGTATGCTCCAAAGTAACCTGGAGCATTATGACAACGTCCGCGTGGCGCTCGCCCAGGTCCGCCAGACGGATTCGCTGTGGCTGGGTATTGGCCCGCGCAACTATCGCAGCATTGATCTCTCGCGCCTGACTTTCGACCCTCCGCTGCGCCTGTCGGTTGCCCAGGGCAAGCTGAACCACGCCCACAATCTGTTCCTCACGAAGCTGGTCGAGGAGGGGCTGATCGGTCTTGTCGCGTTCCTGGCTTTTATCGGCGTTATCGGGTACGAGCTGTTCAAGGCTTTGCGCCACCGCAACTGGTACGAATGGCGCTGGTTCGCCGCCCTCGGCGCGCTGACCATCCCGATCATTGGCGGCATGGTGAACACGCCTTTCTTTCAGGAGCACGCCATGCTGGCGATGGCGTTGATGGCGATATACCTGGCTTCGCGCCGCTTTCCGGGTGCTCGAGGCGCGGCCGGCTAGTTCTGTTTTGCGCTTTCCCGGCGGCGCCGCTCGATCAGCTTCGCGTACTTGCACCAGCTGTTGAAACAGCCGATTGAGATGTGCACCAGTCCCGGCACGCCGTCGAGAAATCCCAGGCGCACAAAATAAAACTTGATAAAACGGAATACCGGGCTCAGCACCAGCTTGAGCGGGTTGGTGCGTTTGCCGGCGCGGTACAGCGCCTCGGCCTGCAGCGTGGTGTAGCGGTTCTGTTTTTCGAGGTAATCGGCGATGCCCTGTTCCGATTCGTGCAGCAGGTCGCCCGGCAGCGTGATGATCCTGCCGTCGGTTTCCACTTTTTCGTGCACCGGGTCGTCGCTCCAGTGCGCGTGCTCGCGGTGGTACAGGCGCAGGAGCCAGTCCGGGTAGCCCTCGCCGTGGCGCAGCCAGCGGCCCATGAAGCGGTTGCAGCGCGCCATGCGGCAGGCGTGAAAGCGCGGCGCTACCAGCGCCTCCTGGATGCTCTGTCGCAGCTCCTCGCTCACGCGCTCGTCCGCGTCCAGCGACAGCACCCAGTCGTGCTTGGCCTGGCGCGCGGCGAATTCCTTCTGCTGGCCGTAGCCCAGCCAGTCCTGGTGCATGACCCGCGCGCCATGGCGGCGCGCGATCTCGAGCGTGGCATCGGTGCTGCCGGAGTCGACGATCAGAATTTCATCGGCAAAGCGGACGCTTTGCAGGCAGGCTTCGATTTGGGAAGCGGCGTTGCGGGTGATGATGACAGCCGAAAGCGGAACTCGCTTGTCTTGCGATATTTGTTCTGCCATGACGCTATTCTATGCGAAAATCTTTGCGTGCGATTATTGATAATAAAAACCTCCTCGCTCGGCGATGTGATCCACAACCTGCCGGCGATCTCCGATATGGTTATCCACGCGCCCGGCGCCGAGATCGACTGGGTGGTGGAGGAAGGCTTCGCCGAGATCCCGCGCCTGCATCCCGCGGTGCGCCGGGTGATTCCGGTGGCGCTGCGCCGCTGGCGCCGCCAGTTGCTGCGCCCGGCCACGTGGCGCGACGTCTCCCGCTTTCGCCGCGAGCTCAGAGCCCAAACCTACGACAAGGTCATCGACACCCAGGGGCTGGTAAAAAGCGCCTGGCTGGCGCGGATGGCGCGCGGCCCGTCCTGCGGGCAGGACAAGTCCACGGCGCGCGAGCCGCTGGCGGCCGGGTTCTACGACCAGTGCTTTCACGTGCCACGCGGCCGGCACGCGGTTGAGCGCAACCGCCATCTCGCGGCGCAGGCACTGGGATATCCGTTGCCGCAAACGCCGCCCGACTACGGCATCCGCGCGCCGCAGGCCGCGTTTTCCTTCGCGGTTCCGGAAAAATTCATGATCGGCCTGCATGCCACCAGCCGCGCCAGCAAGCGCTGGCCGGCGGCGCATTGGGTCGCGCTCGGGCAGGAACTGGAACGCCGCGGCATCGCCTTGCTGCTGCCGTGGGGCAGCGCCGAAGAAGAACAGCATGCCCACGAGATTTCCCGGTCGCTGAAAAATGCCACGGTGTTGCCACGCCTGAGCCTGCGCGAACTCGCCGCGCTCATGGGTCGCGCGCAGGCGGTGGTGGGCGTGGACACCGGGTTGGTGCATCTCGCGGCCGCGCTCGGTTGCCCGACAGTCGCGATCTACATCGATTCCTCGCCGGCGCTCACCGGCGTGCTCGCCGCCCGGTCCGGGAGCGCGTGCAATCTCGGCGACGTCGGCCGCGTGCCGGAACCGGCGGCCGTGAAACTGGCGCTCACGGGTCTGGGTTTGTTGAGCCTATGAGCCGCCATATTTACATCTGGCTGCTGCGCCTGCTGACGCCTTATGTGCTGCTGCGCATCATCTGGCGTGGCTTCAGCAACCCGGATTACTGGCGCCGCATCCCCGAGCGCTTCGGCTTCATCGAACCGCTGCCACCGCCGCGTCCGATCTGGATCCACGCGGTATCGGTCGGCGAGGTGCGCGCCGCCGCGCCGCTGGTGCATGAGCTCACCGTGCGCTATCCCGAACACCCGTTGCTCATCACCACCATGACGCCGACCGGTTCGGCACAGGTGCGCGAGCTGTTCGGCGGCAGTGTCGCGCATTGCTACGCGCCCTACGACTACCCCGGGGCGGTCAAACGCTTCCTCGACCGCACCCAACCCGCGATGGCGATCGTGATGGAAACCGAGCTGTGGCCGAACATCTTTCACCTGTGCCGGGCGCGCGCGATTCCGGTGTTCGTCACCAACGTGCGCATGTCGGAATCCTCGATGCGCAAGTACCAGCGCTTCGCCGGCCTGGCGCGTGCCACGCTGCGACAGGTGAGCCGATTTGCCGCGCAATCCCGGGCGGACGCGCAGCGGCTGCTCACGCTCGGCGCCGCCCCGGAATCCGTCGAGGTCACCGGCAGCATCAAGTTCGAGATCAGCATGGGCGCGAGCATGCGCGAGGCCGCCGAGGTGCTGCGCCTCGGCTGGGGGCAGGACCGCCCGGTGTGGCTCGCGGCCAGTACCCACGAGGGCGAGGAGGAGATGGTGCTCGCGGCTCTGGCAGAGCTGAAAAAGCAGGCACGCTTCGCCAACATGCTGCTGGTACTGGTGCCGCGCCACCCCGAGCGCTTCGCGGCCGTGGCCCGGCTTTGCAAAAAGAACTATCGCATCGCGCTGCGCAGCGAGAATCGCGGTGCGCTCGACCCTTCCGTCGAGATCCTGGTCGGCGACACCATGGGCGAGCTGCAACTGTTCTTCGGCGCCGCCGACGTCGCTTTCATCGGCGGCAGCCTGGTGCCGACCGGCGGCCACAACCTGCTCGAGGCCTCGGCGGTGGGCAAGCCGGTGGTGTTCGGCCCGCACATGTTCAACTTCCAGGAAATCAGCCAGATGACGCTCGAGCGCGGCGCCGGGGTGCAGATCCAGTCGCCGGATCAGCTGGCGCCGGCGGTGTCGGATTTTCTGGGGAACGCCAACCGCCGCGACAGCGCCGGCCTCGCCGGCCGCAAGATGGTGGAAGAAAACCGCGGCGCCCTCACGACCAACATGCGGTTGATTGAAGAGTTATTGAAATAAGCCGGGACCGTGGATTAACGAAGAGTAAATTCAGCAAGTAGGTTGGGGTGAGCGCAGCGAACCCCAACACGCGGAATACCGTTGGGGTTCGGCGTTTCTCGCCTCACCCCAACCTACATTTAATGCAGCGTCGGCGTGCCGGCCTTCGCGGCCGGCGGCGGGGAGGGCGAGGCGTGGTGCAGCACCATGCGCCAGCCGGTGTCGGTGAGATGGTAGACGTTGGTCGCGTGCATCGGCGTGCCCGGCGCTTCGTTGGCGACGCGTACATGTTCCTCCACGACGTGAATCGCGAACGCCCCGTCGTGCCCGCGCGAGCGGCCATTGATCATGATCTGCATCTCCGGCGAGTTGCGGAAAATGGATTCCCAGGATTCGCGGATGGCGGTGCGCCCGACCAGGATCTGGCCGAGCGGATGGATGCAGCTGATGTTGTCGTCCGCGGCCCACACCTCCATCATCGCGTTCACGTCGCGCTTGATGAAGGCGGCGTAGAAGGCGGCCTCGGCTTCCTGCGGGGTTTCGTAGTGGGTTTCGCTCATGGCAGTCCGCCGTTATGGCGCACTCAGTAGGTCGGCATGTCCGGGTCGATGTCGCGAGCCCAGGCGGCGATGCCGCCCGTTACGTTGTTGAGCTTGTTGAAACCCATGCGCTCCAGGTACAGCGCCACCTGCTGGCTGCGCATCCCGTGATGGCACAGCACGGCGAGCTCGGCGTCCTTGGACAGCTCCGGGTAGCGCGCCGGGACCGCGCGCATGGGGATGGAGACGGCGCCGGGCAGCGAGCAGATGCCCAGCTCCCACGGCTCGCGCACGTCAATCACCACCAGGTTTTTCTCGCCCTTGTCGAGCTTTTCCTTAAGCTCCTGGACGCTCATTTGCCGGATCATGGTTTGATAATTTCAGAAATATGAATTTTGGCCACAGAGTTCACAGAGATCACAGAGATTTATCCTGGCAGTTTTCCATGGTTTTCCTCTGTGTCCTCTGTGCTCTCTGTGGCCAAAGAATTATTAAAAACCAGATTTTCTTTAGAACACGAAGCGGGCGGGTTCGAGCGCGTTCTGCAGCGGCGGAATGACGGTTTCGAACAGCGATTTTTCCTCGAAGGAATGCTCGCCGAGCCGGCGGATGCGCTTGACCTCCATGGACGGCGCCGTGCCCACGATCGCGATCATGCGCCCGCCGACGGCGAGGCTCTGCTGGAACGCGTCGGGCAGGATCGGCGTCGAGCCGGTGAGCAGAATCACGTCGTAGGGTTTCTGGCGGTCCCAGCCGCGCGCGCCATCGCCGGTTTCGAGCGTGATGTTGCGCACGCCGTGGTGCGCGAGTTTGGTCGCGGCCGCGGCGGTGAATTCGGGACGGATCTCGACGCTGACTACGTGCCGCCCGAGCGCCGCCAGCAGCGCCGTCATGAAGCCGCTGCCGGTGCCGATCTCGAGAATCTTGTCGGTGGGGTTGATCTCCAGTTCCTGCACCAGGCGCGCCTCGAGCTTGGGCGCCATCATCACCTCGCCGTGGCCGAGCGGGATGTTCATGTCCGCGTACGCGAGGTTGCGGAAGGCCGCCGGCATGTAGTCCTGGCGCGGCATGTGCGCGATGAGGTCGAGCACGCGCTCGTCGTGCACGTTCCAGGTGCGCAGCTGGGACTTGATCATGCTGTCACGCACGACATCAAAATTCAGTGCATCCATAAAACCACTCGGAGTAGGGCCAAAGAGGGTGCCTAGCCTATTAAGTTTGTTTGGGGCGTGCAAGCC
>Ga0105094_10001044_pt1 | contig 14346 bp, 8 predicted proteins | sample PPLLak1March2015_2_FD_87023 | JGI IMG/M metagenome (GOLD analysis project Ga0105094, IMG submission 87023) | Freshwater sediment microbial communities from Prairie Pothole Lake near Jamestown, North Dakota, USA - PPLs Lake P8 Core (3) Depth... | ecosystem: Environmental > Aquatic > Freshwater >...
GAGCTGGGTCTCCCGCTCGTGGCCACCAACGACTGCCACTACCTGCGGAGGAGCGACGCCCGCGCACACGAGATCCTTCTTTGCATCCAGACCGGAAAGACCATCCTCGATGAGAAGCGCATGAAGTTCCAGACGGACCATCTCTATTTCAAGTCACCCGATGAAATGGCCCGCGAATTCGCTCACGTTCCGGAAGCGCTCGAAAACACTTTCCGCATCGCCGAACAGTGCAATCTCAAACTCGAGCTTGGCCATTACCATTTCCCGGTCTTTCCCCTGGACCCCGGGGAAAGCGTCGACGACCGGTTCGAAAAATCCGCGTGGGAAGGATTTCGGGATCGGCTGGCTCTCATCCGCAAGAGGCGCCCGGATTTTTCCGATCAGGATGCAAAGGACTACGAGGAACGGCTCCGCTACGAGCTCGACGTCATCAAGGAAATGGGTTTTGCCGCTTACTTTCTGATCGTGGCCGATTTCATCAACTACGCCAAGAATCGTAAGATCCCCGTCGGTCCTGGCCGCGGATCCGCTGCGGGCAGTCTGGTGGCCTATGTCATGAAGATCACCGACCTGGACCCCATCGAGCACGGGCTCATCTTCGAGCGCTTCCTGAACCGGGAGCGCATCAGCATGCCGGATATCGACGTGGACTTCTGCGTCCACGGCCGCGAAGAAGTGCTCAAGTATGTCGCCGACAAATACGGAAAGGACCGGGTGGCCCAGATCGCCACCTTCGGGACCATGCAGGCGAAGGCCGTCATCAGGGATGTGGGGCGGGCCCTGGCCATGCCATACAACGAAGTGGACCGGATCGCCAAGATGATCCCCCCGACCCTGGGGATGACCCTGGAGAAGGCGTTCCAGGTTGAGCCCCGCCTCTCTGAAATCCAGCGCGACGACCCTCAGATCCGGGAGCTTTTCGAAATCGCCTTCGCCCTGGAGGGACTCACGCGGCATGCCTCCACCCATGCCGCGGGCGTGGTCATGGCCGACAAGCCCATCGTGGACTACATGCCGCTCTATCGCGGCCAGGACGAGGAAGTCGTCACCCAGTATTCCATGAAGTATGTCGAGAAAGCCGGCCTCATCAAGTTCGACTTCCTGGGACTGCGGAATCTCACGGTCATCCACAACGCCGTGCAGCTCATCCGCGACAACCATGGCATCGAGCTCGTCATGGACGAGCTCACCCTGGATGATCCGGATACCTATGCTCTGCTCAGCAGGGCTGACACAACGGGGGTTTTCCAGCTGGAAAGCTCAGGGATGCGCGACATCCTGCTGCGACTGCGGCCCGAGAATTTCGCCGACATCGTGGCCCTGGTGGCGCTCTACCGGCCGGGCCCCCTCGAGAGCGGTATGGTGGAGAACTACATCCAGGGAAAGCACGGGCAGATGGTGACCTACGATCTCGAAGAGCTGCGGTCCATCCTGGAGCCCACTTACGGCGTCATCCTCTACCAGGAGCAGGTCATGAACGTGGCCAGCGTCCTGGCCAACTACACCCTCGGGGAAGCCGACATCCTGCGGCGCGCCATGGGCAAGAAGAAACCCGAAGAGATGAAGGCCCAGCGGGACCGCTTCCTCTCCGGAACAGAGCAGAACCGCATCGATAAGGCCAAGGCGAACCACATCTTCGATCTCATGGAGAAATTCGCCGGATACGGCTTCAACAAATCCCACAGCGCCGCCTACGCCATCATCGCCTACCAGACCGCCTACCTCAAGGCTCACTACCCGGTGGAATTCATGGCCGCGCTGCTGAACAGCTTTCTCAACAGCACGGACCAGGTGGTCAAGCTCATCAACGAATGCGGCGAGAAGAAGATCGAGATCCTGCCGCCCGACGTCAACGCGAGCAACAAGGACTTCTCGGTGGTCGAGGGAAGAATCCGGTTCGGCCTGGGGGGCGTCAAGAACGTGGGCGAAGCAGCCGTGGAGGTGATCCTGCAAAGCCGCGACGCAGAGGGCTCCTTCAAGTCCGTTCACGACTTCTGCCAGCGGGTGGACAGCCAGAAGGTCAATCGGCGCGTCACCGAGCAGCTCATCCGCTGCGGCGCGTTCGATTCACTGCATCCCAACCGCGCTCCGGTGCTCGCTGCCCTGGACGAGGCCCTCGACCGGGCCCAGGCCTATCAGCGCGACCGCGCTTCGGGTCAGATGAATATGTTCGACCTTCTCAGGGCTAAGAAGAACGTTGCCCCCGCCGCTCCCAAGCTTCCCGATGTGCCTGAATGGGACTCCCGCATGAAGCTCCAGTATGAAAAGGAGTCGCTGGGCTTTTACATTTCCGGACACCCGCTCGACTTCTACGCCGACCAGATCGCCAAGCTCTGCACGACGCAGACAACGGGAGCCAAGGAACATCGCGAAGGCGCCGAAGTCATCCTCTGCGGAGTGCTCAGCGTGATCAAGGAGCTGACCACCAAGAAGGGCGACCGCATGGCTTTCCTGACCCTGGAGGACAAGGAGGGGACCATCGAAGTGGTTTCGTTTTCCGACACCTACCAGCAGAGCAAGGATTTGCTGGAGGAGGACGCACCTGTGGTCGTCATCGGAAAAGTGCAGCACGACGAGAAGAGTACCAAGGTCATCGCCGCCAAGGTTTTGAACCTGGACGATGCTCAGGTTCAGACCGTTGATGCGGTGCACATCCACCTTCCGGCCGGGACCACGGATCAGGATGTGCTCACGCGACTCAGGCATCTGCTCATGACCCACCCGGGTGAGTGCAAGACCTTGCTGCACCTCAATGTGGACGGGAAAGCCGAAGCCGTCATCGCCCTCAGCCCCAAACTCCAGGTCAGCCCGACCACCGGCTTCTTTCAGGAGATGACTCAGCACTTCGGCAAGGATTGCCTGCAGACTGTCCTGAAAACGTGCCACATTTCCAATAACTGAGGGCAGGTATAGGTTTCGAGTTTCGAGTTAGGGCTCGGAGGAGCAGGGGATGGATGCCGGGGGGCGAACCTCAGAACGGCCTCTGCTGACCTTCGGTTGAAGAGCTGAAGGGATGGCTGTGTGTGCGGCAGTGACATGAAATGAAGACTGGGCACGGAAGCCAGTCTTTCTGATTGGCCCTCAGGCAGTCAGCCCTGGTCGGGGGAGGTGGTCCCGGCGAGGGCAGCACCGTCGCCTTCCGGACCGTACCGCAGGAAGAGGCTGCAGAGCGATGCGACGGCCATTGCTGCACCCAACAGCAGAAAACCCAGGGAAAATCGCTCCTGTTCCGCCAGAAACCCCATGAAGCTTGGAATGACACCGGCTCCCACGAGGACGGCGATGGGGGTGCAGAGCGAGATGGCGATCGAACGCCGCCGCGGTTCGACAATGCGGGAGAGGACGGCAAAACCCGCGGGGAAAAAGCACACCGAGAGAACCGACTGCAGGATCACCACCGGTGCAATCCAGGATTCGCCGGCCCAGGCGAGAAGTCCCGTGAAGATCCCCGTCAGCATGGAAAAGAGGATGATGGCGCGCCTGGCTCCCAAACGATCCGCGAACATGCCGGAAATGAGCGCCATGAGCACACCGGGTATCCGCGCCACCGCCGTCAAACCGTTGGCCGCCTCCAGTTCAAACCCCTTGGTCGTTACGAGATACAAGGGGGTCATGGTGTACACTCCTATGCTTCCTCCAACGGCCAGCCCAAACAAAACCACCATCATCCAAAATGCGGGCAGGACTGCGATCTCCCTGAGCGCAAGGAGCCCCGGGGATTCTCCTCGGAATTCACCACCCCTCCCCTTCCACGCATAGAGCACCGCCATGCCATAGCTTTGCAGCCCCATGAAGGCGAAGAGAGACCTCCATGAATGTTCAGGCCCCAGGATATCCACGATGACCGGTGCCGCCACAAATGCCAGATTCGGAGCCAGTTCGTGAATGGCCAGAGCCTTCCCCCAGTGCTCGGCTTTGACCAGGGACGTGATGCAGGCGATGCCCGACGGAAAATAGAGCCCCGCGCCAAGCCCCATGAAGAAAAGGGAGGATTTCAGGAGGAAGATGGAGTCGCTCCGGGAAACGCCGAGGGATGCCGTGCCCAGGAGTCCGCACGCAACCAGGATGACCGTTCGGTGAGAGATCCTTGAGCTCACCACTCCTGACATCAGCAGACCGATGGAGACACCGGCAGAAATCAGCAGAAAGAGCCGACCCGCCTCGGCATGACCGATCGCAAGCTCCCCCTCGATGCTCATGAGGAATGGGGCCAGGATGACCCTGGGAAGAAAACTCGAGAAGAAGATGCCCGCCAACAAAAGGAGTACGGGAATTTGGGCACGAAAAGGTGAGGTACTGGCGACGGAGTGATGAAGCGACATGAATTTGGGATATCTCTTCTTCCAGGATTCTGCGACAGGATTCCGTTCCCTCTCCATCTCCAGGATCGTCCAAAATCCAAACCACTGGGCAGGTGGAGTCATCCAGATGAGAATCGGGCAGGCCGAGGGGCTTCCAGTCCTCAGGCCAACGTCTGCAGCCCCACGCCATCGATGGTCCGTCGAAGGCCCTCGCGGAGCTGCACCCGGGGCCTCCAGGGGGAGTTGTTTTCCAGGGCGGCGATGGAAGCCAGAGAGTGACGGATATCCCCTGGCCTCTCGGGCATGAAGCGATGAGGGAAGGCATTCCCCGCCAAGTCCCGGATGGTGTCGGCGAGCTCGAGGATGGAAATGCTGACGCCGGTTCCGGCGTTATAGACGCCGGGAGGCAGAGGCATCCTGAAATCCCCCAGGCCGGCTGCCGCCAGGTAGGCTGATACGATATCCGCCACATAGATGAAGTCCCGCGTCTGCTGCCCATCCCCGAAGATGGTGAGGGGCTCGCGCGCCAGGGCAAAATCGATGAAGCGGGAAATGACCCCGCTGTAAGGGCTCCTGGGATCCTGGCGTGGTCCGTAAATGTTGAAACAGCGCAAAGCCACCCCGATGGAGCTCGACGCCACGCGCTGTGAGCTCAGGTGCTTGGCCCGCCCGTAAGGGCTCAAATGCTTCGTCTCTGGCGTGATATAGCCTTCCAGGAGGGGCAGTCGCTCGTCCTCCCCATACTCCGCCGCAGACCCCGCAAAAACAAAGCGGCTGAGCCCCAAATCCTCGGCCTCCCTGAGCAGATCTTCGGTCGCACGCCAGTTCACGCGCATCGTCTCTTCTTCATGGTCCACCGAATAGGGAACGCTCACAATGGCCGCGAGATGGAAACAGACATCCAGCGCAGGATACTCCTTCCTCAGCCGACCCAGAAGACCGTGCTCCTCCACCGAGCCCTCATGGAAACGAAAGTCCGGATGGTTCTGGAAGGATTCCATGTTCTCGCGATGCCCGGAGAAGAAATTGTCCACCCCGACCACCGGCAAGTTCAGGGCGAGCAGAGCCTCCGCCAGATGGCTGCCGACAAACCCGGCGACTCCCGTGATCAAACACCCTCTACTCATACGCACTCCCGCCTCTCATACGGCCTTCCAACCCATGAGGTAATAGGCCGATATCGTTAATATTTTTCCGTGGCATTCACCTGGGAGATTCCCATATTCGAACAAATCTTCTGGAGGTCCGGCGCAATGTGTAATAGTCTTCGGGCTGCTCTCGTGCAGAGAGGTACGAAGTCAGTTCCTGAAGGAGTGAAAGATCGCCCATGCTTTTCCGTCATCAATGGCTTGTCGTCGTCATCGTCTGCGTAGCACTGTCGGGCTGTGCGCCCAAACGCCTCGTTCGGACCCCGGACTATCCACCCAAAGATCCCGGGCTGTCGGAACGGAAGATCACCAAGGACGAGCTCAACCGGATCAGTCGCAAGCATTCCGAAATCGACTACCGCACCTCCCTCGAGATACTGGCGCGCTTGAACACACGCGACCGGGACTACATCGAGGAGGACATCAAGAAGGGGAAAAAGATCAAGGTTCCCAACGACTTCAAGTATTACAAAACCTGGACTCCCCTGCCCAGAGAAATCCCTGAGGTGAGCCACCTGTCCAAGTTCGTCCTCATTGCGAAGTCCATCCCCTTTGCCGGATGGTACGAAAAGGGGCATCTCCTGGAGGATACCTACATTTGCATAGGCAAGAAGGGGGAGTGGACCAAAGCCGGACTCTACAAGGTTTTGAAGAAGGATGAGCATCACGTTTCGGCAAGCTACCGCAATGCTTATGGGCAGCCAGCCCTGATGCCCTGGGCGCTTCGCATCTACGGCCACGTCTGGATCCATGCCGGGGACATCGAAGGTCCACTCTGCTCCCACGGCTGCATCAACCTTCCGCTGCAGCCGGCCGCAAAGCTGTTTGACTGGGCGAGCGCAGGCACGACGGTCCTGGTGATTGAATCCTTGAAGGACCTCGACAAGAACCTGCCCAGACGGCCCGTCAAATCGGCTCCGCCGGGAAAGCCCTCTCCAACCAGGAAGCCCGCCATCAAGCCCGCCCCGGCAAAGAAAGTCCCGGCGAAGTCAGCCGAGACCACAAGGCTTGATCAGGTTTGCTGCAGCGATCTGGAGTCTCTTTCGATGGCCGCCCGGACTCGTTCATCGATGTAGTCGTTGAGGGCCTTTTCAAGGGCGATTCTGGCCTGGTCCAGCTGTTCCTTCCGGCCGGCCTCCGCATAGGAGCTTTCGAATTCCATGGCGAGTCCACAATCCCAGTCGGACATGTGTACGGCAGATGTTTTCACCGGCTCACTTTTCACTTCAACGTAGTGGTCGATCATCGACAGAAGTGCTTCAAATCCCATTTTGTCTCCTCAGCAGGTTCGGTTCTTCATCGTGGAAAGCTTTCGATCGATGAACTGCGCAACGAGTGATTCATATTCCTTGCCCACATAACCCCGATAAGAAAAGAGCTCGAGTTTGGTCCGGTTCCAGAAAGCCACCAGATCCTCCTCCGATTCGAGACTGCTGATTTCACGGTGCATGGCATCGAGATACCGATCGCGAAGTCGGGATCGATGATACTCGAACATTTCCTTGAACAGCAGCCTCTGGTCGTCGGAAAAACTGACGGAGGCCAGCTGCCGCGTGATCCCTTCCTGGATCTCCTGGAGCTCCGAGAAGTGACCGGCCCGATCCAGGCTCGCCTGGATGGACTTGAGGATGTGCTCGTTGATCCTGAGCACCTGGTTCTCATAGACCTGCTGCAGTTCCTCCTCAAGATGCCTGGTGTCGTACGGAAGCTTGAACTTCAGCTCCCCGACCAGTTGAGCGAAACGGCGCGCCAGATCCTCGTGGCTCAAACTCCCCGTCAGGGCATCCGCCATTTGATGGTATTCAGCCGCATCCCTGTACACCACTTGAACAGCCGGCTCCTGGGGGTTCGCCTCGAAACGGACCTCTCCAAAGTTCTCGGAGATGGAAGCCGTGGATACTGCATCAAAACAACGTGTCGGGAATGGCATGTCCGTCAGTATGCTGCTCACCACCTGATGCCTGCGATCCACGACCTGCCCCAGCGCTCTGAAACTGATGAGCCCTCCCCGCGTCTCGGGGCCGTATTCCTTGTGGAACGTCTGAAAAGCGATGAGCAGGAGCTTTATGCAATTTTCGGGCTCCAGGAAACGGCCAAGCGGAGCGAAATGATAAACCCGCATGCCCGCCCCCAGGTGATCCAGGCAGTAGAGCAGGTAGTAGCGGATTTCGGCATCCAGTTGCGACAGGATCTGGAGCAGCTTTTCGGCTGACTTGATCTGCCGATCGAAGGTGTCCAGCCCGACGCTCTTGAGCTTCTTCTTGTGGTAGATGAAGTTGACCGGCATCCGCAGCAGGTGCATCTGAAGGTCCTGATAATCCACCCAGGGAAGCGACATCAGCTTCAGGAGCCTCTCGAGCGCCGCGCACTGCCTGCCGTGCCAGAGGGATTCGTCCTCAAGATCTTCGTCCGTGAACCCGCAGTAGTGCCTTCCCTTGTCAAGCTTCATCGGCGGACCATCGGCGGTCAGGCGGAAATCCGTCAACACGGCCTCACCCTTTTCCCGAAGCATCTCCCGCACCCTCTGTCTCCAATCCGCCGAAAGCGACAGGATTTGCAGGGCCAGGGCCCGATGCGAGAGGAACTGATCCAGGAGATCCGTGACCATGAGCCCCTCTTCCACGGCGGCAGCGGCCAGGATGGAGTGGAGGATGAACACGTCGATCAAACGGTCGTCCTCGTATCGGGTGTAGTTCTCCAGGGCGGTCAGCGGCTCCTCCCCCAGCAGGATGTGCCCGCTCAACCCGTGGTGGAGCACCAGACGGATGACCAGGTCCTCCACGTGGGAGTCCAGATCGTAGCTCTTGAGGATCCCGGCCTTTCGAAGAACCTGCGCCCCCCTCGCCGCGTGGGTCCAGCACAGATCCACCTCGGGGTGCACTTCACCGTAGGACTCGATCTTTCCGATGTCCTGGAACAGCAGGGCCAGAGTCAGCGCCTGGTAGTAATGGGGGCGCTGCTGGACCCTGTCCAGAAGGTATTCCAGGATGTCGAGCTGAGCGTGGCTGGCTCCGATCCCTTCTTCGGCAAGGGGGCCGAATTCATGCTTGGCCAGCTGATAGAAGGTGTTCGGATCCTGGAATGCCCCCCGATTCTTTGTGATGAGCGCCTGGAACTTCTCCAGGCAGTGCATGACGTAGCTTCCCAGCGGCTGCTTCTGACGCGTCGGCCAGTGCTCGATGAGACTCCCGAACACATGGAACTCGGGCAGCACTAGCCTGAGGACCTGGGGACAGTGGCTGGCCAGCACGCTGATGGTCTCATAGATTTCTTCGGGAATGAAGATCTGGCTCCGGAAGATCCCCTTCAGCCATGTCTCCATCTCGCCGATGGTCTTCCCCTTCTCTTCGAGAATCTCCGAGCGCTGGAACGGGTCGCACCTGAGGTAACAGTGCTCCTGTGCCAGGTAATCGCGATAACTGGCAAGCTCCGAAAAGAGGCGCTCCATGTCCTGGAAGCTCTTCAGGGAGATCCCCCGCAGCCTTTGGGACTCGAAATGGAAGAGCAGGGCCTCGATCTGCACCAGATTCTCATCCACGTCCACATAAGAAACATCCAGCGCCCGGGTTTCGGGGTTCAGGACCATTCGCACGCCGCTGTCGAAGACGAAGGCCGAGCGTCCCGCAGCCAGTGTCTGCCGGACTTCCTGGAAAAACGCGGTGTGAAGACGCTCGATCTCGATCCGGTTCAACGTCTCACGGATCTGCCCGGCCCGCTCCTCCGTTCGATCCTCCGGGACAGCCGCCAGCATGGGGTTGAAATTGACGATGCGCTTCTCGGACGAGTGAACGGCAATCCAGAGCAGAACGAAGCCGGCATAGGCCCCCAGCCTGGGGAGCAGGTGGCCGGTCCCGTGGAACTCGGTCTCCAGAAACTGCCGAAAGAGAAAGGACTCGCCGAAGAGGTAGTCCCCCAGGAACTGCTCCTTGAATCGCTGAGCCGTGCGGGCGAGCTGAAGGGCCTCCTCCAGGCGCTGAAGCTTGTCGGGCTGGTGATCGCAGATGACCTCCCTCTCGAAGGCACCCTTATCGAGGAGCTCCTGCCAGTCATCCAGGAGCTCAAAGAGGTTGAACAGCTTCATGATCTCGCGGATGGCCTTGTTGCGCACCCCGCCCAGAGCGCTCACCTTGAGATCGTGGAGCTTCTCCCAATCGATCTTGGGGTTGGTCGCCACGTTGATGGCATCGTCGTAGATGCGGTAAATCTCCCTGGCCTGTTCTCCGGTGAACTCGTCCCCGAGGGCTGCGGCGATTTCGGCGATGCTCATGAGCCTGCAGGCCCTCAGCAGCTCCAGGATCTCCGGGTAGTTGCCCTCTTTCGCTCGATCCGTGATGGGCTTGAGGGTCTTGGCGGGAAGCTTCCCGAACACGATGCGGCTCATGGTGCTGTGCCCCACCACAATGAGCAGGATCTCCCGGAGTTGGGCGGGGGTCAGACCGTGAAGCGCCAGCTTGGGAATGTTTTCGAGGATGGGTGTGACCGGCCCTTCAATGTGGTCGGGGTTCAGGATCTCCCGGACCTTCTCCAGTCTGGATCTCTGGGCCAGCAGCCGGAGCACCGCATTGAAGCTCTCGCTGTGGCTGCGAAAAGGATTGCTCAGTCGCGTCCGCTCCAGCTCCGAAAGCTTGTGGAATTCCTGATCGCGGATCTGCGTGAGCACAGTGAGGACATCCAGAACATATTTGAAGGAGTTCCGGTATTGGGCCACCAGGGGCAGACTGCAGCCCTGCATCCCTGAGGTCTTGATCTCGTCCTCGAGGTCTGCCAGGCTGATCTCCGGCTGTCGGGGACGGCCGGCGTACACAAGCAGGCTCTCGGGAAGCTCGCAGTCCACATCCAGACGTTCTTCCCAATACTGGCTCTGATGCTTGGGCGATTTCCTCCTCAGCTGAAGGGTCGAAAAGTAGGGCTCGAAGGCGACCTTCCAGGATTTTTCCGGATTCTTCATATAGGATTCGGGCAGCTTGAGATTCAGGCGCGGAAGCCCGTGGATTTCCTCGATGCTCAGCTGTTCGGGCCGCTGTTCGTTGAACAGCTGCCGAAGATGTGGCTCCGAATAAGCAAACCGCCCCAGGTAATAGTGGAGGTCCGCAACGTGAATATCCATTGTGGTTTTGGGCGCAGAGCTTGTATAGTCCCGCCGCGTGCTGAAAATATGCGAAAAGACCAGGAAGGACTTGAGCTCCTCGTCGCTCCTGAACCGCACGCGGCAGACGTGATCCTCCCTCGGGGCCGGAGCATGGGCCAGGACCAGGAACTGCCCGTTTCGATCCAGGAGATCATGAATTTTCCCGGCGAGATACATGGCATACTGCAGCAGACGCCGGCGGCTCAAAGATCTCCTGGATACGCGCGGCAGCTTCTGGCCCAGAAGGTACTCGAAAACATCGTTGGGGATGATCACGATGTCGAGGGGGATCCGCCACGAATGCAGCTTCTCCAGCGAGTCGAAGAGCACCATGCGATGGCTGGACAGGCGAGCCGCCAATTCATGCACGATGAGGTCGCGATCGGTGGTGAGCAGACCAATCTCGAGCCGCTCGGTCCGGGTCTCCCAGATATACCTGATGATCTGCTCTTCGATCTCATCGGCCTTGCCGTTGATTTCCCGAAGCGAGTGAGCCACCAGGTTGATGGGAATCAGGAAGTAGCGCTTTCCCGACGTGCTGAACCGGATGAGCAGGCCGAGCTTCTGGTAGATGGCGTTGAGGCTGCGGGCGTGTTTGGCTATCTCGTGCGGATCTTCGAAGTGAATGCTCTCCAGGAATTCGGTATCCGCATCGGTGAGAACGCTCTGCTCGATGAGTCCCAGCCCGTAGGCGTTGCCTCCGAAGCGGCTGGGCAGGTAACTGGGGTGGTCCTCCGAGGCGAAGGTCCCCATGGGAACATCCTGTGAATCGATGCCATACAGAGGGTAGTCTTCGGGATTGATGAGGCGAAAGAAACTGCCCTGGGAGTCGATGCCGTCCACTGCAAGCCTGTAGTCATCGGCCTTCATGGGGATTTCCATTGATATGAAGTCACGGGGAACCTCAAACTCCGGAGATTCCGCTTCCATGAAGCTTTATGCATAGCATTTCCCAAAAACGAAAGCAAACGCGCTCTTCGGCATTGAGGTGTGAAAGATGAGGGGGATCGCCACCATGAATCGTTTCCTCATCGGTCTGGCCATGCTCGGGGGGATCGGGAAAGCCCCGGCAGCCGGCGGAACCCTGGCGACACTGGCAGCCGGTATTCCAGCAGCCTTCATCCTGGCCCAGTTCCCCGGTGGCGTTGCCCTTGCCATTGTCCTTGGTATCTCCGTGCTGGGCACGTTCGGAGCGGAGCTCACCATCCGGGAGCTCGGCCGAGAGGATCCCCGCGAGGTCGTCGTCGACGAGCTTGCCGGCTTCCTGATCACCATGCTCTGGCTCCCGGCCTCATGGGTCGCCCTTCTGGCAGGGTTCGCCCTGTTCCGCCTCTTCGACATCTGGAAGCCATGGCCCATCCGGTGGGTGGACTCCAATGTCAAAGGCGGCTTTGGAGCCATGCTGGACGACATCCTGGCAGGATTCCTGGCCCACCTCGTCCTCCGTCTGCTGCTCCGCATGCTGAACTGAAGGCTGGCCCTCCATCCAGCCGGTTTTCAACCCGATTCAGACGATCCCTCCGCTGCCTCCTCTCGAATCCCGGTGCCCGACTCCTCGATGGGCCGCCCGAGGATGCGGGCGGCCATGGCTTCGTAGAACCTTCTGGCCAGAAGGTAGGCGCCGCAGCCGATGCTCAACCCCACGACATCCCAGAGGATATCCAAGGGGTTCGCATCGCGGCCCGGAATGTAGGCCTGGTGGAATTCGTCCGCAAGCCCGTAGAGCGCGCCCGATACAACGACGCAGGAAAAGAATATGAAGGATTTTCCATGCCCCAGGAAGGCCTGCCAGAAACAGGAAAGGAAAAGAGCGAGGGTGAAGAATTCGACCAGGTGGAAATAATCCGCTTTGAAAGACAAGTCGGCACCGCTGAACGTTCGGTGAGAGAGCGAGAAGATGAAGAGTACGTAGAGGACCAGAGGGCACCAGCAGAGCGACGGGGTCATGGCCTTCCGGCGGTCCCGGTATCCCAGAAAAGCCGCTGCGACCGTGCCGCAACCGAGCAGGACAATGGGCAGCAGGATGTCCTGGGCCTTCACCTTGAAACAAAAGGTCACAGCGATCGCCCCCAGCGTTTGAGCTCCATAGATGGCAGAAACCCAGAACCAGGGACTCATCTCAATGAGTGCTCTGAACATGAAGGAAGCATGCGAGGCCTTGACGGGCATGATCTCGATCGTTCTTTCCATGGATTTGATCCATCACCTCCCGGTCCGATGGGGCTCATTGGCTGTGATTTCAGGCTCCACCCGTCCATTCCCTTTGCAGAACCGGCCGATCGTGTTTAATAGTACCGAGTGATCGGAACATGGACGCTGCCTTATTATCACTGAAGCTGAGAGATGATGTCAAACCCGCGCCGGACCAGAACCGAGTCAATCCACATCAGCGTCATTGCCGGAATGTTCACTTTGGCGCTTCTCTGGCATCCGAGCGCTGCCAGCGGTCTCACCGAGGAGGAGCTCAACACGGTGGAGGTCTACGAGCGTGTGGCTCCGTCCATCGTCAACATCACCACCGAGGCGTGTGAACCCGATTACTTCATGTGCGTCGTTCCCGAAAGGGGATCGGGGTCCGGTATTGTCCTGACTGAAGATGGCATTATCGTGACAAACCACCACGTCATTGCGGCGGCCCGAAATATTCACGTTTCGCTGGGCAACGGGCGGCAATTCAAGGCCGAAATCGTCGGCTCGGCACCCCAGCACGACGTTGCCGTGCTGCAAATCGCTGCGGGTGACACGCCGCTTCCTACGGCAGTACTGGGAGATTCGGATGAAGTTCAGGTCGGAGAAAAGGTTCTGGCCATTGGAAATCCCTTCGGACTGGGTCAGACCCTCACAGTGGGAATCGTCAGCATGACAGGTCGTGACATACGCCACCAGGGAGTCATCCTGCGCAACTTGATCCAGACGGACGCATCCATCAATCCCGGCAACTCCGGCGGGGCGCTGGTGAACTCCAGGGGGGAGCTGATCGGCATGAACACGATGATTCTCAGCCCAACCGGATCGAGTGTGGGGATTGGGTTCTCCATCCCCGTGAACCAGATCAGGAAGGTCACCCCCGGCATCATTCACACCTGGGGAAGGTGGGTTGGATGGGTGCTGGCGCTGCTCATCGTCGCCTGGATGATTCGCAGAATCTACTCGCCTCGAGTGGACGTCTGAGTGAGACTGTGAGCCTTTCTTTTTATGGGTTGAACAACCGAGTCGAACGATCACAAAAAGATTGGGGCAACCATGAGGTTTTCGAAACCTGCTCTACTGTTCACCGCGATCCTGTGGATGGAGATCCTTCTGTTGTTTTCGCCGCCGGCGGCTCTCTCGCTGACCGAAGATGAAAGAAACAACACCGAGCTCTATCAGCGGCTTGCGCCCGGTGTGGTCAACATCACGAGCACGGTCCTGGAGCAGGATTTCTTCTTCAACGTGGTGCCGAGGCAGGGTGCGGGATCCGGTGCCGTCATCGATCCCAGGGGCTATATTCTGACCAATCACCACGTGATCGAAGACGCCCGCAAGCTGGAAGTCACCTTGACGAACGGCAAGAAGCACACGGCCACGCTGGTGGGATCCGATCCCGACACCGATCTGGCCGTGGTGAAAATTGATGCCCGACGCGAGGATCTGGCCGTGATTCCCATGGGCACCTCGAGCAACCTGAAGGTGGGGCAGAAAGTGCTGGCCATCGGCAATCCCTTTGGCCTTGGACAAACGCTGACAACGGGGGTCATCAGCTCCGTGGGCCGCATGCTTCGGTCCACCA
>Ga0105094_10001048_pt1 | contig 14328 bp, 14 predicted proteins | sample PPLLak1March2015_2_FD_87023 | JGI IMG/M metagenome (GOLD analysis project Ga0105094, IMG submission 87023) | Freshwater sediment microbial communities from Prairie Pothole Lake near Jamestown, North Dakota, USA - PPLs Lake P8 Core (3) Depth... | ecosystem: Environmental > Aquatic > Freshwater >...
CGTTCGGCTCATGGATCGAGGCTCACAGGACCTCATAGGCGTGAGTGACCTGAGGGAGGCTCATTATTTCAGGGGCCCCCACGCCATCGACCTGCGTGCACTCCTCGAGCGCTACGGTTATGACGCCGCTGGATTCCGGGAATCCGCCGGATTCCTCAAAGGTGAGCCATTGCAGATGGCGGATGCCGCCTTCAAGCTGCATCCTTTTCCGCGGGTTCCGGTTTGCTTCCTCCTGTACGAGGGGGACGACGAGTTTCAACCCAAGATGACGCTTCTGTTCGAACGATCCATTGAGCAAGTGTTCTCGGCTTCGGGAATCTGGAGTCTGGTGAAGGTCGCCGCCGGAAAGCTCCTGAAGGGACCTGAGCGTAAAGAGATCGATTGAACAATGCTGAATCGAGAAGGACGTGAACCTTGTTTTTTCTTATCAAGGGGGGAGCCCTGTGCTATCGAATGCTCGTCTGCGATGATATGGGGCACAAATGGCTGTACAGTACCCGCCAATCTCTCCTCCAGTTCCAAAAGCATGGAGGGTGCGGCGATCTTGTTGAATTGAGCCGCGAATTCGGGCGAGCGTGAAGTGTTTCTGGGAGGCAAATGGTGAAACTCTCTGTTGAAAAGAGCGGAGTCGGGCAGGCCCTTGTGCGGATCGTCGGAAATCTCGACATGGATACCGTTCCCGAGGCGAGAAAACAGCTCTTCCGACTCCTTGGCGCCAGAGGACCGTCCAGTCTGGAGGTGGATTTCTCCAGCATCGCATCCATGGATACTTCAGCAGTAGCCATGATGGTCGAGCTCCTTCGAATCCTCTCGGCAACGGGACGTCGCCTTCGACTGACGGGACTGAGAGGGGATCAGCAGCGGCTGTTCAGTTTGGCCAGACTGAACCAGGCCTTCGGGATCAACCACGACACTCGGGAAAGCAGCTGAGCCATGGCAGCGGATGACATCATCGAAATCAGGGGACTCACCAGCTTCTACGGCCGGCGCAAGGTTCTGCACGACATCCGCTTAGGCATCCCAAGGAACGGGGTGACGGTGATCATGGGCCGAAGCGGCTGTGGGAAGACCACCCTGCTGCGGCATCTCATCGGGCTCAAGCAAACCTCCCGCGGGCAGCTGTTCGTGGATGGGCAGGATTTCGGAGCTTTCGGCGAGGACGCCTTGAAGCGTTACCGCCGAAGGATCGGAGTTCTTTTCCAGAGCGGGGCTCTGTTCAACTCCATGACCCTGCGCGAGAATATCTCCGTTCCCCTCGGCGTTCACACCAAACTGGCGGATGAAACGATCCGCATCATGGCCCTCATCAAATTGCACCTCGTGGGCTTGTCCGGATTCGACAATTACATGCCGTCCCAGCTGAGTGGAGGCATGCGAAAGCGAGCCGGGCTCGCGAGAGCCCTGGCCATGGACCCTGAGATCCTGTTTGTGGACGAGCCCTCGTCAGGTCTGGACCCCATCACGGCAGCCGGCCTGGATCGACTGCTCGTCGAGCTCAAAGAAACCCTGGGCATGACGATCATCGTGGTGACCCACGAACTGGAGAGCGCCTTTCTCATTGCGGACCAACTGGCAGTGCTCGACGAAGGCAGGGTCCTTGCCTTGGGCAGTCCCGACGAAATTCGAGCCAGCACGGATCCGAAGGTGGTCCAATTTCTTCGGAGGGAAGCCGACCAGGAGGAAACGGATCACTCCAGTTACCTGGAGGGACTGCTCCGTGCCGGCTGATCCGGAGATGCGCCTCGGGAGATTTCAAGCCTATCTGTCGTCGCGATTCCATCCTTGTGAGATGAGTCTGAATCATGACTCTGCAATAAGGGAGCAACCATGACCCAAATGATCCAACTCATCCAGTCACTCGGAGCCCGTGCTCTCGACGAGCTGGGGGACCTGGGGCGCCTGGGGTTGTTTTTTCATTACATGTTGAGAGGGCTGTTCAGACCGCCAGGCAAATTCCTGTTCGTGGTGAAGCAGGTGTGGTTCATAGGAACGAAATCCCTGTTCGTGGTGGGTTTTACGGGGGCCTTTACGGGAATGGTGTTGGGACTGCAGGGATACTACACTCTTTCGAAATTCGGGTCTGAGGGCATGCTCGGTTCCGCCGTGGCCCTCAGTATCATTCGCGAACTGGGCCCGGTCCTCACCGCCCTCATGGTCACGGGGCGGGCGGGCTCGGCCATGTGTGCCGAGCTCGGCATCATGAGGATTGACGAACAGATCGACGCTCTGGAGTGCATGGCCATCGATCCTCATGCCTACCTGGTCACGCCTCGTCTCATCGCCAGTCTGATGGCCCTGCCCCTGCTGACCGCGTTCTTCGATGTGACCGGAATATACAGTGGCTATGTCATCGGAGTTCAATTGCTGGGCGTGAATGAAGGATCCTACATTGAGGGAATGTACAAAAGCGTCGAATGGGCTGACGTCTACATGGGTATTGTGAAATCCCTTTGTTTCTCTGTGATCATGATCTGGATCAGTACTTACAAAGGGTTTTTCGCCGGAGTGGATGAGGGGAACTTTGGCCCCGAACAGGTCAGCCGAGCCACAACCGATGCGGTGGTTGTGTCATCCATCGGGATTCTCGTTGGCAACTACATGGTGACATCTCTACTCCTTTGATGACAAGGAAGCCGATGATGGAGAGAAAAGGGATCGAGTTGGGCGTGGGATTGTTCCTCCTGGTGGGATTGCTTTGCATGGCCTACCTCTCGTTTAAGCTGGGCAATGTGGAATGGTTCGGCAGCTCCAGGTACAGAATCCAGGCGCAGTTCTCCAATATTGGCGGCCTGACGGAGAATGCGGATGTGAGCATGGCCGGGGTCAAGATTGGAAAGGTGGAGAAGATTGAGCTGAGCAGCAGTCAGGCACTGCTGACCCTCAGCATCAACCAGGGCGTTCAAATCGAAGAGGATGCCATTGCCAGTGTGAAGACCAAAGGGATCATCGGCGATAAGTACTTGTCTATAAGCCCGGGCGCATCCGATGAATACATCAAGCCGTATGGCAGGATTCAAGATACTCAGCCACCACTGGACATAGAAGCACTGCTCAGCAAATTTGTGTTTGGAAGCGTGGACAAGGACAAGGGGCTGGAGCAGTAGGAGCAATAGAGAGGCAAACAAAAAGGCCGACGGATCATTTGACCCGTCGGCCTTTTTATGGATGCTGTGTATTGCTCAATTCATTGCTGATATGATGCTGACGCGAAGCTACTTCTTCAGGCCCTTTTTGAAGTACTGCTCGCACTTGTCGGCGGCTGCTTCAGCCCTACGAGCCGCTGCCTCGGCTCTTGTAGCAGAAGCTTCAGCTGCCCTGGCGCTTGCTGCACAGGATTGCTCAATCTGAGCTGCCTTGTCGAGAGCGGCCTGACAAAGCTCGGTGCACTTCTTAGCATCCTGGGAGCATGCACAACCGGAAATCATCGTGAAAGCCAGAGCCACCATTACGAAAACCGCCAGCGTTCTTTTCATCTCTTTCCTCCTCATGGAATGTCGAATTTACCCTCTTTTAAAACCCAGCGAGAAAAACTCCCTTTAACCTGCTCTTCTCCCACCTCCTCTCTGAAAACCATATCTTTAATGAAAACAGGCTGATGTCAGCCTGCAACCCCACTTATTCCAATAGTAAATCAACGCTACTCCACTCATTCCACAAAATCAAGCAGATTTTTCCGGAAGCTATTACTGGGTCACACCTTTGCCGGATCTCTTATCACCATTATTGGGTGAGCTCAACGGTTTTCAACGCTGAATCCACGTTGGATAGCCGGCTGATGTTGGTGGGAACGCCATTCTGGAGCTTGAGGGCTGTGGACAATCTACTGGAATCCACCTGATTGGCATAGGGAGACTGTGAAAGCTTCTGCTGAGCATACTCATTATAGCTCGGGATTTTTTTATAAACGTCTGGATGAGCTTCTACGTATATCTGTCCGTTCAATTTGCCAAACTTGATGGGCTCATAGATGATTTCAAGCTTGGTGCCCACTGGAACCTGAGGATAAAGTATACGTATATGCTCGGGATAGCATCGAATGCAGCCGTGGCTCACCAGGCGTCCCACTCCCCAGGGCATGGCGGTGCCGTGCACTCCATAGGCCCCCGCCGAGAATTTCATCATGAACTCGCCCAAGGGATTCTCAGGCCCGGGCGGCATCACGGCCATGCCGTATTTCTCCTGGAGCGATGCCGGAATATACCAGGTGGGATTGGGGCGCTTTTCGACGATGCTGAAAGTACCGAGCGGCGTCTCCCATCCCTCGTCCCCGATGCCGATGGGGTAGGTCTGGACCGATCCCTTCCCCTTCTCAAAGAAATACAGCCGAAGCTCCGGAACGTTGATCAGCAGCTGTTGATGCTGGCTGGGCGGCAGAACCCACGTGGTCGGCACGGTGATGCGGGTGCCCGGGGGAGGCAGGAACGCCTCCATCTTGGGGTAGAGAAGCTCGATTTCGTTGAATCCCAGTCCATGCCGCCTGGCTACGTCCAGGAGCGTGTCACCCTTCTTGATCTTCAGCCCGCTGGCCGATCCAATCACGGTCTGTTCGGGTATCTGGTAGGAATAGCGCCGGAGGCTGGCGGTGAACGACTCCTCCTCGTCGGCAAAAACTGAGGCCGGGATGTTGAGCATTCCGGCAAGCAAGACCGCTCCAAGCGGCCACATGATGGTTTTCCAAATCTTGATCTTCAACACGGCCACCTCACAGCTGGAAAAACATACAAACAGCCCGCCTGTTTCGTTTCCTTCAACGATACCTTCGCAGGAGCAACGTCCGGAGATGCATCCGAGAGACAGCCCCTGCGGCAGATAGCCTTCTGATCAAACGTGTAAATAGATATTTCCACAGTATTGATCAAGTGAATTCAATAAAAAATCGCTGAGCAAAAAGAACCTATGCAAAGATCCTCTTGTCTCTGGAAGCGAGATAGAAAAGAACCTCATTCCGTCGGATCTGACGAAGACTGAGCTCTTCCCACCGGATGGCCGGTTTGGGAGCCTCGGTCAGCGTCGTCTGGACAGCTCCCTGCCGAGTGATGATCCAATGAGCCTTGACGTCGTGCTCTTCCTGCGGGCAGGTCGAGGTGGTGTATTCCGCCGCCACAGCGATAACCCGGGCCTGCCCATCCACCCACCTGAGAGCCGTGAGGACTGCGCAGGTGAGGTCCAGGTGTCCCCTTCCATCGCCGATGAGTGCGCCGTCCTGGGCTCCCCAAAGTACCTCTCCAAGAACCAGATCAACAGGACGAGGGATCGGTGAACCGTACGCTGACCTCGTCAAACCGACACCTGGCACACGGAGCCGCGCCGCGGCGACCCGGTCTTTCGGCGAGACCCGTTCGGGGTCGAAATGCTGGAAGCCACTCTGCATGCCCGGGGAGGGAACAGTGAGCAGCTTCCCGTCCATGAGGGCATTGAGCCTCACCTGGAAAAAGGGGGCGGAGGGAGGAACCAGCAGATGGCGCGCTTTTCGATAGACGACACACTGCCGAATGGCTGCAGCCACTCGTCCCCAATGGAGGCCGGTCCCCCGCTTTTCCGACTCGGCAAGCTCAGCCTCAAGTCTCCGACGCCAGGCCTCTTTCTCAGCGACGGCCTCCTCTGCCCGGTGCCCAATATCCGTCATGCGGTCACCAACTGCAGTTCTCTGAGCTTGCGGATTCTATCGCGAAGCACCGCAGCCTTTTCGAATTCAAGCTCGGCCGCCGCCTCTTTCATCAGTTTTTCAAGTTTCCCGATCTCGTCATCCGTGGGAGCGACCTGAGGAATCTCGTAGTCCAACTGATCCTCAGACACGAAGTCCTGCCCCCGATCCCTTTCCAGGTATTCGGCCAGAATGTCCGTGATTGCTTTCTCCACGCTCCTGGGGGTGATCTGATGCTTCTCGTTGTATTCCAGCTGAATCGATCGGCGCCGCTCGGTCTCCTCGAGCGTTCTTCGAATGGACTCCGTCATCCGGTTGGCATACAGAATCACCAGCCCGTCGACGTTCCGTGCGGCACGCCCTGCCGTCTGAATCAGGGAGCGCTCCGAGCGCAGGAAGCCCTCGTTGTCCGCATCCAGAACCGCCACGAGGGAAACCTCCGGTATGTCCAAACCTTCCCGCAAGAGGTTGATGCCCACCAGCACATCGAACTCACCGAGCCTCAGATCCCGCACCAGCTCGATGCGCTCGACGGTGTTGATGTCCGAGTGCATATATCGGACCCGGATGTTGAGCTCCGCCAGGTACTCCGACAGATCTTCGGCCATGCGCTTGGTGAGGGTGGTCACGAGTACCCGGTATCCACGCTCCACCTGCCTGCGGATTTCTCCGATGAGATCGTCCACCTGGAAGTCAGCCCGGCGCACCTCAATCCTCGGATCCACGAGGCCTGTCGGGCGGATGATCTGCTCCACCACACAGCCTGCGGTTCGGCCCAGTTCGTAGGGTCCCGGCGTTGCCGAAACATAGACAACCTGGCTGACCTTCTTTTCGATCTCTTCAAAGGAGAGGGGCCGATTGTCCAGCGCCGAGGCCAGACGGAATCCATAGCGCACCAGCGTTTCTTTGCGGGCCCTGTCACCGCGGAACATGCCCTGCAGCTGCGGAATGGTCATGTGGCTCTCGTCGATGAACAGGAGCCAATCCTCGGGAAAATAGGAAAGGAGTGTCGCCGGAGGCTCCCCCGCATTGCGGCCATCCAGGTGTCGGGAATAGTTCTCGATGCCACTGCAGTAGCCGAGCTCGAGCAGCATCTCGAGGTCCAGCCGGGTTCTCTCTTCCAACCGCTGAGCCTCCAGCAGCTTGCCGTCCCTGTGGAGCTCCTCCAGCTGCTGAGCCAGCTCCGCCTGGATGGCCTTCACAGCCCGCTCCAGGTGGTTTCGATCCGTGACGTAGTGGGTCCCGGGATAGACGGCCACCTCCTCCAGGCTGCGAAGGGTGCGGCCCGTCAGGGGGTCCACCTCCTTGATGCTGTCGATCTCGTCGCCGAAGAACTCGACCCGGACCGCACGATCCTCTTCGTGGGCGGGAAAGATCTCGAGCACGTCTCCGCGAGCCCGGAAGGTCCCGCGATGGAAGTCGAGGTCGTTTCTCTGGTACTGGATTTCCACGAGCTTTCGCATCACCTGCTCCCGGGGCACCTCGCTGTGCTTCCGGAGGTAGAGCAGCATGCCCTGGTAGGTTTCCGGCGACCCCAGCCCGTAGATGCAGGAGACGCTCGCCACGATGATCACATCCCGGCGCATCAGCAGAGAGCGCGTGGCGGAGTGGCGCATCTTGTCGATGGTTTCGTTGATGGAGGCATCCTTGGCGATGTAGGTGTCCGTTCGGGGAACGTACGCTTCCGGCTGGTAATAGTCGTAGTAAGAGACGAAGTATTCGACGGCGTTTTCGGGGAAAAACCCTTTGAACTCCCCGTAGAGCTGGGCGGCCAGCGTCTTGTTGGGGGCGATGACCAGCGTGGGCCTCTGCACCCGCGCGACCACGTGCGCCATGGTGAAGGTCTTGCCCGATCCCGTGACCCCGAGGAGGACCTGCTCGCGAACCCCATCTCCAAGATTCCCGCACAGTCTATCGATGGCCTGAGGCTGGTCCCCTGTGGGGTCAAAGGGGCTGCTGATCGAAAACGGTTTCATGAACCGCGTCCGGGAATCCATGACCTGGCTGTCGGCTGCCCGGCTGATTCCGGTTCCCTGCGTGGCATGGTGTGGGGCTCGACTCACTGCGTCTCTCGAATGACCAGGCCTTCCATGTGCTCCTTGCGGTTGAATTCCGCAGCGAAGCGCAAAGCTTCCTCCCGGCTGCCGAAGGAGCCGACCAGCACCCGGTTCCATCGCCCTCCGGTGTTGAGGTCGATGTTCTGGAGGCGGGGCGCATATCCCTTGGCTTTCAGCTGATCCACCAGTTTGGCGGCATTGGCGGCATCCCGCAAAGATACGACCAGGAGGGTGAAGTGCTCTTCTCCCTTAACCCCGGGCGGAGCATCCTTGTTCGCCCGGCTCTCTTTTTCGCTCTCCGCATCGGGCTGTGGGGGCTGGCCCGAGGGTCTGGCCTTCTGAGCCTCGGCATCCTTTCCCGACCCTTTGCCCTGAGCGATGGAGGCTTCGGGCATACTTTTGTCTGCCGGGGCGTCCTTCTGAGTCAGATTTTCGTAGTAGTCGAGAGATTTGAGCACCGTCTGGGGGTCCCAGGTTTCGGCGGCGTTCTCAGTGGGTTGTACCTGAGGACGCCCCAAACCGAGAAACCGCAACAGCTGTGCCTGCAAGGAGGTGCTGTCGAGATCCACCAGGGGGATCCCACGCCCCACCAGCACCCCGAACACGAACATCCAGGAGAGCGCCAATACCAGGCAGCACGAGTACAGAATCAACCGCAGGCCACTCAGCTCGAATCGATACAGCCGCGGTTTCTTCTCTGCTTCGCTCTTCTCAGAATGGCTGAGGTCTCTCATGCAAGCCTGCTCGAAACGGTTTCAAGTTTCGGGTTATCGGGTTTCAAAGTTGAAAACCCGCATTGCACGCGGTCCTTCACGTCGTTTCGAGGTCGTCCATGGGGCATGAAAACTTCCATGGAAAGACGAAATGTCACATCTTTTCCGGGGCGCTCACGCCGAGAAGCCCCAGGGCGTTGCGAATCACGCTGCGCACAGCGACCGCCAGGAACAGGCGCGCCTGGCTCTGATCGGGATCGTCCCCCAGGATGCGGTTCTGATTGTAATAGCTGTGAAACAGGGAAACAAGCTCGTGCAGGTAGAACGAAATGAGATGGGGCTCGAGGTTCCTGCAGCAACCGGCCAGCATCTCGGGATACTCGCCCAGCATCCGCATGATCTCAATCTCGGCCGGCAGCGTCAGGCTGTCGAGTCGTGGCGGCATTCCGGTTTGCATCCACGCGCACTCGACTCCCCTCTCCCCCGCTACCTCGAATACGCTGCTGAGCCTGGCATGAGCATACTGCACGTAAAAAACAGGGTTGTCGTTGTTCTGCAGCTTGGCCACTTCCAGGTCGAAATCCAGCGGGCTGTCGGAACGGCGGGTGAGAAAGATATACCGGGCAGCATCCTTGCCGACTTCATCGATGACCTCGCGAAGTGTGATGAATTCGCCCGCCCGCGTGGACATGGCCACGGGGGACCCTCCCCGCAGAAGGTTGACCAGCTGGATCAGGATGATCCGCAGGTCGTCGCGCCTTCGTCCCAGCGCCTGAATGCCCGCCAGCATGCGCTCCATATACCCGTGATGGTCCGCACCCCAGATATCGATGACCAGATCGTATCCGCGGTCGAACTTGTCCTTGTGATAGGCAATATCGGCGGCAAAATAAGTGCTGATCCCGTTGGCTCGAATGACGACCCGATCCTTCTCGTCCCCGAAAGCGGTGCTCCGGAACCACTTGGCGCCCTCGTGATCGTATACATGCCCCTCGGACTGGAGCTGGCGGATCGTTTCGTCCACCACGTTGCGGTCATGCAGGGTCTGCTCGCTGAACCAGCGGTCGAAGACCACGCCAAACCGACCCAGGTCATCACGGATCCCCGCCAGAATACGATCACCGGCATATCGCGAAAACTCGGGGAGCACCTCCCCCGGAGGCGCTCCCCGGTATCGATCCCCGACCTCCCGGCGGAATTCACGGGCCAGATCGATCATGTACTCCCCGCGGTAGTGATTCTCGGGGAATTCAACAGGCTCCCCGATCATCTCCTGGTAGCGGTAGTAGAGGCTCCGTCCCAGGGTATCCATCTGGTTGCCGGCATCATTGATGTAATACTCACGTTCCACTTCATATCCGCAGGCACTCAGAATATTGGCCAGTACATCTCCCGTCGCCGCACCGCGGCCGTGCCCGATATGAAGTGGCCCCGTCGGGTTGGCGCTCACGAATTCCACCTGGACCCGCCTGCCGTGCCCCAAGTCCTGGCGTCCGAAGAGCCCAGGTGCCCTGAAAATCTCAAGAAGGATCTCGTGCCAGGCATGGGGTGTCACGAAAAAGTTGATGAAGCCCGGGCCGGCGATCTCCACTCGGGCGATCATTCCATTCGGATCCTGCAGGCGGCTGACGATCTCCGAAGCGATATCCCTCGGGTTGCGCTTGAATTGGCGCGTCAGGCTGAGAGCCACGTTGCTCGCGTAATCCCCGTGCTGGGGGGTCTTGGTGACCGTCAGTTCGATGGCCCCGGGATTCAGCGGCGGAAGCCCGGCGTGCTCGACCATGGGGCCAATGGCTTCCGCCAGCATGTGGATGATGCTTGTTCTTACAAGTGCCATGGGGGTTGGTCTCTCCTCATTCAAAATCTGGAAGCTGTAACGGAATCGCTTATATATCAGGCTCACATCATGAGGCAAGGGCTGGATCTCAAAAGGATTCGGCTCGGGAGGATCCGGCGTGAAGGAAGGACTGAGCGGAATGAGGCGGTGGAATGAGGCGGTGAAATGAAAAAGGCCGCCCGGTTCGAGCGGCCCTCTCCATCTCTTGATGGCGGATGAATCAGATCACAAAGGATGCCCCGCCGGCTGGAAACGCTCCGGGAAGGCCGGAGCCGGCATCGACGCATGCGGGAAGAACGGCACCTGCACCGCAACCGCCTGGCAAACGCCGTAGGCGCCCGGTCGGTCGAACAGCTCCCTCAGGAAACGATTGTGGAGAGAATGCCCCGCCTTGTGGACTTCGAAATGTCCCGTAACCGGCATGCCCGCCAGCGAGAGGTCGCCGAGCAGGTCGAGGATCTTATGTCGAACACATTCGTCGGAGTATCGGAAGCCCTCCTGATTGAGGACCCGGTAGTCGTCGAAGACCAGGGCGTTGTCCAGGGAGCCACCCCGTGCAAGCCCCATGCTCTGCAGCTTCTCGACGTCTTTGAGAAAACCGAATGTGCGCGCATGGGCGATTTCCCGCTGGAAAGACGCCCGGTTGTACTCATAGACGAATTCCTGTTGGCCCACCAGGGGATGGGGAAAATCGATGCGGTAGCAGACCGAGAAGCGATCGGCGGGCGTAGCCTTGATGTAGGCGTCTCCCTCCCGAACCAGAACCGTGCGCTGAACCCGAAGGTACTTGCGCAGAACTGTCTGCATCGAAATGCCCGCGCGATTCAACACATCCAGATAGGGAGCCGCACTCCCGTCGAGTATGGGAACCTCCGAGCCGTCAAGCTCGACGATCGCATTGTCGATACCCGCTCCCCAGAAGGCTGCCATCAGGTGCTCGATGGTGGACACCAGGGTGCCATTGTTTCCAATGGTCGTAGCAAAGCGAGTATCCACGACGTGGTGATGCCGCGCCTCGATCATGGGCTGGCCGGGGATGTCCACCCTCCTGAAAAGGATTCCGGAGTTGGGGCGGGCCGGCTTCAGGCGCACGGAGATCTTGGCGCCCGAGTGGAGACCCACCCCATGGAACAGTGTTTCCTCAGCAAGTGTGTTTTGGTATTCAAGACAACTATTCAAGCCACATTCCTCCTCAGAGCCCCCATCGATGCAGTGAGTGTGCCAGCAACTCGGGACCTCCAGTGCCCCATCCCTCGCAAACTCAGGCTCCAGGCGACTTTACCTCCGGCCGTCCCTTCCCTGCAATAGCCTCTCATGCGGACGTGGACACGCAAATCAACCCTGGCAGAGCTGTGCATCGTGGCACAAACGACACAGCCAATGCCACGAAGTGTGACTTTTATACAACACTCAGCTTGTGAGGCTCAGAATTTGGTGCCGTCGACCCTGAATCGAGGTCCACGGGCTCATCTCTCGAGGAGCGCAGGTTTAGACTGGAATTGATTTCGCAACAGCCTCCCCTCCCATGGCCCTCCGGGCCGCCCTCAACGATGAAAAGGCCCGCAGCCGGCTGGTTTTCAACTTGAGACCTGAAACCTGAAACTTGAAACTTTTCAGAGCATCCCCATTTTTCAATGCGATTGCTTAATCCATGTGAATGGAGTACTTCATAAAAGTGCATGAACCGCCTCAGCCCTTGCTATCGAAGGAGCCATCTTCCATGAAAGTTGTCGATTGTCCCTCCGACATTCAGCCGCATTTGATCCCCACTCCGGGCGGGGCCTATCATTATGAGTGCCTGTCGTGCAGCCGGCGCTTCGGGATCGATCATCTCCTTTATACCTGTCCGGAGTGTCAGAGCGTCCTGCTCATCCGGGACGGGGAATGGGACCGCCTGAAAGCCATTCCGGGAGCCGTGTGGCGCAAAATCTTCGATTACCGGAGCGTGCTCTCGGTCCCCGCTCTGCGGGGCATCTACCGCTTTCATGAGCTCCTCGGCTCCATTCTCCCTGTGGAAGACATCGTCTACCTGGGTGAGGGGCAAACGCCCGTGATTGCCGCCAACGAGCGGTTGGAGCAATGGGCGGGGATTCCCTTTCACTTCAAGAACGACGGACAGAACCCCAGCGCGTCCTTCAAAGACCGGGGCATGGCCAGCGCTTTCAGCTACTTGAACTTTCTGATCAAGCGGCGCGGCCTCGGGGACGTGCTGGCCATTTGCGCCTCCACGGGGGACACGTCGGCCTCCGCAGCCCTTTACGCATCTTACCTGGTGCAGGGAGTCAAATCGGCCGTGCTCCTTCCCCATGGAAAAGTGACGCCTCAGCAGTTGGGCCAGCCATTGGGAAGCGGCGCCTGCGTCATCGAAATCCCTGGAGTCTTCGACGATTGCATGAAAGTGGTGGAATACCTCTCCGAGAAATACGCCGTCGCCCTGATGAACTCGAAGAACGCCTGGCGTATTCTGGGACAGGAATCCTACAGCTTCGAGATCGCTCAATGGTTTGAGTACGACGTGAAGAACCTGGTGGTTGTGGTGCCCATCGGAAATGCCGGAAACATCACGGCGGTGCTGCAAGGATTCATGAAGCTCCTGGATCTGCAGATCATTGACGGACTGCCCACGGTGATTGGCGTTCAGTCGCATCACGCCAATCCGGTGTTTCTTTATTACCTGGAGGCAGATCCGTCCAGGAGGCAGTACCGTCCCGTGAGCGTCAAGCCGAGCGTGGCACAGGCGGCCATGATCGGGAATCCGGTGTCCATGCCGCGGGTCGTTCATCTGGTGGAGCAATATCGAGGGCTTGCGGGGGTGGAGAGCTTCCAGGTCATGGAGGTTTCCGAGCAGGAGATCATGGATGCGATGCTTCTGGCCAACCGGAATGGTCATATCAGCTGCACCCAGGGCGGCGAATGCCTGGCCGGCATCCGCCGTGCTGTCCGGGAGCAGCGAATTCCCGAACGATCGATGGCCGTGCTGGATGCGACCGCTCACGCCCTCAAATTCGCCGTCTTTCAGGACAAGTATTTCTCGGACGGCTTTGAGCCCGAGTATGAGGTGAGTCCGCACAAGGAGCTCCAGAACCGGCCTCACCTGATCGCCCCCCCGGAAGGGGTTCCCATTCCATCACAGAACGTGCGGCTGGAACCCGCTGAGTTTGAGCGTTTTGTACAATTCTCGGGAGAAGAGATCGCAGGCCTCCTGAATTTGAAACCTCGCTGACTTCACCTCCATTGAAGCGGGTGAACCCTCTCCTGGTGCCACATCCCCGCCCGGGGCTTGTGAGGACCCCGATCTTTTAATGCCTCTGGATTCACGTCAGGGGCATGCGGGAATGACGACGGATGAAGATTGAGGCGTCTTGACAGGGTGATTAAAGGATTGAGAGAGGTTGGGGCAGTAAACATTGCCCCGCATACTATTCATTGAATGAGCAGAGGACGGAATGAACGGTTTGCTGGGTTATAAGGGAGTTCTGCCAACACTTGGGGACGATGTCTTCATTGCACCGGGGGCGTGGGTGATCGGCGATGTGGTGATCGGTCGGAGAAGCAGCGTCTGGTTCAATACACTGATCCGCGGAGATGTTCATTTCATCCGGATCGGGTCGGAGACCAATATTCAGGACAACTCGACGCTGCACGTCACCGAAGGCAAGTTTCCGATCCACATGGGCGATCGCATCACTGTCGGGCACCGCGCCATCGTTCACGGCTGCAAGATCGAGGACGAGTGCCTCATCGGCATGGGAGCCATCATCATGGACGGCGCCCATATCGGCGGGGGCTCGCTGGTGGGTGCCGGAGCCGTCATCACTCCGGGAACCGTCATCCCACCCGAATCGGTGGTTCTGGGTTTCCCGGCACAGGTGGTGAAGAAAGTCGGCGATGGTGAAAGGCGGCTCATCGAGGACAGCTGCCAGCATTACCTCGATCTGGCCCACCAATACCTTTACTCCGATGCCCCTTATGAAACCCGCAGATCCTGCGGCTTCCTGGACCGGGTCTAAATCCATTCGGCTCTCGCCTGAACGGCAAAGGGCTCGTCTTCACCCAGAGAGTGGGTGGCGTCCAGGA
>Ga0105094_10001055_pt1 | contig 14269 bp, 10 predicted proteins | sample PPLLak1March2015_2_FD_87023 | JGI IMG/M metagenome (GOLD analysis project Ga0105094, IMG submission 87023) | Freshwater sediment microbial communities from Prairie Pothole Lake near Jamestown, North Dakota, USA - PPLs Lake P8 Core (3) Depth... | ecosystem: Environmental > Aquatic > Freshwater >...
AAGATTCCTCGACCGCGGCGGCACGATTGTCTGGGGCATCGTGCCCACGGGTTTCGAGGCTTTCGGGCAGGAGGCGATCCCCTCTCTGGTCCAGCGCCTGGAGGCCATCTGGAAGATCCTGTGGTCCAAGGGCATCGACCGGGAGCAGATGATCGCGCACAGCATGCTCTCGCCGGCCACTTGCTGTCTGGTCAATCCCGACCGGGAGCGGACCGTCGAGAGCGCTTTTGGCGTCGTGAACCGGATGGCGGCGCTGTTGCGGGATAAATACCAATAGGCGCGGCGTGCGAGAAAAGATGGTCGCAATCGTGACGCGGGCGGTGACCATCGAGGGGGCAGGGTGCAGTTGAGCGCCGCCGCAGCGGTTTTCAGGGGAAAGGATTACCCGGTTTGCACGGAGGCCGTCAGGGCGGCGGTGGTGGCGGGCCGGGACAAGGCGGCCATTGGCCGTCGCTAGCTGCGGGGCCCACATCGTCCGCATGGAAGGGGTGGTCCAAAGGGTGATTCGTGGCCCGGATTTTTACGCCGGCTGAATTTATTGGGTACCCCCCATCCCTAACGGTTGGTACGATCAGATTTCCCGGGTTTGAGTTGCTTTCCGATATGCCAACACTGAGCGATCTCACCGCCCAGGGACCAGTATTTTTTACTGTTCATATCGAATAACAACGGTTTTAACTTGGAAATATCGACATCTCTCCCGGAGAGGGCCGATTCGTCGGCGTAAGTCTGAACAATTTCTCCGATGAAGACATCGTGGGACGGAAAATCAACGATCTGGTCAAGCCGGCATTCCATGCACACGCTGCATTGCTGGATCATCGGGGCGGTTTTAAGTTCGCCGTAAAATATATCGAATAAAACTGCTTTGTCCGACTTTTTCCCTGTCATGATTCCGCAGTAATCTGTTTCGACGACAAGCTTTTCGGAAGGCAGACAGACGCTGAAAGTTTTATTCTCTTTGATTCCGGCGTTGGTATAGTGAATTTTTCCCATGCCGAGTGAGATATGAGTGTGGGTCATGATACCGATATGGGCAATGGTGATAAAATTCGGTTTTCCGTTGACCATGGCACCCACCAGAACGGTGGGCGTTGGATACAGGGCGTTGACAGCACCGAGTTTTTCTTTCATGATTTCATACCCTTCCATTATAATATTTTCGAGCATAACCATGAGATCAGGCCCAGCCGGGGCGCCCGCTGACTCCAGTAAAATATGATTGATTTCAATTTACAATAGACTGTCAAAAACGCCATTGCCCCAGTTGCCTTCGGAATATAAAAACCTTGCCATGCCCGTTATTGCATGCAACATTTCTTGTACTTTTTGCCGCTGCCACAAGGGCACGGATCATTCCTGCCGACCTTGGGGCTTTCGTTGATTTTTGTCATATGGTCCCAGTTGCTCATGCGCGGCTGGGTTTTAAAGGCTTTTGGATTTAACAAGTACTCAACCTCACGTATATCTTCCGGTTTATCAACCTCAAGTCCCGCCATAAATTTCCACCCGTTTTTTTCACAGAGGAACGCAATTTGTTGTAATCGTTGCTCAGTTTTAACTCGGAATCTTACCGGTTTTTTGTCAGTGCCCAATTTTGCCATATCGGGATCCTTCTGATTTTTTATAAGCCTAACGTGGAGCTCAGGAACGGCCCAGCAAGGCCGTCCGTTGCTATGAATAGGATCAAAATTGAGTGGGGACCAAATGGACGAAATCGACCATCCATCAGTATATAAATCAAGCTAAAAAATCGTCAATGCTGCGCTAAGTTCACCGAGTTCGATCTCGATATGCACCGCTGAATGTGCCATGTGGAAAAGCCAAAATTCGGCCCAATCTTGTGGGATTTTTTATTTGAACGTAAAAAACCTGGTCCTTTGGGCGAGGTCAGAGCCAGAGGCTCCGCCATAAAAAATAAGATAGAATTCATTGGCTTGCGGGGTAGTCCCCTTCTGGGGGATAGGAAGCCAAAAGCCTGGTGCTCTGGGCCAGGATTCTTTACTGCCATTCCAATGAGCTTCAAGCTGATCAACTTATTGATTTATGGACGTGCCTGCCTGATTAAACATCAAATCTTGACAGCCACAATAGTATCAAAACTCAATTGATTAAAGAGTTAAATATCACCCTTTTTATTTTTCTTCTCCTTTTTTTCTTTGCGCTTTTCTTTCAAGGTTTTTTCTGATTTTTTCTTTTCTGTTTTCTGAGCATCTCTTCCTTTGGCCATGTTTTTCCCCTCTTCTTAAATTATTCCGGCCGTCATGGGATTGGCGTGTCGACCGTTAGTGGTGCGGTCCAAAGAGGTGCGCATTTCACGTAGCGTAAACACCTCAGATTCACAGCGATGTTAAATGTGAAAAAATAAAGAGCGTCCCCATCTGTCCATGCAACGCTCCGGGCGCGTCTATTTTGGATTGTCTCGGCAGCGTTTTCGTTACCACATTCGAAAAAATAAAGAAACGTAAAATTGCATGGGCGTCCCTGCTATCCTTCTTCTATCCTGCCTCCTTATCGGGTAGCCAATCGTCAACCCCGAGATGGTATTTTGAAAGAGCCATAGCCCAATTAACCCAATTCCTGTATTTGCCTAATGTTGCAGGACATCAACATATTGGGTTACCGTTGTCCTTTACGCCAATTCACCTTTCTGACATACGTGGCCCTACAAAAACCAAGTTCCTATCCATTCGGTTGATACAGATTATGAAAAATTCGATAGCGACAAGGGATCCATTCCGATCCAGCATCGGCATCGATGCGATATTTTAACCCTTTCCTAATGCATTTCAAATGATAGGTGGGCACTATGATCATCACAATGAGTCGTTGGGCCTTGTATGCCCCAGCACAACTGCGGGCCGGGGATTGGGTGGAAAACGGGGCGCCTTGCGGCATCCCGACAATCTATGGGCGCTTTTTTTTGATGATAATTGTCCAATGTGCATGGTGTGAAATAAGCATGGGCGCCAAGGACAGCAAGGCGCGTAAGCCCGAAAAGTCGCTGGTGAGTCATTCGATTTGCGACCAGTGTGGAGAAGTAGTCTTGAACAAAGGGATATAATTGCTGCGAGAAAAGAGGCCCTGTGCAGATGTGACGAAATAGGATCGAAAGAAAAAATGTTTACTACATACCTAACAGCAGCAATTATTTCATTTATGTTTTTGACGGTGGCAGTACTGGGCTTCGCGGATAGAAGAAAAAAGCGGACTTTGGATAGCTGGCCGCAACTTTCATTTATCATACCTTGTTATAATGACGCCGATTCGGTGGCGCAGACCCTGCGGAGCATCTACGACATATGTGGCCCGAACACCGATGCAACCGTAATTGATGATTGCAGTACCGATAACAGCCCGATGATACTCAAGGCGTTGAAAGAGGAATTGGGGTTCAATTTGGTTGCCAATGCATCGAATCTTGGAAAATCAAAAACACTAAACGATCATTTCAGGCTCGCTAAGCATGAGGTGGTGGTGCTGGTTGATGCGGATGTCATCGTTTCCCGGAAGCCGGTTGAAGATGCAGTAGCCAGGCTGCAGAGCCAGGATGTGGGTGCGGTGAGCTGTCCCTATCATTGTGCCAATCGCGGGTTAATTCCTCTGATGCAAAACATCGAATACAACATGCTCAGCTTTGTTCAAGGTGCGTACAATGTATTTTCGGCAATTGCGCTATGGGGCGGCTTCATCGTCATCAAACGAGAGGCATTTCTTCAGGCAGGTGGATTCACGCTCAATGCCATCACGGAGGATATGGACCTGGCTTTCAAGCTGAATCAAAACGGGTGGCGGGTTGAACAGAGCTTTTATCCAATCCATACATATGTACCGGATACTATAGGAAAATGGTACAGGCAAAAGATCAGGTGGAGTTCGGGCGGTCTTCAATGTTTTATTAAGCATTACAAGGTCTGGCTGAAGAACCCATTGCACGTGTTGTTTGTTTTTTCCTTTTGCATTTTACTGACCTTTTCGGCCCTCAGGATGGGGGAGTATGTATTGCTTTTGGATGAAATTTATCAATATTTTGACGGAATATACAGGAGCGGAACCTTTTGGCTGAGCCTTAAAATGACCGGTATGAAATTCGGCCTTTGGATTCTTAAAGATTTAACATGGCTCATTGCCTTCACGCTCTTTTCATTGCCCTTTGTCTTGCCGTTGGTGTCCACCTTCAAAAGGCTTTACATCTGTTTTTTGGTCATCCCTTTTTCGATAATTTATGTCCCTTTGTTTTCTTCAATTTCAATTATCGGAGCGCTTTGCTTTCTGCAAAAACGGCGACGTCTGCGAGATGGGGTCCGTGCCTGGTAAGCTCTGCCAATAGGTACCACCCGAGTCGGTTCTTTGTTGCCCTTGAGACGTTAATATTGCCGTCAAAAGGTGTGATATTGCCTCTAATGAATATTCAACGAATCCGAATACATCTTGTAAATATTCACGTGTTTTCGCATAGAATATGTCTCAATTTAAAAATTGCATGATGATCTTTTTTGCCATAGTGGTATTGCCCGGTTTGGCAGTGGTTCTAATGTGCCTCCGTGCGGCTGGTTCAACCTGGCCCAACGCTGAACTGCTGGCAGCGGTCATGCGATCGTGCCTCGCCGACAACCATGAAAATAAAACAGGCCCCACTGTATGATAACCTCCACTGGTTCCTCCCCAATATGATGGCAATACGTGTCTTTATCTAAACTATTGATGATGGAGAAGAATTAGATTTGGGGCGAAAGGGGACGCCCTTCGTATTTACATATTTACAAATCGTTGCTGATTTTGCTATTTGAGCCACATGCCAAGGCAAGCCCGGATAGATGCACCTGGGGCGCTGCACCCTATCATCGCGCGGGGAATCGAGCGTCGGGAGATTTTTTGCGACGACGAGGACCGTGACGAAACTCCAAAAAATATTAATTTCGAATTTACCCATATGCGAATCCTACCTTACGGGTCCCTGCCTGGCAAGAGCATCTCTTCCCTTCTTGCACACCGCCACGGCTAACCTGCTGCGCCGCCCCAACCTTCCCGCTTCAGCGCCGCCAACCTTCTCGCAGCTCTTTCCCCCCCACTTTGGTGTGGGAGATCAATCTTCCCTATTCAGGCCGCCCTTTCGCCACAGATTCCCCCGCCTGTTGGGTGTGATTTTTCCTTTGGCCCCTTGGGCTTATTTTTTATAACATACCAGGAACTTGCCTCCTATTGAAGGGCTTTGGCCATACAGGGCTGGAGGTGTTCAAGTTGACATGCCAAATCTTATGCATACCCCTAAAAATATTGGAAACCCAAAAATGACGGGCCGGCGAAAAGGTCCCATTTTGGTGTTGGACTGGATTCCGACATTCGCTGCGGAAGATCTCAGTCGGATGAAACAACCGAATTTGTGCGCCCATTCGCGTCGGTCATTTCGCAACTGCCCAGCAGGGGACCTTTTCCCCTTTCTTCGCGATAGCCAAATCAGATAAGGATATGGCCTATCGGCTTTTGGCGATTTCACCCATTCGCTTACCGCAGGAGACCGGTTATTATGCGCAGGCTGTCGGTCCTCTTAATGGCCGTTATGATTTTTGGGATATCCCGCCTATCGTCCGGCGAGGATGCGGTTCTTCGCGTCGAGGCGCTTGTCCAGGAAGCCCTCGAAAAAAACCCCAGGATTTTGGCCGCCCGCGAGCGGCACGCCGCGCTCAAGGAAATCATACCCCAAGCCGGCGCCCTGGACGACCCCATGCTGGGCCTCGGCGTGGTCAACCTGCCAAACGACTTCGATTTCAACGAAGAGGACATGACCGCGAAGGAAATTTCCGTTTCCCAGAAATTTCCCTTCCCCGGCAAGCGGGGTCTGAGCGCGCAGGCGGCCGCCAGGGAGGCGGATGCGGGCGCCGCGGCAGTCGAGGACGTCGCCAACCAGGTAATGAAGGATATCAAGACCGCGTTTTTCGATCTTTCCCATGTTCACCGCACCCTGGAGGTCACCCAGCGCAACAAACGCATCCTGGAGGAGCTGGCTGAAATCACCATGACCCGCTACTCCCTGGGTCAGGGCACCCAGGGGGACGCCATCCGCATCCAGGTGGAGATTTCCCGGATGCTGGATGACCTGCTCATGCTCGAGCAGAAAAAAGGCTCGCTGGCGGCCAGGCTCAACTTCCTGCTCAACCGGCCGCCGAACAGCCCGCTGGGTCGGCCCGCGGAGGTCGCGTTCAGACGGGCTCAATTTTCCATCGAGGCGCTTCAGCAACAGGCCGCGGCCGAAAACCCCATGCTCAGGGCCCTGGAGGAGGAGATCGCCGCCCGCGGCACGGACACCGAATTGGCCAAGCGGGATTACTTCCCGGACTTCAACCTGAAGTTCGCCTACGGCCAGCGGGAAGACCGCCTGGACATGTATACCGGCATGGTGGAAATGAACCTGCCCATTTTTTTCAAATCCAAACAGACCCGCAGGGTGGCCGAAGGCTATGCCGGCGTTCGATCCGCCCAGGCCCGATACGGCGACGCACTCAACGAGGTCCTTTACATGACCGCCGAATCGGGGTCGATGGCCCAGCGCCTGGAGCAAAAGATCGCGCTCTACCGCACGGGAATCATCCCCCAGTCCCGGCTGGAACTCGACTCCGCCTTGAGCGCCTATATGGTCAACAAGGCCGACTTCACGACCCTGCTCGACAGCCGCATGCGGCTTTACCGTTATGAGCTGGACTATCACGATGCCCTCACCGAGTACGAGAAAAGCCTGGCGGCATTGGAAGCCGCAGTGGGGAGCACCTTGCCGCGGGAGGTGAACAAATGAAGTGCCGGGCATGGACGTTCCTGCTGCTGGCCGCGCTGGCGGCCGGGCCCGCGTTAGGGCAGACGCAGGACCGGGCTGACCAGGGTGCAGGCCACCCGCCGCCGGAGCAAACGACCGACGACTTCGACGACCTCAAGGGGCTGTCCATGGAGTCCATTCAGCAGGAGGGCAAGGTCCGGGAAATCGCGCCCGGCAGCGTCCAGATTTCTTCCGAACGCCAGCAGCTCATCGGGGTGCGCTTCGGGACGGTGGAGAAGCGGACGCTGCAGAAGGTGATCCGCACCGTCGGCCGGATCGACTTCGACGAGAAACGCATCGGCATCGTGTCCCCCAAGATCGGCGGCTGGATCGAGGCGCTCTACGTGGACTTCACCGGCCGCTTCGTCCGAAAAGGGGAGCCGCTGCTGACCATCTACAGCCCGGAGCTCGTGTCCACCCAGGAAGAATACCTCATGGCCCTCAAGGCCCGGCGGGATTGGGCGCACAGCCCGTTTGGCGAGGTTTCGAAAGGCGGCGACCTCCTGGCCCAGTCCAGCCGCCGGCGCCTGAAGCTCTGGGACATCAGCGATGCGCAGATCAAGGCGCTCGAGGACAGCGGCGAGCCGACGAAGACCCTGACGCTTTTCAGCCCCTTCAGCGGGCATGTGATTGAAAAAATGGTCACCAAGGGGCAGTTCGTGGATGCGGGCATGGCGCTCTTCAAGATCGTCGACCTCTCGGTGGTCTGGCTGCTGGCCGACGTCTACGAGAACGAGTTGACCGACATCCGCCTGGGGCAGCCGGCGGCCGTCCGGATGGCCTATTATCCCGGAGAAACCTTCACCGGCAAGGCCATCTACATTTACCCGTACCTGGACCCTCAGACCCGGACCGCCACGGTCCGCTACGAGTTCGCCAACCCCCACGGCAAGCTCAAGCCGGAGATGTTCGGCGATGTGGAAATCACCGTGCACCTGGGGGATAAGCTGGCGGTAGCGGAGGGCGCGGTCATCGACACCGGGGTTCGCCGGGTGGTGATCGTCGACCGCGGCTCCGGCTACTTCGAGCCCCGCGAGGTCAGGCTGGGGGCCAAGGCGGGCGACGTCTTTGAGGTCCTCGACGGCCTCCTGGCCGGGGAGCGGGTGGTCACCAGCGCCAACTTCCTGATCGATTCGGAGTCCAAACTGAAAGAGGCGGTCGGCGGCATGGGCCATCAACACTAGCTATGATCGAGAAAATCATCGAAATCTGCGCCAGGAACCGCTTCCTGGTTTTCGCCGCAGCCCTGCTGCTGACATTGGGCGGGGTGGCTGCGCTGCGGAACATCCCGCTCGACGCGGTGCCGGACATCTCCGACGTGCAGGTGATCATCTACACGCCCTGGGAAGGCCGCAGCCCTGACCTGATCGAGGACCAGGTCACCTACCCGATCGTCACCGCCCTGATTTCGGCCCCCCGGGTCAAAACCGTGCGCGGGTTTTCCGATTTCGGCTTCTCGTTTGTCTACGTCATTTTCGAGGACCGAACCGACATTTACTGGGCGCGCTCGCGGGTCTTGGAGTACCTGCAGCAGCTGTCGGGGCGGCTGCCCGAGGGCGCCGCCCCGGTCCTGGGACCCGATGCCAGCGGCGTGGGCTGGGTGTTTACCTACGCCCTGGTGGATGAAAGCGGCGCCCATGACCTCGCCTTCCTGCGCACCCTGCAGGACTGGTACATCCGCTACGCCCTGGCCAGCGTTCCGGGCGTGGCCGAGGTGGCCAGCGTCGGCGGTTTCGTCAAACAGTACCAGGTCAACATCGACCCCAACCGCCTGTCGGCCTACGGGCTTTCGATCCGCGAGGTGATGGACCGCATCAAGATGTCCAACAACGACGTGGAGGGCCGCCTGATCGAGATGGCCGGGCGGGAATACATGGTGCGCGGCCGGGGCTACATCAAGTCGCCGGCGGACATCGCCGCGATCGCTGTCGGCAGCCGCGGCGGGACCCCGGTGCTGTTGCGCGAGATCGCCGACGTGGCCCTCGGGCCCGACATCCGCCGCGGGATCGTGGAGCTGGACGGCCGCGGCGAGGTGGCCGGCGGAATCGTGGTGATGCGCCACGGCGAGAACGCTCTGAACGTGATCAATGCGGTCAAGGCCAAGATCCGGGAGATCGCACCGGGGCTGCCGGAGGGCGTCAAACTCGTCCCCACCTACGACCGTTCCGAGCTGATCCGCCTGTCCATCGAAAACCTGAAGCGGACCCTGATCGAAGAAATCGCGGTGGTCAGCCTGGTGGTGATCGTTTTCCTGCTGCATTTCCGGTCCGCCCTCGTGCCGATCCTGACCCTGCCGATCGCCGTGGTGATCGCATTCATTCCCATGTACTTCATGCGGATGACCTCCAACATCATGTCCCTTGGCGGCATTGCGCTTTCCATCGGCGTTCTGGTGGACGCCGCGATCGTCATGGTCGAAAACGGTCACCGCCACCTGTCCGAAGGCACCTCAGAAGACCGCCGCGACAGCGTCGCCACCGTGATCCGGGCCTGCCAGCAGGTGGGCCGGGGGATCTTCTTCGCCCTGATCATCATCATCGTCTCCTTTGTGCCCGTCTTTCTGCTGGAGGCCCAGGAGGGCCGGCTCTTCCGCCCGCTGGCGTTCACCAAGACCTTTGCGATGGCAGCCTCGTCGATCCTTGCCATCACCCTGGTGCCGGCGCTGATGACGGTTTTTCTCAAGGGCCGGGGCCTCAAGCCCGAAAGCGCCAACCCCGTGTCGCGCTTTCTCAAATGGCTCTACGAGCCGGTCATCCGGTGGGTCCTGCGCTTCAAGAAGACCGCGCTCTTGATCAGCTTTCTGCTGGTCCCGCTCAGCGTCCTGCTAGGGCTGCGGATCGGCAGCGAGTTCATGCCGCCGCTCTACGAGGGCACTATTTTCTACATGCCGGTGACCAGCCCCGGGATCTCCGTCACCGAGGCCGGCCGGCTGCTGGCCATCCAGGACAGGATTCTGAAAAGCTTCCCCGAGGTCGAAACGGTCTTCGGCAAGGCCGGGCGGGCGGAAACCGCCACCGACCCGGCGCCCTTCACCATGATGGAAACCACGGTGCAGCTCAAACCCCAGAGCGCGTGGCGCAAGGTTGAAAAAGACTACAGCGGTCTGCCCGAATGGCTGCGCCCCGCCGCCGCAGCGATTCTGGGCGCCGAACGCAGTCTGACCTACGACGAACTGGTCGCAGAAATGGATGCCAAGATGCAGTTCCCCGGGCTGCAGAATGCCTGGACGATGCCGATCCGCGCCCGGATCGACATGCTCAGCACCGGCATCCGCACCCCGGTCGGGATCAAGGTCTTCGGCCCCGATCTGACCACCATCCAGGACATCGGCATCCGCATCGAAGGCATCCTGAAGGACGTGGCGGGCACACGCAGCGTCTTTGCCGAACGGGTGGCCGGGGGGTTCTTCGTCGACATCGACATCCGGCGCGATGCCATCGCGCGCTACGGGCTCACCGTGGGCGAGGTCCAGGAGGTGATCCAATCGGCGATCGGCGGCATGAACATCACTCGCACCGTTGAAGGCCGCGAGCGCTACCCCGTCAACGTGCGCTACCCCCGGGAGCTGCGCGACGACCTCGAAAAGCTCAAGCGCATTCTGGTGCCGGCGCGCATGGACGCGGACGCCCGGATGGGGCGGGGCGGTGGTCTCGGTACCGGCATGGCCCAAATCCCCCTGGCCCAGTTGGCCGACATCCGGCTGACCACGGGGCCCGCCATGATCCGCGACGAGGATGCGATGCTCGCCGGCTACGTGTTCATCGACGTTGCCGCCAGGGACATCGGCGGCTATGTGGAAGCGGCCAAGCGGGCGGTTCAGGAGAAGCTGACGCTTCCAACCGGCTATTTTATCTCGTGGAGCGGCCAGTACGAATTCCAGCTGCGCGCCCGGGAGCGGCTGAAGGTCCTGCTGCCGGTGGTGTTCTTCGTGATCTTCATCCTGCTCGTGATGGCGCTGCGCTCCATACCCGAGTCGATCATCCTGATGGTCGCCGTGCTGTATGCCATGACCGGCGGGGTGATCCTGCAGTACCTGCTGGGTTACAATTTCAGCGTGGCCGTCTGGGTCGGCTACATCGCCTTGTACGGGATCGCCGTGGAAACCGGCATCGTGATGATCATCTATCTGCACGAAGCTTTAGACCGCCGCCTGCAGCGGGGGCCGGTCAGTGCTCAGGATATTTTTGACGCCACCGTCGAAGGCTCGGTGCTGCGCCTGCGGCCGAAAATCATGACGGTCGGCACCACCCTGATCGGGCTCACCCCGATCATGTGGTCGGCCGGGGTCGGTGCGGATGTCATGAAGCCGATCGCCGCCCCCATCATCGGGGGCGTCATCACCTCGACCATCCATGTGCTCATCATCACCCCCGTGATCTTCGCCATTGTCAAGGAGCGCGCGCTCAGGCGCGGACGGTTGACGTCGTCAAAGCCAAATCATTAACCGGGGTGCAAATCGAAGTGCTCCCGGCCGCATGACAGGAGGATTGCACATGAAAAAATACCATATCAAAAAATACCACTGGTTGGCCCTTGCCCTTGTCGGGGTTGTATGGCTGGCTCCCGGCCTTGCATGGGCGCAACACGACCACGGATCAGGCGGGGGCGGCATGCAGATGGACACCCGCGAGGTGCTGGTCGAGGGCCTCAAGGTCACCTTTCAGATCATGGCCAACGCCGAACATCGCAAGATGCTGCAGGACATGCACATGCAGGACGACATCGAGGCCGGCAGCACCCACAACGTGTCGGTGGTCCTGACCGATCAAACGACCCAAAAGCCGATCAGCGACGCTTCCGTCAGCATGAAGGTGGTCGACCCCCAGGGTCCGGACCAGATCAAGGGCCTCAAATTTGAAGGCTCGATGAACAGCTATGACGCCTATTTCAACATGCCGCACGCCGGGCGCTATGAAATCCTGGTTCTCGTAAAGACCGGAGCGTTGAAAAGGACGGCCGGAATTTACTACGAGTTGCCATAGGGCGCCGGCATTTGGTAAGGATTGAAGAGGTTTCGTGTTTCGAAGGTTCTGGATTTTCTTTGCAGTCTTGATTGAGTGCCTGCTCCCGATTTGCCGCCACCTGCTGGAAGAACAGGAGATACCGTTATGCAAAAGAGAAAGATCACTGAAAAGGTTCATTGGTTGGGCGCCGTGGATTGGGACCGGCGCCTGTTCGATTCCCTCATCCCGCTTCCCGACGGCACCACCTACAACGCCTACCTGATCGCGGGCCGCGACAAGACCGCCCTGCTGGACACGGTCGACCCCGCCATGGTCGACAGTTTGATGGCACAGCTGGAGGGGGTGCCCAAAATCGATTTTATCGTTTCACAGCATGCCGAGCAGGACCATTCCGGCACCATCCCCCTGGTGCTGCAAAAATACCCCGGGGCCAAGGTCGTCTGCACCCCCAAGGCCAAGGGCATGCTGGTCGATCTGCTCAAAATCCCCGAAGACCTCATCGTGACCGTGGCCGACGGGGAAACACTGCCCCTCGGCGACAAGACCCTCAGGTTCATCCACACCCCCTGGGTGCACTGGCCTGAGACGATGGTAACCTACCTCGAAGAGGATCGGATCCTTTTCAGCTGCGATTTCTATGGGTCCCATATCGCCACCACCGACCTTTTCGTGACCGATCAGGGGCGTGTGCACGAGGCGGCCAAACGCTACTTTGCCGAGATCATGATGCCCTTTCGGAACGTGATCGAAAAGAACATCGAGAAGCTCAAGGATATCCCCATCCAAATGATCGCCCCGAGCCACGGGCAGATCTATGACCGGCCGTCCTGGATCATGGCGGCCTACCGCGAATGGGTGCTCGGGCCGCCCCGCAACGTGGTCGTTCTGCCGTATGTTTCGATGCACGCCAGCACCCGGCAGATGGTGGATCATCTGCTTGCGGCGCTGGTGGACAACGGGGTGCGGGTGGAGCCGTTCAACCTGGTGGTGACCGATATCGGCAAACTGGCGATGGCCCTGGTGGATGCCGCGACACTGGTCGTGGGCACCCCCACGGTCCTGGCCGGGCCGCATCCGCTGGCCGCCTACGCCGCCTTTTTGGCCAATGCCCTGCGCCCCAGGGTGAAGTTCCTCTCGATTGTCGGTTCTTACGGATGGGGCGGCAAGACCGTGGAAACCCTTGCAGGGATGATTCCCAATCTCAAGGTGGAGGTGCTGACACCCGTCCTGTGCAAAGGGCTGCCGCAGGCCGAGACCCTGGCGGCCTTACGCGCCCTGGCCGCCACGATCGCCGCAAAGCACAGAGAGCAGGGGTTTGCCTGAACGACCGGTCGCAGACTTACGGGGCGTTGAAGCCTTGCCTGGGAAGGCGGGGTCTGAGTGTGTGACGTTCGTCGGCAGCTACGGGGGATCGTGGTGGTATCAGAACACGGAGTTTGAATCCTTCAACGGCGCGATTCTGCTGGCCTTCAACTGCCAGGTGCCTGAATACCCGCGGCAGCCGGCGCAACGATCGGCGCGCCATTTTGACCTTAACCCGGGGCACCCTCAAAACGGATACGGGCATTTTATGATACCCGCTTTTCTTGCGCTCGTCTTTGGCCTGGCGCTTCTCGTCTGGAGCGCCGACCTTTTTGTGGACGGCTCAGCCGCCAGCGCACGCCATTTTGGGATGCCGCCGCTGCTGATCGGGATGGTGATCGTGGGCTTCGGCACATCCGCACCCGAAATGGTGGTTTCAGCGTTCGCGGCCTTACAGGGAAAACCGGGCATCGCGGTCGGCAACGCCTACGGCTCGAACATCACGAATATCGCCCTGATCCTGGGGGTGACGGCCGTGATCAACCCCATCGCGGTCCATTCGCAGGTGCTGCGCCAGGAATTGCCGATACTTTCGGCCGTTACGGCCCTGGCCGCCTATCAGATCTGGGATGGCGACGTCACCCGGATCGATTCCCTGGTGCTGCTGGGCGTTTTCGGCGGACTGATGGGCTGGACCATCTGGCAAGGCCTGCGTCAAAAGCCGGATGCGCTGGGCAGCGAAATGGCGCAGGAATTGGAAGTTCACCCCATGACGCTCAGGAAAGCGATCGCGCTGTTGCTTATCGGCCTGCTTCTGCTGCTCGCAAGCTCCCGCCTCCTGGTCTGGGGGGCGGTTGAGATCGCGCACGGTTTCGGGGTCAGCGATCTGATTATCGGCTTGACCGTCGTGGCGCTGGGCACTTCGCTGCCGGAGCTGGCCTCGTCGGTCGTTGCCACGCGCAAGGGTGAGCACGACATCGCCCTGGGCAATGTGCTCGGCTCCAACCTTTTCAACACCCTGGCCGTGGTCGGCATCGCCGGGGTCATTCACCCCATACCCCTGGAACCGGTTGTGTTCTCCCGGGATATGCTGGTCATGGCAGGGCTCACCGTCTCGCTCTTCTTTATCAGCTATGGGTTTCGGGGGCCCGGACGGATCAACCGCTTCGAAGGCGCGGGCCTGCTGGCCTGCTAC
>Ga0105094_10001056_pt1 | contig 14262 bp, 10 predicted proteins | sample PPLLak1March2015_2_FD_87023 | JGI IMG/M metagenome (GOLD analysis project Ga0105094, IMG submission 87023) | Freshwater sediment microbial communities from Prairie Pothole Lake near Jamestown, North Dakota, USA - PPLs Lake P8 Core (3) Depth... | ecosystem: Environmental > Aquatic > Freshwater >...
AGTCCTGCCTTGATCAGCGCCGATTCGACGATTTCATCGGCCTCGGCCTTGTTCTGGGTCAGACCGTGGATCTTTGGGCCGTCGGCCACGTTTTCATAGATGGACTTGGGGAAAGGGTTCGGCTTTTGGAACACCATGCCGACCTGGGCACGCAGCGGAACCACGTCAATCTTGTCTCCATAGATGTTTTGATTGTCAAGGATGATCTCACCCATCACCCGACAGATATCGATGGTGTCGTTCATACGATTGAGGCAGCGCAGAAGAGTGGATTTGCCGCACCCCGACGGGCCGATCATCGAGACGACTTCGTTCCGGCCGATGTCCAGGGAAACGTTGAAAATCGCCTGGCTGTCGCCGTAAAACACATCGACATTCCGGCACGTCATGCGGGGATTGATCACGGTCAGATCGCCGACGGTTTTCATCCCCCTGAGCATTTCAAGTTCCTTTTTGATGTCATGCTTTTCATTCTGGCGGACCTGATTTTTTTTATCTTTCATGGCTTGCTGGTCTCACATCAAAAGTCGCATTTCGGACGGTTACATAAAAAGTGCGGGCTCGCGACTGACGTCCCGAGGAATGGGTCGCGCCTGTAGTCTGCGGCCGTGAAGCGGAATAAAACGCGGCGCAAATATTGTAAAAATATCGAACTCTTCCAGAGAACTAAGCGCCAATCCACGTAGGTATGGGGTTTTTCAAAAACGACAGCCGTAATTTAGTCGCTTGTTGCGGCCGGCGTTTTATGTCCCGTCGTCCCGGGCCGAGCATCGCAGCAGCCGGCGATAAAGGCCCTGTGGCTGTTTGAGCGCAAGCGAGTTCCACAGGGCCCGTCGGCTGCGAGAAGCGCAGGGCAGCCCGAAGGGCCCCGGGGCGCGGGCGGCTTCTTTTGGTTCGTTTTCTTGTCCGCACAAGAAAATGAACAGAGGCCAATGGGAGTTGTAAATCCCGGCCTATCCCCGAGGTGCCCGCCAAAGTTCCTCTCTGACAAACACCGCACGGCGGGATAGATGCTCTTTACGGAACGGTCAGGGCTAGGATGGCTTTGATGGCGCAACGGGCCACCGGAAAGGTGCAGTCCGAAAAAGACCGGCAAGCGGGCCGGAACCTTTCGCCGGCCCGCTTGCCGGTGACCCGTCACCGAAGCCTCACTGAATGGGTGTCAGGTTTTTAACGTTCTCTGCGAATTTTTTCCGTTCTTTCTCCGGCATCGGGATCATGCCCTTGTCGGTCAGGTAACCGTCCGGTCCCCATGCTTTCTCGCTGGTGAACTCGGAGAGATATTCTCGCATGCCGGGGATCACCTCCGCATGGGCCTTCTTGACATAGAAAAACAGGGGGCGGGAAATCGGGTATTTGCCTTCGGCGATGGCTGCGAAGGTCGGCTGAACGCCATCCACCAAGGCCCCCTGAACCTTGTCGGTGTTCTGATCCAAAAAGCTGAAACCGAAGATCCCCACAGCTTCCGAATTGGCTTCCAGCTTCTGGACGATCAGATTGTCGTTTTCACCGGCTTCGATGTAGTGGCCATCTTCACGAATCGTGTGACAGACCGCCGTGAAGCGCTTCTCGTCTTCCTTTTTCATGGCCTTGATCGAGTCGATCATCTGGCCGCCGCCCTCCATGGCCAGTTCCACAAAGGCATCACGGGTTCCGGAGGTCGGGGGCGGGCCGAGCACCTCGATCTTTCGGTCGGGGAGATCCGGGTTGACGTCTTTCCAGGTTTTGTAGGGATTGGGGACAAGGGTCTTGCCGCCTTTGGGGTCGGGGACCTCCTTGGCCAGCGCCAGAAAGATGTCCTTGAGGGTCAGTTGCATGGCGTCGGTTTTTTTGGAGTTGGCCAGAACGATGCCGTCATAACCGATCTTGACCTCGACGATTTCGGCGACGCCGTTTTTCTTGCACGTCTCGATCTCGGAAGATTTGATGGCCCGGGATGAATTGGTGATGTCCGGGTGTTCCACGCCGACCCCGGCGCAGAACAGCTTGAATCCTCCGCCGGAGCCGGTCGATTCGATCTTCGGGGTTTTGTTGGCTGTGGTTTTCCCGAACTGCTCGGCAACGACCGTCGCAAACGGATAGACCGTCGAGGAGCCGACAATGCTGATATAGTCCCTCGATGATTGTGCCTGGACGCTCCCGAGGGAGGCCAACAGGGCGACTGCTGCGGTTAATGGAATGAGCTTCTTGATCATGGGTCTACTCCTTCTTGTTTTGGGGTTGGATGAATGAAAAGTTACCACCGACGTTCAAACTTTTTTCGCAGGTAAACAGCAACGGCGTTCATGGCGATCAGAAACACCAGCAGGACCATAATGGCGGCCGATGTCCTCTCCACGAAGGCCCGCTCCGGACTGTCCGCCCAAAGATAGATCTGTACCGGCAGGACAGTTGACGGATCGGTGAAGCTTCCCGGGATGTCCACGATGAACGCCACCATCCCGATCATCAGGAGGGGCGCCGTTTCGCCCAGCGCCTGGGCCATGCCGATGATCGTACCGGTGAGCATCCCCGGCATTGCCAGGGGCAGCACGTGATGGGTGACCATCTGCATTTTTGACGCTCCGATACTCAGAGCCGCCTCCCGGATCGAGGGGGGCACGGACTTCAGTGCCGCGCGGCCGGCGATGATAATCGTCGGCAGGGTCATCAAGGTCAGCACCAGACCGCCGACGGTCGGCGCAGACCGCGGCATCCCGAACAAGTTGAGAAAGACCGCCAGGCCGAGCAGGCCGAAGACAATCGACGGCACCGCCGCCAGGTTGTTGATATTGACTTCGATGATATCGGTCCAGCGGTTCTTGGGCGCAAACTCTTCCAGGTAGACGGCAGTCGCTACCCCGATGGGAAAGGAGAGCAGCAGTGTGACAAAAAGGGTATAAAGTGAACCGACGGTTGCGCCCCAGATGCCGGCGAGCTCCGGCTCCCTGGAATCGCCGGCCGTAAAAAAAGTTTTATTGAACTTTTTCTGAATCCTGTTCTGTTCCTCAAATCGATTGAGCCAGGCGAGTTGTTTGTCCGACAAGCGACGCTCGTCTTCCGGGGCATACCGATCGATATGGCCTTTCATCAGCATGTCGACATCGTCGTTGGCCGGCACCCACAAGGGGAGCGTTTGTCCGATCAGATCCGGGTTGTCGCGCAACTGCTCCTGGAGGATGAATGCGGCCCCGGGGCTGACGATTTGGTTCAGCTCGCGCCGGTCCCCCCGGCCGGATACCTCCGGAAATTCCCGCTCCAGGGCCTTTCGGATAAGCCCGTTGTAATCGGCGGCGGCCAGATTTTCTTTGTCGATCAATTCCGGGTCGAAGACGATGTTCATCTGAATGAAGGTTTGCCGGAAGGCCGTGTGGCCTTTCCAGAAGATATCCGTAAAAAGCATCGACAGGAATGCCAGGCTTGCGATGATGGCCGCCAGCCCCAGCCGGCGGAATCTGCGTTCGGCGCGGTATCTTTTGGCCAGACCGGCGTTGACGATGTCCAGCGTCCGAAGGGGCTGTTCGGGTTTCGATGCTTCAGAGACTGCGCTACTCATATTGTTCCCTGTATTTTCGCACCACATGAAGGGCGATAACGTTCAGGCAGAGGGTGATGACAAACAGAACGAGTCCCAGCGCAAAGGCGGCGAGAGTTTTGGGGCTGTCGAATTCCTGGTCCCCGACGAGCAGGGTGACGATCTGCACGGTTACGGTGGTGACGGTTTCCAGGGGATTGACGGTCAGATTGGCCGAAAGACCGGCCGCCATGACAACGATCATGGTTTCACCGATGGCCCGCGAAGCGGCCAGCAGAATGCCGCCCACAATTCCCGGCAGGGCTGCGGGGATGACCACATGCCGGATCGTTTCCGATCGGGTGGCGCCCAAGCCGTATGCACCGTCCCTGAGGGCCTGGGGCACGGCGTTGATGACATCGTCGGAGAGCGACGATACAAAAGGAATAATCATGATTCCCATCACCAGGCCGGCGGCGAGGGCACTCTCCGAGGAGATGTCCATTCCCAGCATGCCGCCGCTGTTCCGGATGAAAGGGGCTACGGTCAGGGCCGCGAAGAACCCGTATACGACCGTGGGGATGCCGGCCAGAATCTCCATGAGCGGCTTCGCCGCGTCCCGGAATTTCTTGCCGGCATATTCCGACAGATAAATCGCCGACATCAATCCAATTGGCACCGCCACTGTCAAGGCGATCACCGAGATCATCGCCGTGCCGAGAAATACCGGAATCGCTCCGAATGCCCCCGAAGACCCTACCTGATCGGCCCGGATAGCCATCTGGGGGCTCCATTCCAAACCAAACAGAAAATCGGTCAGGGGAATGATTTTAAAAAAGCGGATCGACTCATACAAAACCGACAGCACGATGCCGACGGTGGTGAAAACAGCGATGGTGGAGCAGAGGATCAGGATGATCTTGACAACCGTTTCCACATGGTTTCTGGCGCGCATGCCGGGATTGATTTTTTGGCGGACAAACAAGGCCACCAGGACGGCCAGCGCCAAAGCGATGACGGTTAGCGCGGCCATGCTGATCGCCTGGACATTCCGGTAACGGTCCGCGGCCATCTGCATTACGGGGTCAATCTCGCCCGAGACGATATTGCCGCTGACCAGGTTCCTGATGTCGTTGATCACGAGGCCAAGCCGTTCCGGCGGCAGCATCCTGATCTGGTCCGGAAGATCACGGATCACCAGGTTGGTGACGATGGCGGTTTCGAAAATCTGCCAAAGGCAGAAGACCAGCAGTGCGGGAATGGCGCACCACAGTGCGGTCAGCGCCCCGTAGTAGGTCGGGAGGGAGTGGAGGCCGCGCGCCCCTTTCCCCCCGGCCACGGTAAACGCCCGCTTGCGGCCGACAAAGTAGAACAGGGATGAGAGGATCAACACTATAATCAACAGGGTAATCGGTGTCATGACGCTCCAACTGGCGGTCAGCTGAGAAAGGCCTCAAGGACCTCAAGCGGCAAAAGGTGGTCGCTATAAAAATAAGGTGCGAATGGTTGCAGTCCCTGCGATCGACACCCCTCAGATCGAAAAAGATCGTCCCATAGCGGGGAAGACGTAGCTAAACTAACCCTCACGTGTTAGGACAATATTAATAAAAGGTTTGATTTTGATTCAACCCGTCTTGGCCCCCCTTGCTCGGAACTGGCATCGGCGAGGTCCAATGCGCACAAGCCATCAGGACGTGCGGCAAAAAGGCCTTGGGAAACCTGGTGAACCAGATTACCCGAGCTTTTTTTCACCTCGAAACACCTCTATGTTGGGGGATATTACGGGATCGCTGGCGCCTGTCCAACGCGCGAAGGTTATCGTGCCTGACACCGAGCAAACGCAGCTGATTCGGAGGTATTTTCGAATTCCATCCGGTCTATTGCGCGTGGGGGAGCGATGTGGTAATATCTTTATTTATGGTGGGGCGGTGATGGATGACCGGAAATTTAAGACCGTTGAAGTTGAGAAGGCAATGGCGGGCGTGACAGCGATTTGATATTTGCCGAGGAATCGCGTGTTATATTTTTACAATGGCATGTCGAAAAAATCAAATTACGAAAAAATGATGACAAGGGAACGCAAAAGAGAATGCTTTGGAGCAGTTTTCGGCTGAAATATTTCTTGATTCAGGCAACCGGACTTTGACAATCGGCCTCTGATTTAAGGATAAGAGATTCTTTTGTATCGAAAATGGTCATGAAAGTTCGGTAATTGTATCGAAACCATGATGGATAAACTAAACTAAAAAAAAAGGAGGTAGCTATGAGGACAAGTCGGATGCTTGCAATTGGAGTTTTGGTCTTTTTCTTGATGGGGGGAATACTGATTTCATGCGGCGGGTCATCCACACCGCAATACACCGCAGGGCAGGAACTTACGCTGACGGGCAAGATGAAAATTATTGATAATGACGGTGAAGCCTATGTGATCGCTATTGATAACGGTGAGATATTCGAGGTTATAGGGATCGAAGAAAAATTTAAGCAAGAAGGGGTCCCCATCAAGGCTGTTGTCAAGGTTCTTCAATCCAGGGCGATTGCAGTAAACGGCCCTTCTGTTGAGGTCAAAGAATACCTGGAACCATAAGCATCGGCACCGAGTGCCGCCCCTCATTTTTTGCGCCGCCCTTCGGGGCGGCGCTCTCAAGTCTCCCCCCTTTTCCCCTTAAAATTTTTAACCCCTAATTTAGTAGCAAGGGGAAATTTTTATATGAAAAAAGTGCTGATAACGCTCATAAATCCCATTAGCTGGCTAAAAGCGTATCGATTTAACAAGCATAAATCGAAATTAGACAAATCTGAATACGACCTCGAGCTTTATCTATACTCCCGGATTTTAAAAAACGACATGATGCATTACGGGTATTTTGATGATGTCGAAATCGATCCGGAAACGATTGCACTAAAAGATTTTGAGGATGCTCAAATAAAATATTCGGAAAATATCATCGGTCTAATAGATAACAAAAGCGCTGCCATATTGGATGTCGGATGTGGAATGGGCGGGCTGGCGGCATTGCTGAAAGAAAAAAATTTCACCGTAGAGACATTGACGCCAAATGCGAATCAAAAACGCCATATGGATGCAAAATACCCTGCTATCCCCTGCCATAAAAGTAAGTTTGAAAACTTCAATACCGACAAAAAGTTCGGAACCATCATAAACGCTGAATCACTTCAATACATCAGCCTTGCCGATGCTTTCGAAAACGCTGGCCGACTGCTTTTAGAGGGTGGTAAATGGATCATTGCGGATTATTTCAAAACTCATGATGGCGGGGTAAAAAAGTCAGGGCATGTGTATGATGATTTTATAGCTGAAACAAAAGAAAAAGGATGGGAAATAGTATGGCAAAGAAACATTACGCTGAATGTGTTACCGACCCTTAATTTCTTGAATATGTATGTTGAAAGGTTTTTGTTGCCCCTACAGCATTTTGCATTCGAAAAATTGAGATCTAAATATGGGGGGATTTATTATCTCGTAGAGGGCCTGAGGGGTTCCATCGATGCCAAAATCGACAAAGAACTCGACACTGTTCGTCCGGATAAATTTTTGAAAGAAAAGAAATATTTGATGATTGTGCTGGGCAGGCAACACTGACGGCCAGCGAAAAGCGCCGCTGAGCAGCATTTTCTTGGTGCAGCGGTGCCGCCAGGAGAAGTCATCGATGGCCCCCATCAGGAAGCGCCCGCACCCCCCTGCCGGCGCCGGGTTTGGGGTTCAGGCGCAAGACCAGGGGGGACCTCCCGGAAGTCTGTCAAAAACTTGGCACCTGCGATGTCAATTTTTGATCCCGATCGGCAGCCGCTTTTTGACGGTAGCCCAAGTGCATGTTGTGTTGTGGCGTTTTTTTGCTTGACAAACAAGCGGCCTTTGGCCGTATGTTGGCTCCCGGAAGGCAGGTTCTTATCTCTTTATCCATAAAAAATATTTAGATATTTCAGATTGTTGCTCGGCAACACGAGGCTCTCGGGCTTTGCGAAGAGGCGGTATACGCGGTTTGATTGAGCATCGGCGATGTCCTTTGCAAAGGTCCAAAACCGCATGGGTCAGGTGACCCGGTGGACCAATACACCCAAACGGGAGAGGTTCGATTCCGCCACCTCGATCCCGAGGCCCGGCCCGCAGAGTGCCCGGGCGTGTCCCTTCGGCCCGAAATCCACATCCTCAACAACGAGGTCTTCCGCAAGGAGCCTTCGGGAAAAAGATCCCTCGAGATGTATGTGATCAGGACGCACGGCGGCGAGATGACGGCCCGCGGCAGCGAGTATGGCCGTCTCGCCCACGTGGCTTCCGATCTGGCATGCGATCCCGTTTTTAGATGCGAAATCCCAGATCGCAAGGCTTTTCAGGAACCCGCCGCACTTGGAAAGTCTGACACTGAAGCCACGGCAGGCACTCGCGGCCACAATCCGCTCGGCGTCCTCCATGCTACAGAGGGATTCATCAGCGATCACGAGGATCCCACCCTTGTCGGATACCAGCTGCATCCCATCGAGGTCCTCTTTGGGGACCGGCTGCTCGATGGCACTGACCATCAAACCGCGGGAGCGATCGAGAAAATCCAGGGCCTCATGCGGGGTGTAGCCACCGTTGGCGTCGACACGGATATCAACCGTCTCGCCGAGCCGCAGGCGGGCCCGGCGGATGCGTTCCACATCCCTTTCGACCCCTGCGCCCACCTTGATCTTCACGAACCCCATGCGGTTTTTCGCCGTGAGATCGAGGAACCGGTCGAACAGCTCGTCCGAAAGGAGGGGAAGGACCGCCGAATAGGTAAAGACTTCGGTGCCACCACCCTTGAAGATCCCTGAAACGGGAAGGCCGATCTTGCGGCCCCAAAGGTCCATGCACGCGATCTCGATCGCGCACAGCGCGGACGGGAAGAGACGGGCTGGCTGAGTCTCACCCAGCTCACGGAGCAGACCCAAGAGCCCGCTCACGGACTCCACGGCCCTGCCGACGAGGAGATGCCCCAGATCCCGGCCGGCATCGAGACATTCTGCGAGGGTCTCACCGGTGACATACTGCCGCGGCGTCCCCTCCCCATATCCACAGGTGCCGTCCTCGCCCCTGGCGATGACGACTAGCCCCTCGGCCTGCTTCCGCTCGGCAAGGCTATGAGAAACTGGGAGCCGGAACGGGATGACCAACCGGTACAGGCGCACTTCCTTGATTTTCACCAATCTTCCTCCAATCGATGTATGGTTCAAGTTCCTTGACCGCATCCTTCCACTGGTACCACTGTTCCGGATGGCGCAGGATGTACCCCTCGAGGACCCGCCAGGCAGCACTGCCGACCTGGATTTTTTGCTTGCCGTCCGCGATCGGTTCGATGCACAGGGTGAACCCGTCCCGATCCCGCCGCATGAGCCCCATGACAACAGGCGCAGAGGTCCGGCGATAGAAAAAATCGAGGGTCTTGTCCCGGGGGACCGAATGACCGAATACGCTCACGGATCCACTGTGGTCAAGACGCCACTCCGAGAACTCGTCGCACTCGGTCACGAGGATCCTGCCCGTGCTGATGGCCTTGAGGGCACGAAAGACGACGTTTGGTTCGTTGGCGTCGATGACCATGACGTCGCGTTCCGCCGCCCTTTTTGCAAGCGCCTCTTTCAGCTGCGAGGTCTTGAACCGGCAGATCATGGCGATTTTATACCCATTCATGGCAAGGGCGAGAGGCAGATATTCGACGGCCCCGAAATGGCCCGTGACCAGGATTCCGCCCTTTCCCGAAGAGGCAATCCGTTCAAGATCGGTGACGTTTTGGATCTTCAGTCGCTTTGCAAGAAAATCCGCCGTCCAGGAGAAGGGCTTGTGGGCCAGTACAAGCTTTTCCAGATAATGCTCGAAGACCCCGCAGATGGCCTTCAGATGCATCCAATGAAGAGCAAGGCCGCCACGCCTGTCCTGGAAGACATGGGAAATACCGATACCTATATTTTGTCTTTCTTTTGGACGAAAAGAAAAAAAGCAAATTCCGAGAAGGTAGAGATACGCCCGAAGAAAACCAATTCCCATTATTCGCGCCAGCATCACATTGAACCAAAGCTGAAAAAACTGACTGAGCCCTATGGGAGTCTTTAAACTTTTTTCAGACATGGCACTTCCTCCTTATATTTTTTTATGTAATAAAAAAGTTTCTGCTATGCTAGGGTCCTTCGTCAAGATATATTTGTATATCGTAACTATCTTTGATTTTATGAAATCCCTGTGTCGATTGCATACGCATGCAAAATCGTCACCTGCGTGCATCCCGTTTTGGACTTTATAGAGGGTCAGCAACCATGTCCGACACACAAACAGAGGCACCCAGCGATCCCATCGATGGTCGTCACAACAGCTGCATCAACTCCCTTGCGGTCATCGAATATGTGGAAAAGGAACGGCCAGGCGCGACGGAAAAACTGCTGAATGGTCTCGAAACGGAACTCCCCGGGGTCAACGATCTGAAGACGTTCTTATCGGATCCGAACAACTGGATCTCTGCGTCCCTGCTTGCGGTTCTATACGAGCGGACCAAAAAAATCCTCGAGGACAAAAACGCGCCTCGCAGGATAGGATTTCATTCCGTCACGGGAAAACGGCTCGGCTACATCCAGAGGATCCTTCTTGCCGCCCTTGGCGGGCCGGTCAGGGCACTCCGGCACATCCAGCGCGTGAACGACCATTTCAACCGCACGAAGCGCATCGAACTCGTCGAAATAGGAGGCACGACGGCCACGATCCGTCTCCACTGGAACCCCGATATCCCCCTCACCAAAGACTTCTGCCGCTATAACAAGGGCATTTACGAAGCCGTTCCAGTGATCTGGGGGCTTCCTCCGGCACGTCTGGTCGAAACCGAATGCTTCTTTCATGACGGACGATACTGCGAGTACAGGTTGAGCTGGAGCCGGGGCAGTATCTCCAGACACTTTTTGCGCCTTTTTGCCCCCTGGAAGATCGCCCGGGCAAGCATCGAGGAACTTGAACAGGACAAAGAGATCATCCGCAAAAAATACGAGGAGGTGAATGCCCTGAACGCCGCCCTCACGGTCAAGGTCTCACAGCTCGAGGGCCTTTACGAAACGAGCAAGGCCCTTCTCTCCACCCTGGAACAAGACACACTCATCGAGATCGTACTCAAACGTCTCATCGCGGTTGCCCATCTGGACAGGGCGGGCGTTTTCCTGCTGGACGAATCCCTCTCGAACCTCACGCTCGTCAATGCGGTCGGGGTCGAGAAGGATGTCCTCGATCGCCTCAAGGGTTACACGGTCCCCATTGGCAAAGAACGCAACATCATCGCGAGATCGGCCCGGGAAAAACGCCCGTTTTTCTTCGCAGACGAGAAGATCGGATCCCTGAACCCTGAAAACCCCCTTCTCAAGGTCTTTAAGCCCACTTCCTTCATCCTTGTCCCGCTCCTTGCCCGCGGCGAGACCATGGGCCTTCTCGTCGGGGACAGCAAGGAAACCAAGGGATCCTCGAGGATAGACCGCAATTTTATCTCAAGCTTCGCCAACCAGATCGCCATGGCTCTGGAGAACGCCTCGCTCTACCAAAAACTGCGGGAGTCGGAACGGATGTACCGGGAGATCGTGGAAAATTCCCAGGAGGGGATCTGGGTCGTGGACGAATTCGGGTGCATCCGGTTTGCCAACCGCTGCCTCGCCCCACAGATCGGGCACGAGGATCTCACCGGAGTGAACGTCTACGATCTTGTCGCGGAAGAAGGCAAAAAGGGATTTCTCGGTCTCATTCGGGAAAACCTGAACGGTAAATCCGCCCGAGGCGAGATATCCTTTCAAAAAAAAGGGGGCGGCACCTTGCCGGCCCTGGCGAGCAGTGTCCCGCTATTCGCTGAGAAGGGCTACCGGGGCAGCCTGATCATGGTGACCGACCTCACCGATCGGAAACGCATGGAGGCAAGGCTCCTTCAATCCCAGAAGCTCGAGGCGGTCGGCACCATGGCCGGGGGTATCGCCCACGACTTCAACAATCTTCTTACCGGCATCCTGGGCTACGCCCAGCTCATGAAAGGCGAGCTCGAAGACGATTCGGTTCCCATGCGCTACGCCGACGTCATAGAGAAGTCGAGTCTGCGCGCAGCGGAACTTATCCGCCAGCTTCTCGCCTTCAGCCGGGGGACCAAACCCGAGGATGCGGGCCCTGTGAATCTAAACGTCCTAATTACAGAGACCGTCTCCCTGATCCAACGCTCCCTGCCCGAGAAGATCACCATGAAGCTCCTTCTTCATGACAAGCTTTCTGACATCCACGCCAACGCAACCCAGATTCAGCAGGCCATCCTGAACCTGATCTTCAACGCCCGGGATGCCATGCCGGACGGCGGCGCAATCGCGATCACCACCCAAGAGAGCACGCCGGTGGAACTCCTAAAGCGCTGTCCGGCCTGCTTGGCCGAGGCCCCAAGCTATGTCCGGCTAAGCATAGCGGATCAAGGAAACGGCATTGCACCCGATCTCATCGACAGGATCTTCGACCCCTTTTTCACCACGAAGGGTATCGGCAAGGGAACGGGGCTCGGACTTGCCATGGTCTACGGGATCTTCCGAAACCTCGGCGGCCACATCCTCGTCGAAAGCACCCCCGCGAAGGGCACAACCTTTGACATCTTCCTCCCCATCGGGGAGACGATGGAGAGACCTGGCGACGAAACGCCCGCCAGCGAAGCCCCCCGTGGAGACGAGGGCATCCTTGTCGTGGACGACGAGGAACTGGTGCGCGATCTTGCGGCGGCGATCCTCTCCTCACGCGGATACCGGGTTTTCACGGCCAAAGACGGCCTCGATGCGGTTCACACCTATACCGCCATCGGCCCCTCGGCCATAGACCTCGTCGTCATGGACATCGCGATGCCGCGTCTCGACGGGATAGGGGCATACAAGCGGATCCGGGCCGTCGAACCCCGGCAGAAAATCATGTTTTCAAGTGGATACACATCCCATTCGGAATCCGTCGCGGAACTCAAGGAAAAGGGGTTCTCTTTCATTGGAAAACCTTACAGGGGTGAAACCTTCCTCAAAAAAGTAAGGGAGGCGATCGACTCTCCGCCATGTGTCGGTGAGTGATCGGCCTTCTGAAAGGGCTCGGAGGTCCGCAGGCGTGTCGTGGGGGCGGTGTTGGGAAGTTTCAGGAATGCTTCAAACCAGGAGATTTTGAAGCGGCGCTACCCGGCCCGCCGTATCTCGTGGCCAGCTTCGCTGATCAGGGTGCAGCGGGGAATCAGGGGCAAGCCCCAGAGCCGGCGGCGGGTGGTGTTATGCCTGGAGTTCTGGGTGCAGCAGAGATGTTTGCAGGAGGGCGTGTCAGATGCGCCCGATGACCTTTAAACCATCGCCCTCCGGGCGAACCACCACGATTTCACCCGATTGTGGAAACACGCCGGTGAGGGCGGTGATATTGACCTGGTGGGTGACGAGCACGAGTGATTTGCCGCCGCCGCGCTCGCGGATCAGGTGTCGCAGCGCGGCCGTCTGGGCGGCTTCCCGGCTAGGGTCCCTGAAAAACGAGTTCAGCGCCGGGAGCGGGGTGATCTCTCCCAGATCGAGCAGCCTGGCGGTCTCCAGGCAGCGGCACCAGAGGCTGGAGAAGACCGCGACATTCGCGGCGCCGTTTTTCCGGAAACGCTCGCCCAGGGCGCGGGCTTGCCCGCGGCCGGCGGGGGAAAGGTTGCGCTGGGTCGCGCAGTCCTCGAGCCGAAAGCCAGCCGGGTCGCCGGTGCCGGGCGCCAGCGCATGGCGCATCAGGGCGACGTGGCCGCCGCTTGCAAGCGCCGCCCACAGGGCTGCCTCGTAACCGCTCTGGCCGGAGGCCGGAAATGTGAGGAGCAGCACCAGGAGGGTACTGACACCCATGCCGGCGGTAAGTTTGGGGGCCGGCAGTGATCGCTTTGGGGGCTGACCCATTGATTTTCTCCGGGGGCGGGTGATGGCCGCAGGGCCTTTTAATCCGGCTGCAGGCGGGTACCCGCCCTGCCGTTTACGGCGGCTTCGATCTCGTCGATGGCGGCGATGACGGCCCATTTGCCGGTGTGGCGCACAAAGGTGACGGCCGCGTCGATCTTGGGCTGCATTGCGCCCGCGGAGAAATGGCCGGCCTTCCGGTAGCCCTGCGCCTCCGCGACCGTCAGGCTTTTCAGCCGGCGCTGGTCGCTGCGGCCGAAGTTGAGATAGGCCCCCGGCACGTCGGTGGCGATGACAAACCGGTCCACCCCGGTTTCCAGGGCCAGCCGGGCGCTGGCAAGGTCCTTGTCGATGACCGCATCCACCCCTGCAAAGGAGCGGCCCTCGCGGATGACGGGGATCCCCCCGCCGCCGCAGCAGATCACGATGAAATCCATCTGGATCAGTTTCTGGATTTCTCGCTTCTCGATGATCGTCACCGGGCGCGGTGAGGCCACGACACGCCGCCAACCCGTGGGGGTCTGCATGCAGGGGTAGGGCAGGTCGGCCACCTTCTCAGGGGCCAAAACCGGCCCGATCGGTTTGCTGGGGGTGGCGAAGGCCGGGTCGCTGCGGTCCACCACGACGTAGGTGATCAATGTCACGATGGGCCGGAAGCCCGCCCCCAGGGCCATCAGTTCCTCGTCCAGGCGCGATTCGATCATGTATCCGATCTGACCCTCGGTCTGGGCCACCAGGATCTCCAGCGGCAGCTTGGGGACCGCGTCGCAGCATTCCTGCTGCAGGAGCAGGTTGCCCACCTGGGGGCCGTTGCCGTGGGTGATGATGATTTTGAAGTCCTGTGACAGCCG
>Ga0105094_10001058_pt1 | contig 14258 bp, 12 predicted proteins | sample PPLLak1March2015_2_FD_87023 | JGI IMG/M metagenome (GOLD analysis project Ga0105094, IMG submission 87023) | Freshwater sediment microbial communities from Prairie Pothole Lake near Jamestown, North Dakota, USA - PPLs Lake P8 Core (3) Depth... | ecosystem: Environmental > Aquatic > Freshwater >...
AAATTGAGCAAGGCACCGCCACCGGTGGACCTTGTTTGTAGCCAATCGGGTAAGTTTCGACCTGTTGTGGAAAATATCGAACGTCCCCCCACCAGTTTCCCTAGTCTGCCCGCCTGGAGATACTCCTGGGTCGCCCGATAAAGCCGATTAAAACGATAGTTAAACCCGATCATCCCGACAAGGGGTGTGTTCTGCCAAACCTCCAGCACTCTTCGTGCCTGTTCAAGACTCGTCGCGAGCGGTTTTTCCAAATAAACGTGCTTGCCTTGTTGAAGTGATGCAATCGCCGCCTCAGCATGGAGGTCGTTTGGCAGACAAATGATCACTGCCTCGACCTCTTTCATTTTCAAAATCTTCTCATAATGGTCACACACAACAGCCTTGGGCACAAGGTGACGTGCTTTTTCGAGGCGCTCGGGGTCCACTTCCGCCACTGCCACCAATTCAACCTTTGGCAGGTGGGTCAACACCGGGAGGTGGACCGACTGGGCTATACGGCCACACCCCATCAGGCCTACTTTGAGGTTAGACATCAATCGCTCCTACGGTTAATTCCTCTTGATTCGGTTGAATCCCTCAAAAAAAACTATAGTATTTGCCACTTGTAACATTGCTAATAGCACTCTCACTAAGAAGACTTGTTGCACCTGCGCGAGCATTGCGTGCTGCAGCCGGGTCAGCATTGGTTTGTAATCGAGAAGAAAGGGAGCCTTTGGCGCGTTTGACCCGGCATTAAATGGATTCATGTACCATTGACTAAAAATGGTTTAACCTTTTTCCTCCTATCCTTCCAGGATTGGCCCAGTAAGAAAAATAAAGTGGCCATCCAGAGGATCACCTGTACAGATTTAAACAATTGACCCCAGGGGGGTGGAGTAATGAGGAGGCGAGCGGGTGCAAGCATGATGAGCGTGGTAGCCGCCAGGAGCAAACCTGCCACGACATCCTCCCCATGAACAGAGGGGCCTCGCTTGGCAATTCGAAAAAGAGCAATCATGGGCAGCAAGATCAGAAGGTTGTCATACAAGCGATGGTATGTCCAGAATCGTGCGAAAAGAGCTGTGACCCCCAGCAGGAGCCAATGATCTCCATCACGATGGCAATATACCCAGAGCCCAAGGGCTGCCAGCGCAATCAGCGAGGCAGGGAGGATCCATTCCCCCAGCCCGAGCGTAAATAAACAAACGTGTAGGTCACCATACCCTCTTTGCGTGGCTTCGAAGGCCCGTACTAGCCACCCGCGTAGAAGTGCGATGAGGTCACTCCTTTGAAAAAAGGCTGCCAGAAAGGTGAGAGTGGCATACCCTAACGAGGTCAGTACGGCTATCCGAAGCCCGCCGCGGCGGAATAGGATGATCCAAAAGAAGGGGATGGATACATTCGGTTTGACCAGGGTTATCAGTAACAGGCCTGCCCCGAAGAGGTCCTTTCTCCAGCTGCGCCGCGCAGGATGGGCCAGAAACAATCCAGCCAACAACAAAGACAGCAGATGAATGATGAGTTGACCATTGCCAATCGTGACCCCCGTGGCGTTCATTGAAAGAGGTATGAGTGCGACAAAAGTGCGCTCTAATGGACTCTCCGCATGGCTCTCCTTTGAGATGAGATGAATCAACCACACCATGGCCCCCGCCGAGGTTAGCGCCCATAGCCAGCGAGCTGGGGTTACTGGAAGCCAGCCTAAGAACGGCCAGAGTATCATGTAGCTCGCCGGCGGGTAGACAGCGATTCGAACGATTTCCAGATCATCGTATACAGGTTTCCCGGCGAACCAACGGTGCACCAGCTCGTGAAAGCTTCTCAGGTCTCTTGCTCCATCTGGGCCGCCGTCCAAAAGTAACCGCCAGAACTCAGTTCCAAGCTTCAACAGCGCAAGGACTGCCATCAGCACAATGGCGAAGCGGAGGAAAGTCGTATGGTGGAGGACCCACCACTTTCGCATCATTGGAACCATCGTCCCGCTCCATTTCTCAACTGAAGGTTTGATGTCTTTATTTCCGTTAGAGACGTTATCCGGTAGTTTCCGTTCAATCATTAATGAATGAATGTGCCTTTGCCGTTCTATAAGGTGGCGAGAGTGATGGAACTTCGAATCGCACAGCTTCCCCTAAACAATTCCAGCTTCCGGAAGGTGGCCAATCATTTCACCCGGCGCAATTGCGACCAGCCCCATATCCATGCCGCCAGGGTTCGGAGAAGAGTGTTCCTAGACGAATGCCACGACCGGGGCATCTGCTTGCCGAAGACCGTTGCGTTGGCGGAGGCGATAGAAGGGATTTTGCCGACTCCTATGACGGGGTATGGGAGAAAATCTTTTAGCTTTAGATGAACTACCACATTCCTGTTTTTTCAATTAGAGAAGGAGGCCTTCCTTCGAGGAGAGGGAGAGCCTCTCACATAGCCGGCGCACTCACCCAGAGACCAAGAAATAAGTCCTAACATTAACAGAGGCATTGCTTTCAAGAAGTGAAAGAGATAGATTCGGTTTCTTAGATTCCTCAACCCAATTTTCAGTAAAAGCCAAAAGGGAATCAAAAAGGAAAAGACCGCGTAAACGAATTTCATGAATTTGGAAAAATGTTGGGTTTTCACACGTACCCTGGCAAAAGATCGTCCGTGTTCAAATTCATGCCTTAAGAACTTTCCCAATCGATCAATGTTGTGGTGGAAGACAAGAATAGACGGAACAAACTGTAGGCAGCCCTTGTTTTTCCTCAAACGCCAGTGGAACTCCGTATCGGAAGAATAGGTGCCCTCTATGAAAAGACCGTACTCCTCAAAGGCCCTTCTTTTATAAGACATATTGGCACCCGCGATATCAGCCATGTTCTTCGAGGGAAAACCCGGCATCCATTGACTGAATTCACAGAAATAGGATGCCCATCCGATGGTGCTTTTAGGGTTTCCATGCGCGATCGCTCCTCCTATCGCAAGGGGAGGGGACTGGTGAGCCTTGATAATATGATCCACCCAGTTCTGATCAGCTCTACAATCCGCATCGATGAAGGCAATGATTTCTCCCTTGGCGACAGAAATCCCCACATTACGGGCATCGCCGCAGAATTTTCTTTCAGAGAATTGATAGAGTCTGACATCCGGAAAAGTTTCTTTAATCAGGTGCGACACACCATCCCTGGAGCTGTCAACCACGATGATCTCAAGAAGTTGATCTGTGTTTTGGTTTTTCAGAGATTCAAGACAGCCTTTGATCAAGTTTCCAGAATCATAGGAGGCGATAATGATCGAGAGTTTAGGCTTTTCCGGCATTTAGGGAATGCTTTCCCTTCGTTGCAATTCAGGTGCTTCTTCAAGCATGGTTTGGGGTGTTGAGAAAGAACGCTTCCGCAATGATCTCTCGACCGCAATTCCCACCTTTGTAGGCATAGCTGCATTCGCGACAGAGGGGAAGTTTCTCCCAATCTCTGCGAAATTGCCGGCGCAATCCACAATAAGACGGTCCACGCCAGATATTCTTAAATGTATCTTGTTTGAGATTCCCGAGGCTATATTTTTCCTTAGGGTCATAAGTGCAACGGCAAATCGTCCCGTTCCAATGAATGACCGGGTTGTTCCAGAGTTGTTTACATGGGTTGCGTCGTAGTCGGATGACATTCTGGCCTGTTGAATCGTACCTGAATCGGCGGTAACGGGGATCCCTTGGGAGGAACTCATTATCGATTCTTTCCTCTGACGGGTTTTCAGAATAGGGGTCCTGATTGACAGGGTTTAGAGTTTTGAGGGTTAACGCATCCACTTTCAGCGACTTCGCCAATTCCTTCAGTTTCGGGATCTCATGTTCATTATGCTTCATCACAATGAACCGGAGGTTAATCAACGGAGTTCTTGATTTGAGATCCCGTTTTCGCGCCACCACCGTTCGGATACCCTGGAGAACCGATGCTAAGCTTCCGCCTTGTCGATAAGGTTCATAGGTTTCCTGACTGATGCCATCCACAGCGAAAATAATGGAATCGAGTCCAGACGCAATCAGCCGATCTGCCTGTTCCCTATTTTTGAAGAGATGGCCGTTGGTGCTGGAAACGAGTTTAATTCCCTTTTGTTTAGCGTAAGAAATCATTCCGTAGATGGAAGGATTGAGGAAGGGCTCCCCCCAATCCCAGAGGAGGATCAAAAAAACGTAATCGCCTATTTCATCGATGAATTTCCTGTAAAGATGAAGATCCATATGCCCACTCGGTCGGTCCATCCCAGCGGTGACAGGGCAAAGGGCGCAACTCAAATTACAGTGGGTCGTCGGTTCTATCTGAAGGTGTGTTGGCCACCCCCATGGATGTTCCGGCTTCAAATACATAGAGGTTTCAACCAGCATCCAATTGAGAAGTTTTTTCAGCGGGACGTTATGAAAATGGTAAGGGATGCGGTCGCATTCGATCGGTAACTGCCCGGTGGCCAGCGCTTTGATCGCCTGATAAGATCTTGCCATCAGATGTCCGAGCATGTCCGTTCCCCTATCCGTCGCCATCACCCAGAAGATCTTCCTTGCGTGATCTCGTTGAAAGTGAAGGCATGAGAAACACACCGGTCTACATTGGCGAAATTCAGGGCGCAATCTTCACATCTGAGACCGGATCGTTCCCCTTTGATAAAGCGACTCCAGAGCTGACGAAATCTTTCCCCGAACCAAACCTCACGAAAACCATCCCCGTGACCGTTGAAGACATGGCCCAGGGAGAGCTCTTGTCCCGTATGGTAGTCACAGGGAACGACGACCCCGTCCCGATAAACCGTGGGATGGTTCCATAGTTTCTTGCAAAGATTTTTCTTCTTAATCGGCTGGCCGCTGTCATCGTATTCGAATCGAAGGTATTCCGATTGAAGGGGAAGGAGGCAGTGCCCTTCGGCTTCGTTGTCAAAAGCGTTCATAGTTTTGAGAGTGAGCATATCCACCCCGATCTGCTGAGCCAGTTTCTTCATCTGTGGGACCTCATCCTCATTGTCCCTGGTCACAAGCATGCGGAGATTAAGAAGAGGGGATGAGACTTTCCGTTCCTTTTTTCGCTCCAATAGAAGTCGGAGGCCCCGGAGGGCTTTGTCGAAATCCCCTCGGTGACGATATTTCTCGTAGGTTTCCCTGGTAACGCCATCCAGAGCAAAGATGAGAACATCCAACCCGGAGTCGATCAGGCGATCAATGTTCTTTTTATCCTCAAAAAAATGGCCGTTGGTGCTGCTGATCGTCTTGATGCCCTTATCTTTGGCATATCGGATCATGGAGAAGAAATCCTCGTTGATGAAAGGTTCTCCCCAGCCCCAGAGATGGAGGAAGAGCAGATAGTCACCGACCTCGTCGATCAGTTTCTTGAAATTCTCCAGGCTCAACAGCCCCTGTGGCTTGTTATCGGTGACGATATGGCATACCGGGCATCTGAGGTTACACATATTGGCCGGCTCGATTTGAAGATGGGTGGGAAAGGCCCAGGCTCTGTCCGATTTCAACGAATAGGAAAGTTCGGCAAGAAACCAATTCCGCATCCTTTTCCAGGAGAGATAGGTACAGGTAAAATCGATTTTATCGAATGTGAACGTAAGATTTCGGGTGGCGAACGTTCTTAATGTCCTAAATATTTTTTGCATTCGCAGACACCTCGTCCATGCTTTGGAACGGCCGCTTTTTTGACCGGGTGAGAAAGGGCGAAAAGAATCGGAAGAACCGGTGAACACGGACGTTATCCCTGGTCAAACAACAGAAGCCGCAGTCACAAACTTTGGCGATGGAAGCCAACTCTTCCCGGGTGACCGTTCGTCGCCGAAAAGCACGATAGTGAGGCCCGTTCCAGATTTCTTGAAAAGGGGTCTCCTTTAAATGGCCCACGGGTTGATTCCATGGCCCGCAAGGAAGAACCGTGCCGTCCACCTTGATGCGGGCATGGAGCCATCCGACGTAACATGGAAGCTTATTCCATACTGCTTCACCGATGCGGTAGCGCAGGAGAGTTTCACCGATATTGTGCTCCATCGACAATGAATTCAGCCTCTTCTTCATTTTAATTAAGGAAAGATATAAAGACTTTTCTTCCTCTGGAGAAAGGGCATAGGGATCTAACCTGCCCTGAAGGGAAACAAAGGGTGAAAAGGATAAAGCGTTGCATCCGGTTTCACATGCCAGATCAGCCAGGGCATCCACCTTCCCGAAATTATGTTTGTTGATGGGCTGGTGCAAATGAACCGAAGGAAACTTACTTTTTTTCTCGGCTTTAAGAACGGACAAAAGTCTTAATCCGTTTACAACTTTTCTAAAATAATCCAGGTTGGTTCCCGGGTAGTTCTGTTCGTATTCCTCGATCGAGCTGGCCCAAAGACTTACCCTGAGGAGATCGAGACGTGAATCAATGAGAGAATGAATACGCGCCTCATCAAGTAAGGTGCCGTTGGTGATCAGAGTGACCTGAAACCCCGAGGCCTTGGCCGTTGAAATCAAGTCTTGAAGGCGGGGGTGAATCATGGGTTCTCCTTCCCCCATGAAACTGATCACCCTTGTGCCCATTGCAGCGAGTTCTCCCAATAATTTCTCGACTAAATCAAAAGAAATATCCAGGACGGCCTGGTCCCCGGGTGCAGGGAGGGTGACCAGAGAAGAATGATAGCGGCAGCCCAGGCACCTGAGGTTACAGCGGCGGGTGACATCGACGGTCACATAGAAAGGCCCCGTATAGGCTCTCTCCCCGGTCAGTAGTCCCCTCAGGAGCTTTACTTTTTGTGGTAACGTTGCCATGGTCAGGTTTGGGTTGTCCGAATTACTTTAAGTTTAAATCAACAATCTTGTTATAGATCCAGCCAATGGCCGAACCACAGAGGGTTCCCAGGGCAAAGCCGTAAAAAAAGCCGATGATGCTTCCTAAAAAGGAGACGTGATATCCAAGAAAGAACTGGCTCAGGAGTTGGAGATGAGGGCCGACGACCTGTTTTTCACCCGGAGTAATCATTCCCTTGATGAGGAGCCAATTGGTTCCGATGAAGATCGCTAAACCCAAGAGAATACCCAGAACCAGTCCTAAAATCTTGCCGTTCAGGCGGAGGACTCCGCTGAGCAATTTTTCTTCATTTGGATTTGTTTTCAGCACCCATGTCATCCCTCGGTCCTTTCTAAAAATGATCCAAGAAATCCCAGAAGGTTAACAATTCTGCCTCCTGCTTGATTCGATAGATATAATAGGACATAAAAAAATTTCTGAGATAGGCAAAGAGCCATCCGAAAAGAAATCCCCAGAAAAAACTGTAAGCTAGGCCGATGAAGGCTCCTTTGGGGGTGACGGTGTATCCAAAGAAGTATTGATTGAGAAGCTGGAGATACGTGCCGGCGGGGCCGCCTCTGATGACGAGCCAGATGGTTGCCAGAAAGACAAGGAGCCCGCAAACCGATCCCACGGCAGTCGCCAGCCCGAACTTATCCATCCTGTAAAAGATTCCTGGAATCAGCTCGCTCGCAGGCGTTTCTTGATTTGGGTTAGCGCGGATTTCTTCAATATAATCGTCCTCGATGTTGACTTTCCACAAATCATGATTTGCCCCGAGAACATTTTCTGCGGAAAGCATGGCGGTCAGCATCGAATGGTCCTGATTATTGTACTTATGCATGCCGTTGCGGCCCACCGGTTGAAAGTTATCAAAACGCCCAAGAAATCTTCGCACGATATCGAGTGACCGGCGATAGGTTGAATCATAAATCGGGTATGCCTTCGGCATCCTGACCACCGTTCCATCTTCCACATCTTTTTCGTTGGACAGACCTAATATTTCCAATTCCTTCTTTGCCAGGTCGATCAGCGCACTGTCCGGCATCGTCCAGAGACCAGCCCCTTCAAAGCAAAAATATTCCAGCCCCAAACAGGTTCTATTCGGATCGGGGACCATGAAGGGGCTCCAATTTTTGAAGTTCTGAATTCGGCCAACCTTGACCTCAGGGGCGTGGATGTATATCCATGTGTCCGGAAAAAGCGAAGGGCCCTTGATAATAAGAGCGACGGTAAGAAAATCTCTGTATTTGAGGTCATTGGCCGCATGAAGCACCTCCGGGGGCGCTTCGGGTTTGAGCTTTTGTATCGCCTCTCGAAGAGGCATACTGCTGATCACATGGCTGCTGTGCAACAACTCCACCTGTCCATTGTTTTGTATTTCGAGCGCCTCCACCTTATTTCCTGCCCAGAGAATTCCAGAGACCTTCCTTCCCAGGCGTACTTGAGAGCCATTCTGCAGGATGGTATCTACCATTGCGTTCCACATCATTCCCGGGCCCAGTTTCGGATAATTAAATTCATCAATCAGTGTTTTAATCACCTTACTCTTGTTCGGGCGGCCATTGCCATCCTTGAGAATGGCATTCTTAAGAGCGGTCATCAAGGAAAGTCCCTTCACTCTTTGCCCGGCCCACTCCGCGCTGATTTCATCGCAGGCTATCCCCCAGACTTTTTCCGTATACGTCTTGAAAAAGGTTTCAAAAAGACGTTTTCCAAAACGGTTTGAAACCCACTGCTCAAATGTCCTTTCCTCTTTTGCCGGGAGGAGTTGAGAGGTGACATAACTGCAAAAGATGAGCAGGCTGTTCCATACCCCTAATCCCCATAAGGCATTCAAGGGACGAAGGGGATAATAAAAGAATTTCTTGTTGTAATAGATTCGGGAGAGCCTATGGCGTTGGAGTAATTCTGGCCCGAGCACCTCTTTCCAGATCTTTTCGACGGATTCTACCTTGGTGAAAAAACGATGTCCCCCGATGTCAAAATGGTAGTCCTTGTAATTGACCGTTCTTGCGATTCCTCCCACCGTTTGATCTTTCTCAAGAACAATCGATTTCCTTCCTGCTTTGGAAAGGATATAGGCGGCCGTTAAACCTGCGGGGCCGGCACCGATGATCACGATGGGACGATATTCCATCCGTTCCACTCCGAAAATCAGGTTTTGTCAGAGGATCCCTTCTGGAGGGCTAACCGATCAACCTGAGGGGAATTTTGTCTGGAGAAAAAGAATTTCCCGAAACCAATGGCGAAGGCCAAACCACAATAAAAATTGTAGAACCAACGCCAAGGGATTGCCCTGATCGTAAACCAAATACCGCGTTTCCGAAGGAAAAACTGATAAACGGACCTGCCGATGATGATGAGAAAGACGGCACATGCGCCTGCGACAATCAAAGAACCGAAATGCCAATAAGCTCCGACCAAGGCCGCCAAAAAACCGTAAGTCAACACCACCTCGAGGCGACTCGAAGCCCGCAGATTCAGATCATTGATAAAACCTCGATGCCTCAAGATTAAGTCCGTCCATGGGAGTGCCCGGTCAAGAAAATCAGATTTTAATAGGCTGCGGACATGCCATCGCTTCAGATGTTTAACCTGAAGGTTCTTGGAGAGTCGAATCCGATATCCGGCTCGTTTCATCCGATAGCCTAATTCGATATCTTCGATACAGGGTTTTCGGTAAGATTCGTCGAAGCCGCCCAGCTCCAGGAAAACTTTACGGCGAATCGCTCCACAGCCGCTCCAAAAGGTGGAAGCCTCCTCTTGCGATGTTTGATGAACATAATGGTGAAATAGATTCTTGTACTGGGACAAGAAATTGCTCTCTCCCGGTTGATCGTCGTAGGATCCGAAGAGGGCGGCCAGGTGGGGATCATTGTGGAAAGCCGCTTCCACCTGGCGCAGGGCATCCGGATGAATTAGCACATCGGCATCAATGAAAAGAAGGATGTCTCCCTGAGCTTCGTGAGCTCCTAGGTTTCGGGCTCGGGCAGGGCCTTGGGGGATAGGTATTCTCAAAACCTTCGCCCCATATTCTTTACCCACCTGCCAGGAGCCGTCCGTATCCCCATCCGCTACCACGATGATTTCCGCAGAAGGTGGAGACTCCTCGACAATCGCCTGCAGGCATCTGCGAAAGGCGAACCCCCCGTCCCTTACCGGGATGATCGCTGAAAGAGTCAACCTCGAGGGTAACGTCTGAGAAGAAGAAGTTTCTAATGAGAACATCTTAATATGACTCAAACTCTTGACAGGAAAAAAAGCGGTACAATTGCTAAGTTCCATGAAACATTAATTAATTGTGCCGTTAAAGTCAAGATCTTATATCTCTAAGGAGGCATCCCCAATTCCGTGATCAATGTGCTTCCTCTCACCCTATCCCTATCCCCCATGGGGAGAGGGGAGGGGGACATTGTGCGCAAATAATAAAATATGTTAATAAAACTTAATTTAAAACTACAAATGGATGCTTTAAGACTTTTCAGTCATAGACTGCAAGCGCGATTCCTAAGCCGGCCCAACCGCTTTTTGATTCATTGCCAAAGGAAGGGACGAATCCTGTCCGCTTTTCTCCCAAACCCGGGGAGACTTCAAGAGTTACTGTTGCCAGGCTGCAACATTCATCTGGTGAGAGAAGAAAAATCATCAAGCCGGAAGACCCGCTACACAGCCGTAGCAGTGGACCGGGACGGTCAGCCCATCATGCTCCACACCCATCGTACGAATGACGTGGCCCGATATCTTCTTCATGAAAGAAAGATACCGGGGTTGGAGGATGCAAGAATGGTGAGGTCTGAAGTCCGGGTGGGGAGGAGCCGATTTGATTTTCTTTTGGAGGAAGGAAACAAAGGCATTCTTCTCGAAGTAAAGTCTTGCACCCTGGTGGGGGAAAGAGTCGCCATGTTTCCTGATGCTGTCACCGAGAGAGGGGCTCGCCACCTGGGAGAGCTCGCTAAGATTTCAGAAGAAGGCATCCGGGCGGTCTTCCTCTTTATTGTCCATTGGCCTTTCGCCAAAATCTTTATGCCGGATTTTCACACAGATATCAATTTCTCACAGACTCTTTTGCGTGTTCGGGATAGGGTTGAGGTGATCCCTGTTTCAGTCCGCTGGGCAGAGGACCTTTCACTTTCTCCCGATGTGAACCTTCTCAACATACCATGGGACGCCATAGAAGAGGAGGCAAAGGACCGGGGAAGTTATCTCCTGATTTTGAACCTCAAAAGGGATCGAAGAATCGACGTCGGAAAACTTGGCACGGTGGTCTTCAGAAAGGGATTTTATATCTATGTGGGCTCAGCGATGGCCAATCTTACCAAGAGGATGAGCCGACACCGCCATTTAAGAAAACGGCACCGCTGGCATATCGACGAACTGAGAGCAGTCACTCAATTTCATTCTGTTTTGCCCATCCGCTCCTCGGAACGAATCGAGTGCCAGGTGGCGAAGGCGATGTCAGAGATTGCCGAATGGTCTGTGCCGCGATTCGGTTCGACAGACTGTTCGTGTGACAGCCACCTTTTTGGCATGTCAGCGGATCCTCTCCATTCAGGAAATTTCCATAAACTTCTTCAGTATTTCAGGATGGATCGATATCACTCAAGCATTCCTCCGATATAAGAGGGTTTTGGCATGTTTATTGCTGTTTCACAAGCCCGGTAATCTCCTGCTCGCGACCGGGCGAGACGCCAAATCTGATTCAAAAGGAGGGATTTTAATGACAAAAATGATCTTATTGACTCTGGTCATTTTGACGTTCACTCCTGGTTTCGCCTTTGCACAAAAAGGTGCGACATTAGAGTTGGAGGGGCGCTATTGGATACCGGATTATAGAGGGAAAGTGAAGGCTTCAGAGACTTTCATAGACACAGAGATTGATTTAAAGCATGATCTTGGGATAAAGGATGAAAACTTTCCAGAGGTCCGGCTGACGTGGTATACGGGGCCAAAGAGCAAAATCAGACTGGCTTATACGCAGGCTGGCTTTGAAGGTGATGAGAATCTTGACCGGACCATTGAGTTCAATGGGCAGACCTATACTGCCGGGACACGGGTCGAGACGGATGCGAAAGTCAAGTATCTCAGATTGGGGTGGGCGTGGCAGTTCATCGATATTGGCAAAGGGGTGGTTAAGCTTGGAACGCTTTTGGAAGGGAAAGGGTTCTGGGGTAAAGTATCTCTTGACGCCCCGGACCTCAGCCCTTCCGTTAAAGAATCGGAGAAATTCTTATTCGGGCTTCCTACGATTGGCATTGCCCTCGACATCCGCCCCCATAAGATGGTGAATATTTTTGCAGAGGGGTCAGGGTTGACCGCCGGGAGCTATGGATACACCTATGATGCCGAGGTGGGCGTAAAATTAATCCCAGTTAAGTTTTTGAGCATCATCGGTGGTTACAGAATATTTGGTATCAAAGCCAAACACAATCATGACTACGCTGAGTTAATGTTTCATGGCCCCTTTGCAGGAGCGACGCTAAGATTCTAGCAGGCAGGGGCACTTTTGAGAAGACTTTAAATATCACTTTTTCTGGAGCCTGAGAGTTTCTCTTGCCAAAAACCAATTTTCTTGATAAAAGATTTCTATGCCGGTGAAAGAGAAGGAATTAAAGGGAGCGATCAAAATAGGAATCAAAACCCTGATCATCCAGGAGATCAGGCTTTTGCGACTGGAGCGCACCTTCACTCCCTCGTTCATCATTGATGAAGTATCCCATTCGATCCAGGAGTCCAAGAAAGAAATCGTCAGGTTGACAAGGGCGATGACTCAGAGGGAAAGGGCGGCCCTTTTGAGGAAGATGATTCGTCAAACAGTGGACGAGGAAATTGATCGGGCGGTTGAATTGAGGAAGACCCGGTGCGTTCGCTGCCTCCACGGGAGATTTTATGATGAAGCAGGCACGGCTCATGCGACGTTACCCGTCAAAACCACGGCGGAGGCCGTCGGATGCGATAAGCTTCGGCCCGCCCTTCGAAAGAGTTGCAGAAGGTTTGTGGAGATGTCCACGGCCCCCTCGTTGGATCAATACCTCAACGAGATGACCCTTCTGTATGAATTCAGGGACGTGATCAACCGGATCGAAGAAGTTTGGAAAGACTACCTCACTAAATAACGCAGAGCGCAGACCGCTTAGCGCATCGCGTCTGAAGTCCTAAAGAACATATCCTCAATCAAATCCAGTATTCAAATTTCACACTAAAAAGCTCTCTCCCCTAGCTTGGGAAGAGAGCTTTTTAGATTGCCTCTTCTAATCAATTTCGCTATGCGCCATGCTCCATGCGCTTTGCGTTTCAGGCGAGGGCCTCCGCTACCAGCTCCGTAATATCCATTACCTTCATTTTGCCCTTTTTCTCTTTTCGGAGTCTGGCTGCAGCGACCTGTAGGTTTGATTTGCAGGACGGACAGGCGGACACGATCACATCGGCCCCCACCCCAGAGGCCTGCTGGGCACGCTTATAGGATATTTCCAGGCTCATCTCGGTATCGAAGGCCTTGAGCCCCCCGCCCCCGCCGCAACATTTGGCAAGGTTTCTGTTCTGAGGAAATTCAATCAATTCCACTGACGGAATTGCCCGGAGGACATTTCGGGGCGGATCGTAGATGTTCATATGCCGTCCGCTATCGCAAGGGACGTGATAGGCCACTTTCATTTTAGCCCCGCCGTTGAAAATGAGCTTGCCGTCCGCGATCAGTTTTTCCAGATACTCTACCGTATGATAAACCTGAATGCCGGAAAACCCGTTATGTTTCGGATAAAGATCCTTAAAGGTTCGGTAACATCCGGCGCAGGTAGTCACGATCTCTCTGAGACCCATCCGCTTAAATTGACCTGTATTATCCTTGATACTTCTCTCAAATTCTTTTTCATTCCCGACCAGATAAGAGATATACCCGCAGCAATGCTCCTCATTCCCCAAAGCCGTATAGTCAACCTTTGCTTTATCCATTATCTTCAAGGTGCTTGGAATGACGTTGATGTCCTGATAGGAAGCCACACACCCGAAAAAGAGGAGAGTCGAGGCTTTTTCTTTAGGCTTAAACCCGGTGGGATAGATGTCCCTCCTTTTTTCGATGGCCTCCCCGAAAGGGTTCCCTTTCTCTTCAATCGATTGGGTGAGCGTCCGGTGGATTGCGGGAAGAAAGCCTGCTTCCACCAGTCGTACCCGGGCGGCCTGGACAATGTCGGAAACCTTGACGCCTGCGGGGCAGACGGCGTTGCAGTTCAGACACGTGGTACACTTATAAAATCTTTCCGCAATTTCTTTCGAAGGTTTCAGTCTCCCGGTCAGGAGGTGATACGCCAGGATCACCCTTCCCCGGGCATTGATGGATTCGAGGAAAGTCTCACCGTAGGTCGGACACCCGGCCCGGCAGAACCCGCACATGATGCAGGCCATAATCTCGTTGTCCAGTGGTTCCCCGAAGGTTTGCATCTCTTTGGGTCTTTCAAGGAGTGGGAGAAAGGCAAAATTTTCATAGATGCCTTTGATCGAGTCATCGAA
>Ga0105094_10001061_pt1 | contig 14254 bp, 12 predicted proteins | sample PPLLak1March2015_2_FD_87023 | JGI IMG/M metagenome (GOLD analysis project Ga0105094, IMG submission 87023) | Freshwater sediment microbial communities from Prairie Pothole Lake near Jamestown, North Dakota, USA - PPLs Lake P8 Core (3) Depth... | ecosystem: Environmental > Aquatic > Freshwater >...
TGCTCGTATTCGTTGTCATTCCCGCATGTCCGTGGCGAGACCCAGAGGCGTTCAGATGTCTGGATCCCTGCCAGAAGCCTGCGGGGATGACGTACGAGGAATATGAGAACCATATTCTGTGGGGCTGGACTTAGGCCAAAGACCCCGCCAGTCGCCCGCACTTCCCCAAGACATCTGAGGGAAGGCTCCCGCCGGAGCGGGATGTCTTCCTCGGCACGAAGCGCCAGACGGGACTCATGACGGAGGTGTAGACCTCGTGGGCGAAATTCAGCATGCCCACGAATCCCTCCAGGGGCTCCTTGCGCTCGTGGTTGTGGTCGCAAAAGCCGACGCCCAGCTTGTAGGCGATGGGGCGCTCCTTGACGCCGCCGACGAAGATGTCGACGTCCTTCTCCTTGAGGAACGAGGAGAGCTCCAAAGGGTTCGAATCGTCCACGATGATGGTGCCCTCGTCGGTGATCTCGTGGAGCTCCTGGTAGTCTTCCTCGGTCCCGGTCTGGGAGCCCACGAGGACCACCTGCATGCCGATGAGCCGGAAGGCCTTGACCAGGGAGAAGGCCTTGAAGGCCCCACCCACGTAGATAGCGGCCTTTTTGCCCTGTAGAGCCTTACGATACTCCTGGAGCTTAGGGTACAGCACCGAGAGCTCCTGCCGCACAAGCTCCTGAGTACGTTTCATGATGTCCGGGTCCTTGTCTTCGAAGAACCGGGCCACGCTGTAGAGGGCCTCGGCCATGTCTTCGACGCCGAAATACGAGACGCGCAGGAACGGGGTGCCGAAAGACTCTTTCATCATCTTGGCCAGGTCCATGGTCGCACCCGAGCATTGGACGACATTCAGGGCAGCCCCGTGGGCGCGCTGGAGATCGGCCACACGCCCGTCTCCCGTTATGTTGGCCACGACCTCGACGCCCATCTTGTGGAAATAGTCGCGGATGATCCAGATCTCGCCGGCCAGGTTGAAATCCCCGAGAATGTTGATGCTGAGCGGCGAAATGCCTTCCGTGCTGCCCACCCCCATGAGCCGGAACATGGCCTGGCAGGCGGCGTTGTATCCCGCCCGCTTGTTTCCCTTGAATCCCTCGGATTCCACGGGAATCACCGGGAGGGACTTTTCCTCGCTCACTCTCCGGCAGACCGACTTGAGGTCGTCCCCGATGAGCCCCACGATGCAGGTGGAATAGACAAAGGCCGCGTTAGGCCGGTGCCGGTCGATGAGCTCGGTCAGGGCCCGGTAGAGCTTCTCCTCGCCCCCGAAGATGACATCCTTCTCCTGCAGGTCCGTGGAGAAGCTCAGGCGATGGAGCTCCGGTCCGGAGGAAAGCGCTCCCCGGATGTCCCAGGTGTAGGCGGCGCAGCCGATGGGGCCGTGAACGAGGTGCACGGCGTCGGCGATGGGGTAGAGCACCACACGGGAGCCGCAGAACACGCAGGCCCGCTGGCTCACCGCGCCTGCCAGGCTCTCCCGGTCGCAGGCCATCTGGTAAGGCTGCTCGCCCTTGCGGTGAATCTGATTCGCTCGCTCTTCGAAAATGAGATCTTCCATGGGTGACTCTCCCTGGGTTCCTGGTTCCTGGTTCCTAGTTCCTAGTTCCTAGTTCCTGGTTCCTGGCCATTGGTGATTGGTGCGCGCTCCTGGTTTCGAGTTATTGGCCGTATTGGCTCCGGGCTCCAGGCTCGCGGCTCCTGATCGGGGGATTCAGGCCTGCGATGCTGAGACCCTGGAGAATCGAGTGGTAGGGCCGGGTTGCGCCCCGGCCTGTTGGTTCCTACGCCAGGAGGTACTCCTTCACCGGTCCCCCGCCGTTTTCCAGGGAATCCAGGATGGCGTCCACGGCGTCCTCGCTGCTGATGCCCTTGTACCAGTGGCCCTGGGGATAGACGAGGACGATGGGCCCTTCCTCACAGAGCTTGAGGCAGCCGGTGGTCGATACCATGGCATTGATCCCCCTGTCGGCGAGCTCTTCCTCGAGGTACGACACCAGTTGCATGGAATCCTTCTTGATGCACTTGCCTTTGGCTTCAGTGCCCCTGAAGCTGGCGCAGACGAAAAGATGATAGTCGGGTTTCTGCATGGGTAGGCTCCCTTTGGTTCCGAGTTTCTAGTTTCTAGTTTCTAGTTTCTGGTTTCTGGTTTCTAGTCTTTAGCCTCTGGTTTCTGGTTTCGGTCGGCGGCCATTGGGATTCGTGGGCTTTCCTCCGTCCCGCTCCAGCGCCCTGCACCTCTGGAAAGGACCCTCAAAGCCGAAAACTAGAAACCCGAAACTCGAAACTCGAAACTTATTGATGAGTTACATGACCAGCTCGAAGCTCTCCTCCGGGGCGTCACGGTCCATCCGGTCGAGGAGGGCGTCCAGGATCTTCTCCAGGAGGCGCAGCCCGCCGCGATAGCCCACGGTGGGCATGTAGCTGTGGCCGACCCGGTCGAGGATCGGGAAGCCGAACCGCAGGAAAGGAATGTCCTCGTCCCGCGAAATGTACTTGAGGTAGGTGTTTCCGATCATGAGATCCACGGGGTCGTTCCGGATCCACTGGTGGAAGAGGAACATATCCCCCGAGCTGCGTACGTTGACGGGGTGGGGAACCGACCGGGTGATTTCCTGGATCCGCTTCTCGAACTTCTTGCCCGGCGTCCCCGTGACGATATGAATGGGCCACATGTCAATGGAGACCAGGAATTCGGTCAGGGCGATGAGCTGATCCGGGTCGCCCACCAGCCCCACCTTCTTGCCGTAGAAGTACTGGTGCATGTCCGCCATCACGTCGAGGAGCTGTCCCCGCTCGATGTTGAGCGAGTCGGGGACGGGCACCCCGGCCATTCGGCGCAGATGGTCGATGAAGACGTCGGTTCCGTGGAGTCCGATGGGCAGGTCGAGGACCTCGCAGGGGACCTTGCAGCGGGCGTCCAGGGAGCGGGCTGCAGCCCCCGAGGCCGTTTCACCCAGGGCGATGGTGCCCATGGCGGCCCCCGTCCGCATGAGATCCTGAAGGGTGACCCCGCCCCTGGGGAACATTTCGAACTTCCCTGTCTGCGGACCGTTGAGGACATTGGACGTATCCGGGAACACGGTCGCCGGAATGCCCAGTTCGGCGGCGATTCGCTTGATCTCGGCCATGTCCGACGGTTCGACGTAGCCCGGAATGATGTTGACGCGATGCTCCCGGCGGGTGTCCGGCGACCCGAAGTAGTCCACCATGGCCTTGGTCATGTTGGAGAACCCGGTCACATGGGTCCCTACATAACTGGGCGTGTTGGCATGGATGACGTATCTCCCCGCCGGGAGTTTCCCCTCGTCAGCTGCCTTGGAGGCGATCTGGGGGATGTCATCCCCGATGGTCTCCGAAAGGCACGTCGTGTGGACGGCGATCACATCGGGGTCGTAGATGGTGAAGATGTTGTGAATGGCCTGGATCAGGTTCGCCTGACCGCCGAAGACCGAGGAGCCTTCGGTGAAGGAGCTCGTTCCGGCCATGATGGGTTCCTTGTAATGCCTGGTCAGGGTGCTGCGGTGATAGGCGCAGCATCCCTGGGAGCCGTGGCTGTGCGGCAGGCATCGATGGATGCCTAGGGCGGCGTACATGGCTCCTATGGGCTGGCAAGTCTTGGCCGGGTTGATGACCAGGGCCCGCCTTTCGACGACTTCATCGGGTGTGTGTCTCAGCAACATGGTTCTATCCTCGGTCCGTGGGGACGGTTTCGAGTTTCTCGTTTCGGGTTTCTAGTTTCTGGTTACTGACCTCCGACCTCCGACCTCCGACCTCCGTCTCTCAGTCGCAGGCGTAGGTGGCCATGAGCTCGGGGTTCTCCTGCCAGGGGGCCTTGAGGTAGCTCCAAACCTTGCTGTTCACCATGCGGTCGATTTCCCTGTAGAAATTGACGGCTCCTTTGAATCCTGCGTAAGGGCCTCCCGAATCGTAGCTGTGGAGCTGTTTCATGGGAATGCCGCTCTTCTGGACGGCGAATTTCTCCTTGATGCCTGCACAGACGAGGTCGGGCTTGTAGATCTCGATGAGCTTCTCGGTTTCGAACTGGCTGATGTCGTCGATGACCAGGGTATCCGGTTCCATTTCGGGCATCATGCCTTCGTAGTCGTGGAGTGAGAAACCCAGGGCTTCGAGCTTTTCGAGCTCTTCTGCGGTCTTCCGGGGCCGGTACCGGGTCTCGTCGGGGTGGACCTCCAGCTCCTCGATGTTCCTGCTGTCGGCATCCACCTTGATGGTGGGCAGCACCCGGCGCCCCTCGTAGTCGTCCCGGTGGGCGAACTCGTAGCCGGCCGAGAGCACCTTCATGCCCATCTCCTTGAAAAGCTCCTGGTAGTGGTGCGCCCGGGACCCACCCACGAAGAGCATCACCGATTTGCCCTCGGTCCTGGGCCGGACTTCAGCGAGAGCTGCTTCCACTCCGGGCATCTCCCGCGCGATGACTTCTTCCACCCGCTCCATGAGCCTGGGGTCCCCGAAATACTGGGCGATCTTGCGGAGGGACTTGGCCGAGGCCCTGGCCCCGATGAAATTGACCTTGATCCAGGGGATCCCGAACTTCGTCTCCATCATCTCCGCCACGTAATTGATGGAGCGGTGGCACATGATGCAGTTCAGATCAGCCGTGTGGGCGTTGGCGAAGGCGTCGATGCTGGAGTTGCCGCTGAAAGTCGAGACCAGGGTGATGCCGCATTCCTCCAGGAGACGTTCGATGACGAAAGCGTCGCCCCCGATGTTGTACTCGCCGAGCAGGTTGATTTTGAGCTCGCCCCCGCGGTCTGTGTCATCCTGGCCCACCACATGGGTGAAGATCCCGTTGTTGGCGATGTGGTGGCCGGCCGACTGGCTCACTCCCTTGTAGCCTTCGCAGCTGAACGCAAAGACGTTCACGCCCAGCGTCTCTTTCATTTCGCGAGTCACCGCATGGACGTCGTCTCCGATGAGTCCCACGGGGCACGTGGAAAAGACGGCGATGGCCTTGGGATGGAAGAGGTCGTACGCCTCCTGGATGGCCGCCTTGAGCTTCTTCTCGCCCCCGAAGACGATCTGCTCCTCCTGCATGTCCGTCGAGAAACAGTAGGTCATGTAGTTCTCGTCGGTGGGGCTCGGCGGCCTGGTCTGGTTGCGGCGCGTCAGCCAGCTGTAGAAGCCGCACCCGATGGGTCCGTGGGTGATGTTCACGATGTCGCGGGTCGGACCCAGCACCACGCCCTTGCAGCCGGCATAGGTGCAGCCGCGCTGGGTGATGATGCCCGGAATGGTTTTGACATTGGCCTGGATTTCAGGCACGCACCCGCCTTCTTCCACCTTGTTGATGACGATGGACTTGGCCCGTTTGCGAGCCACCTTGGTCGGGTATTTTTCAATCAGCTCACCTTTGACCTCTTCCGGCGGAATCTCCTCCGGAAAAGTGCATTCATCTGAAAGAGGTACTTTGGTCATCTTGAACTCCTGCTGTGGAGGCGATGGGATCAACGCCCCAGTGTGCTGGTCGGGTCCGAAGACCACACAGAGCCCAGAAGCTTTACAGAGCAGCTCCTCATGGCCCTCCTGGCCACCCTTAACGATGAAAAGGCTCACGGGGGTTGGTTTTCAGCTCGAAACCCGGAACTTCCCGGAGCAGCTTCTCAAACCTCATCCAGAACGTCGTTGCCGCTCTCGCCCGTCCTGACCCGCACCGCGTCGATGACCGGCATGATGAAGATCTTGCCGTCCCCCGATTTGCCCGTTTGGTTGATCTGGATGATGGTCTTCACCGTGCGGGAGACGAGTTTGTCCGGGACGACGACGCTGAAGATGCGTTTGGGAATGAGCCGCTGGCTCTGGCCCAGCTGGGCGATGGCTTCCTCGTAGCCCTTCTCGGCCCCTTCGAGCACGGTCAGATCCACCAACCCCCTCCCGCGTCCCAGGGCGTCCCGGGCGGTCATGGACGAGATGCCTGCATCCGCAAGGGCTCGCTTGGTCTTATTCATCATGTTCATGCGAACGATGGCCATGACCTCTTTCATAGCTTCACCTGTCCCGTTTCTCCGTTGGCCATTTCCTTGATGCCGGAACTGATGGTGTAGACTTCCTCGACGGGCGTGATGAAAATCTTTCCGTCGCCGAAAGCCCCCTTGTCGCCCGTGCGCGCCGCCTTCACGATGGTCTTGATGACGAAGTCCTTGTCGTCCTCTTTCACAACGGTGAGCAGCAGCTCTTTGGGGATTTCGTCGTAGGTGACCTCGCCGATCTTGATGCCGCGCTGTTTGCCGCGCCCGACCACCGACATCTTGGTCACAGCCGGAAATCCTGCGTCCATGAGCGCAGCCATGACGCTGTCCACTTTTTCAGGTCTCACGATGGATCGAATCATGATCATGGTTTCACTTCTCCCTGACGGATACGCTGACGGCTGGGTTTGCCGTCTGAATCCGTGCTTTCGGTAAGGTCTCCTAGTTGGCAATCCCGTGCTCGATGAGGAGTTTCTCCAGTTCGTCCGTGTGCATGGGTTTGGGCACCACGAACATCTCGTTTTCCTCGATCTTGCGGGCGAGGGTCCGGTATTCATCGGCCTGGGAGTGGGCCGGATCGTACTCGATGACGGTCTTGCGGTTGATTTCGGCCCTCTGCACCATGTTGTCCCGGGGAACGAAGTGGATCATCTGGGTGCCCAGCCGTGCTGCCAGGGCTTCAATCATGCCCAGCTCGTTGTCCACCTTGCGGCTGTTGCAGATGAGACCGCCCAGCCGCACACCGCCGGCTTCGGCGAACTTCACGATGCCTTTGCAGATGTTGTTGGCGGCATACATGGCCATCATCTCGCCCGACACCACGATGTAGATCTCCTTAGCCTTTCCTTCGCGGATGGGCATGGCGAAACCGCCGCAGACGACGTCGCCGAGCACGTCGTAGAAGGCATAGTCGAGCTTCTCGTCCTCGGCATAGGCCCCCAGCTGCTCCAGCAGGTTGATGGAGGTGATGATGCCGCGGCCGGCACAGCCCACACCCGGCTCGGGCCCCCCGGACTCGACGCAAACCACGCCTTTGAAGCCCGCCTTGCGAATGTCTTCCAGCTCCACGTCCTCACCCTCGAGCCGCAGGGTATCGAGAACCGTCTTCTGAGTGAGGCCGCCCAGCAAAAGCCTTGTTGAATCTGCCTTGGGATCGCAACCCACCACCATGACCCTTCTGCCCATCTCCACCAGACCGGCTACCGTGTTCTGAGTTGTGGTCGATTTTCCGATTCCGCCTTTTCCGTAGATCGCTATCTTCCTCATGGTATCCTCCGTTCTCGAATGTGAAGCGTTGTGCTTCCTATTGAGCACGGCCCATGCCGAAGGGAATCATGGACTGCAAGAATTTGTTAACTTTCTGTAATAGCTAATATAAATGTGAGCGATTGCAGTGCGATGGTCAGGGAGACCGGGAGGGAACCTTACGGAAGTGTCGATGAATTGTTAACAAATTTGTAAGATTTTGAGTTGTTGATGGAGCTATGGTCGGTCGATGGGGTGCCATGCTGCGATGCTGCCTGCAGGTGCCGCTATGGCTGCAGCCAGAGATTGGAAAGATCGTCACCGGTGGCTTTTCCGGAGGCGGGCTCCGCCATGCGATTTACTCCAGGGCATTCCGGGTTTCTGGCCGTTCGAGGCCAAACGCCTCCTGCACATGATTCAGACGATTAGCCCTTGGGTTTGGAGATTTCCACCGTTTTGGGGGAAGGCTTCGGCGTGGAAATACTTTTTCGTGTGGATGGCGGCGGTGAGGATGCTTTGGAGCTCTGAGCGGTGGTGTCAGATCCTGCGACCTTCATTGATTTTGCTCTTACAGATCTTGCTTCCTGCGAGGTTTTGACAGTCTCGGAGCCCCTGGCCGCGACTTGAGCCCTTCCGGCCGACGCGCCCCTGGTCGCGACCGCCTTCTCGGGTTTTCCGGCGCTCTGCCTGTCCGGGCTCGTCCCTCGGGCGGTTTTCGATGTGCTGCCTTTCTGAGCTGTCAGGTTCTTCCCGCCTCTGGACCGGGATGCAGTGGCTGCGGCCGAATCGGTCCCGACAGTCGTACGGGCGACTTTTGAGACCGAGGCTCGGGTGCCTTTCCCTTTGCGGCTAACGGAGGCCGGCGCCTCCGCCACTGTGGTCCGGGTGGATTTCCTCCCTTTTCCGGAGGACTTCCGGACCGTCCGGGATGAACGGGCCGGGACGGGACACGAGAGGCTTGAATCATCGAGGGCACGAACCAGGACCGTCCCCGTGCTCAACGAATCGTAGCCCATTTCGAGCAGTCTGGCCGTCTCTCTGGCGCGGATGCCCGCAGAGGGTGCCCCCAGGACGACCGCGATGAGACGGTGGTCTCCCCGAATCGCCGTTGCCGCAAGGTTGTAGCCGGAAGCACAGACAAAGCCCGTCTTGAGCCCATCCACTCCCTGGCAGGTTCCCAGAAGCCGGTTGGCGTTGCGATGAGTGGAGGTTCGATAGGTATAGGACTGCATGGAATGGATGTTCAAGGACTCGGGATATCGTCGAAGGTAGGCCGTGGAGAGTTTGGCGATGTCGCGGGCCGTTGTGAACTGACCTTTCGCAGGCAATCCGTTGGGCGTCTGAAAAGTTGAGTCGTTCATCCCCAGCTGATCGGCCTTGATGTTCATCTGCCGAACGAATGCCTCCACGCTTCCGTTCATGTGCTCCGCTATGGCGACACAGGCATCGTTTCCCGATACGACGGCCATGCCCTTGATGAGCTCGCCGACCGGGACTATGTCTCCTGTGCGGAGCCCCATGCGGGATCCCCCGGTTTTGGCTGCTCGGGAGCTGACCCTGACGTTGTCCCATAGGTGCAGGCGGCCGTCCCTTATGGCCTCGAAAACCAGGTAAAGGGTCAGGACCTTGGTAATGGAAGCGGGAGGTATGAGTACGTCGGCATTCTGCTCATAAAGCACTTTTCCATTGGTCATATCGACCAGCATGGCGGAGCGGGTATTCACATTGATCTCTCTGGCGGCTGTCAGCCGGCAGAAACCGAGCATGAAGAGAACGAAAAAAGCCAAAATTACAATAGCTTGTCTCCTCAACATTATGAACACTCCTTGTCTTCGTTCCGTTCGCTTTTGAGCAGATATATTTGTAGCGTGGACAAGCGGGAGGTTGCTGAATCATGTAATGGAGGACTTGCCGGATATTCGGCCATGAGCGGTTCCGGGTCTGGAAGTTTCCAGCAGTTGATCAGTTCCAGCCTGCAGGCCCTAAAATACCTATTCTCACGCCTATGTCAACAAACGAAGCATTCATAACCTTCCACAAAATCCCTGAAAGTGATTCTTTAGGGGAGGATCAAACACTAACATTTTGCAAATGTCTATAAATATTTGCTATAGAGATGATTGCCGGTTGGGCTCGGGGCGAAGGCAGACCGGTTGACCAGATGAGGCGCTGAGAGGGATTTATCGGGAGGAAGGAAAGAGGGCCAATGATGGGGCGGATGCTGGATTTTCTGGCCAAGGACATGGCGATGGATTTGGGTACGGCCAATTCCCTGATTTACATCAAGGGCAAGGGAGTCGTTCTGGATGAGCCATCAGTGGTCGCCATGGATACGAGAACCAACAAGGTGGTGGCTGTGGGCAAGGAGGCGAAGAGCCTCGCCGGAAGGCACGGGCAGAACATCGTGAGCGTCCGTCCGCTTCGGGATGGTGTGATCCATGATTTCGAAGTGGCGTCGTACATGATCAAGGCGTTCCTCGGAAAGGTCTTCCACCGTATTCCACTGTCGCGCCCCCGCCTGGTTGTGGCCGTTCCTGCGGGCATCACGGCCGTGGAGAAGAGGGCCGTCATGGAAGCGTCGGCCATGGCCGGGGCCGGTAGGATCTACCTCATCGAGGAGCCCATGGCGGCGGCCATCGGCAGCGGCCTTCCCGTCGACCAGCCGGAAGGTCAGATGGTGGTGGATATTGGAGGTGGAACCACGGAGGTCGCCATCGTCAGCCGTTTTGCCGTCGCGTGCAGCGAATCGCTCCGCGTGGCAGGCGACGAGGCCAACGAGGCCATCGGTGCCTTCGTGCGGAAGGAGCATCAGATCAACATCAGCGAGTCCATGGCCGAGGTGATCAAGATCAAGATCGGGTCGGCGGTTCCCCTGAAGAAGCCGCTCGAGATCAAGCTGCGCGGCAAGGACCTGGCGACTAACATGCCGAAGGTAGTCTCTTTGACGGATGCGGAGATCCGCCAGGCCATCAAGGAGCCCACCATGACCATCGTGGAGGCCGTCCGCCGGGTGATGGAAAAAGCCAGTCCCGAGCTGGCGACCGACATTTCCGACAACGGCGTCTGGCTGGCCGGAGGAGGTGCATTGCTCAAGGGACTGAGACTCCTGCTGCATCAGGCCACCGGCCTCGACATCAACAAGGCGGAGGATCCCCTTCGGGCGGTCATTCGAGGCGCGGGGATGGCCACGGAGAATTTCGACTATTACCGCGATGTGTTCGTGAGTTAGAATGCACGCCGGGACCGGGTGCATGGGATCTCATCGAAACGATGACTGAGTGGCTCGCAAGACCCGAGAGGTGGCTTTTTGTGTACTGACAGAGAACTGGAACAGCCTCGCCGCCAGGCACAGGAGGGAGTCCGCCTGCGGAAAGAGCCCGAGATGGGGTGCCGCGATCCGAAGGAGGAATGGGAGCGAACCTTCGATGCCATTGATGATTTCGTGACCATCCTGGATCCCGAGCTGCGGGTTGTCCGGATGAATCGAGCGATTGCCGAATCCTTTGGAATCGACCGCACCACGATAAGCGGCATATATTGTTACCAGCTCTTCTGGGGAAAGCAGTCTCCATGTAAAAAGTGCCCGGCCACCCTGGTTCTGAAGGATCGGAAGACTCACCGGGCTGAATTCAGAAACCGAATTCTCGGCAAGACCTTCCTCGTGTCCGCCTCGCCAGTTTTGGATAAGGTTGGGCAGCTGACGGGGATGGTTTACGTCACACGGGACATCACCGATCGGAGGCGGGCTGAAGACGCGCTTCGCGAGGCCCATGACAAGCTGGAATCGAGGGTTGCCGAACGGACGGCGGAGCTCATTGAAGCCAACTTGAGGCTGAAGGAGCAGATCGCGGAGAGAAAACGCGCCGAAGCCCTCTTGAGCCAGCAGAAGCGCGAGCTGGATGTCAAGTCCCGGACCCTGGTAGAGGCCAACATCGCCCTGCGGGTCATGCTCAAAGCCCGGGAGGAGGACAGGAAAGAACTGGAAGACAATGTCGTTTCCAATATCCATGAGCTGGCGTTCCCTCATTTGAATCGAGTCAGGAACAGTCGGCTGACTCCACAGCAGGCCGCATCGCTGGATGTCGTCTGCGCCAACCTCGATCGTGTCATCTCCCCTTTTTCCCGTCGACTTTCGTCCAGGCACCTGAACCTCACCCCGCAGGAAATCCTGACAGCCGATCTCATCAAAGGGGGACAGGCCAGCAAGGACATCGCCGATATCCTGGGGGTTTCCCTGAGGACAGTCGAGTTTCACCGGGAGAACATCCGGAAGAAGCTGGGACTCAAGAACCGCAAGACCAACCTGCGATCCCACCTGCTCTCCCTCGAATAGGCCTTACCGCCATCCCTTCCGTCGGGGCCATGGCGGAATGCCGAACCCCCGCCTTTTCAGCTGTCCTCCATGCGGTTTTCACGCATCCAGAATCGCTCACCGGGCAGGGAGAACGGGCTTGGCGGTCTTCCCTCCCCAATACGGGGTTCAACCTGGGAGTATGCCGACAGCCATCCCGTGTTGCTGCAACTCACGGGAGAAGTCAAAATGAGCGAGTCGAAGCGCGGTGCGGGCGTCACGAGAATCTGCCGTTCAGCGGACCATTACGAATCAGAGCGAAAGAGACCGGAGAATATCATTGCAGTCCCTCATGCCCCACCGGGCCAGCCTGAACAAGGAAAAGGCCCATGGCCGGGATGGTTTTCAAATGGTTTTCAACTAGAAACCAGAAACTAGAAACCAGAAACTCTTCAGGGCAGTGAAAAGGGAGCAAAGGAGCGTCACAGCATGTCGGACAATATCCTCAAATTCTCCATGAACCGATGCCTCTCCGTGGAGCGGCTGGATGAAGACACCCTGCGATCGGTATGCCGCCTCCGGGATACATTCACCTCCGCCTCCGTCGAGATCCTGGCAGGCCTCCCGGACCTCGAGATCATCGGGGCCAGCGGCGAATTCCACCATGAGTGGCAGAAGGTCCCCGAGCTCGACGACATCCTCCGGAAGCTTCCGGGGGTTCGCATCGGGGCGGGCATGCTCAAAATCATCAAGGGGCTCGTGGGTGAGGAGGACCACCTCCGGCAGCTCACCTACATGGTCGAAGAGTGCTGCCAGGGGGTTATCCTGTCGCTCACCAAGGACATCCTGGTGCAGGCCCCGGTGAGCGAAGAAGGGAAATTGGAGTTTTTCTCGAAGATGGTTCGCGACAGCATTCGGCTCTACAACCGCTGTGCAGCCTTTGCACCCGGGAGCCGTCTGGTCGAAGGAATCGATCCGAATCAATAGTGGGCGTGGTCCCAGATCAAGAGGTTTCATACATGCTCAAATTCGCTCGCAACAAAGTGGTCAGTGTAGCCAGGAAAGACCGGGACACCCTATCCATCCACGGGATCCTCGATGATGACATCTACGGGCTGGAGGTTGATCTTTGCGTCGGGATCAAGGATCTGCAGATCCTGTCGATTGCCGGGAAATGGAACCGCCACACTACGCCCGAGTGTCCTTCCGCGATCCCTTATCTTCAGGAAGCCAGGGGATTCCATATCGACGAGGAGATCGGCAGCAAGCTCAACAAGATCGTCGGGAGAAAGGGTTGCCGTCATTTTGCGAACATCCTGAACGAATGCTGCTACGCAGCTGCGGAAGCCGCAAAGGTGGTTCGATGGGAAGACGCCAAAGCCGCGAGACCGGACCTCAGTTTCGAGGGATTCCTGAAAGAGGAGGCGGCGGGGGGAGCCCAGGTCGGGGATTCATGGCCACCTTCCGACCAGGCGGGCAATGCCTCGCCCTCGCCCCCGCCCCCGCATGTGGAGGTGCCTCGGGAAGAACGTCACGGGTCCAATCCGTTTCCCGCCAGGCCGGAACCCTCATCCAATGGGTTTGTGATCGACCTCCACGTGCACACGTTCCCGGCTTCACCCTGCAGCTCCGCTTCGGCCGATTCGTTGATCGAGGAAGCCCGACGCATCGGCCTGAACGGGATTTGCCTCACCGACCACAATCATGTCTGGACTCCGGAAAAAGTGGAGGAACTGAGACAGAGGCACGGCTTTCCCATCTTCCGGGGAAACGAAATCACCACCGACCAGGGAGATATGCTCGTATTCGGTTTGGAGCGAGACGTCCGGGGAATCATCAAGCTGCAGGACCTGAGGCGGGAGGTTCTCGCTGCGGGGGGATTTCTGATCGTCGCCCATCCTTTCCGGGGATTTCTGACCTTCAGTGGAGAGCAGCTGGGACTGACCCCCGAGAAGGCCGCTCGGAGGCCCCTCTTTCAATTCGTGGACGCCGTCGAGGTCTTGAACGGGAAAGTGACCGCGAAGGAAAACGGGTTCGCATCGAGTGTTGCCGCGAGTCTCGGACTTCCCGCAACCGGCGGCAGTGACGCCCACGAGGTGTCGGAGGTGGGGACCTATGCGACACGCTTTTTTGGTGAGATTCGTACGGAGGCGGAACTGATGCGAGCCCTCAAGAGCAAGGAATACGTACCGGTCGCCTTCCGGCGCGAAACAGGTGTACCGGCCCGGGAGAACCGTCCTGCTGAAGTCCAGGCATCCTGAGGAGATAGGAATATGGAAGCACAACGCGACTGGGAGAAACTGATCCGGCGGATGGAACTTCTGATGCGCCTCAAGTATTTTCCCGTGGGATTCAAGATGTTGAGAAAAGCATCGGATCTTGGCAGGATTCCCTTCCTGCGAAGACCCGGCCACAAAGTGACCCTGTGCCAGCTCATCAGTCAGGTTCGCAGCTTTGACTGGACCGTGGGCGCCGACGTGGACGATTTCCTGTTCGCGTCATGTCCCTCCATCATCGGCCTGTCCGACCTGCCGGAGAACTATCGGGACGGCACCTTTCGAAGCATCGTGTGGATGGCGACCAAGGAGGACGGGCGAAAGGTCGAAGCGTCCATCCCGAGGCTTCCCCTGGGAGAATATGAAGCGGTGGCCATGGCTCCTCAGGTGTACAATCCCTTCGAGCCCGACATGGTCCTGATCTACGCCAATCCGGCCCAGATGATGCTCCTCATCAATTCTCTACA
>Ga0105094_10001067_pt1 | contig 14210 bp, 14 predicted proteins | sample PPLLak1March2015_2_FD_87023 | JGI IMG/M metagenome (GOLD analysis project Ga0105094, IMG submission 87023) | Freshwater sediment microbial communities from Prairie Pothole Lake near Jamestown, North Dakota, USA - PPLs Lake P8 Core (3) Depth... | ecosystem: Environmental > Aquatic > Freshwater >...
CTTCCCGGTCAAGGCGCTGGCGACGCTGCTGCGCTGGACGGTGTTCCCGCTCGGCACGCCGTGGCGCCCGCCGCTCGACTCGCGCAACCACGAGTGCGCGCGCATCGCGCTCGAGCCCGGCGCGGCCAGGGACCGCCTCACGGCTGGAATGTTTATTTCAAGAAATGAATCCGAAGCCACGGGGCAGCTCGAAGCCGCGCTCCTCGCCACCGTCGCCTGCGAGCCGATCGAGAAGAAGCTGCGCGAGGCAGTCAAGGCCGGGGTCATCGTGCCCCGCTCGGACATCGATACCGCCACCGTTGCCAGGGATAACAACGTCATTACCACCGATGAACTGCAGCTCTGGCAGCGCAAGGAAGCGCTGCGCAAGAACGTGATCAAGGTCGACGACTTCCCGCAGGACTTCGGGCGCGCCGAGATCGTGCGCTCGTCACAGGATGAACTGCGGGAGAAGCCGGTGTCGGCGAGGGCCGCCTGATGCGCCCGCCGGTCTACATCGTCGACGGCGCGCGCACGCCGTTCCTGAAGTCGAAGAACCGCCCCGGCCCCTTCGCCGCCGCCGACCTCGCCACCCAGGCGGGGCGGGCGCTGCTTGCCCGACAGCCCTTTTCACCGGATTCACTGGATGAAGTCATCCTGGGCTGCGCCGCGCCCTCGGTCGACGAGGTCAACATCGGCCGCGTCGCGGCGCTGCGCATGGGCTGCGGCCAGAAAGTCCCCGGCTGGACCGTGATGCGCAACTGCGCCTCCGGCATGCAGTCGGTCGACTCGGGCATCAACAACATCCTCGCCGGCCGCTCGAGCCTCGTCCTCGCCGGTGGCGTCGACGCGCTCTCGCGCGCGCCGCTCCTCTATGCCGACAAGATGGTGCTGTGGTTCTCGAACATGGCTGCCGCAAGGACCGCCGGCCAGCGCGCGGCCCTCTTCGCCAGGCTGCCCGTGAAGGCTCTCCTCGCGCCGGTCATCGGCATCATGAAAGGGCTCACCGACCCGATGGTCGGCCTGCTCATGGGCCAGACCGCCGAGAACGTCGCGCACCGGTTCGGGATCACCCGGGAGCAAATGGATGCTTTCTCAATAAAGAGTCATTTGAAAGTTTCGAAGGCGCAGGACGAAGGGCACCTGGCCGCCGGCGGCGGGGAAGTGGAAGCGCTCTACGACGCCAGGGGCAACACCTACACGCTCGACGACGGCGTGCGCCGCGACGCGTCGATGGAGAACCTGAAGAAGCTCAAGCCCTTCTTCGACCGCAAGTACGGCAACGTCACGCCGGGCAACAGCTCGCAGATCACCGACGGCGCCGCGTGGCTCGTGCTCGCTTCGGAAGAAGCATTGAAAAAACACGACTTACAGCCCATGGGGCGGATCGTCGACTCCGAATGGGCCGGCCTCGACCCGGCGCAGATGGGCCTGGGGCCGGTGCACGCGGCGACGCCGATCCTCAAGCGCCACGGCCTCGGGCTGAACGACCTCGACTACTGGGAGATCAACGAGGCCTTCGCCGCGCAGGTGCTCGGCTGCCTCGCGGCCTGGAAGGATGACGCCTACTGCAGGGACGAACTGGGTCTCGACAAAGCCTTGGGAGAGTTGGACACAAATCGTTTGAATGTAGATGGCGGCGCCATCGCGCTCGGCCACCCCGTGGGCGCCTCCGGCACCCGGATCGTCTTGCATTTATTGAGAACATTGAAAAGAAACAATGCAAAGCGTGGCATCGCCTGCATCTGCATCGGCGGCGGCCTGGGCGGCGCCATGCTCGTAGAAGCCATTTAGAGAAGAAAAATCGTGGAAAGAGCAGACCCGAAGATCGTGTTTGCACATTGGCGCTGGGAGAAGGACCGCGAGGGCCTCGCCTGGCTGACCTTCGACAAGCAGGGCGAGTCGGCCAACACCTTCTCGCGGCAGGCGCTCGAGGAGCTCGGCGCGGCGCTCAACGCCATCCGCCTCGACAACCCGAAGGGCCTCGTCATCCGCTCGGCGAAGGACAGCTTCATCGCCGGCGCCGACGTGAACGAATTCGTGCGCTTCAAGTCGCCCGAGGAGGCGATGTCCTTCGTCAAGCTCGGCTGGGACGTGCTCCAGGAGCTGCGCGACCTGCCCTTCCCCACCACCGCGATGATCAACGGCTACTGCATGGGCGGCGGCCTCGAGCTCTCCCTCGCGTGCAAGTACCGCGTCGCGCTCGACGACCCGAAGACGCGCATCGCCTTCCCGGAGGTGATGCTCGGCATCGTGCCCGCCTGGCACGGCGTGCAGTGGCTGCCGAAGCTGATAGGTCCTTCACAGGCATTTGATCTTCTGTTGACTGGAAAAGCCATAGATGCGAAGCGGGCAAGGCGCATGGGCCTCGTCGACCAGGCGGTGCCGCTGCGCATCCTCGAGAACACCGCGCGCATGGTGACGCTCGAGGACAAGGGCAGGAAGGGTTTGCCTTTCTCGAAGAAGATCTTCCTGTGGATGCGCGGCTTCTTCGTTTCACAGGCCAAGAAGCGGGTGGCGAAGCGGGCAAGGCGCGAGCACTACCCGGCGCCCTACGCGATCCTCGAGTTGTGGCGCAAGTACGACGGCAACCCCTTCCTCGCCGCCGACGACCCGGCGTGCTCGATCGAGGCGCTGTTCGCGCATCCGACGGCGCGCAACCTGATGCGCATCTTCTTCCTGCAGGAGCGCCTCAAGTCGCTCGGCAAGGGCGACTTCAAGGCGCGCCGCGTGCACGTGGTCGGCGCCGGCGTCATGGGCGGCGACATCGCGGCGATCTGCGCCATGCGCGGGCTCACCGTGACGCTGCAGGACACCACGCCCGAGCGCATCGCGCCGGCGGTGAAGCGCGCCGCCGAGCTTTTCAGGCGGCGCCTGCGCGATGCGCGGCGCGAGCGCGACGCCCTCGACCGGCTGATCCCGGACGCCTCCGGCGCCGGTGCGCGCAACGCCGACGTGATCATCGAGGCGATCTTCGAGAACCTGCCGGCGAAGCGCGAGCTCTTCGCGAAACTCGAGGCGATGGCGAAGCCCGACGCGGTGCTCGCCACCAACACCTCGAGCCTCAAGCTCGCCGACATCGCCACCGCGCTCAAGGATCCTGCGCGGCTGGTCGGCATCCACTTCTTCAACCCGGTGCCTCAGCTGCAGCTCGTAGAAGTTGTCTCATCACAACAAACGAATCCTGAAGTCAGTAAAAAAGCGGCTGCGTTCGTCCGGCAGATCGACAAGCTGCCGCTGCCGGTGAAGGACTCGCCGGGGTTCCTGGTGAACCGCGTGCTCGGTCCCTACATGCAGAACGCCTTCCGCATGCTCGACGAGGGCGCGAAGCCCGAGACGCTGGACGCGGCGATGGAGGAGTTCGGCATGCCGATGGGGCCGGCGGAGCTCGCCGACACCGTGGGCCTGGACATCTGCCTCGCCGCCGGCAAGTCGCTCGCGAAGCACCTGTCGCCCGGCGCCGAGGTGCCGCAGATCCTCGAGAACAAGGTAGCGCTCGGCCACCTGGGCAAGAAGACCGGCCAGGGCATCTACCGCTACGAGAATGGAAAAGCGATGAAGGGCCAACCAGATTCGTACGGGCAAGATCTGATCGAAGCATTGATCGAGCCCTATCTCCACGAAGCCAGGCAGGTGCTGAAGGAGGGCATCGTCGCCGACGCCGACCTGATCGACGCCGGCCTTATTTTTGGTACTGGCTTCGCTCCTTTTCGCGGCGGGCCCCTGCATTACTTGAATGCAAGAGCTGCCAAAAGATAAAGCTCCTGCGCTGCGCGTCGTGCCGATGCCGGCGGACGCCAACCAGCACGGCGACATCTTCGGCGGCTGGATCATGGCGCAGGTCGACATCGCCGGCGGCACGCTCGCGGCGCGCCTCGCGCGCGGCCGCGTCGCCACCGTCGCGGTGAAGGAGTTCGTCTTCAAGCAGCCGGTGCAGATCGGCGACGTGCTCTCCTTCTACGTCGACGTCGAGCGCGTCGGCAACACCTCGATCACCGTCAAGGTGGAGGTCTACGCCGAGCGCCGCCCGGCCGACCCGACCACCGTCAAGGTCACCGAGGCGACGCTCACCTACGTCGCCATCGACCGCGAAGGGCGCCCGCGCGCCGTGCCGCGCGGCTGACTTGCTCCTCGACGCGCCCACGCTCGCGGCGGTGGCAGCGGTGGCGCTCGCCGCCGCGGTGGTCGGCGGGGTCGGCGGCTTCGGCACCGGCGTCATCCTCACCGCGGCGCTCGTGCCGCTGATCGGCATCAAGGCCGTCATCCCCGTTCTCGCCGTGGCCGGCGTCATCATCAACGCCGGGCGCTTCTGGTTCTACCGCGCGAGCCTCGACCGGCGCGCGCTGTCCGTGGTGCTCGTCGCTTCGCTCCCGTTCCTCGTGCTCGGCACCTGGATCTACACCCTGCTCGACGCGCGCGCACTAGGCACGGTGCTCGGCATCCTCGTCATCGCCTTCATCCCGGTGAGAAGATTTCTGAGATCAAAATCGATAGTCTTTGGAACCGCGTCGCTCGCCGCCGGCTCCGGGGTGTTCGGCCTCGCCTCCGGCGTAGCGAGCGGCACGGGCGTGATCCTCGTGTCGCTGCTCCTGGGCGCCGGGCTCACCGGGCAGGCGGTGCTCGCCACCGACGCCCTCACCACCATCGCGCTCGACCTGTGCAAGGCGGCGCTCTTCCAGCGCTTCGACCTCCTCGACGCCGACGCGGCGGCCACCGGCGTGGTGATCGGCGTCGCCACCATCCCGGGCAGCGCGCTCGCAGCGTGGCTCGTGACGCGCATCGGCGCGCACCTGCACGTGCTCTTCATCGAGGCGCTGATTTTTTTCGGCGGATCGTTCATGCTCTGGCACGCTTGGCGATGACGAGGGAGAAGCGATGAAGGAGCTGAAGGGAAAGGTCGCGGCCGTCACAGGAGCCGCGAGCGGCCTGGGCCGCGCCATGGCGCTCGCCTTCGCCGACGAAGGCATGGACCTCGGCCTTGCAGACGTCTCCGACCTTTCAGAGGTCAGGAGAGCCGTGGAGGCGAAGGGGGTAAAAGCGTCGACCATGAAGGTCGACGTATCCAAGGCCGAAGACGTACAGAAGTTCTGCGACTCGCTCAAGGCCGTCCACGTGGTGTGCAACAACGCCGGCGTCGCCGTGTCGGGCGCCGCATGGGAGAACAGCATCGACGACTGGCGCTGGATACTCGGGGTGAATCTCTGGGGTGTGATCCACGGCGTGCGCAGCTTCGCGCCGCGCCTGCTCGCGCAGGACGAAGGCCACATCGTCAACACCGCGTCGGTGGCCGGCCTCATCTCGCCGCCCGCCTCCGCTGCCTACAACGTCACCAAGCACGCGGTGGTGACCCTGTCGGAATCGCTCTACCACGACCTGCGCGAGCGGAGCTCGCGCGTCGGCGTGTCGGTGCTCTGCCCGGCGTACGTGCCGACCGGAATCGCGGATTCGGAACGCAATCGCCCGGCGGGCTCGGTACCAGGTCAACTTTCAGAAAAGACCAAAGAAAAACAGGCGATGTTGCGCAAGGCGGTGACCTCGGGCCGGCTCTCCGCGGAGGACGTGGCGCGCGCGGTGGTCGCCGCCGTCAAGGCGGAGCGCTTCTACATCCTCACGCACGCGAAGATCAAGGGCGCGATCCGCGCGCGCATGGAGGACGTGCTGGAAGAGCGCGCGCCGCGCAACCCGCTCGGACCGCTGTAGCTCAGTCGGCGAGGCCGGGGAAGAGGATGCGCAGGCCCTCGGCCATCGTCTGGATGGCGATCGCGGCGAGGAGCAGGCCGAGCAGGCGGGTGGCGATGTTGAGGCCGGTGGTGCCCATGCGCGCGCCGACCGCGTGCGCAAGCCGCAGCAGCGACCACAGCAGCACGCATACCAGCAGCACGCAGCCGATGAGCGCGGCCGTGTGCGCGACGCCGCCGCGCTGCGCGGCGATGATGGTCGTGCTGATCGCGCCCGGACCGGCGAGCAGCGGCACCGCGAGCGGCACCACGCCGGAGAGCTCGCCCGACTCGAGCTCTTCCGCCTCGGCGCGCGTCTGGCGCATCTCGCCCATCTTCGCGTTCAGCATGGCGAGTGCCATCAGCAGCAGCACCAGGCCGCCGCCGACCTGGAAGGCGGGCAGGCTGGCGCCGAGCAGGCGCAGCAGCCCTTCGCCGAAGACCGCGGCGCCGGCGAGGACCGCGAACACCGTCACCGTGACCGCGTTGACCAGCCGCAGGCGCTTGCGCTCGTCGTAGCGCGCCGCGACGCTCAGGAAAATCGGCACCGCGAGGAACGGGTCGAGCACCGCGGTGAGCGTCACCAGGTAGCGCAGGTACTCCTGCAGCGCGCTCACTTCCTGGCCAGGGCAGCCTGCGCGCTCTTGCGGTCCTCGTTCACCCGGGCGAAGGCGGGACGCTCGCCCAGCATCTTCAGGTAGGGCTTCACCTGCGCCATGCCCTCGAGGAAGTCGCGCCCGTAGATGATCTTCGTCGACAGCGTCACGAGCGGCAGGTGCACGAACGCCGAGCAGTCGGCGAGCGTCAGCCCGGGCCCGGCGATGTAGGGATTGAATTTCACGAGCTGGCCGAGGGCACGCACGCCCTTGGCGAGGTCCTTCTCGGTCATCTCCTTCAGCTCGTCGCTGATCGTGCCGCCGAAGAAAGCCTGCCGGTAGAGCCGGCGCGCCACGAGCTCTAGGTGCAGCTCCATCACGATGACCAGCTCGCGCACCTTGGCGCGCGCCAGCGGGTCGCGCGGGTAGAGCGGCTTCTGCGGGTAGGCCTCCTCGAGGTACTCGCAGATCGCCTGCGACTCGGCGAGCCGCACGCCGCCGTCGAGCTCGACGAAGGGCACCTTGCCCATCGGCGAGCGCGCCAGGAACTCGTCCTTCTGCGAGGGCCGGCAGCTCGCGTCCTCCTCGAAGGCGATGCCCTTCTCGAGCAGCGCGATGCGCACTTTGTTGTGGTAGTTGCTGAGGTGGAAGCCGCAGAGCTTCATTAAGGTTCTCCGTGTAAGGCTTTCCGATTATATTCGTGCGATGAAGGGCAAAGACCCCGAATTCATCACCGAGCTCGGCGCGGAGAGCTCCTACGGCGGGTACCTCCGCCTGCCGCAGCTCCTCGGCGCGCAGCAGCCACGCTCCGCGCACCACGACGAGATGCTGTTCATCATCCAGCACCAGGTCTCGGAGCTGTGGATGAAGCTCCTGATCCACGAGCTCGAGGCGGCGATCGCGCACGTGCAGGCCGACCGCCTCGCGCCGTGCTTCAAGATCCTCGCGCGCGTGAAGCAGGTGCAGCGCCAGCTCTTCGAGCAGTGGTCGGTGCTCGAGACGCTCACGCCCTCGGAGTACGTGGCGTTCCGCGACGTGCTCGGGCCGGCCTCGGGGCTGCAGTCGTTCCAGTTCCGCGCCATCGAGTTCCTGCTGGGCAACAAGAACGCGCGCTTCATGGAAGTGCAGCGCCACGACGCCGCGGCCTACGCGCGCCTGCAGCGCCTGCTCGAGTCGCCGAGCCTGTACGACGAGTTCCTGCGCCACCTCGCGCGCCGCGGCATGCCGGTGCCGGCGGAGCGCGTCGAGCGCGACTGGACGCAGCCCTACGAGAGGCATCCAGGCGTCACCGCCGTGTTCAAAATGGTTTACGAGAATACAAACAAATTCTGGGCCGAGTACGACATGTGCGAGAAGCTGGTCGACGTCGAGGAGAACTTCCAGCTCTGGCGCTTCCGCCACGTGAAGACCGTGGAGCGCATCATCGGCTTCAAGCCCGGCACCGGCGGCACCGCCGGCGTCGCCTTCCTCAGGAAGAGCCTCGAGGTGTCCCTGTTCCCGGAGCTGATCGATGTCCGGACCGAGATTCACTGAGATGCGCCTCAGGAACGAGGTGTGGCCGCGCTTCTCGCGGGTGATGAAGCGCGGCCCGGTCTACCTCGCCAACCACTCGCTCGGCCGGCCGCCCGACCGCGTCGCCGAGGACGTGCGCGCCGCGCTCGACGCCTGGTACGCCGACTTGGAAGGCGCATGGCCGCAGTGGCTCGCTTCTCGACAAAAATTCCGGTCTTTGACGGCGAAGCTCGTCAATGCCTCCCGCGCCGACTGCATCGTGCCCAAGACGAGCGCCGGCCAGGGCCTGCGCGCGGTGCTGAACGCGCTGCCGGGCAAGCCGCGCGTGGTGACCAGCGACGGCGAGTTCGACTCGATCGACTTCATCCTGCGCGTGTACCGCGAGAAGGGCCGCATCGACCTGAGGATCGTGCCCTGGCGGGAGCTGTCGCCGGCGGGCGCCGACCTGGTGGTGCTCTCGAGCGTGATGTTCCGCTCGGGCGAGGTGGTGCCGAACCTGACGCGCCTCGTGCGCAGCGCGCACGAGGCCGGCGCCATGGTGCTGCTCGACGTCTACCACCACGCCGGCGTGCTGCCGCTCGACCTCGCCACGCTCGGCGCCGATTTCGCCATCGGCGGCTCCTACAAGTACACGCGCGGCGGCCCCGGCGCGTGCTGGCTCTACGTGCGCCCGGGCCTCGCCGAGACGATGCGCACGCTCGACACCGGCTGGTTCGCGAAGAAGGACGTCTTCGCCTACCTGCGCCCCGAGCCGCCGGAGTACGGTCCCGGCGGCGACGCCTGGCTCGAGTCGACGCCGCCGGTGCTCGCGCCGGTGCAGGCGCTGGCGGGGCTGGAGTTCACCCTCGAGATGGGCGTCGATCGCCTGCGCGCGCACAACCTCGAGCAGAAGAAGCAGCTCTCCGACCTCCTGTTCGAGAACGGCGTCGAGACGCTCGGCGTGGGCGATGACTTCGGCGCCTTCCTCACCGTGCGCGACGACCGGGCGCCGGCGCTCGTCGAGCGGCTGCGCAAGCGCGGCGTCACCGCCGACGCGCGCGGCGACGCGCTGCGGCTCTGCCCGGATCTCCTCAACACCGACGAGGAGCTCGAGCGCGCGGCGAAGATCATCGGCGCGGCCTTGCGTGAGCGCTGAGGCACCACGTGCCGCATCGTTGTGACGCCGCCGTCCTCGACCTCGGCGGCGTGCTGGTCGAGATCGACTTCCGGCGCGCCTTCGCCGCCTGGGCCGAAGCCGCCGGCGTTCCGGCCGAGGCTCTCGCGCAGAGATTCTCCTTCGATGAAGCGTACTGCGCCCACGAGCGCGGCGAGATCGACGAAGCGAAGTACTTCTCCATGCTTCGAGCGAATCTCAGGATAGATATCAGTGATGATTCGTTTCTGGCCGGGTGGAACGCCATCTTCGGCGGGCCGCTGCCGGGCGCCGAGCGGGTGCTGCGCGAGCTGGCGGCCCGCATGCCGCTCTACGTGTTTTCGAACACCAACCCGGCGCACGTCGCGCACTTCGGGCCGCGCTACCGGGAGCTCCTCTCGCCGGTAACGAAAGTGGTCACCTCCTGCGACATCGGCCGGCGCAAGCCCGAGCCCGAGGCGTTCCGGCGCATGGCGGCGATCACCGGCCTGCCGCCGGCGCGGCTCGCGTTCTTCGACGACCTGGAGGAGAACGTCGCCGGCGCGCGGACTGCCGGCCTGCAGGCGCACCGCGTGTCGCGCCCGGAGGAGATCCTCGCGGCGCTCGGCGGCTAGGCGAGGAGCTCCGCCGCCGGCACGCAGGCCGCGCCGACCGCGGCGGCCACCTCTGCGTGCGTCACCTTGCCGAGCGCGACGTTGAGCCCGTTGCGCAGGTGCTCGTCGTCGGCCGCCGCGCGCCGCCAGCCCTTGTCCGCGAGCGCGAGGGCGAACGGCAGCGTCGCGTTGTTGAGCGCGTAGGTCGAGGTGCGCGGCACCGCGCCGGGCATGTTGGTGACGCAGTAGTGCACCACGCCGTCGAGCACGAAAGTCGGCTCGGCATGCGTGGTCGGGCGCGAGGTCTCGAAGCAGCCGCCCTGGTCGATGGCGATGTCGAGCGCCACCGATCCGGGCTTCATCGCCTTCACCATCGCGCGCGAGACCAGCTTCGGCGTCGCCGCGCCCGGCACGAGCACCGCGCCGATCACGAGGTCGGCCGACAGGACGTGCTGCTCGATGGCGTCGCGGCTCGAGTAGACAGTGACCACGCGAGCACCGAATTCCTTTTCGAGGTTTCGAAGAACCTCGATCGATCGATCCAGGGCGTAGACCCTGGCGCCGGCGCCGACCGCCATGCGCGCGGCATTGGTACCGGCGACGCCGGCGCCGAGGATGGCGATCTTCGCCGGCGGCACGCCCGGCACGCCGCCGAGGAGGATGCCCATGCCGCCGCGCTCCTTCTCGAGGCAGCTCGCGCCCACATGGATCGCCATGCGGCCGGCGACCTCCGACATCGGCGCGAGCAGCGGCAGGCCGCCGCCGCGGCGTGTCACGGTCTCGTAGGCGATGCAGATCGCTTTGCTGTCCAGCAGATCCCTGGTTTGGGAAGGATCAGGCGCAAGGTGCAGGTAGGCGAAGAGGACCTGGCCCCCCTTCAGGCGCTTCCTCTCGGCGGCCTGCGGCTCCTTCACCTTGACGACGAGCTCCGCCTCCCAGGGATCGCCGATGCGGCCGCCTGCCTTCTCATAGGCCGAATCCTCGGCGCCGATGCCGGCGCCGGCCCCGGCCTCGACGACCACCTCGTGGCCATGCGCGGCGAGCTCGCGCACCGAGGTCGGGGTGAGCCCCACGCGGTACTCGTGGCTCTTGATCTCGCGGGGGACGCCGACCCTCATGGCAGCAGGCGGATCGGCGCGCCGGCCTGCCAGGCGCGGATCGCCTCGACAGCGCCCTCGTAGTAGACGCGGTAGCTCTCGCGCGTGACGTAGCCGAGGTGCGGCGTGAGCACGGTATTGGGCGCCACGAGCAGCGGATGGTCGCGCGGGATCGGCTCCTCGCCGAAGACGTCGATGCCGGCGCCGGCGAGCGTGCCGCGCTTGAGCGCCTCGGCGAGCGCGCGCTCGTCGACGATCGGCCCGCGCGAGGTGTTCACGAGCAGCGCCGAGGCCTTCATGAGCGCGAGCTCGCGCGCGCCGACCAGGCCGCGCGTGCGCTCGCTCAGGACGAGGTGGATGGTCAGGATGTCTGCCTGGCGGAACAGATCGTCTTTCTCGACGCGCTCGGCGGCGGAAAGGCGTGCTTTTTCAGGATCCAGGTTCTGGCTCCAGGCGATGAGCTTCATGCCGAACGCGGCGCCGACGCGCGCCACCTGCTGCCCGATGGAGCCCAGGCCGAGGATGCCGAGGGTCTTGCCGGCGAGCCCCAGGCCGACGGTGGTCTGCCAGCGCCCGGTGCGCAGCTCCCGGTCCTCGCGCGGAATCTGCCGCGCCAGCGCGAGGATCAGCCCCCAGGTCAGCTCCGCGGTGGTGGTGTTCAGTCCCGGCGTGCCGCACACGGAGATGCCGCGCGCCTTCGCCGCTTCCACGTCGATCGAGCGGTTGCGCATGCCGGTGGTGACGAGCAGGCGCAGCTTCGGCAGCCGCTCGAGCAGCGCGCGCGGAAAGGGCGTGCGCTCGCGCATGGCGACGATGACGTCGAAGCCGGCCAGCTGCTTTGCCAGTGCTTCGATCCCCGGAACATGCTGGCGAAAGAAAATTGCTTCGAAACCCTCCAGCGCCGCCCAGTCCGCCATGCCGCGCGCGACGTCCTGGTAGTCGTCCAGGACGGCGATGCGCATCAGCCGCGCTTCTTCATCGCCAGCGCCTGCGCCACCGAGGTCTGCTCGCCGACTTCCAGCTTGCCGATCTGGTTGCGGTGCACTTCGTCCGGGCCGTCGGCGAAGCGCAGCGTGCGGGCGTGCGCGTACGCGGAGGCAAGGCCGAAGTCCTCGGAGACGCCGCCGCCGCCGTGCACCTGCATCGCCCAGTCGATGATCTTGCAGGCGACGTTGGGGGCGAGGACCTTGATCATCGCGATCTCCTTCTTCGCCGCCTTGTTCCCCACCGTGTCCATCTTCCAGGCGGCGTTCAGCACCATCAAGCGCGCCGAGTCGATCATGATGCGCGCCTCGGCGATGCGCTCGCGCGTCACGCCCTGGTCGGCTACGCTTCTTCCAAAAGCAATTCTTTCAGAGGCCCGTCTGCACATCTTCTCCAGCGCCCGCTCCGACTGGCCGATCAGGCGCATGCAGTGGTGGATGCGCCCCGGCCCGAGGCGGCCCTGCGCGATCTCGAAGCCGCGGCCTTCGCCGAGCAGCACGTTGGAGGCGGGCACGCGCACGTCCTTCAGCTCGATCTCCATGTGCCCGTGCGGCGCGTCGTCGTAGCCGAACACCGTCAGGTGGCGCAGGATCTTCACCCCCGGCGTGCCGGCGGGCACCAGCACCATCGACTGCTGGCTGTGGCGCGAAGCGTTGTCCGGGTCGGTCTTGCCCATGACGATGTAGATCTTGCAGCGCGGGTCGCCGGCGCCGCTCGACCACCACTTCACGCCGTTGATGACATAGCGGTCGCCGGAGCCGCCTTTCTCCCTGGTGATGCGCGTCTGGATGTTGGTCGCATCCGAGGAGGCGACCGCGGGCTCGGTCATGAGGAACGCGGAGCGGATTTTCCCCTCGAGGATCGGCTCAGCCCATTCCTTGATCTGCTCGGGCGTGCCGTACTTGAGGATCGTCTCCATGTTGCCGGTGTCCGGCGCGGAGCAGTTGAACACTTCCGGCGCCCAGGTGACGCGGCCCATGATCTCGCACAGCGGCGCGTACTCCAGGTTGGTGAGCGTGCCGCCGTGGGTCTTCGGCTGCCAGAGGTTCCACAGCCCCGCCGCCCTCGCCTTGGGCTTCAGCTCTTCGATGATGGGTACGACCTCCCAGCGGCGCTCGCCCTTCACGTGCGCTTCCCACTTGTGCTCGTTCGGGTAGATGTGCTCGGCCATGAAGGCCATGAGCTGCTTGCGCAGCTCCTGCACCTTGGGGGTGTAGTCGAAGTTCATGCTGCTCTCCTCAGAATTTTTTCCACTTGCTGCCAGCCGAGCTCGGCCATGGGCTTCGCCCTCGAGCCCGCGTCGCGCGCGTGCGCCGAAGCGGCCGTGCCATCCACCACGCGCTTCAGGATCCCCTGCAGGATCGCGGCGATGCGGAACAGGTTATACGCCAGGTAGAAGTCCCAGTGCGACGGATCGATGCCTGCCCTACCCGTTCTTTCACAATAGGTCTTCACGTACTGCCTCTCTGAAGGAATTCCCAGCGCCTCGAGATCCAGGCCCGCGATACCGCGGAACTGGCCGGGCGGGATGTGCCAGCTCATGCAGTGGTAGGCGAAATCGGCGAGCGGGTCGCCGAGCGTCGAGAGCTCCCAGTCGAGCACCGCGAGGATGCGCGGCTCGGTGGGATGGTAGACCGCGTTGTCGAGGCGGAAGTCGCCGTGCACCACCGCCGTGCCGGTCTCGGGCGGGATGTTCTCCGGCAGCCAGGCGATGAGGTTGTCCATCGCCTCGACCTTCTCCGTCTCGGAGGCCTGGTACTGCTTGGTCCAGCGCGCCACCTGGCGCGCGATGTAGTTCCCCGGCTTGCCGAAATCCTCGAGCCCCACCTGGCGGTAATCGATGAGATGCAATCTTGCAATGACCCTGTTGAGCTCGTCCCAGATCGCGAAGCGCTCGGCCTTCGTCATCCCCGGCAGGCTCTGGTCCCAGAGCACGCGCCCCTCGACGCAGTCCATGACGTAGAAGGCGGTGCCGATGACGCTCTCGTCCTCGCAGAGGACGAGCGGCTTCGCCACCGGAAACCCGGTGGGATGCAGCGCGCTGATCACCTTGAACTCGCGATCCACCGCGTGCGCCGAGGGCAGGAGCTTGCCCGGCGGCTTGCGCCGCAGCGCGTAAGCCTTGCCGTCGGCGGCGGTGATCTTGTAGGTCGGGTTGGATTGCCCGCCTTTGAATTGCTCTATCCGTGAAATTTTGAACTGCAGAAACCCCTGCAAAGCACCGATATCGATCCGGTGCCTTTCTTCCACGGGCTTGGTGCCGATGAACTGCTCGAACATGCCGGCAAAAGCTTACCTTAGAATCCCGGCATGGCGTTCAACGTCAGCCACCTCAAGGGATCCAAGTTCGCGCGCCGCGGGCTGCGCGGCTACTTCGAGTACCGCGACCTCGGCATCGAGCGGGCCACGCGCGGCAAGGTCGTCGCGCACGTGATCCGCGCGCGCCCCGGCAAGGCGCCGCACGGCGAATGGCACTGCCACGACATCGACGTGCAGTTCGTCTACGTGCTGAAGGGCTGGGTGCTGTTCGAGTACGAGGGCGTGGGCAAGGTGCGGATGAAGGCCGGCAGCTGCTTCTACCAGCCGCCGCGCATCCGCCA
>Ga0105094_10001072_pt1 | contig 14174 bp, 12 predicted proteins | sample PPLLak1March2015_2_FD_87023 | JGI IMG/M metagenome (GOLD analysis project Ga0105094, IMG submission 87023) | Freshwater sediment microbial communities from Prairie Pothole Lake near Jamestown, North Dakota, USA - PPLs Lake P8 Core (3) Depth... | ecosystem: Environmental > Aquatic > Freshwater >...
AATATCCTTGTCCGCCTCAGCAAGAGCCAGAACTGCGCTCGCGAATATCAGACCGAAGATGATGGAAATGATCCACAGTTTCCTGCTCATTTGAAATCCTCCTCTTTTTCAAGCCAACATCGATCACTCCAGCTGATGTCGGTCGCCGCAATGCCGCTTTCCACCAGCCCTTCCCCGTTTACGGGAACAGGGCCTGCGCCGGGCGATTTGCAGGGAGCCACCATCGTGAGGGGTCTCATGGTCAATGGACGATCAGTGAGCGGGCTTTGCGGCAAGGGCCTCTTCCAACTGCCCCAGGAGCTGTTCCGGAGTCGGGAATCCGTGAAACCTCCTCCATTCACCCCAGGGGCTCCCCACGATCGTGATGGGGATATGGTTGTGCTCTTCCAGTTTCGATGAAAACAAGACCCCCACTCCGCAGAGGACCTGGCCCAGACTGTTGCGATCACCGCTCAAAAAGACCCACCCGGGCCTGGCCTTCTGTTTGCTGGCGTAGGCCTTGAGGCGAACCGGGATGTCGGTCCGTGGGTCCACCGTCACGGAAACCAGGACGACCTCCTTGCCCAACCTCTCTCCCAGCATATCCTGCAGCCGCGTGAAGATGAAAATCAAGATGGGAAACGCCGTCGGGCAGGTGGTGTAGAACGGAATCACCACAGCCGCCCGATCGCCGATCACATCACTCTTGAACCTGACGCGTCCTCCATCCTGGTCGATCAGCTCGACGTCGTGCAGCTCGACCTTGACGTGATCGTCCTTGGAGGCATCGGTCTTAGCGGCAGAAACCTGCCCTGGACCAGGTCCCAGCAAGACACCGCAAACCAGCACCATGGTGAGGAAAAGCCTGAGAGCCCGTTCGAGAATTTCCAGAATGGCCGACACCCGCTGGCTGTGTGAGTCACGCATTCCCAAGCAGGGTCTGAGGACCTTTGAGCTGTCCCTTTGCATCCTGCACACGTTCACCCTGCCCCTCCCCACTCCACATCACACGCTTCCCAGAACATATCGGCAGGCTCTGCCCTTGCCCACCCGATTCAGCATGCCCTGGTCCACCATCTCCGACAACTCGCGGAGCGCCTGCCTTTCAGAAATATCGTTCAATTTCGAATAATGCCTGTTGGTGATAAAGCCATTGCTCCTCACAAAATCCAGGGCTCTCATCTGCCGCGGCCTGAAGCCGCCCTCGGCGGGAAAGTCGTCGAAGCCCAGGGCCGCAAGCCTTCCCCGGTCTCCGGCCGAATCGAGCGACATCCGAAAATCCGAAGCCTGCAATCCTCCAGGCTGTGCCGGTGAGCGAAGCTCCGGCGGCAGGTCCTTCAGGAGAATCTCCCGCCCGTTGCAGAGGATGACCGACCGCTCGATCACATTCTCCAGTTCGCGCACATTGCCCGGCCACAGGTACTCGATGAGGCACCTCATGGCCTCCGCGTCAATCCTCAGGGACTCCGGGCGATCCTGAGTGCACTTGTGGAGGAAGTGATTCACGAGCAGCGGGATGTCGTCCACCCGTTCCCGAAGGGGCGGCACGTGGACGTGCACCACGTTCAACCGGTAGAAGAGGTCCGATCGGAACCGCCCCTGATCCACCTCCTGCCTCAGGTTGCGGTTGGACGCCGCCACAACCCGCACGTCCACCTTGAGCGTCTGGGCCCCGCCGACACGCTCGAATTCCATCTCCTGCAGAACCCGGAGGAGCTTCACCTGCAGGGGCGTGGACATCTCGCTGATCTCGTCCAAAAAGAGGGTCCCCCCGTGCGCCAGCTCAAACCGACCCTTCCGCTGGCTGACGGCCCCCGTGAACGACCCCTTCTCGTGGCCGAACAGCTCGCTCTCCAGGAGGTTTTCGGGGAGTGCCCCGCAATTGACGCTGATGAAGGGGCGGTCTTTCCTGGGGCTGTTGAAATGAATCGCCCTGGCGATGAGCTCCTTGCCCGTTCCGGACTCTCCGGTCACGAGCACCGTCGCTTTGGCCGGCGCCACCTTCTCGATCAACTCGTAGATGCGGAGCATCTGCGTGCTCTTGCCGATGATGTTGCTGAATTGATAGCGATCCTGGAGCGTTTGCTTCAGATAGCGGTTCTGTCGCAGAAGGTGGGAATGATCGGCGGCCTTCCGGATGGTGAGCTTGAGCTCTTCGTTCTTGAAAGGCTTGAGGATGTAGTCGAAAGCCCCCTTCCTCATGGCCTCCACAGCCTTCTCCACCGAGCCGAAGGCGGTCATCATGATCACGGGAAGATCGGGCTTCTCCGTGTGGCAGTGCTCCAGCAGCACCATTCCGTCCATACCCGGCATCTTCATGTCCGTGATCAAGACATCCAGATCGGACGATCGCACGATCTCCAATCCTCTCTCACCGCTGTCAGCCGTGATGACCTCGTAGCCATCTTCGGCCAGAAGATCCTCCAGGACCAGCAGATAGTTCTTTTCGTCATCGATGATCAGAAGCGTTTCCATGCCACGTCAGCTCTCCTATCGGGCCCGTCATTCATCGCGGACCTGGGTCAGGGGAAGGCGGATGATGAGGCTGGCTCCCCTGCCCTCCCGGCTCCGCACCTCGATCTCACCCCCATGGCTGTCAATGATGCTGCTCACAATGGCCAGCCCCAATCCCGTGCCCTTCTCGCGGGTGGTGAAGAAGGGATTGAAGATCTTCTTTTGCAAATCCTCCGGAATTCCCGGGCCCGAATCCCGAATGCGAAGCTCAACCTGCGGCGGCTTCCCGTTGTATTCACGAAAAACGGTGCGCACCCTTAAGATGCCGCCTTGCGGCATGGCTTGAACCGCATTGGCCAGCAGATTGACAAAGGCGCGGTAAAGCAGGTCGGCATCCGCCTCCATCACGTAGTCTCCGGCCTCATAGAAGCGCTCCACCTGAATCGAGGACTGCTGAAGCTGACCCTCCATGGCGGCCAGATTCCGTTCGATGATGTCTTCAATCCGGCACGGCGCCGTCTTCGGGGTCTTGGGGCGCGCAAAATCCAGGAACTCGGTCAAGATGTGGTTGAGGCGACTGGCCTCCTCCACAATGATGGAAGACAGTCGGCGATGCTTCTCGTTGTCTATCCTGCCATAAAGAAGCTCCGCGGTGCTCCGGATGATGCCGAGCGGGTTGCGTATCTCGTGAGAAACACCGGCGATCATCTCGCCCAGAGCCGCCAGCCGTTCGGACTGATGAAGCTGCTCTTCCAGCCGCTCTTTTTCCGCCGCACGAGCTTTGATGATGCTTTCGGCGCGGCGGGCGATGAGGCTGATCGTCAGGAACAGGACCCCCACGAAAAGCAGAAACCCGGACACCACAATCCATTGAAACCGGTGAATGGTCTTGTAATCCGCCGTGACGTCCTGGGTGATCTCGAAAACCCCGAGGATCTTCCCCCGCTTCCAGCTCAAGGTCCTCTCCTCCCACATGGGGAGATAGGTCACCAGCAGCTGCTTGGGGTCGTCCTTCCGCGAGCCCCAGAAAGGATATCCATCCCCCTGAACCACCGAGACGGTCTCCTCGCCCAGGGCACGCTGAAATGCCGGGCCGAGATCTCCGATCATGCCCTTCACTCCCTGATCCGTGCTGTAAGTCAAGGTCTGGGTGGGATCGTAGATATTCACCCGCTCAACGAAGAAGCCATGGATGGTGTTGCGCACCACACGATCGAGGCGCTCGTACTGATTCTGTCGACTCAGTTTGATTTCACCTTCCGAGATGAGCGTCGGAAGGGTGAACTGAAAGAAGACCTGGTGGTTGAGGTTCTCGGCAACCAGGAGAGCGTACTGCTCGCTCTTCTTGAGCAGGATCGCCTTGGCCCTGTGGGAGATGAACATCGAGAGCAGGATCGTGCAGCCCAGTATGACCACCAGACTGGAAAGGGAGAGGTACTTCACCAGCCGGAAGGGCTTCATAGCCCCAAGACTCCTGCGCCGGGCAATGATCGCCCCCTTGCCTCCCTCCGAAGCCTCCGTGCCGCGGTCGGTGCACGTCATTGCATCCTCCGCAGCGCCCCGAGTCTCCCTGGTGGCCGGTCCCGTCTCCAGCATCATCGGTCACCTTCCGAAGATCGCGTTTTGGAGGCCCTCTTCACGCTCTCCCTGTGCTGCTCCAAAAACGGTTTGCATTTGCCCTCCCACCCCCTGAGCGTCGGCTCGTAAAAGACGGACCCCACCAATGCGTCGGGCAGATAGTTCTCGGGAACCCATCCCTCGGGGTCGTCATGGGGGAACCGGTAATCCTTGCCGTATCCCAGATCCTTCATGAGCCGGGTCGGCGCATTGCGAATATGAGAGGGCACCGGGGCCGCACCCGTTTTGGCCGCCATCTCGCGCGCCTTTCCGAAGGCCACATCCACGGCGTTGCTCTTGGGCGCCAGGGACAGGTACACCACCGCCTGAGCCAGGGCCAGCTCACCTTCGGGGCTGCCGAGGAGCTCGTACGATCTCACGGCGTGAATCGCCTGCACCAGCGCAAACGGATCCGCAAGCCCCACATCCTCTGAAGCCATCCGAACCAGCCGACGCGCAATGTAGAGCGGGTCCTCCCCTCCCTGCAGCATTCGAGCGAGCCAGTACAGGGATGCGTCGGGATCGCTGCCACGCAGGCTCTTGTGGAGAGCTGAAATGAGGTTGAAGTGCTCTTCTCCACCTTTGTCATAGTGAACAGCCCGGCTCTGAAGCGCTTCCTGGACGGCGTCCAGGTCCACCACCCGGATGGGCTCGTCTGCCCGGGGAGGAGTCGTGAGAACAGCCACTTCCAGGGCGTTCAGCACAACCCGCGCGTCGCCTCCCGTCGCCGAAAAGAGGAAAAGCTCCGCCTCCTCCGTCAGCCTGGCCGGCGTGGAGCCCAGGCCCCGCTCACCCTCCTGCAGCGCGCGCCTCACGATGGTGCGCAGCTCCTCCTCGCTCAAGGGCTGGAGGACGAGCACCTTGGCCCTGGAAAGGAGCGGGCGGATCACCTCGAAAGACGGGTTCTCCGTGGTCGCTCCGAGGAGGAGCAGTGTCCCGTTTTCCACATGGGGAAGCAGGGTGTCCTGCTGGGCCTTGTTCAGCCGGTGGATCTCGTCCATGAAGAGCCAGGTGCGTTGCTTCTCCCTGGCCCACGTGAACTGGGCCTCCTCCACCGCCGATCGGATTTCGCGAGTTCCCGCCATCACCGCCGAGAGCGCAATGAGATGTGCGTTCGATTGGCCGGCCAGAATGGATGCCAGGGTGGTCTTGCCGCATCCCGGAGGCCCCCAGAAGATGAACGACTGGAACTGTCCCGTTCGAAGCAGCCGATCCAGTATGCGCCCGGGCCCCAGCAAATGAGTCTGGCCCACGAATTCATCGAGGCTGCGCGGACGCATCCTCTCGGCCAGAGGTGCCTGACGGCCCGCAGAATCGGCCGGTGCCTTTCGATCAAACAGCTTGGTCTGTCGCATGGAGATCGTCACCCTAAGAGATCAACATTTCCATAGATAATAGTAATATACATGAGGAGGTCAGCGAATTCAACACAGCGGAAAGGTGAGGGGAATCGTGCAGAGGATGAGACTCTGGGAGCCTCAAACCTGACAGCCAAAGCCCCCGCAAAGCCCATCCGCATTCCAGAAAGCGTTGCGCCGTCGCGCCGTGGCGTGATGCAACAACTGCGACCAGGCTGTTGAGCTCAGGCTTCGATGCTGAGGGCGGCGCATCAATCCTTCGTCAATCCCCGAGGTAGGCCTGCCGCACACGCTCGTCCTGGAGCAGGGATTCTCCCGTCCCTTCGAGCATCACCTCGCCCGTTTCCAGGACATACCCGTAGTGGGCGATCTGGAGCGCGGCGATGGCATTCTGCTCCACCAGGAGAATGGTGGCTCCCCCCTCGTTGATGGTCTGGATGGTGCGGAAAACCTCCTGGACGACCAGAGGCGCCAGCCCGAGGGAAGGCTCGTCCAGCAGCACCAGCCGCGGCCGGCTCATGAGCGCCCGCCCCAGAGCCAGCATCTGCTGCTCTCCTCCGCTGAGAGTCCCCGCCAGCTGCTCTTCCCGCTCCTTCAACCGGGGAAACAGCGAGAACACCCACTCCAGTTGATCGACAAACTCGCGATGAGTGCGGTTGTAGGCGCCCAGCTCGAGATTCTCCATGACGGTCAGATTCGGGAACACCTTGCGCCCTTCCGGGCTGATGCCAATGCCCATGCGGATGATCTGGTGCGTCTCCTTTCGACTCACCTCCTCATCCTGAAAGCGGATGGATCCCTGGCGCGGCCTGGCCAGACCAACGATAGACCTCAAGGTGGTGCTCTTTCCAGCACCGTTGGCACCGATCAGCGTGACGATCTGCCCCGGACTCACCGAAAGATTGACCCCTTTCAGCGCGTGTATCCCTCCGTAATAGACGTGCAGATCATTCACCTCAAGCATGGTATGCATCTCCCAGATATGCCTTGATGACCTCGGGATTCTTCTGAATCTCGCCGGGGGTCCCCTCAGCGATGGTGATGCCGTAGTCCAGGACCTTGATCCGTTCACACAGGCGCATCACGAACTTCATGTCATGCTCGATCAGGAAGATGGTCAGGCTGTATTTGCTCCTGATCTTCTGCACCAGTTCGGCCAGCTCCATGGTCTCGAGCGGGTTCATCCCGGCGGCCGGCTCGTCCAGCAGCAACAGCCTGGGTTTTGTGGCCAGGGCCCGGGCGATCTCCAGACGTCGCTGCTGCCCGTATGCCAGGCTTCCCGCCTTCTCGGAGGCCAGATGGGCGAGACCCAGCTCCTGCAGGAAATGCATCGCCCGGTCCAGCATGCGGGCTTCTTCCCGTCGATAGGAAGGCAGACCGAGCATGGCCTCCCAGAACCGGACAGGAATCTTGTGATGGAGGGAAACCATCACGTTCTCGAGGACTGTCATGTCCGTGAAGAGGCGAATGTTCTGAAACGTCCGGGCAATGCCCCGGGCCGTGATAGCGTGGACGGACAGCTGAGTGATCTCCTGGCCCTGCCAGAGAGTGCGGCCCGAGGTGGGAGAAAACGCTCCCGTGATCATGTTGAACACCGTGGTCTTGCCTGCACCGTTCGGACCGATGAGACCCACCAGCTCTCCCGGCTGCAGCTTGATGGAAAAGCGGCTGACCGCCACCAATCCCCCAAACTGCATGACCAGATCCTGGGCTTCGAAAAAGTCCTGCATACGTTGAATCTATACTCCCATGCCAGTTGAAGCCATACACCGGGAACCCGAAACAACCCTTGCCCAGCCTCTCACCGCGCCATCAACTTCAGCTTTCCCATCAAGCCGTCCCAGCTGAGCTCGTTCCGCCCCATGAGTCCGCGTCGGGCGAAAATGATCACGATCATGAGGAGAAAGCTGAAGACCACCATGCGCATGCCCGGAATCCCCGGAATGGTGAAGAAACCGAGGTCGATGGGGCTCTCGACGATCCGCAGGGCTTCCCCGCCCCAGGCAAACAGCGCAGCCCCCAAAACAGCCCCCGTCGTGCTGCCGAGACCGCCCACCACAATCATCATGAGCAGGTTGAAGGTCAGGAAGAAAGTGAACAAGGTCGGGGAGATGGTCGTGATGAGATGCGCCAGCAGCCCTCCCGCAACTCCCGAGAAGAAGGCGCTGATGAGGAAAGCCAGGAGCAACTGCTTGAACGGGTCGATCCCCATGGCCCGAGCCGCCGTTTCGTCCTCGCGAATGGCCTTCATGGCCCTCCCAAAGCTGCTGTTGACGAGCTTGGTCACGAGCACGATCGTGAGGACGGCAATGCCCCATGACCACCAGAGATTCGTGTGCGGATGAAGCCCTTTGAGCCCGAGCGGACCGTTGGTGACACTCTGAAAGGCATTGCAGAGCACTCGAACCACCTCCCCAAAGCCCAGGGTCACAATGGCCAGGTAGTCTCCTCGAACGCGAAACACCGGGAAACTGATGAGAAAAGCGAAGATCGTGGCCAGGATGCCTCCTGCCAGCAGCGACACGACGAAGGGAGCCTGCATCACGCTCAACGGCCATATGAGCGGCTCAATGATGAAGGTCATCTGCTTTTCAGCAGGGCTCAAGGTCAGCAGAGCCGACGTATACGCCCCAACGGTGATGAAGGCGTTGGGCCCCAGATGAAGAATGCCGCAAATCCCGTTCACCAGGTTGTAGCTGACCGCCAACGTGATGAATATGGCCATGTTGTTGAGGATGCGAACCTGATAATTCGTGCCGAACTGGTCAAAGGCCAGCAGCACTCCGAAAAGGGCCGCCACAGCGAGGCCGTTCAAAATCAGATTTCTCTTTCTCTTATCCATTGCCCACTCGTCCCGTGACATCCCTCAGCTCTTGTCGATGATGGGCTCCCCCATGAGCCCCGTCGGTCGGAACAGCAAAACCAGGATCAACACGAAGAAGGCCAGCGCATCCCGGTATTGAGCCAATCCGGGCACCAGAGCCACAATGAGGATTTCCCCCAGCCCCAGCAGGAATCCGCCCACAACGGCACCGAGGATGTTCCCGATCCCCCCGAGAACCGCGGCAATGAATGCCTTCAACCCGGGAAATACGCCCATGAAGGGATTCACCTGGGGATACTTCATGGCCCACATGATCCCCCCGGCTGCAGCCAGCATCGAGCCCAGCAGGAACGTGATGCCGATGATCCTGTCCAGATTGATGCCCATGAGGCGGGTGGTCTCAAAATCTTTCGAGGCCGCCCGCATGGCCTTTCCCACCTTCGTACGGTAGATGATGAAAAGCAGCCCGAGGAGGAGGACAAGAGTGACCAGGGGGGTGTAGATGGTGAGAACCTGAACCCGGACCCCCAGAACCTCGATGACTTTTGCAAAGACCTCCGGCCTCGGAAAACCTTTGGGAACGCCACCGAGCATCACCAGAGCCAGGTTTTCGAGAAGAAAGGAAGCCCCGATGGCTGAGATGAGCAGCGAGATGCGCGGAGCGTCCCTCAACGGCTTATAGGCCGCCCGGTCGAGGAGAATGCCCATCACGCCCGTCAGCAGCACGGCCAGGGGGAAGCTCAGGGTCCAGGGAAGTGCAAACAGAGTCATCCCATAAATGGCCGCGTAGGCGGCGAACATCAGCAGATCGCCATGGGCGAAGTTGATGAGCCTCAAAATGCCGTAAACCATAGTATAACCAATGGCTACCAGGGCATACAGGCTCCCGAGAGATATCCCGTTGATGATCTGCTGCAAAAGAATCGTCCAATCCAAAGATTTCGCCCTTCCCGATGAATCGCACCCCGAACCATGAAAATAACGGAGGCCAATGTTCCTTCACAACCGGAAACCAAAAACTCGCAACGGACTGCAGCAGGGCTTATAACAAAACGCTTCCGGACAGCCAAACCCCAAAACGAGAAAAGCAGGGTGCGCTGTACCCAACACCCTGCCCCTCCCCATTTTCATGCTCACGAAGTCCGTGTCGCGCTTCCGTGAGCTCATGACGATCATAGGCCAATAAACAACAAAACCCACCAGCCCTAGTACATCTCCACAAAATTGAGTGAGCGAGTGAATGGACATTCCCGCATGTTCCTAGCGGGAATCCATTGGCTTTCGGATGCATTGATCCCCGCCTGAAGCGTGCGGGGATGACGTACACGGAATATAGCCACCTCATTGCTGGGGACCTGTACTCAGCAACTCTGCGCAGCCCACCACTGCCACAGGCGCCTCGCCGCTCCTCTACCCAAGGCGCCTCTAGGGATTGATGGTGGTGACGTAGACGAACTTCCCTCCCTGCACCTTGTTGATCACCATGCTCTTGATGGGATTTCCGCTTTCCCCCATGGTGATGGTGCCCGAAACAGCCTTGAAATCTTTCGTGCTCGCCAGGGCGTCGCGAATCTTGGCCCCGTCAGCCGTACCCGCACGCTTGATGGCGTCGATGGCCAGGAAATATGCATCGGCTCCCAGTGCTCCGAAAGCGTCTGCTTCCTTCTTGTTCTTCTCTTCATAGCGCTTGATGTATTCCTTGGCACGATCCGTCGTGGCAGCCTGCTTGTGGAAATGCCCCGTGAAGTAGACTTCTTCAACCGCAGCGCCGCCAATCTCGATCAGCGCGGCTTCCTGGGCACCATCGCCTGTCAGGATGGGCGTCTTGATGCCGAGATCACGCGCCTGTTTGGCCATGAGGGCATCTTCGGTGTAGTAATTCGGAGCGTAGATCAGGTCGGGTTTGCTGGCCTGGACCGCAGAGAGCTGAGCCGAAAAGTCCTGGTCCCCCGTTTGGATGTACGTCGTGGCGACAATTTTACCGCCTTGCTTCACGAATTCCTTCTCGAAAAACTTGGCCAAACCAACGGCATAGTCCTGGGCCTGGTCGATGATGAGTGCTGCGGTCTTGGCCTTGAGATCGTTAATGGCGAACCTGGCCGCCACTTCACCCTGAAACGGATCGATGAAGCACGCACGGAAAGCGTAATCCTTGCCCTGGTTGACCAGTGGATTTGTGGCCGTAGGGCTCACCGTGGGAATCTTGGCGGCTTCGGAAATGGGATTTCCCGCCATGGAATTGCCACTGATGGCCTCCCCCAGGACCACCGCAACCTTCTCTTTTTCCACCAGCAGCGTCATGGCGTTTGCTGCTTCGATCTTGTCGCTCTTGGTGTCCACCAGCTTCAATTCGATCTTCTTGCCCAGCACCGTGGGCTCCATCTCATTGGCAATCTGGATGCCGGCCCATTCCGATTCGCCGTAGGCCGCGACGGCACCGGTCATGGGGAGATAGACACCGATCTTGATCGTGTCCTCAGCCAGTGCCGGCACCGTGATTGCCGCTGCAAAAAAACCAATCAGGACGGTCAGAGCCAAACAGGTCTTTCGAGTCATCGTCTCCTCCTTCAGAGCAGTTACTCTTCTACGCAAATATTTCTCCCAAGTATTTTAAACGATCTATTACAGTAAGAGCTTCTTGGCTGTCAACCTCAACCGCACCGTGCGAGAGGTAAGCGTGAAGTCCACGATCCGGGCGCTAATACAGAGCGCAGCTCATCTATTCAACCCGGTATGATCGTTATTGGCTGAAGCAACACCACAGCAGCCACAGTTGATCAATCATTCCCTCGCTACGAGCCTTCCGAATTGGAGTCCTCGGTTTCCCTTTCTCAAAAGAGCCCAGTGCAAATGGGCAGAGGCGAAAAGGAAAGAGTGTTAAAGGTGTTTAAATCGTGCACTCCTCCTCCATTCAGGGGACAAAAGAAGAGTGCCAAGGGAGTGTCCGCTTTGAGCACAACATGCCAATCAACTGACTTGACAGCAATTCTCCTCCCTAGACCTAATCGTTGATACCGTCTCTCTGCAGATTTTTTTGCGCTATACCCAGGGCAAGCATCAAAGATTGTGGTTTCAAGGGGCTGTATTGAACTGCTCGAACTGAACATGAAATGGACTTCCAAAGGAAAACTACATAAAATACAGAATATGCAAAAGGCCCTATTGACAGTCGGCAAAATCGATAGATAATGTAGCTGAGTTAAAATGAGAAAAGCTCTTGGACTCCGAAATGCCAGCTCACGAATCCATTGCTCAATACATGCGAAGAGCGTACTTAACGGGAGGGAACGTTATGACAAAGAAGCTTGTCGAAATTGCCGCTGAAATCGTGCAAAATCAGGTGTCCACTAATCCCATGTCCTCAGAAGAGATTGTCTCTTCACTCAAGAACGTGTTCAGTGCTCTTCAGACCATCCAGAAGTCCGAAGCTGAGGGGGCCCCCTTTGAAATGGGCAAAGCTGTTGATGAGGGGCTCGGCACGGAAAGACCGGGGGAAAAGGCGGATCCCAAAAGCTCGATTCTCGAGGATCGCATCATCTGCCTTGAATGCGGAGCCGAAATGCGGCAGCTGACCGCCAAGCATTTGGGAGCTCATGGGCTCAGCCCTCGAGAGTATAAGCAGAAATACGGCTTCCCCATGAAACAGCCCCTTTCCGCAAAGGCTCTGACCAAAGCCCGCAGCAAAGCCGCGAAGAAACGTGGGTTGCCCGAGAATCTGGTCAGGTACCAGGAAGGAAGGAAGCAGAAGAAAATCGAAGATATGGCAGCAGGGATGGATACGCCTCCCACGCCTTCGGGCGCCTCGACAGAACCCAAACCTGCCTCAAAGCGATCGCGCAAGAAGAAAGCGGAATAGGCGGATCCTCTCAGGAGCCCCGAGACGCGAAGGGACCCCGGAGCTCCCGAGCCAGTGGAACGACCTCGCGTCCTGTGGCACGAAGGCTGCCGCAAGCTCCGCATCACGTACGGAGGTAGAACCGGTATTCCTTGCCGCACAGCGAGCAACGAAGCAGACAAAAGGTGCCATCCTCCGACACGATGATGACCGGGGTTCCGCATTCATCACAGCGCTTGCGGACCCAGTAGCCCTGACTCGTTTGTTGAGGCTTCTCGTCCATACTCATGAACAGACCATCCCTGAGACTGAAGTCAACGCACCATGAATAAGCCTCGTTTTTGCCGAGCCCATCATCCCCACCCACACTCGGCACCGCGGATCATAGCATCATCGGGGCTTTGCTCTCCACATTTTTTTCCATGCCGTTCTCCAGCCCCATGCCCCGCAGCGAAGAGTCAAACCCGCAAAGTGGCTCCAGTCAACCGAAGCATGGAGGTCCGATATCTCAGGCCGGTCCAGGTCGACGTGCCCCTCACGGCCGTGGGGCAGGTCGAGGCTGAAGCTCAGCCCAACGCCCGGGGCTGCAGAGTCAAGGGCAGGCTGCTCGACGTTGAGGGGAACCGGTTGGCGGAAGCCCATGCCGACATGGCTTTCCTTTCCCCCAAGCGGCTGGTCATGATTCCGCAACCGTATCGCAGCGACATGGAGCGGATATTTGAACAAATCAGGCAACTTCTGGCCCAAGACCACCCGTGAAGCCCCTCCATGTCCGTTCAAGAGCTCCTGTCAAAACACGCGATCGTGAATATCGCGCACCGGGGAGCCCGTTCCCTGGCTCCGGAGAACACCCTGCCGGCAGCAGTCAAAGCCCTGGAGGTCGGCGCCCACATGTGGGAGCTGGATGTCGGCATGACACGGGATGGGGAGCTCGTCGTCGTCCATGATGCTACCCTCGAGCGCACATCGAACGTGGCAACCGTATTCCCGAAGCGGCGTCCCTGGAATGTCCATGAATTCACCCTCGACGAGATCCGCCAGCTGGACTTCGGCTCCTGGTTCATTCGCGAGGATCCGTTCGGGCAGATTCGCGGGGGATGCCTTACACCAGCCGAACTGGAGCGATTCCGAGGGCTTCAAGCCCCCACCCTCGCGGAAGCGCTCGAGCTCACCATACGCCACCATGGGTGTGTGAACGTGGAAATCAAGGATCTGCGGGGAGCTCCCGGAGACAAGGTCGTGGTCGATAAGGTCGTTTCGCTCATCCATGCATTGAACCTGCGTGACGCGGTTCTCCTCTCCTCGTTCAACCACGATTATCTCAAAGCGGCGCGCCGCCAGGATGCCCGAATCCATCTCGGTGTCCTCACCCACCGCCGTCTCCGCAATCCCCTGACGATCCTGAAGCGACTGGGAGCCCTGACGTATCATCCCAGGCTGTCAGCTCTTGCACCTGACGATGTCCAGATCCTTAATCGCGAGGGTTTCCATACTCTTGTGTGGGTAGCCAATGACACGGGGACATTCCTGCGTCTGCAGCACCTGCAGGTCAGCGGCATCTTCACGGACTTCCCCCAGGACCTCGCCCGCCTGCTGAGCCGCGCCCCATGAAGTCCGTGCTCTCCCCGCCGTTTTTGAGGCTCGTCCTCTTTGCCGCTCTCCCGCAGGAAACGGCGGGCTTCATGCGGAGGACCGGGCCGTGGAGCCGCCTGGCCGCATCGCCCTGTCCAGCGTGGACGAGCGAACGCAAGGACTGCAGCCTCCTGCTCGTGCGGACCGGAATGGGCATGCATCGACTGCCCCGCCTCTTCGAATGGGCTGCAGCCCAGAGAGGCTGCGATCTGGTCGTCTCCTTCGGCTTCGGAGGCGGGCTGACGCCGGAACTGCAGGTCGGCGACCTCTGCCTTTGCAACCGCTTTTTCCGTTGGAGCCCCGATGAATCCACCATCGAGCCCGATGGACTGGCCATGGACGGTCGTGTGTGCGAGCGGATTTTGAAGGCCTTTCACGCCGTTCGAACCTGTGTGGATGTCACCACGCCCCGGGTCGCGTCCAAGTCAGAAATCGGCCGTCATCTGAATCCTCTGACCGGCGGGTCGCCCGCTCT
>Ga0105094_10001075_pt1 | contig 14169 bp, 13 predicted proteins | sample PPLLak1March2015_2_FD_87023 | JGI IMG/M metagenome (GOLD analysis project Ga0105094, IMG submission 87023) | Freshwater sediment microbial communities from Prairie Pothole Lake near Jamestown, North Dakota, USA - PPLs Lake P8 Core (3) Depth... | ecosystem: Environmental > Aquatic > Freshwater >...
GAGTTCCTCATCAACCCGTACGGCCTCATGTTCGACGAGGTGACCGCCTCCAACCTGGTGAAGATCGACCACGACGGCAAGGTGCTCGACGATCCCACCGACTCGGGCTACAACGCCGCGGGCTTCGTCATCCACGGCTGCGTGCACGAGGCGCGCCCGGAGATCGGCTGCGTGATCCACACCCATACCCGCGCCGGCGTGGCGGTCTCGGCGATGAAGTGCGGCCTGCTGCCGATCAGCCAGCACGCGATGCGCGTGCAAGCGGAGGTCACCTACCACGACTACGAGGGGATCGCGCTCGAGCTCGACGAGAGGAAGCGCCTGGCGCGCGACCTGGGGCCGACATCCAAGGCGATGATCCTGCGCAACCACGGCCTGCTCGCGCTCGGCACCACGGTGCGCGAGGCCTTCGAGATCATGTACTACCTCGATTGCGCCTGCCAGATCCAGATCGACGCCTGCGCCGCGGGCCTGGAGAACGTGCAGCTCATGTCTCCTCAGGCGGCAAGGACGACCAGCGAGCAGTTCAACCGGCCCAACCGCCCCGCCGGGTACAAGGACTGGCCGGCGCTGCTGCGCATGCTCGACCGCCGGGGAATCAAATACGCTGTATGACCGGCCGGCGGCCGGGTAGCTGCAGCACGGTGAAGATGGCGAGCGCGGTAAAGCCGCAGATGCCGTAGAACACCCCCTGCGGCAGGGCGTTGTCCATCAGCCAGCCGTAGAACACCGGCGTCGCGAGCGAGCCGACGTCCAGCCCCGAGTAGACGAAGCCGTACACCCGCCCGGTCGCGCCGGCCGGGGTGGACGAGCGCACGATCATGTCGCGCGAGGGCCCGGTGGCGCCGACCGCGAAGCCGGTGCACGCGAGGAGCACGGGCAGCGCCGCGCCCGGGATGGCGCCCATGGCGATGATGAGCATCGCGCTGGCGCCGATCGCCAGGCCGCTCGCGGCGACGAAGTCGTGCCGCTGCGCGCGGCTGGCGATGAAGCCGCCGGCGAAGATGCCGCACGCGGAGCCCACCATGTAGGCGGTGAGCGCGCTCGAGGCGAGCGCCGCCGGGACGCCGTACTGCACCGTCATCGCGCTGACGCTGAAGCTTTGCAGCCCCGCGAGGCCGGCGGCGTAGATGGCGAAATAGAGGAAGCACATCACCACCGGCGCGGCGAGCAGGATGCGCAGGTCCTGCCGCGTGGACTGGCGGCGTGCGACCGCCTCGGTCGGGACATGGAGGCGCTGCGCGTTGGCGAGGAGCAGCGCGAAGACGGCCAGCCCGACGCCGGCAGCGGCAAAAAGCGCCGCATGCCAGCCGAAGAGCGCGCCCAGCGTGCCGCTGAATACCGGCGCGGCCGCATAGCCCAGCGACCCGGCCACGCCATGCGCGCTGTAGGCATGGCCGAGGCGCTTCGCCTCGATGCGCGAGTTGAGGATGGAGAAATCGGCGGGATGAAAGACGCTGTTGCCGACGCCGGTGATCGCCGCGCCGAGCACCAGCATCGCGTAGTTGCCGGCGAGCGCCGCGACCAGCGTGCCGGCGGCGAGCAGCCCGATGCCGCCGATCAGCACCGGGCGGGCGCCGTAGCGATCGACGACGAAGCCGGCGACCGGCTGGCAGAGCCCCGACACGGCATAGAAGAGCGCGACGACGAACCCGAGCGCGGCGTACGACACGCCGAGATCGTCCTTGATGAACGGGAAGAGCGGCGCCATGACGAGCTGGAAGAAGTGGCTCGTGCCATGCGCCAGCGCGACAAGCGTGATGATGGCTTTCAAAGGGATCGGATGAATCTCGTCACTGCGTCCAGCGTCTGCTCCGGCTGGTCGCGGAAGGGGCTGTGGCCGCACTGCTCGAGCTTCAGGAGCTCGCAGCGCCCGCGGACGCGCCGCGCGATCTCGTCGAGCTGCGCCATCGTGCCGTACTCGTCGTCATGGCCCTGGATGGCGAGCACCGGGCAGCTCACCTTCGGCAGATAGTCGTCGCGGATGTCCCAGCCCTTGAACTCCGGATCGAGCCACACGTCGGCCCAGCCGTAGAACGTCTTGCGCACGTCGCGATGGTAGCGGCCCAGCCTTTGGGGCAGGTCGGTGCTTTCGAAAGTGCTCGTCGCCTGCTGAATGGACGTGATGCAGACCGGCTCGATGAAGACATGCGGCGCCATTGCCACCACCCCGCGCACGTCGTGCCCGGCGCCCGCGTGGATGAGCGCAATCGAGGCGCCATCGGAATGGCCAACCAGGACTGGTTTTTCAACACCTAAGCCTTTTAGAAACACTGGAAGCGAGTACAGCGCTTCATCGTGCATGAACCGGACGGTGCGGCGCGGCTCCTGCAGCACGTCGGACTGGCCGTAGCCGTAGCGGTCGTAGACGAGCGCGCGGGCGCCGGTGGCGGCGGCGACCCGCGCCGGGAAGTCGCGCCACTGCCGGATCGAGCCGAGCCCTTCGTGCAGGAACACCAGTGCCGGCTGGCCGCGCTCCTCGCCCACCCATTCGTAGCTGAGCGTGCGGCCCGCCGCCTTCGAAAAAGCCATCGCTTCGAAGATATCATGCGGCTCCCATGCGCACCGCCGCCTATTTCGCGCTCATCGTCTCGCTCGCCCTCTGGTCGGGAAACTGGATCGTCGGTCGCGCGGTGCGCGAGGACATCTCGCCCGCGCTCGCGACGCTCGGCCGCGTTTTCATCGTCATGCTCGTCGTGCTGCCCTTCGCCTTCCAGGACTTCAAGCAGCGGCTGGCAAACCTCTCGCGCGCGGACTGGCGGGTGCTGCTGCTGACCGGATTCTTCGGCGGCGGCGTGCACCTGGCCATGCAGTGGGAGGGCCTGCGCTACACCACCGCGACGAGCGCCACGCTTTTCCTCTCCACCTCGCCCGTGTTCATCCTGCTGCTCGCGCCCTCGCTGCTGGGCGAGCGGGTCAGCGCCCGGCAGTGGCTCGGCATCGGCGTCTCCTTCGCCGGCATCGCCACGATCGTCAGCGCCGGCGACCCGGCGACGCTCGCCAGCCTCTCCTTCAACCGCGGCGACCTGCTCGCGCTCGGCTCGATGTTCATGTGGGCGCTCTACACCATCATGCTCAAGCGCCGGCGCGATGCGCTCGACATGCCGCAGTTCCTGCTGGTGCTGACGGTGGTCGGGGCGGTGTGCCTGTCGCCCTGGGTCGCCTGGGAGCTCGCGCACGAGCCGCACGCCTCGCTCTCGCGCAGCGGCGTGCTCGCCATCCTCTACTCCGGCATCGGCTCGTTCCTGCTCGCGTATCTCGGCTGGAGCTACGCGGTGACGCGGCTCGGCGCGGCGCGCGCCGGCCCGTGGATGCACGGCGTGATGGCCTTCGGCGTGCTGCTCGCCGCCGTGTTCCTCGGCGAGTACCCGCGCTGGTTCCACATCGCCGGCGTGCTGCTGATCCTTGCCGGCATCGCCATTTCGACTTTCCGGCCTAGCGGCAGTGCTGCGCGATGAGGGCGCGCACCTTGTCGGCGTGCGCCTTGCGCTCGGCGTCGCTGAAGTAGACCTTCTCGCCGCGGTCCCAGCGGAACAGGCGCAGCTGCTCGGTGTAGGAAAGCTCGTCGCGCAGCCGCTCGCACTGCTGCGCGCGCACCCGGGCCGCCTGCGCATGGCGCTCCTCTTCCTCGCGCTTCTGGATCTGGCGCCGGCGGAACTCCGCTTCCTGCTCGTCGACGCTCTGGCGCGGCCGGTCCGCGGACGGGCCGGCGGGCGGCGCGAGCAGCCGCGCCTCGACGCCCGGCGGCGGCTTCTCGCCGTAGCGGGCGCGGCCCTGCTCGTCGATCCACTTGTAGATCTGCGCCCGCGCGAGCGGTGAAAGCCCGGAAAGAAGGAGGAAGACTGCCAATATGGAAACAGCAAACCTCATAGCTTCATCGGCTTCCAGTAGCCGGTGAGCTCGAGGTAGCCCCGTCCCACTTCGCTTTTCCCTCTAAAGGCGCGCACCGCTCCCTCCCAGTAAATGGTGCCCGTGCTCGCCCGCGAGTCTAGCTCCTGGTCGTCCATCAGGGGCTCCAGGCGAAGATCGTTCACCTGCATGGAAACCGGGTATTCCACGCCGGTCCTGGGGGACTTCCAGGTGCGCAGCGGCTTGAACGCGACCCCCGGCGGCGCATAGTGCGTGCCGCCGGCCTTGTCGCGCATGCGAAATGCCATGAGCGCGCTGCCGTCGGCGAGGTTGATCCCGGCCCAGTCCCAGCCGGTCGCCTCCGGCGCCATGTAGGCGCTCGACCATTCGTGGTCGAGCCACGCCGTGCCGGTCGCGTCCTTCCCGTTCAGGCGGCCGACGACGTTCATGTGCGGCCGGCTGTAGTAGTAGCTCGCCTCGTGCGGGCGGTGGCCCTTCCTGCTGTAGCCGCGCTCCCCCTGCAGTACGAGATTTTCCGAGGAGAGGCTCAAGTCCAGTTCGAAGTCGCGGGCGGGAATGTGCGCGCGGTACCAGTTGCCCTCGAGCTCGAGGCGCCAGTCGTCGATCCACACGCCGGTGCGCTCGAGCTCGACGTGCGCGAGGGAGAGCCCCGCACGCGCCGCGCGCTGGTCGTGGATAAGGCGCCCGCGCGCCGGGTCCGACACCGCGGCGTGCGCGAACAGCACCTGGCGCGGGTTGAAGCGGCTGGGGTTGTCGCTCGCCTGCTCCGCCCGCGCGCGGAAGAACGTGATCTGGAAGCCCACCCCCGCTTCGAGCCAGCCGGTCACGTACCACCATTCGACGCGGTACTCCGGGTGCGCGCCGTGGTCGCGCGGGAAGGTGAAGACCCTGCCCGGCGTGACCACGGGATAGCTGACCTTTTCCGCCCGGGCGGTGAGAGGCAGCAGCGCCATTCCCAGGAAAGCTCGTCTCTTCATTTCCTACCAGTCTTCCCGGACGGCGCGCACCGGGCCCATGCCCATGGCTTCCCGGGCGGAGAGCAGCGCGGTCAGGACGGCGAGGAAAATGAGGCTGACAAAGAAGACGCTCAGCAAACCCCAGGGCACGTGGAGCGCGATGCTCCAGTTGAAAGACTGCCGGTTGACGACGTAGACCAGCACCAGGCTGATGGCCGCGCCGGCGGCAAGGCCCGCCGCGGCGCCGAGGAAGGCGAGCAGGCCGCCTTCGGCGGCGAGCATGGCGCCGATCTGGCGCCGCGTGAGCCCCAGGTGGCGCAGCATGCCGAACTCGCGCCGGCGGGCGAGCACCATCGCGCCGAGGCTCGAGGACAGGCCGAAGAGCCCGACCAGCACCGCCACCGCTTCCATGGCATAGGTGACGGCGAAGCTGCGGTCGAAGACCTGCAGCGACAACGCCCGGATCTCGCCCGGCTCGCCGAGGTCGAGCTGCCCGCCGCCCGGCAATGCGCGCAGCGCATCCATCGCTTCCGCCACGGTGGCGCCGGGCGCGAGCCACAGCGCCGCGTCGCTCGCGCGCCGGTCGCCCGTGAGCGCGATGTAGTCGGCGCGGTCCATCAGGATCGCCCCATGCTGGCGCGCATAGTCGCGGAAGACGCCGGAGATGACGAGGGAATGGCTTCTTCCTTCCAATGGAATCTCCAGCTTCTGCCCGGGCCGATATCCGTAAACGTCGGCGACCGCCTCGCTGATCCAGGCCTTGCCGGGCACGCGCTCGCCGATCATGGGGAACGCCTTTTCCGCGCGGTCGCGCGCGATGAGCGAGAGCGCGGGCCGCGTGGGATCGAGCACGATGCGCGCGGTCCTGAGGAAGTCGACGCGCTCCACCTGCGGCAGCGCGCGCACGCGCTCCTCGAAGCCGGGCTCGAGGTAGCCGGTATCGCCGGCCTGCGTGGTGCGGAAGTAGAGATCGGCGGGCAGGACCACGTCGAGCCAGTCCTCCACCGACTGCCGGAACGAGGCCACCATGATCGCCATCGCCGCCATGAGCGAGAAGCTCGCCACGATCGCCGCGAGGCTGATCGCCGCCTGCCCCGGCGCGGCGCGCAGCTGCGCCAGCGCCAGGACGAGATGCGGTTTCCTCGGCAAAGGCAGGAGATCGAACACGAGCTGCGAGACCCGCGGCATGAGCGCGACGGCGCCGAGCAGGAGGCAGCCGATCGAGGCATAGCCGAAGAGCGGCAGCCCCGCCACGGGCCCGGGCTGCGAGAGCGCGATTCCCGCGGCGATCAGAGCGAGTCCGGGCCACGCGGGCGCGAGCCGCCTGAACATCGCCTGCTCGTCCCCCGCCTTGAGCGCGCGCGCCGGCGCCGCGCGCGCGGCATCGAGCGCCGGCAGGACTGCCCCGCCGAGCGAAACGGCAACGCCGGCGAGGAAGTACAGGAAGGCAAAGGGCAGCGACACGTCCAGCCCCGAGGTGATGCCGCGGAACATGCCGGCGCCGAGATCGCCGCCGGAGGCCCGCACCGCGACCGCCGCGAACGCGTAGCCGAGCATCAACCCGGCGAGGCTGCCGAGCGCACCGAGGAGCCCCGCTTCGAGGAGGACCAGGCGCGACAGTTCGGCTCTCTTCAGGCCGAGCACCCGCAGCAGCGCATGCTCGCCGCGCCGGCGGGCCACCTCCAGCGCCTGCGCCGAGAACACCAGGAAGCCGCCCGTGAAGAGCGCCACCATCGCCAGCACGTTCAGGTTGACGCGGTAGGCGCGCGACGGGTACGAGCTCGCCTCCTCGAGCGTTTCGACTGCCGTGACATGCACCCCCGGCGGCAACAGGGCCTGGATTGCTTCTCTTACCTCTTCGCGCTTCGCCCTGACCCGCAGGTCGATACGATTCAATTCCCCCAGGCGATCCAGCCGCCACTGCGCCGTGGCGATGTCGGTGAGCGCCGCGACGCCGCGCAACGACGAGGCGGAGAGCACGCCGGCGACCTGGAGCTCGACCGTCTTCTGCCCGACGGCGAGACGCAAAACGCCGCCCTTGCCGAGCTTGAGCGCCTCGGCGGCGGCCGCCGAGAGGAACACCTTGTCGGGCGCGAGGAGCTCGTAGCGATCCTCCATGACGAGCTGCGGCTGCAGCTGGGCGGCGCGCAGGATGTCCACGCCGATGACGCGCACGGTGCGCTCGGTTCCGGCGACGCCGGCGTCGAGCTCGAGCACCGGGCTCGCCACCGCCACGCCCGGCAGCCGCGCAATGCGCACGTACAGGGCTTCGGCAAAGCCGGAGCGCCCGCCGCGCACCTCGAGGTCCGCCTCCCCCGCCACCGAGCGCACCGCGGCCGCGACGTCGCGCACCGCGGCGCGGTTCACGAGGTGCACGCCGTAGCCGAGCGCCACGCCGAGCGCGATGCCGGCGGCCGAAAGCAGCAGCCGGCCGGGCGGGCGGCGCGCGCCGAAGAGCCTGAGCAGGCCGAGCATCGGCGGCTACTATACTGCGCGCATGAGGCGCCTCCTCATTGGATGGTTGTTGTTGTTCGCGACCGGTTCTCAGAGCCAGGAAGTTCCTTCATGGTTCACGGAATCGCTGCTGCACCTTCCCGACGACGTCGCCGAGGCGACGCGCGAGGGAAAGCGCGTGATGCTGTACTTCGGCCAGGACGGCTGCCCCTACTGCAAGCGCTTGATCGAGGTGAACTGGCGCGACCCGCGCATCGCCGACAAGATGCGCCGGCGCTTCGTCTCGCTCGCGATCAACATCTGGGGCGACCGCGACGTCACCTGGACCGACGGCCGCGCGATGACCGAGAAGCAGCTCGCGGCGATGCTGAAGGTGCAGTTCACCCCGACGCTCGTCTTCCTCGACGAGAAGGGCGCCGTCGCCCGGCGCATCAACGGCTATTACCCGCCCCGGGAATTCGAGGCCGCCATCGACGATCTCTCCGCCAGGGAGGCGCCCGGCGGCGCCCGCCTGCAGTCCGAGAAATTCTTCATGAAGGGCCCCCTCGACCTGCGCCGCAAGCCGGGCGGCAAGCCCCTCGCGGTGCTGTTCGAGACCTCACCCTGCGAGGGTTGCGATGAGCTGCACCGCGTCGCCTTCAAGCGCAAGGAGGTGCTGGCGCAGATCAGAAAGTTCGACGTGGCGCAGCTCGCCCTGGGCGGAAATGCGACTCTTCTTGACTTGAACGGTAGAAAAACCAGCGAAGCCGGGTGGGCGCAGGAGCTGAAGATCTCGCGCGCGCCGACGATGGTCCTGTTCGACGCCGGCGGGCGCGAGGTGCTGCGGCTGGAAGCCTACCTGCGCCCGTTCCACATCGCCGGGGCACTCGACTACGTCTCGAGCGGCGCCTACCGCGCGGAGCCCTCGTTCCAGCGTTTCCTGCAGGCAAAAGCGGAGGCGATGCGCCACCGCGGCGAGGGCGTGGACCTGTGGCGCTAGCCTAGGCGAGCAGGGCGCCGCCGGCGTCTTCCTCGCTCGAGGGCGCCGCTTCCGGCTCGCGCGCGAGCAGCAGCTCGAGGCGCAGCACGTGGCGCTGCTCGTCGGCCGCCATCTCGGCGGCGAAGGCGCGCACCGCCTCGTCGAGGGCGTTCTCGGCGACGTCGCTGTAGAAGTGCTGCGTGCGCCGCTCGGTGCCCAGCGCCGCCGCGATCGCCTCGCGCGCGTTGGTGGGCGTCTCGATGCGGTCGGCCTCCGGCCCGAGGAAATGCCAGGAGTACTCCCAGCCGATGACCTCGGGCAGCTTGCGCCCGGCGGTGCCGAGCGCGAGCAGCTCGTACTGCTCCGTCTCCTCGCGGCCGATCTTGCCGAACTCCTCGGCGAGGTGCTCGATGCCCGTGTCGCGCATCAGCTGCTCCAGCTCGGCGAAGCGCTTGGCGGCCTCGCGCTCCATCGCGAGCGCTTGTGCGTAAAGCTCCGGCAAGGTTCTCGGTAACAGGCGTCTGCCCATGTCAACTCCTTGCCGTCACCCTATGCGACGCAAGTTACGTGCAAGGAAGAACTTCCTAGTCGGTTAGGCGGTCCCTCGTAAGCTATGCCGCTCACGCGACGCGAATTCATGATGTGGAGTGCTGCTCTCGGGCTGTCGCCGCTGGGAGGCGTCGCCCAGGAGCGCGCGCCTCTGCAGCGCGGCCCCTACCGCGTGGAGCGTGCCGTCCTGGGCGTAGCCGCGGGCACGACGCGGGTGGCCGTGCCCGACGAAGTGCCGTTCAGCTCACAGCTGCTGCGCTGCTCGCGCACCGTGTCGCAGGTGGTGCGGCCCGACAGCATCGCCGCGGCGGTGTACTACCCGGCGCAGCCGGGACGCTTCCCCCTGATCCTGTATGCCCATGCCAAGCGCACGCGCCTGTACTGCCCGGAAGACGTTCCGCCCGGGCTGGACCGCTCGTTCGTCGACCATACGCAGGATTTCCTGCGTGCCGGGCGCATCCTCTCGCACGTCGCCTCGCACGGCTTCGTCGTCGCCGCGCCCGACCTGGGCTGGCTCATGCACATGTTCGAGGGCGGCGCCTGGGACGCGCCCCCCAGCCTCGCCCGCACGCGGCTGCTGGTCGCGCTCTACGAGCATCTCGCCGCCCATCCCGCCTGGTTCGGCGGCCGCGCCGACCCGCAGCGGCTCGCGCTGTTCGGCCATTCGACCGGCGCCGCCGCCTGCATGACGGCACGCCAGCGCCTTCCGCATGCGCGCCTGCTCGGCCTGCTCGCGCCGGCCGCATTCGACGCCGCGGTCAGGACCCCGGCGCCGCCGCCGGTCACCATCGTCATCGCCGGCAGCCGCGACACCTCGCAGGGCGTGCGGCCGGACCTCGCCTACGAGCACTCGCCGCGCCCGCGCGCCCTGATCACGCTGCGCGGCGCGAACCACCTCGGCTTCACGGACCTCTGCAGCGCCAACAACCGGGTCTGCGCCGACCTCGACACGCCCGGGGACATCGCGCGCGACGCGCAGCAGGACGCGGCCGCCGCCTATCTCGCGGCCGCGGCACGGCTGGTCCTGCTCGGCGACGAGGCGATGCGCCCCTATTTCGAAGACCGCCGCGCGATCGGCGCGCGCGCGGTCGCCGAGGTGCGCGCCGAGCTCAGCACGGCCGGATAGAATGGCGGCATTCGCCGCCACCTCCATCTCTTTCTCTCCGCGGCGCTCGCCGCGACGGCGGCGGCGGCCGACGACAGCCTCCTCAAGCTGAGCAACGACTCGGCGGCCGCCATGAGCGCCGGCCGCTGGAGCGAGGGCATCGCGCTGCGCGGCGAGCTCATCCGCCGCCTTGAAACGCAGCGCGCGGCGGCGCGCACGCCCGCCGAGCGGCGCGCGCTGATCGGGCCCTGGCTGCCGCGCTACCGCGAGTACGCGGCGGCGCTCGCGATCGGCGGGCGCGGGCCGGAAACCTTCGCCGCCGCGGAGCTCGTCAAGGAGCGCGCCCTGCTCGACCTTTCGGCGGCCGCCCGCGCTCTGGAAGCGGGCCCGCTGCCGCGGCAGAAGCGGGCCCTGCTCGAGGACCTCGGCGCGCCTTCGATCGAGGAGCTGCGCGCGCTGCTGCCGCCGCGCTCGGTGTACCTGAGCTACGTGGTGCAGAGCAATCTCTTCCTCGTCATCGCGCTCTCGCCGGAGCGAGGCGGCGAGATCCACCGCCCGCCGCTCGTGCCGAACCTCTCGGCGAGCGTCGCCGCGTGGCGCTTCCTGCTCGCCATTCCCGAGGCCTGGCGCGGCAGGATCGCCGGGCTGCCCAAGGCTGGCGGCGCAAGGACGGCTCCTACCGGGTCGCGGCCAAGGCGCCCGAGCGCGGCGCGGTCGAGGTGCAGGACGCCGACGAGGTCGCGGCCTATCTCGGGAAGCAGCTGCTCGGGCCCGCGACAAAGCACCTCGCCGGCGCCCGCCGCGTGATCGTCTCGCCCGATGCCGACCTCGCCTTCCTGCCCTTCGAGGCGCTGCGCACCGGCGATCGCTACCTCGTCGAATCGCACGAGGTGCAGTACACGAGCGCCGCCGCGATGTATGCCCTGTCGCGGGCGCGCGCCAGCGAATACGCGCGGCTCGAGCCCCGCGCCGACCTGCTCGCGGTCGGCGGCGCCCTGTACGAGCCCTTCGTCCAGGTCACGCCGATGCTCAACGTGCACCACGACCTGCTCTACGCCCTGCCGCGCCCGCTGCGTCCCGCGGAAACGGCCCGGCCGACGCCCACCACCGTGCCCGACGCCTTCCGCGCGCTGAAGATCGCCTGGGCCAACCTGCCCGGGACGGCCGAGGAAGCCGCCCGCATTGCCGGCCTGTTCGACGCCGGCCGCGTGCTCGCCGGCGCCGACGCCTCGGAAGAGCGCCTGCTCGAGCTCAACGCGAGCGGCGAGCTCGCCCGGTACCGGCAGCTTTTCTTCGCCACGCACGGCTACCTCAGCCCCTACGACCCGCGGCTCTCGTCGGTCGTGCTCTCCCAGGTCGGCAACGCCGCCCCGCACGACGGCTACGTCACCGTTGCCGAGTGGCCGCGCTACGACCTGAAGAGCGACCTGGTGGTGATCGCCGCGGCCAACAGCGGCTTCGGCCCGGTCGCGAGCGGCGAAGGCCTGCTCGGCCTCCCGTTCGCGCTGCACCTCGCCGGGAACCGCAACACCGTGCTCTCGCTCTGGACGCTGAACGATCCGCTCACGGCGAGATTCGTCGAACAGCTTTTCTCGCGCGTGCGCAGCGGCGCGGACCACGTCAGCGCGCTGGCGGAAACCAAGCGCGCCTTCGCCGCCGACGGCGTGCCGGCGAGCTACTGGGCTCCGTTCGTCCTCCACGGCAGCTAGAATCGCGGGCTCGATGAGCAACCCCGCCTCGCACAGCAACTTCATCCGCCAGGTCATCGAAGCAGACCTGGCCTCCGGAAAGTGGCGGAAGATCGCCACCCGCTTCCCGCCGGAGCCGAACGGCTACCTGCACTTCGGCCACGCCAAGTCGATCTGCCTCAACTTCGGCCTGCCCGCCGAGTACGGCGGGCACTGCAACCTGCGCTTCGACGACACCAACCCGGAGAAAGAGGAGCAGGAGTACGTCGACGCCATCATCGCCGCGGTGAAGTGGCTCGGCTTCGAGTTCGGCACGCCGCTCTTCGCGAGCGACTATTTCGACTTCATGTACCGCGCCGCGGAATACCTGGTCGAGTCCGGGCACGCCTACGTCGACTCGCAGAGCGCCGAGGAGATGCGCGCGAGCCGCGGCACGCTGACCGAGCATGGAACGGATAGTCCTTTCAGGAAAAGAACACCAGGTGAAAACCTCAAGCTTTTCCGCGAAATGCGCGAAGGAAAGCATGCCGATGGCATGCACGTGCTGCGCGCCAAGATCGACATGCGCTCGCCGAACATGAACCTGCGCGACCCGGTGCTCTACCGCATCAAGCACGCCGAGCACCATCGCACCGGCGGCAAGTGGTGCATCTACCCGATGTACACCTACGCCCACCCGATCGAGGACGCGGTCGAGCGCATCTCGCATTCGCTGTGCACGCTCGAGTTCGAGGACCAGCGGCCCTTCTACGACTGGCTGCTCGAGCGCCTTGCCGAGGGCCGGCTGCTCGAGCGCCCGCTGCCGCAGCAGATCGAGTTCGCCCGCCTGAATTTGACCTATGTGGTCCTTTCGAAGAGACGTCTGATCGAATTGGTGGAAACCCACCACGTGGACGGCTGGGACGACCCGCGCATGCCCACCCTTGCCGGCGCGCGCCGGCGCGGCTACACCCCCGAGGGCTTTCGCCTCTTCGCCGAGCGCATCGGCGTGTCGAAGGCGAACCAGCGCATCGAGTTCTCGATCCTCGAGGACTGCATGCGCGAGCACCTGAACGAGGTGGCGCCGCGGCGCATGGCGGTGCTCGACCCGCTCAAGCTGGTGATCGAGAACTATCCCGCGGGCAAGGAGGAGAGGGTCGAGGTGCCCAACCACCCGCAGAAGCCCGACTGGGGCAGGCGCCAGGTTCCTTTCTCGAGGGAATTGTGGATCGAGCGGGAGGACTACGCGGAGCAGCCGCCGAAGGGCTATTTCCGCCTGTTCCCCGGCAACCAGGTGCGGCTGCGCTACGGCTACGTCGTGAAGTGCCTCGGCATGGAGAAAGGCGTCGTGCGCTGCACCTACGAGCCCGAGTCGCGCTCAGGCACGCCCGGCGCCGACAAATTCAAGGTGAAGGGGAATATCCACTGGGTGAGCGCAGCACACGCGCATGCCGCCGAAGTGCGTCTCTACGACCGGCTCTTCAAGGTGCCGGATCCGGACGGCGTCGAGCACCTGAACCCCGCTTCCGTGCGCGTGGTAGCCGCGCAGCTGGAGCCTTCGCTCGCCGGTGCTGAAGCCGAACAGCGGTTCCAGTTCGAGCGCCATGGCTACTTCGTCGCGGACCTCGCTCACAAGGCTTTCAACCGGACCGTGTCTCTGCGTGATTCCTGGAGCAAGTAGCGGGCCGGCCGCGGCGGTCGCGGCTCTGCTCAAGCAGCGCGGCCAGACGCTGGCGGTCGCGGAGTCCTCGGCGGGTGGCCTCATCAACGCCGCGCTGGTGGCCGTGCCGGGGGCATCGGCGTACTACCTCGGCGGCGCCATCATCTATACCCCGAAAGGGCGCGCCGCCCTGCTCGGGCTGACGCGGGAAGATGTCGGCGACATCCGCTCTGCCACCGAGGCCTTCGCCCTCCTCCTCGCGCGGCGCGTGCGCGCCAATCTCGGCGCCACCTGGGGGCTGGGCGAGACCGGGGCGAGCGGGCCCACCGGGAACCGCTACGGCGACGCGCCCGGCCATGCCTGCATCGCGGTGGCGGGGCCGCTGGAGGCCTCGCTCACGATCGAGACAGGCAGCGCGGAGCGCGAAGCGAACATGTGGACGTTCGCGGCGAAGGCGCTCGAGCTTCTCGAAGCGACGATCCGGGGTCAGACCCCGAATTCGCGCAGCACCCTGCCCGGCCCCGCCGGCAGGTCCTCGTAACGCTTCCCGTCGAACACCCGCACGCCGTTCACCCACACCCCGTGCACGCCGCGCGGGTGCCGGATCATGCGCCGCCCGCCGCCGGGCATGTCGCGCACGCGCTCGAGCGGCGAGACGCCGACGCTCGCCGGGTCGAAGAGCACGAGGTCGGCATGGTTCCCCGGCGCAATGGTGCCGCGCCCGGGAATGCGGTACTTGCGCGCCGGGTCGCTGGTGAGGCGGCGCACTGCCTCCTCGAGCGTGAAGGTGCCGGTCTCACGCACCCAGTGCGCGAGGAAGTGCAGGCCGTAGCCCGCGTCGCAGAAGTAGATGAGGTGCGCGCCGGTGTCCGAGAGCGCGATCACGCCCGCCGGGTGCCTGAGCAGCGGCGCCACGTGCGCGTCGTCGTTCTGGTAGAGCTTGGCGACGA
>Ga0105094_10001076_pt1 | contig 14164 bp, 9 predicted proteins | sample PPLLak1March2015_2_FD_87023 | JGI IMG/M metagenome (GOLD analysis project Ga0105094, IMG submission 87023) | Freshwater sediment microbial communities from Prairie Pothole Lake near Jamestown, North Dakota, USA - PPLs Lake P8 Core (3) Depth... | ecosystem: Environmental > Aquatic > Freshwater >...
CCCATTACCGCTGTCGATATGCTTTTCGGCAGTTATAACCCTGCCAGTCACCTTTCCGAAGACCTTTTCAGCAATAAAGTTAATTTTCATATCCTGTTGAATTTCCCTTCTTATTCGTTGGCTGATAAACTTGAAAAAGGCCAGTCATGGAGCCGGAAAGATTGGGCATACGCTGCCATGGGCGATGTGGTGCAGTCCAGAGAGCCCGCCGCCCTCCTTCAGCAGATATCGAACGTTGCCACCGGGGCTGAAGCTTATATTTCAGAATACAATATTCATATGGGAAGCCTGGTGAATGATAAAATGGAAAAACTATTCCCGGCTGACAAGGTATTGATCAGTCACTGGGGCTTGCGGGACGAGCTTAAATCAAACTATAACAGTGAAAACGGGCTGGAAAAGCAGCGCATGATCTATGCCGTGATGAACCGCATCATCAACCAGGAGATCCCCGTGAAAGCGATTAACAGCAGCCAGTATGCCTGGGATCCTGTTAACAATAAACTATTTGAGGGTACGAATGAAATTACCGCTGAGCGGGAACCTGATACCCGGTATCAGCATGTGTTGAATTACCGGAAGGTTTTGTCCGAACAGGATGCCTATTACCCAAAATACCCGACTGCCATTAGCCGTGCTTTTGATATGGGAACACAAATTCCCCGGGAAGATGTTGAGGAATTGTTTAAAAAGATACTCAGCTCACCCGATGTGCGTGAAACGGCAAAACTGATTGAAAAAAGGCTGAACCGTAAACTGGAACCGTTCGACATCTGGTACAATGGTTTCCGGTCAGCCAATACCATGAAAGAGGATGAACTCGACCGGATCACGACCTCGAAATATGCCGTTGTCAGTGATCTGCAGAAAGACCTGCCGGCCCTGTTGTTAAAAATGGGATTTGACAGGGAAAAGGCCGAAACCCTGGTATCGAGAATCGTGGTGGACCCGGCACGGGGTTCCGGCCATGCAGCAGGAGCAGCCATGCGCGGTGATGTTGCGCACCTCCGCACCCGGTTTACCGGCAGCGGGATGAATTACAAAGGATATAATATTGCCGTCCATGAATTCGGACATAATGTGGAACAAACCTTTTCCCTTTATAATATCGATCATTATCTGCTGAACGGAGTGCCCAATACTGCCTTTACCGAGGCCCTGGCTTTTCTGTTCCAGGAAAAGGACCTGGAATTGCTGGGGGTGGATAAGCCGGGTAAAGAAGCTGAGTACATTGTCGCACTCGACATTCTCTGGAGTTCATATGAGATAATGGGCGTTGCCCTCGTGGATGATGCCATATGGGAATGGTTATATGCACACCCTGATGCCAGTCCTGAACAGCTCAGAAATGCGGTGACCGGTATTGCCATTGACATTTGGAATACTTATTATGCAGACGTATTTGGTGTTAAAGATCAGGCCATCCTTGGCATTTATTCCCATATGATCGCCTATCCCCTCTATCTGCATTCTTATCCGCTGGGGCATATCATACAGTTCCAGCTGAAGGATTACCTCAAAGGCAAAAATTTCGGAAAGGAGATAGAAAGGATATATTCCCTGGGATCCATTACCCCTGATGCCTGGATGACGGCAGCAGTGGGACAGCCATTGTCGGTTGATCCGCTGCTGAAAGCCTCAGGAGAAGCATTAAAATACTTTAAAGCGGAGTTATAAAAAGGGATCAGAGGATACGGGTCAACCCGCGGATATTGTTGAGCACATAGTCGGCTTCGGTGAAATCAGAAGTCCTGGTCATTTCATTTATCACGATGATGCATTGCAGTCCGGCTGCCTTTGCAGCAAGCAATCCCCGCCGCGAATCTTCAATTACAATGCTTTCCGCAGGGCTCACCCCCATTTTATTTAATGCCATAAAATAAGGCTCGGGGTCAGGCTTAAATTTAGTGTAGTCATCCGGAGTAATGACAAACTGAAAATATCGGAGCAGTCCAGTACGTCCGTGAATAGCATTAAAATGCACGGGCCTGGAGCTGGTGACCACAGCCATTTTATATCGCAGGGACAATGCTGCCACAATATCATCAATACCATCCATCAGTATGTCTTTTGTCATCAGTAATTCATGATAGAGATCATCCCTTTCTTTTTTAAAATTTTGGATGGATTTGGCCGGATATTTTTCCGGATCCAGCAGATGCCATGCCCCTTTGGCCTGATTGAGATAAAGTTCTGTATACAATGCCCGGGTAAGTTCAAATCCGGCTTCTTTCAATATTTGCCGGTTCGCTTCGAAGTAATACTTTTCGGTATCGACAAGGATGCCGTCATTATCCCAGAAAATGGCTTTTTTGGGGATTTTCAATTGTCATTGAATTACCAACAAGGAACGCCGAATGTCGAATTACGAAGATAACAGGTTGGCCGTATTATCTTCGGTGTTTTTAATTCGGGGTTCCTTGTTCGATGTTCGAATTCGTCTTTCCTATTCTATTGAATTACCAACAAGGAACGCCGAATGTCGAATACCGAAGATAATATGTTCGCCGTCTTATCTTCAGTGTTCGGCATTCGATATTCCCTGACTGCCGTCCAGGCAGGCTGGTTCTGTGTTCATCAGGGCTTTGCGATAGTCACTATAGGCTCTGTGCACTAAAGGTATCTCCCTGGTTTGGGTCGCCGGTCTGGAATCCTTTGGTGAACCAGCGTAAGCGCTGTTCTGACGTGCCGTGGGTAAAGGCATCGGGTACAACGTAGCCCTGCTGTTCCATCATAATTCTGTCATCGCCTACGGCAGAAGCGGCATTCAGTGCCTCTTCAATATCCCCTTCCTCCAGGATGTCTTTCATTTTCTGGGCATGGTGGGCCCATACACCGGCCAGAAAATCGGCCTGCAGTTCAAGCCTAACATTATATTGGTTGTATTCGGCTTCACTTACTCTCGATTTCATGCTTTGCATCTGTTCCATGATGCCCAGTTGATTTTGCACATGATGCCCGATTTCATGGGATATGATATAGGCCATAGCGAAATCTCCGGGTGCGCCAAGTTGTTGCTGAAGCTGTTCGAGAAAGTCCAGGTCGATATATACTTTCTCATCTCCCGGGCAATAAAAAGGTCCGGTGGCTGCTGATGAATAACCGCAGGCTGACTGGGTAGCCTGGCTGTATATGACCAGCCTGGGTTCACGGTATGTCTTGCCCGACTGGCTAAAGAGCGTATTCCAGACATCCTCCGTATCTTTAAGAACAGTGGATACAAACTGGGTCAGTTCATCATCAGCCGGGGTTGTTGCCGACTCTTCCGTTGTATTGGAATCAGAAGACCCAAGGTTGTTAAGGACCTGCATGGGATTTCCCCCCAGGATCCAGACAAGGAGAGCAATGATAATGGTGCCTATACTGCCTCCGGCAATTACCTGTTTCCCGCTTAATCCCCTGCGGTCTTCGACATTGCCGCTTTGTTCACGTCCTTTCCAGCGCATAATCTGTAAATATTAATGAATAAAGAAATTTATTTTCCGGCATTCAGTTCATCCTGATAATTCTTCAGTTCAGTCCATTTGCCCTCATGGGCCAGCAATGCCTGCTTTGGCCAGGTTCTGGGCTCATGGATATTGTATTGAGGTCCGCCAACCTCCAGCAGTATTTCCTTTATCTGGTCCGGATCGGCCTGTGAAAGCTTCAGCCAGGTATCAATGCCACGGCCTTTAAGAATGGATTCTATCTTTTCACCGATCCCTTCAACGATCTTCAGGTCATCCAGCCGGATCTTTTTGCCGAAAGCACTGACGGCTGCACCGGGATCATAGGCTATGCCAGCCTTACCATTGGCTGCGTCTACCAGGGCCTGTTTTTCACGCTGACAGGCATCAAGCCTGATCTTTAGCTGTGCAATTTCATTTTCTTTTTCACGCTGACAGGCATCCAGCTTGATCTTTAGCTGTGCAATTTCATTTTCGAGCACAGTGCATTTGAGGTGGTGGTATCTTCTGATGAGATAGCCGATAATAAAACCCAGCAATGCTGCAACAAGTAATACTACCAGTATAAATACCAGGTCGGAGGTAAATCGTTCAGTCATGTTATTATGTTTTATTGGATTAGAATTTCAGCTCTGCGGTTTTTGGCACGTCCTTCGGAGGTGCTGTTGTCGGATGCCGGATTACGGTCGCTTTCAGCGGATGTCTCAATGGCATCTGATGCCACGCCTGCTGCTGCCATCTTTTGTTTGATAAAATCAGCACGCATGGCGCTGACTTTTTCCTTTGCCCATTCAGGCCCGATAGCATCTGAATGGCCGGTTACCCTGACTTTCTTGCCGGTATTAGCGGACAGGTATTGTTTTACCAGTTCAAAATGATGGGTGTTTTCGGCCGTTATTTCACAAACACCCTTGTTGAAATCAAAATAGATGATGTGCGTGGGTGGAACAGGGATCTCCGGCACAGCAACAGCTGCCTGAAGTGTATCGGCGGCTGCCGCAACGGCTTCTCCGGCAGGCATGACGGCCTCAACCGAAGCCTTCCCACAAAGGCAGTCTTTTCTGATCTTGCATACATAAACATAGGATGATCCTGCTATCCATAATAACAACAGGACAGACAACAGAATAATTGCATTTCTCATTATCTTTCTTTTTTAATAAATGTATAAAAAAAAACTGACTGTACCATTTCTTTTCAAATAAAAGTATGCGCTGCCAAAACATTTAGCCCCCAAAACCATAGGCGCCATCTGCCAGATATTGACATAAAATCACCAATAATTACTATATTGCTGTTGTGAAATTTTATTATTGCTGTCATGAAAAAAAGTGTTTTTTTAATCGTATGGATTGCGCTGATTGTATCCTGCATTTTGCCGTCACAATTGCTTGCCCAGAGCATCCAGTCACAGTTGGGAGATAATATTGACCTGGTGGTTTCAAAGGATGGGACAGGAGATTACCTGACCATTCAGGAGGCCATCAGCGCCATACCGGACGATAATCCCACCCGTAAGGTTATTTTTATAAAGAACGGTACCTATTATGAAAAAGTGGTTGTCCCTGTAAGAAAGACAAATATTACCATGATCGGGGAGGATATGGACAGCACGGTTCTGGTGTATGATGACAGTCCTGCCAAAGGCAGCACTTATTGGACCATGAACACCGCCACGATCCGTGTTGATGCTGATGATTTCTGGGCCATGAACATGACCATTTCCAATTCAGCCGGTAATGCCGGCCAGGCGTTAGCGCTATACGGCAACGGTGACCGGCAGATCTATACGCATTGCCGGTTCGTTGGATATCAGGACACTTATTATATCACCCTCAGGGTCCGGAATTATTTCAAGGATTGCTTTATTGAAGGGGCAACAGACTTTATTTTCGGATTTGGGGTGGCTGTGTTTGACAGTTGCCAGATTCATTCACTGCCGGGCGGTTATATTACAGCAGCTTCTACTCCGCTGGACTACAAATACGGCCTGGTATTCAGGGATTGTAGCCTCACAACTCCGCCCAAAGCAACCGGTGTATCATTGGGACGCCCCTGGTTTGACTATGCAAGAACCGTATATCTGAAATGCTGGGAGGCCTCCGGTATCACTAAGGGGGGTTGGTCACCCTGGGCCGGAAGGGAAGCTACTTGTTATTATCGCGAATACCAGTGTTTTGGACCCGGATCGGATACGACAGGCAGAGTATCATATGGCAGGCAGCTGACTGACCAGGAAGCGGAAAAATATAGTACGGACACCATCTTCGCACTTTCAAACTTTCCGGTCGATGCAGTTCATGATACGGCTGAGATATTCGTTCCCTACAGAAGATTTGATGCAAATGCAGCCGTGCTGCAGCCGGAACTGTTCTTTATGGCCGGGAAGGATACTTTTTTAACCTATCCGGCTGCTGACTGGAAAGTGAATGTTGACCAGGATTCCCTCTACCGGATTGTAAAAAGCAATACAGCAGCAGTGCTGGATTCGGTCAACGGCATCCTCACAGTGCAGGGCCTTCTATGCAATAATGAACCCATTCCCGGTTTTGATCTTTCCAAAACCATGTATGGAGTAGAACTGAGTGATGCAGATACCGTGCCTCCCGTTATCTCGGCCATTACGCCGGACGGACTGGTATTCGTCACCTATCCTAAGACCATACCCGGTTATACTACCGTTACCATAACCTCGAAAAACAAGTTGAATCAATCGAAGTTTCTTATTTATAACTCAAAAGACTCCGCTTACTGGAATACAGACCTGAAATACATCACCTACAATTCGGGAAAGGATACGATCAAAATCCAGCCTGGTGTATATGATTATAATGTGGTGCTTCCTGCGGGTACAACAACGGCTCCGGCATTAAGCCCCAGGATTGTCGTCGCCGGTACTGTCTTTGTTATCACTCCGCCCGCTTCCCTTCCGGGTACGGCCACCATTGAGGTCACGGCCATTGATACCGCTACCCGGGATAATTATCGCATTCATTTCACCGTGATGAGCGGTATCGGTGATATGGAAACAGGATCTGACATCATGGTTTTACAGAATCCGTTCACGGACTTTATTAAGATTTCTGTTAACCATTACAAATCATCCTCCCTGCGATTTGACCTGTTTGATATAACCGGCCGGCTGGTATTATCGAAGGAATATAAAGGATTACAGCAGGGACATAACCAGTTGGATATAAATGCCGGACATTTTCAGCCGGGGATCTATTACTATAGCATTAAATCCGGCGCTAGTGGAATAGCAGGAAAACTGATGAAGACAAAGTGAAGGAGAATTGGTTGACCTGGACGGCAGGCAGGTCTTGGTTCTTGTTTCTAATAGAATAACTTTGCTTTCTGAATCAACGTATACAAACAGTAGGATTTATCACAAAGTTGCTTACAGATGAGTTTTAGGATCCTGTTTTGCCTGGTATGCTGTATCTCAGCCGGTGTTAATGCCCAGCTTACAGACACATCGCTTTTGTATTCAAATCTGCCGCTGGTTGTCATCAACACCAACGGCCAGGACATTTATGACGAACCGAAGATTACGGCGGAACTAAAAATCATATATAATGGATCACCGGCATTAAACCACCATTCCGACCCGGGAAATATTTATGAAGGTCTCTGCGGCATTGAATACCGGGGCTATTTTTCACAATGGCTTCCGCAGAAACCCTATGGATTTGAAACACGTGATGAACTGGGAAATAACAGGAATGTTTCCCTGCTGGGGATGCCCAGTGAAAACGACTGGATATTGCTGGCCAATTACAACGATAAAACATTCATGCGCAACATGCTGGCATTCTGTCTTTTTGAAAGCATGGGCCATTATGCACCGCGTGCTTACGTTTGCGAGGTTATAGTGAATGACTCCTATGATGGCATTTATATCCTCACCGAAAAGATCAAGCGCGACGACCACAGGGTGGACATAGCTAAGCTTGATGAGGACGATAATGCCGGAGACAGCCTTACGGGAGGGTATATTTTCAAAACGGACTATTACGATGAAACCAATAGCTGGCTGAGCCAATATTCTCCTATGGACCGGCCGGACGGACTAGTTTATTTTGTTTATGAATACCCTGATCCGGGAATTTTGACGACTGACCAGAAAAACTATCTGAAGGATTTCGTCAACTCGTTTGAGACGGTATTATACGGTGCTGCTTTCGACGATCCGCAACAGGGCTACCGGTCTTTTATCAATGTGAATTCATTTATCGATTATTTCATCATCGGGGAGTTATCCCGCAATGTGGATGCCTATAAGAAAAGCGCATTCTTTTTCAAGGAAAAGGAAAACAAGGGAGGCCTGATCAGCAGGGGTCCGGTATGGGACTTCGACTGGGCCTGGAAAAACATGAATGATAATTGCGATATATTCGCTGCTATGGATGGCTCCGGCTGGGCATACAAGGTGAACGAGTGCAAAGACTGGCCGGTGGCCCCTGGCTGGATGGTAAGGCTATTGGACGACAAATCCTTTCAGGATGAATTGTTTACACGATATACCACATTACGCAAAACTTTTTTAAGCGAAGAAAGCCTGAATCAATACGTTGATTCGGTGGCTTTGCTGGTTGATGATGCCCAGGCACGCCATTATGAAAGATGGCCGATCCTTGGCATTAATGTGGGTACACCTGAAGTGGATTATCAGCCGGATACCTATGCCGGTGAGATTGCTAAATTCAAAGACTGGATTCAAAAAAGGTTAACCTGGCTTGATGCGAACATGCCGGGCGAACTGATCGTCAGCAGCAGGGATGCCAGGACTGATAACTTAACAGTTTTAAGGTTATTCCCCAATCCTGCCAGTGGCCTTTTATTCATTGAATCGGACCAGGCTATCCAAAAGATAGAGATCTATAATGCTGCAGGTGCTCCCGTGATCGTTAACCTGACAGGAGGCATTTATTCATCAGCCATTGATGTGAGCCGTCTGGCACCGGGCCTGTATATTGCAAAAATCACCTTTGACAAAAATGCAATGGTGACCAGAAGGTTTGTAGTGAAGTGAAGCGTTTAAACAGTATTTACTTCACCCGTCAGGTCCTGTCATTCGGGACGGATCCGTATTAATGCTTTTACTCTCTTACTCCGGAAATTTTTCCCGGTTCGCAATATCCCAGATACTTAAAAATCCCAGCCGGATGATATCGGTCATTTTCGCGATGTCTGCCTTATTGGAGTGATCCCGCTGTTTATGATAGTCGTCGTGAAAACCGGCCATATAGTAAAAAACAGGGATATCTTTTTTCGCAAATGAATTATGATCACTTCCGCCGGAAGGCTTTTCTTTGGGTTTATAATCAATCTGCAGTCCCAATGCATTGGCCTCATTATACTTCCGGCTGATTTCTTCCAGCACATGGCAGGACCGGGTATAAATCATGGAGCACTTAACTCCTGCGGAATCGTCTTTGGCATTGCGCGAGATCATATCATAATTCAGGTAAGCGACAATTTTTCCTGCAGGCGGATGATCAACAAAATACGTTGAACCCAGCATCCCGCTTTCTTCGGCTGTCCAGGCGGCAAAAACAATCGTGCGTTTTGGTTTGATCCCTGTGGCCATACAGGCTTTGGCAATACTCATTACGGCCGTTGTGCCCGATGCGTTGTCATCAGAACCATTGTAAACTATTCCTTCATATTTTCCGAGGTGATCATAATGACCTCCCACCACAATAATTTCGGCGGGATTTTCGCCTTCGATCATGCCCAGGACGTTCCGTACCTTTATCACAGATTGCCTGACCGTTGTCCTGAACCGCACCTTTTTATCCCGCAGTTCCTTTGAATCAGGTTTCATGTTTTCCTGAACCTGTTGTTCAAAGGACACAAGGCTGACTTTTGTTCCGCCCGTCAGTTCGTTGGCCACCCTCAGGGTGGCAATAAAAACAGGAATGCTATTGGACAGGCTATCCCCCGGGAAATATATACGGTCATGATAGGTTGGCTTTCTTGGGACATCGCCTTCATAATCATTGTAATTGTATCGGAAAACGTTGACAGCAAATTTTAGTATAATATCCCTTACGGAATAGACCATTATTACAGCTACAGCGCCTTTTTCCATGGCAACTTTATTTCGGTCCATTTCATTGCGGTACTTGGTCCACTCATTACCGGCAGGATGAAACTTCCGGTATGCCGCTGAGGCTGTATCCCGGTGACCCGGATATCCTGCCAGCCGCAGCACAACCTTGCCTTTTACATTCAGTCCTTTATAGTCATCATAGTCATTTTCCTTATTCACCAGGCCATACCCGGCAAAAACCACGGGGAATTCACCTTCCTGGCTTATGACAGGCCTGTTTTCAAACATGAAATCATGGTTATATTCGAAACTGGTGATCTTCCTTGAGTCTCCCGTTTGAGTGACGATGGAAAGCTCATGATCTTCAGACGGTGAGGATTTCATTAGTCCAAATTCCTGGAAATATCGGTTTACCCGGGTGTCTGTCCGTTGCATATCAAAAGCATCCGCTTTCCCGTAATAGCTTTGGGCATTGTCCCCGGGTTGGAGTCCATATACCTGAAACATGGAGGCAATATAATCCGCTGCCAGGTCAATCCCTTTTTCACCGGTCTCCCTTCCTTCCATCCAGTCGGATGCCAGAAAGTCAAGCTGGCCTTTTACGGACAGTTCGGAAATGGCATCCAGTCCTTTTTTTAATGGAACATCTTGTGAATGAACGGGTAATATTGCGATAAAAACAAGCCATATAAAAGGCATATATCTTTTCATGTTGTTATGGTTTGATGTGAAAGAAATAAAGATACAAATAAAAGTCATTTCGATTGCATTTGCTTAACGGCTATCAGACGGTCATAATCCCAGGATGAATCATAATGATAAACAAAAAAGGCATAATCATTCACGGTTTCATAATGGTTGCCTTCGAGGTACCCCATATCAATAATACCTGAATTTTCCGGAAGGTATCCGAACAGGTAATTATAAAATCCCTGCTTAAGCAATAAGACCTTTTCATATTGACGCTGTTCGGAACTATAGGACATCCTGCCTTTATCTTTTACTGATCCGTCCGTCAGCTCACCGGTGATGCAGATCTCACCGTCAGTGAAAGGGATCTGTGCCTTCAGCAAAAAATTTACCTGCACATAGTCAGCTTCCGTATGCCTGTCCTGAGATCGCTCACGGCTAATATAAAACCTGCCGTTTATATCCGGCTGGGTGAAATAAGGATCAAAAGCCCTTGATTCACCTTCCTTAAGAAATACATGATAATAAGGTGGCTGAAAATCAATACGGCTTATGTGTTCGGCTTCGTATTTCATGCTTTTTATGTCGAAGTAACGGAATTCATTGCCCCCGTCAAAAACAATTTCGTTGTTTCCTCCGTAGTTTATGGCTGACGGCCCCACAAAACGGGGTTTTGTGATTCTCTGATCCGTCTGGTTATTCCTGTTTTGCCGGATCAGTATCGTAATGTCCCTGGCAGGATCATTGATCGTATAACCATTAAGATTCAGACTGATTTCAATTTCCTGTCCTGTCGCATATTTTTCACCCGAAGGTTGTCTGATGGTTGCATCCAAAGCAATGAGAGATTCGGTAAAATGGCATTGCCTGATCAGCACCGGATTTTCCGGATCATTGTTTTCATAAACGAGCAGGGCATAGTTGCCGCTTATTTTGGGCATGGCTTCTTCAACAGGAAATACCAGGCAATAATGGAAATAATCACAGGTTGTGTTAAAGGAATGTGTTATTTTTTCGATACGCCCTGAGCCGAATCCGTCAAGATACTCCTGTTGCTCCAAAGGGGAAGGCTCCCATCGTGAATTACAGTGGATGAGGGTGTACGAAAAACTGCGTTGCTGCTGGGACAAATCATCGAAATGCAGTTCCAGCTTTTTACCCGAGTTCAGATCCATGACAGGGAGCGTCAGCGCAGAATCTTCATGATGCAGCATAACCGTGTGAATGTTTTCATCATTCACAAGGTTTTCATATTTCCCTGAAAAATTTCCGGTTTGTGCAGAACAACTTTTTATTTGTGTTGTTAATTGGCTAACAAGCATTGTTATTACCATAACAACAGGATAGGGGCTCTTGTAGGAACTCATTAAACGATTGATAATCTTCATAATATTTTCATTAAAAAAGAAATTTAATGTTCTCTGACCAACTGTTTCAAAATTATCTAATTGTATTGTCCTAAATAAAAATACGCAACTATAATGCCGCAAGTATATAAAATCAGGAAAGGTTTAAACATTAACCTGAAGGGGAAGGCCGAAAAAATATTTGTCAAGGCTGAGATGGCTGAACATTATGCGGTAAAACCATCCGATTTTCATCTGCTTGTCCCTAAACTTGAGGTAAAGGAAGGGGATAGCGTGAAGGCGGGATCTGTATTGTTTCATGATAAAAACAATCCTGCCATTAAATTTACTTCGCCTGTCAGTGGTGTCGTTTCATCCATTAATCGTGGAGAACGCCGCATCATCAGGGAGGTGGTCATTAAATCCGCTGCTGACCAGGTATATGAACAGTTTTCCAAAGGCGATCCTGCCGGGATGGACCGGGAGGCCATTGTGGCAAATCTTCTAAGCAGCGGCCTCTGGCCGGCCATCAGGCAAAGACCATACAACATTGTTGCCAATCCCGTCAATACACCCAAATCCATTTTCATTTCTGCCTTTGATACGGCACCGCTTGCCCCCGACTTCGATTTTTTGATCAAAGGATCAGAACAGGATTTCCAGGCCGGGATTGATGTCTTGTGCAGGCTCACTCCCGGGAAGGTTCACATTAACATCAGCGACGAATACCCTGCCTCCTCGGCTTTTTCCAGGGCCGGCAACGCTCAGGTGAATTATTTCAGGGGGCCACATCCGGCCGGCAATGTTGGTGTGCAGATCCACCGGATTGATCCTGTCAACAAGGGAGATTTTGTATGGACGGTCGGCCCGCAGGAAGTCATTATGATGGGCAGGTTGTTCCAGAAAGGCATTTATGACGCTTCAAAAGTGGTTGCCTTAACCGGTTCTGAAGTGATAAAAGCCAGATATTATAAACTGATCGGTGGTGCCTGCATAAAAAGCATAACCGGGAACAATATCACGGAAGGCTGCCAGCGCTATATCAGCGGCAATGTTCTAACCGGCAGTCAAATCGAACCGGTAGGTTATCTGGGTTATTATGATACTCAGGTAACCGTTATTCCCGAAGGTATTGAATCGGAATTTCTGGGTTGGGCCATGCCGGGATTAGACAAATACAGCCTGTCGCGTACATTTTTTTCATGGCTTGCCCCGCGGCGGGAATATGAGGTGAATACCAATATGCATGGAGGGCATAGGGCATTTGTCGCCACCGGGGTATATGAAAAAGTGCTGCCCATGAAAATTTATCCCATGCAGCTTTTTAAGGCCATCATGTTTGAAGATATTGATCTTATGGAAAAGCTGGGTATTTATGAGATCGCCGAAGAAGATGTGGCGTTGTGCGAGTTTGCCTGTCCTTCAAAAACAGAACTCCAGGCCCTCGTTAGAAGAGGCCTCGATCTGATGATCAAGGAAATGAGCTGATTGTAAACCAAAATATGCTATTGAATGAAGTTCCTGAGGAAGTATATAGACAGCATAAAGCCTCAATTTAAGAAAGGCGGGAAATTTGAGAAGCTTAGTGCGACTTTTGATGCATTCGAGACTTTTCTTTTTGTCCCTGATAAAGTTACCCGAAGCGGTGCCCATATCCGCGACAGCCTTGACATGAAGCGCCTGATGTCGGTGGTTGTGATGGCTATGTTACCCTGCCTGCTTTTTGGCATGTACAATGTGGGTTACCTTCATTATAACCTCACCGGTGAGGCCAAAACCTTTTGGCAGATATTTGGATTCGGCTTTCTGAAAGTCTTTCCCATCGTTGTAGTATCCTATGTTAGCGGTCTGGCCATTGAGTTTATTTTTGCACAGGTAAGGGGACATGAGGTGAACGAAGGTTTTCTGGTGACAGGAATGCTTATCCCGCTTGTGGTCCCGGTTAATATTCCCTTGTGGATGGTAGCTGTGGCTACGGCTTTTGCCGTTATTATCGGAAAAGAAGTATTCGGGGGTACCGGTATGAATGTTCTCAATCCAGCGCTTACGGCAAGGGCTTTTCTTTTCTTTGCCTATCCGGGTAATATGACAGGCGACAGGGTATGGGTTGCCGGTATTCAGGGTTCGGGCATGCCCGATACAGCAACCGGTGCAACCGTATTGGGAAACCTGCTTCAATCGGTTGCCGATAAGGAAACATACAGTGCGATTGCTTCAAAATTACCCGGCGATTTAGATGCTTTTCTTGGCTTTGTTCCTGGCTCCATTGGTGAAACTTCCAAGCTGGCCATCCTGATCGGAGCTTTTATCCTGATTTATACCGGAGTGGGCAGCTGGAAAATAATAGTTTCAACCGTAATGGGAGGACTGGTGATGGGCTGGCTGCTGAATGCTTTCTCAGCCAATGCCTATATGGAATTACCTGCTTACAGGCATTTGCTCTATGGTGGTTTTGCTTTCGGCGCTGTTTTTATGGCAACGGATCCGGTAACCGCATCACAAACCGAAAGGGGAAAATGGATATACGGATTTTTGATCGGTATGCTGGCCATCCTGATCCGTGTGGTGAATCCTGCCTATCCTGAAGGCATGATGCTGGCCATCCTGCTGATGAACGTGTTTGC
>Ga0105094_10001081_pt1 | contig 14134 bp, 10 predicted proteins | sample PPLLak1March2015_2_FD_87023 | JGI IMG/M metagenome (GOLD analysis project Ga0105094, IMG submission 87023) | Freshwater sediment microbial communities from Prairie Pothole Lake near Jamestown, North Dakota, USA - PPLs Lake P8 Core (3) Depth... | ecosystem: Environmental > Aquatic > Freshwater >...
ATCCTGTGTGATGACCTTCGTGATTTGACTTCCGGTTACTTCAAAACCGGTTACCCGCTGATTGTAATATACCGATCCGCCGCAGGATAAAATGGTTTCCCTGATATTTTTAATGACCAGGGGAAGCTTGTCCGATCCGATATGCGGATGCGCTTCATATAGTATGGACTCCGGGGCGCCATGGCATGCAAAGAGTTCCAGTATCCTTGAGTTATCTCCCCTTTTCTTTGACCGGGTGTAAAGCTTGCCATCTGAATAGGTGCCGGCCCCGCCTTCACCAAAACAATAATTCGAATCGGGATTGATGCCCTGGTTTTTTTCCAGTAGCAGGATATCGGAAGACCTTTCTTCAACAGGTTTGCCCCTTTCAATGATCACAGGCCGGGCTCCCAGCTCGATAATCCTGAGGGCTGCTGCCAGACCGGCGGGACCGGCACCGATGATAATAATTTCCGGTTTGTTATGAACCCCCTGATAGTGGAATGAGGATTTAACTGGGGGTGGAAGCGGTTCATTAATATAGACCCTGAGCGAAAGGTTGACCTTGATGGCACGCGAACGGGCATCAATGGATTTCCGGATGATCCGGAGCCATGATATATCATTGGGGGAAACACCTGCCTTCCTGGCGGCAGCAGGCTTATAATGCTCCTCTGAAAACGCCTGATAGGGCGTCAGCGTAAGTTCAATTTCAGTGATCAATGGCTATCGGATTAAGATCCCGCAAATTTACCCCAAATTGCGCAATCTGGGTTATTCAAAATGGAATGAGATCATGAACATACGGGAGTTCAGCCTGTCGATAACGGAAGTATAAATGGCATCTTCCGGCGGTGGATATATATAACCACCGGGTTCATCTTTTTTTCTGATCCTTGTCTTCAGCACATCAGTCAATCCGATTGAATACTTTAATTCAATACCCAACTTGAAATATTGCAGGTAGAAATCCATACCGAAGCCCACTTCATAGTAAAAATCAAGCGGATCAAGCAATACCAGGTTGTTCTCTTTTTTTGAACGGCCCCAGGTTTTCTTGGTGGCGGCAAGATCAACACGGGTATTAAAGGCTCCCATGAGATAAGGCCTGAAGTTGTTCATCCGTTTTGATTTATATTTCAGGATCAGGGGGAATTCAAGGAAATTGGACTCAACGACAACCGGAAGGTCGGCAGAATCAATCAAAAGATTTGTGTTTCGGAATTCCCTGTAACCTATTTGTCTTTCTCCTCCAAAAGAAATGCCGGGCGTGAACCGCAGATCGAAGTTATCAGCCAGCCGTAAATTGGAAATGGCATGCACATGAAATCCGGGTTGAAGGTGCTCAACATCAGCAACAATAGCAGAATCTACGCCGGTTTGTGATGAATGCAGGTGAAAGTCCATGGCGTTAATCCCCAGTGAGAAGCCAAAATGAAGGGGTCTGTCATCGTGATTAGGGTCATTCTTTACCCTCGGATTCTGGGCCAGTGAAACCGAACCAATAAAAACAGCAGCAAATAATAAAAATATCTCCTTCAATATTTACAGTTTTAATAAGAAGAACGTAAACGGTACGAAAATAGTATTTTTTACAAAAATAGTAAAACCTTCTTGTTTTCAGATCATATCAGGTGTTGTTTAATCTCTGCCGCTGATTATCTTTGCTTTTCACACCATAATCTTAATCTAGCATGTACTCCTACGAATATCTCTACGATTTCACCTGCAGTTTTTTTTCAACGATGGGTTGCAGTGCCGGTGATTCCCGGTTGATCGCCGATGTGTTCCTGGCGGCTGAACTGCGTGGTATACCCTCCCATGGCATGATAAGGATAAAGGATTATTACCAGCTGTGGAAAGCCAATCGTATTAATATCAAGCCCAATATAAGGGTGGTTTATGAAACACCCAGCACTGCCGTAGTGGACGGCGATGGTGCCGTTGGCATGGTAGCCGCTTCGCGTTCCATGGAGATAGCGCTGGAAAAAGGATCCAGGGCAGGCAGCGGATGGGTTTCCACGCGCGGTTCCAACCATTTCGGGATTGCCGGATACTATGCCATGATGGCCCTGAAACATGATATGATAGGCTTAACCATGACCAACGCCAATCCGCTGGTAGCCCCCACATTCTCGGTCAGCCCTATGATGGGAACAAATCCCATCGCCGTTGCCATTCCGGCCGGCAAACAACCGCCTTTTGTGGCAGACTTTGCCACCACGCCCATTGCACGGGGAAAACTGGCGGTAGCCGAGAAAAAGGGGGAAATGGTTTCATACGGCTTCGTACAGGACAAGACCGGAAAGCCCTCCAATGATCCGGCCATTTTAAAATCAGGAGGTTCCATGCTTACCCTGGGAGGCGACTATGAACACGGAAGCCATAAGGGATTTTGCCTCACAGCCATTGTTGACATCTTTTGCGCTGTTTTCTCAGGAGCGAATTTCGGACCTTTTGTGCCGCCCTCTGTGGCTTATCTGCCGGTACTTGAAAAGAAAGTAGGGGAGGGCACGGGCCATTTCTTCGGTGCCATGCGTATTGATGCTTTCCAGCCTGCTGATGTCTTTAAGATGAAGATGGATGAATGGATCACCACATTCCGTGCTGCCAGGCCTGCAGAAGGAAGGGAAAAAGTGATTATTCCCGGAGATCCTGAAAGAGAGAAAGAGAACCGGTTCCGCAAGGAAGGCATTCCCATATTGCCTGCCATCGCCAAAGACCTGAAAGAAATAGCGGAGGAGATGGGTTTAGGGTTTGAGGAGCGGGATTAAGGCGACGGGAAATATCTCTCGCAAAGACGAGGAGTCGCAAAGCATGAAGAGTGTTTCTCGCAAAGACGCTAAGAAATATAATATGGATATTAGAAATATGGATTTTGAGAATAATTAGTCCTGTTTCCGCTTTGCACCTTTGCGAGAACCTGATTTTCTTGACGCCTTTGCAGGAAACCTCTTTCTTATAATCCCAGCAATATCGCTATCCCGCTCAGCAAAATCACAGCCCCCGCAATGGCATGAGTATAGCGCTCCAGCTTTCCGAGCGGTAATTTGTTAAATCCGGTGGTCAGGAGCAATACGATCACCATCATGGTGGAGATGGTGGCTATGGCAAAGACGGATGATACCAGCACAATACCCATGGTCCCGTGTTCAGCCGCCGGGTACATAAGCATGGGGATCAGGACTTCACAGGGTCCCAATACAAAAATTATGATCAGCACCCAGGGGGTCAGGTTTATTATTTTTTCCTTTGGATGGAGATGATCATGGTTGGTTTTATGAACGTGTTCATGCTCATGGACCATTTTTCCGTCATGATAATGAATATGTTTATGGGGTCTGTTTTTCCTGGCCCTGTATATCCCCCAGATCATATAACCCAGTCCGAACAAAACAAAGGCCCAGGCTGCCAGGTTCCCACGATGATCTTCAACGCCTTCTATTTTTGAAAGCACCACGCCAAGCGCTATGCCTAGCCCCCCCAGCAAGATGGAACTTCCTACATGCCCGATCCCGCATAAAAAGGTTATCAGGGAAGTTTTTGCCAGCGACCAGTTACGGGCTTTGGACATTACCACAAAAGGCAGGTAATGATCCGGTCCCGCTACCGTATGAATGAACCCGACCGAAGCGGCCGTAACCAACAGCAAGTTTAGATCTGAAGCCATCTTCAATTAATTATTTTAATTTCTTCCACTTTGAATATCACATCCCGGTCCCATTCCAGCCAATATTTCAGTGCAGAACGGCGTATCATTTTCCAGTACCCGTCATCCAGCAGGCCGAATTTCAGGATCCCTTCCTCAATATCACGGTTGACAATGGCCAGGTATTCATCTTTGAGGGTAAGCCGGTACGATCTTCCTCCGTAATTAAAAATGGCTTCCGGCCTGGTTTTTTCCACGTCGGCCATGGTGATCAGCCCCTGCCCGATAGTCGCTCCCGTGCTGACCTGGATACCATCGTTCAGACAACTGTATGGTGGCCGGGTTCCAGCATAGGTGGTTACCTTTAATAAATCGGGACCAACACCGAACAGTTCACGGGCTTTAATACCCATCTTGGCCCCAACAATGGAAAAAACCCCCAGGTGGCCATGAAATTCATCGGTCATCACACAGGCTTTCCATTCCTCAGGACCGTATCGTGCTATGGCGGAATCCAGTATCTTCCGCACGTCATAAGTATACATCCCGGGCTTATCCGGAAAAGCACTGAACACAATAGTATTGCTTTTTTTATAAGTCCCCATGATCATGTCGGTAAAGACTTCCTTCACCGACTGAAGGTCGTATTCCTTATTATACCGTATATGCACCTCGGGATGCAGGGTGGTCATGTCGAACAGCTCGGCATTTGTATAATAGACAGCAGCCAGTTCGTCGGCGATCCTGAGGTGGTGCTCGTATTGCTTCTTCCTTATGGCTGACTGCCCTCCTGTGGTTGATAATATCCTTGACAAGCCGGTACTGAAGTTTCCGGAAAGCTCATAAACCGATGCATCAAAAAAAGCATCTTTCTTTTCCAGGGCGGATATTAAATCGATCCTGATCTTCATCTGTAACAAAGAATCCGCAGCCGGTTTATCAAAGAAGTAATTGAATCCCGATGCAGGCATGATGGATTCATTGTACCATATGACCCTGTATATTTTTGAATCCAGGTTGTTGTGGTTGCTGAGTGCCGCTGCAAGGGTTGAAAGGGGGCCCAGGCAAATGTAAGTTATCTCATCAGAACTTACCTCCAGCAAATTTTGCAGCCAGGCAATGGCATCGGTAAAGGGTTTACCGTCATCCTGCAGGGTTCCCCATACAATGGAACGATTGAAATCACGCCATGCCGGGCCCGGTTTACCGGTGAATCTTCCGCAAATAACAGGAATGGTATCCATAGCAAATTCATGCAGCAATGATTTCACCTTTTTTGCCCCTTCTTCAGGCAACAGGGCGCCTTCGGTGACGATAACGCCCTGTATGCTTATCCCTGGGCACGACAATAACATGCTGATGGCGCGCATGTCATCCAGTGCACAGTCGGTGTCGATAATCAGGGGATGGCTGTCCCTGTTGTCGATAGGAGAAGCCTGGCAAAAAACCAATACAAAAAATATCGCAGCGGAGGAAATTATCTTTTTAATCATTTTATTAATGTATACAGGAAATGTAACACAATTTCCAAAATCGTGACACAAATATAGAAAATGATTCCAGAAAAAAGTATCCGGTAACCGTGAATCGTTAACCGGTGTTATTTTCGTTCTTTATTCAATTGTCTTTTATCTCCTGTCTAACAAAACTGTTAATGCTCAATATATCAGCAATATATATTGTTAGTTAAATTTTGTTTTAATCCATATTATTTCACAAGCATATCACGAACCGGCATTGGTCTTGATTCTTGCTTTACTCGTCCCTTCCTTTTCTTAATTTCCGGTTCTATTTTTCAAATTTAAAATTAATACCAGCCATAGCGTTAATCCCCGGATTAGGATAACCGAAAATATGTTGATATTCCTGGTCCAGCAGATTGTCTCCTGAAACATAGATCTCTATCAGTTTATGGATCCTGTAACCGGCTTTGACTCCAAGCAGGATATAACTATCTTCGATGACCGAAACAAGTCCCATGGCATCTTCTCCGTAAAGGTTGTTAATGTATTGCATCTTGGCCGAGAATAAAAATTTCCCGGCCCTGTATTGTGACATAAGAAACAGGCAGTGTTCCGGTGTGGCAACTACCGGATTTTTCATATGGATATAGGCGTAATTTGCATGAATGGTTAGCATTTTAACCGGTTTCATATCAATGGAGAACTCAATACCTGAGTTGGCAATTTCACCGGTGTTTTTATAAAGCGGAAGTGGAGGTGCAACCGGGGGATTTTTGACAATGAGGTTGTCACCGGTCAGGTAGAAAGCCGTAAGCACGGTATTGACCTTGCCCTTTAGCCACTGCTGGTCCCAGCCGATCTCGGAGTTGATTAGGTTCTCAGGCATTAATCTTTCGTTCGCGGTGGGGAACAGATATAGTTCGCGCAGGGAGGGAGGGCGGTAGCCTTTGGATACGGAACCGCGCAGGGTAGTGTGGGCCCGCGGATAATATGCAAATCCCGCCTGTGGTATAAATTCACCGCCGAAGATGCTGTTGTTCTCGTAACGCAGTCCCGCCGTCAGTGTCAACTTCTGCAGCAGCTGTTGCTGCATGAAAGCATAAACGGCATGATGCTGCATGGAGATCCAGGTATCATTATATTCCGAGAGACAAAACCGGGGCCCGCTTTCGCCCGGGATAATGGCGCCGTTCTCGTCACGGAGGACCGTGGTAATGGGACTTCCTTTTCCGCCATAGTTCATGAAGTCATATCCCAGGGTAATGGTGTTCCCCTGAAAGGGCTTCAACACCTGGTATACCATAACACCGAACATTTCATCCTGTGATTTCCAGCCGTCTGTAAAGTCATGGTCTCCAAAGTTATAATAGAACTTGGCAGAGCCTTCCGTATTATTGAAAGTGTTATCAAGCGAGACCGAAGATACGCCGCGCAGGATATTCATCCGGGCTCCGGCAGGAACGCCAATCTTCCCTGGATCCTGCATATGATAATCGGCTAGGTTTAGGTCAGCCGTAATGCTAATCTGTGAATTGACGACATAACCGGCCTTAAGAAAACCATTTGTGATGCTGAACTCCGAACTGTCACGGTGACCATCTGTGCTTCCGCGGTTAACAGATCCGAAGAGCGTGAGTTTGTTTTTCCGGAAGCCGCCGCTTAGGGCATATTTTTGTGTGTTAAAGGAACCGTAAGCCGCACGGGCATTAATTTTAAAACCGTCTTCCTGTTGTCGTCGGGTGATGATATTAATGACCCCTCCCATGGCGTTTGAGCCGTAAAGTATAGATGCCGGGCCGCGGATGATCTCTACTTTTTCTGCATCAGAGGTGACATAGGCATCGGGAAGATGATGGCCCATGATGCCCATCACCTGGGGATGGCCGTCAATCATAACCATCACCTGCGTGGTGGGTGATCCGCCTGTGCCGCGGATGCTGATCTGTCCCGCAGCTCCAGTCGATACGCCAAAGCCAAGCATGCCGCGTTCGGTGACGAACAAGCCCGGGGTTCGTTCACTGATAAGCGGAAGCAAGGCTGTTTCATCACTTTGGTCAATCTGTTCGGCATTGATTGAAGATATGGTAAGGGGTACATTGCGCCTTGCTACTTCATTTTTGGATGCTGTAACAACGACTTCATCCAGGGAAATGGTGTCGGCCAAAGATTGCTGTGCGTAAGAGCAGGGGAATAGAAACGACAGGAACAAGATCAACATGCGGTTCCTCATGGTAATTAACTATTGGTGTTACTATTTTAAAATTCGTAACACAAATATAAAAATTGTTTCTTAAAAATCTAATAAAAAATTCAGAAGGATATTTTTTGCGTATTGACTGCCTTGGGTGCGGCAACTGAAACGTGATCCATGCCATGCCTTCCTTTCACTCTTCCACCCTACCTTGGTGGGGGAGACCCTCGTAGGGTGGGGACTATTCAATAGTAAGTTCCTTCAGTATATTGGCAGCCCCGGCGTATTTGTCAAGAATAAACAGCACATACCGGATATCCAGCGAGATATTCCGGCAAACAGCCGGATCATATTCATAGTCGCTTATGGTCCCTTCCCAGTTGCGGTCGAAGTTAATCCCGATCAGCCGTCCCTCGGCATCCAGCACCGGGCTTCCTGAATTTCCGCCCGAGGTATGGTTCGAGGCAACAAAACAAACCGGCATGTTCGAATCGGTAGCGTAAGGGCCGAAGTCTTTTTTTTCAATGATCTGTTTCAGCTTTTCGTTTACCTTATAATCAGCGTTATCCATACTTCCTTTTTCAAGAATGCCCCGGGTGGTGGTATAATAATCATAGGTAACGGCATCTGCGGCCTGATAACCCTCTACTTTCCCATAGGTGACCCGCATGGTGAAATTGGCATCGGGATAGTAGAGGTTGTTTGTATCCGAATCCATCAGCTCCCGGAGATAATTCCTGTATAATTGCTGAAGCACAGCATCGAGACTATCCGACAACAGGTAATAGGGATGAAAGACATTGGAAAAATCCTGATACAAAAGGAAAGCAGGATCAGAAAAGAGCTTTTTTGATGACCGTGCGGAAAAATGGTCGATGATCCGGTTCAGCCTGGAAGGATCTGCAAAAATGCTCTTTTCGTACAGCCGGTCAACATAGGCGTTTACATCCCCATGGAACCGGTTATGGATGGTGTTAAAGGTTTCCGGGAAAAATGCAGTGTCGGCGGAAGCAAAATAAATTTCCAGCATACGGGGCATGATCCTTTTGTCGATGGTGAGGTTCACGCTGTTGAAAAAGCCGTCCGCCATATTATTCAGCTGGCTTTTAAGTTCATCATAACGGTTGGTGTCTTTGTTCAGCGATGCCAGCGTATGATGAACAAAATTGGAGGCAAACAGGACCATTTCGAAACTTTCCATGGCTTCGTTGCCCAGACTGGAGGCTATAATGTCCGGTTTGTTGCCGGTATAATATTCGGTGAGGTTCTGCAACGCAATGGTAAAAGAGGCTGTTTTAAGGGAATCAAAAGTGCGGCCATCGGTAAGCATGCTCTCTTGCCTGACTTTTTCACGGATAACGCCGGTTCTTTCGGCTCCCTCGACCACGCCAATCCATTTTTTCCAGGCATTGCTTACTCCCTGGTATTTATTTGCATATTGCAGTCTGGTTTCAGGGCTTTTTTCCATTTCTTCCAACATGATCCTGAGCCTTTCTTCACGCATGTTTATTTTAGGGGGCAGAATTTTTTCCGTAATGATGGCAAGGCCTTCGGAATGCAAATACTGATCGGTTCTGGCCGGGTAACCCAGGATCATGGTGAAATCACCTTCATGAATTCCTTTCATTGAAAGGGTAAGATATTTTTTTGGTTTATAAGGTACATTATCGGCGGCATAATCTGCCGGTTTGTTGTCTTTCCCTGCATACACACGGAACAGGGAGAAATCGCCCCGATGTCTTGGCCATATCCAGTTGTCAGTATCCCCGCCGAATTCTCCTATGGATGAAGGCGGGTTGCCCACCAGCCTGACATCCCTGAATACTTCGTAAACAAAGAGGAAGAAGTCACTTCCAAAGTAAAACGATTCAATTTCTGCTTCATAGTGCGTGTTTTTAATGGCATCAGCAATGATAGTCCGGGATATCGCATCGATTGCGGCTTTACGCTGTACGTCCGACAGGTTGGATTGGATGCTGCTCAGCACCTTTTCCGTGACATCTTCTATGGTTATCAGAAAGGAAACGGTAAGTCCGGGATTCGGCAACTCCTGATCGCGTGAATAAGCCCAGAATCCATCCGCCAGCAGGTTTTTCCCGACCGTACTGTGGGCCTGGATACGGCCGTAACCGCAATGGTGGTTGGTGATGAGCAATCCGTCCGGCGATATTATTTCCCCGGTGCATCCTTTGCCAAACATTACCACGGCATCTTTAAGACAGGCCTTGCCGGTGTCGTATAGTTCGCTGGCGGAAAGCTTCAGTCCCGCAGCACGCATGTCTGCAATAACTTTATTTTCGAGCAACAAAGGGATCCACATGCCTTCACCGGCCTTCAGGCAAACGGTAATAAAGGTTAACCATACCAGGAATAGGAATCTCTTCATAACAGGTAGTTTTATTTTGTTCTTATGCCGCGTCGGTGTGCAACCTTGCCTATTCAATAAAATGGATCAATGTGCTGTACAATTGCTGTACCGGCAATCCCATAACATTGAAATAGGAACCCTCGATGCGTTCAATGCCAATATAGCCTATCCATTCCTGAATGCCGTATGCACCGGCCTTGTCGACAGGATTATGGGTATCCACATAATAATCAATTTCGGGTTTGTCAAGTTCCCTGAAATAAACCCTGGACTCAGCGGTAAATGCTTTTTCTTTGCGAAGGGATGTAATACAGACACCGGTATAGACATAATGCATTTTCCCGGAAAGCTTTTTAAGCATCTCCTTGGCATCCTCTGCATCGCGCGGTTTTCCGATTAATTCCTGATTCAGCCACACAATCGTATCCGCGGTGATCAGCAGGGTGTTTTCCTTCAGCAGTGACGAATAGGAACGGGCTTTGAGTTCGGCGAGATAAAGCGGTATTGCCTCGGCCTGCAAATGGGCCGGATACGATTCTTCAATTTCGTCATTGGCAACGGCCTCAAATTTCAGGCCCAGTTCGCCGAGCAAAAAGCGGCGACGGGGCGACATAGAGGCCAGGATAATGTTGTATTGATTTAATCTTTCTAACGCTAACACCGTTTTCAGGAATAATGTTGAACGATATAATGAACCAGCAAAGTATACAGCAAGCCCGTTATCATAATGGATTTGGTGAGGATGCTGATAACATGAAAATGCCTGGCGGTTTTGGCTTTCAGGGTTAGAAAAATGGCTGTTGCCAGGGGGAGCATGAGCAATACAAGGATGTAAATAAGGGTAAACCGGTCGGGCAGATAAACCAGGTAAATCAGGATCAGGGACAACGCCGTGATGGCATACAGGAATACTACCACCGCTTTTGAAACGGTAATACCGGCAGATGCCGGCAATGTCCTTCGGCCATAGGAAGTATCACCCTTAAGGTCTTCGGCATCTTTTATGATCTCACGGGCCAGGGTAAGGATGAAGGCAAACCCTGCAAAGCCGGAAACCCATAAGGCAATGTAGGAAAGATTAAAACTCCCGGCAGCCAGCAGACTCCCATACTGCCTGTATTGCAGGGGCAATTCAAAAAGCAGCACCAACATGGGGACCATGCCCGTCATGAGGGCGACAATAAGGTTGCCCAGTAAAACCTGGCGTTTATAGGTAGTCGAATAAAACCACAAAATACCGCTTCCGAGCAGGAACAGGATTCCCAGCGCAATAAAATCTGTCGCCCAGGCAACATATATCCCGAGCAATATTCCAAGGGTGGTTAGTACCAGATGGATGGTCATGGTATGCCGCAAGCTGATTGACCGGCCAACGATAACCTCTTTGGGATTATTCACCGTATCGATCTTACGGTCGAAATAGTCATTGATGACATAGCCTCCTGCTGTTACCAGCATGGTTGCGAGCATCAGCATGACGAATAATGAAGGGCTCATCTGCAGGGACATCCCGTTGGCTTTCAGCAAAGGGCCGATCAGTGACCAGCGTATCAGCGACTGGGTCAGCAGAATGATCAGCAGATTAGGGAGCCTGATCAGCCTGCCGATGGCCACAATATGGGATCCGGTTTTTACCATAGAAAAGCTCCGTCTTTCATCCATTTACCCTGCAGACGCAATATCTGTTCTATGATATCACGCACACAACCTTCTCCTCCCCGCTGATAAGAAATATAGGCTGAGATTTCCTTTATCTCCTGAGCGGCATCGGCCGGACAGGCAGGTATTCCGGCCTGCTTCATCACCTCATAATCGGGGATATCATCCCCCATGTACAATATGTTTTCAAAAGCCAGTCTGTATTTAATGCTGAAATGCTCAAATGCCTCGGTTTTTTTCGTTGACCGCATATAAATATCTTTGACCCCGAGATAGGTGAAACGTTTTTTGACCATCCTGGAATAGCCACCGGTAATAATGGCTACAGGATATCCGGACCTGACAGCATACTGTACAGCATAGCCATCCTTAATATTCATCATTCTCAGATATTGGCCACCGGGATGCAGCAGCACGTTGCCATCCGTGAACACCCCGTCGACATCGAAGGCAAATGCTTTTATGTTGCTGAACTTTTCTTTGAGGTTACTCATATTTACTATCAGATTCCGTTAAATATTCAAAACCATAAAATGCCTTTTTAACCACCAAACACCAAAGCCCCAAAAATACTGAAGACAAGAATTTCGTTATGGCTGCTTCGCTTTTCTTATCCTTCTTTTTGGTGTTTTCGTGGTTTGGTGGCAAAACAATTCTTGCATCTCTATAGGGGTGGTTTAGTGTTTCTTCCCGGCAAAATTAATGATACTTTTACTAATTTGCCGGTATATTTCCGCTATATCGGCATCATCGGTGAGTAATTTTAGATGTTCTTCCATGGTGACCTTGTCATTTCTCACCGCCGGGCCTGTTTGAGCAGTCAGGGGTGACATCCTGCTTATTTTATCAGTGGCTTCCCGTATCAGCGGCTTCAGCATGTCAAACCGTATGCCATTGCGGGAAAGCAGATTCTCCGCAAGCACATACATGTGATTCGGAAAATTGGCGGCGAAAACCGCAGCAAGGTGCACGATTTTCCTTTTTTCAGAGTTTACAGCTCTTACATCCCCTGAAAGCCTGCCGGCAAAATGAAAAAGTTTTTCAGCATTTCCATCCGAGTTGGCCTCAATCAGCAAAGGTGTTGAGGCAAAGTCAACCGGCTTATTACGGCTGAAGGTCATCAGCGGATAAAGCACGCCGTAGTGAATGACTCTTCCTTTAAAAATATCCATAGGAACGCTTCCGGCAGTATGCACCACCAGGCTGTTTCCAAAATCAGCCCTTTCGATGACCTGGCCAATCTGACTGTCCGGTACCGCAATAATGATAATGCCGGCAAAGTTTTTCATTTGCTCCAGGCGTGTGCTATAATCGGTATGCAAAACGGCAGCCAGTTCTTTGCACGACGATTCGGAACGGCTCAGCACCTGCAGTATGCTGATGCCTTTTTTATGCAAAATGTGCGCGAGATGCCATCCTACGTTGCCAGCGCCTATTAGCACTGCGGTTTGAATTTCACCTTGCACCATCAGCGTTATTTTCAGGGTTTCCGGATATCAAAACCATACAGGGCATAGTTGATCCTGTATAATAATGCAGGCTCATTGTTGTTATCACCGATCTGATGCTGTAATGTGAAAATGCCCGGATATTTCATTTCAATGATATACAGATAACGCTGGACCGTGTTGATGATCCGCTCTGTCTTGGCATGCGGATTAGCACGCAGGTTGGCCGCTATGGCATATTCTACTTTGTTTTCCCTGAGGGCATTGAGCAACGTGTCGGGGGAGATCCCGTAATAAGGCTTATTGTTATGGTGCAGCAACCTGAGCAGTGAATCAGCATCCATGGATGACAGCTGGTTTTGATGAATAAAAGCCTGCATCAGATGGCCCAATGAATCACCTACTTCATGCAGTGTGTAAACATCATTTTCCTGGCTCACAACCGCAACCATGGATGGCTTGGTAACAAACTGCTGGGCAAAAGGTATTTTTTTTGCAAACAATTCTTGCTGTTTGATGGCAATCAACGGCCCTGTCCTTTTTTCCAGCCTGTCAACAAGGGTGTCAGCATCCTCGGTCGGAAACCTGTACATGGGGAAAAACTCCTTTCCCTTACTGTAAATGAAAGACATAGAAGGTTTCCGTGAAACCACCACCGTACTGTCCGGCAGGTTCTTGCCAACCCACTCACTCATCTTAAGAAAATTCTGCCAGTCGGGAGTAAATCCATAGTAACGGTTGCCGCTGAGGTTTTTAGCAAGGACTTTCTGATTGAGGTTAATTCTTGCGGCAGTTCCGGCAAAGACCTTAAAAAAGACCATGCATAGCAGGAATAATACCAAAAGCTGAAGGATGCTATATTTCTTTACCCATGAAACCTCTGTCAATGCCCATGAAATTGCCATAATCATGAGCGGTGCATAAATGACGATCATCCTCATCTGGCCCCAGTTCTTCTGCAACGCTATAAAGGTGCTTCCGATCATAACGCCAAGATAGATGGTGACAAACAACATGGATCTGTTTCTGCGGAAAGACAGCAAAAATGCAAGCAAGAGCAGCGCAATGAAAAGGATGGTTGCCAGGTTGCTTGTATTTACGTTGCCTTCCGGTTTTAAGCCAAGAATAACGTTGAAATGCCTGGACAAATAAATCAAGGCATTATCCCAGAAGCGGGTGATCATACCCGCAAGGTCTTCGGTACCCATGGTGCTGTTGTAAGGATCCTTGAGCAAAATCTCATTCATCTGGCCTGAAAATTCAGCTCCTTTAAGATCCCAGACAATCCTTTTATACAGGTTAAAGGGCACCCTGAAGATCATATAGGTTATAATAGTGGTCAGCATTGCCCAATACTTTTTTTCAACCATGAAAAAC
>Ga0105094_10001084_pt1 | contig 14130 bp, 8 predicted proteins | sample PPLLak1March2015_2_FD_87023 | JGI IMG/M metagenome (GOLD analysis project Ga0105094, IMG submission 87023) | Freshwater sediment microbial communities from Prairie Pothole Lake near Jamestown, North Dakota, USA - PPLs Lake P8 Core (3) Depth... | ecosystem: Environmental > Aquatic > Freshwater >...
CGCACTCGGGATCCTCGTGCCCGCGCTTGCGGCCGCGCAACCCACGACGACGCGGGTGAGTGTCGCCACCGGCGGAGATCAGGGTAACGACGAGAGTTTTGGAGGCGTCATCAGTGCGGACGGTCGCTGGGTGGCCTTTGCCTCGGGGGCCAGCAACCTGGTGCCGGGCGACACCAACGGCGAGCACGACGTCTTCGTCTACGACCGGCAGTCGGGCTCCACGACGCGTGTGAGCGTCGGCCAGGGCGGAGTCCAGGGGAACGGTGCCAGCCGGTTTCCGTCACTGAGCGGCGACGGCCGCTGGGTGGCGTTCATGTCGTGGGCCAGCACGCTGGTCCCCGGCGACACCAACGAGGCCTGGGATGTGTTCGTGCACGACCGGCACTCGGGCGCGACCACGCGAGTGAGCGTCGGACCGGACGGTGTTCAGGGGAACGCCCACAGTGAATACCCGTCGATGAGCGCCGATGGTCGCTGGGTGACGTTCGAGTCCGATGCCAGTAACCTGGTGCGCGGCGATACCAATGGCACGGAGGAGGTCTTCGGGCAGGACGTCTTCGTCCACGACAGGCAGACGGGAACGACGACACGCGTGAGCGTCGGAGCGCGCGGTACCCCGGCGAATATTCTGAGTCAACGTCCCTCGATTAGCGCGGACGGCCGCTGGGTGGTGTTCAACACCGGGGCCAGCAATCTGGTCCCAGGAGACTCCGGCATCAACGACGTGTTCGTGCACGACCGACAGACGGCCACGACGTCCAAGGTCAGCGCGGGGCCGGGCGGAGTCGAGGGGAATCACTTTAGCTTCAACCACTCTGACGTCATCAGTGCCGATGGTCGCTACGCGGTCTTCGGCTCCCAGGCGAGCAATCTCGTGCCGGACGACACGAACGGCCTGTTCGATGTGTTCCTGCAGGACCGACAGACCGGCAGTCCCCTCCGGGTGAGCGTCGGGCCGTCGGGTGCAGAGGCGAACGGTTCGAGTGGCGGCGGGGCCATCAGCGCGGACGGCCACTGGGTGGCGTTCATCTCCTCCGCCACCAACCTGGTGCCCGGTGACACGAATGGCCAGCAGGACATCTTCGTGTTCGACCGGCACACACAGACCACGACGCTGGTGAGCGGTGGGCCGGGGGGCACCCAGGGGAACGGCCCCAGCTACGCCGAGGCCCTCAGTCCGACGGGGCGGTACGTGGTGTTCACGTCGTCGGCCACCAACCTCGTCGATGGCGATACGAACGGCAAGGACGATGTGTTCGTGCACGACCGCGGCGACCTGGGATGCGCTGTCGTCCTTGCGCCGCCGTCCGCCACCGTCCTGGGCACTGGAGCGGAACGGCGCGCACTGGTGCTCGCCCCGGCGGGTTGCGCGTGGACGGCGGTGTCGAACGCTCCGGACTGGCTGGCGGTGACGGCCGGGGCCAGCGGGGCCGGCTTCGGGGTGGTCGAATTCACCACGGCGCAGAACACGGGAACCTCGCGCACCGGCACCATCACCATCGGAGACCAGGTGCTCACGGTCGATCAGGCCGCCGCAGGAACTCCGGGAGCGCCCGGCGAACTGTTCGTCCAGTCCCTGGCCGGGAACATCGTGACCCTGCGATGGGCGACGCCGTCCGAGGGACCGGCCCCGACCGGCTACGTGCTGGAAGGCGGCATTCAGCCTGGCGATGCTCTCGTCAGCGTTCCCGTCGGGACATTACCGACGTTCACGTTCGAAGCGCCCACCGGGTCGTTCTACGCGCGCGTGTACGCCGTGAACGGCGCGGTCCGGAGCATGGCCTCGAACGAAGTCCGCTTCCATGTGAACGCGCCCCTCGCCCCGTCGGCACCCGCACACCTCCTCGGGGTGGTCGACGGCTCGACCGTCTCGTTTGCGTGGACGAACACGTACGAGGGCGGGGCGCCCGCCTCGCTCGAGCTGTCCGTCGATGTGCCGCCGTACACGCCGATTCCCCTTGGCCTCGTGGATCACGTCACGTTCGCAGGCGTGCCGCCCGGAACCTACCTGGTCGCGGTCCGCGCGCGGAATGCCTGGGCCACCAGTGAGCGATCCAATCACTTCGCGCTGACGGTGCCCGGCCCGTGCACCGGACCGCCGTTGGCCCCCATCGATGTGCTGGCCTACAGCGCGGGGCAAAGGGTGACGGTCAACTGGTCGCCCGACCCCGTCGGGCCCGCCCCCACGGCGTATGTGGTGATTGCGACGGGATCGGCGGTGGACGCGGTGGTGACGACCGAGCGCGCCTTGAGCCGATCGGTCGCGCCAGGCACCTACACCCTGAGAGTCTTTGCGTTGAATCCGTGCGGGATCAGCGCAGCGACGACGCCGCAGACGATTGTCGTTCCGTAGGGCCCCGCCCCCGCTTGCTTCGCCGACGTGCCGGTCATCCTTGTGCCTAGCCGGACACAGCCCATCCGCCGCGCCCGAGCTCTGGAGCTGCCGGCGCCCTGCATGCCGGGTCCGGCGGACTTAACGTTCCGCGCCCCGGAACACCGTACCGCCCTTCATGACGAAGCTGACGCGCCGCAGGGCATTGATGTCGGTGAGCGGGTTGCCGTCGACCGCGACCAGGTCAGCGGCGAAGCCGGGTGCAATGCTGCCGATCTCCTTGCCGAGCCCGAGAGACTCGGCGGACACCGACGTCAACGAGCGAATAGCCTCCGCGGGAGACTGGCCAGACCTCACCCGCTCGAAGATCTCGCGCATGTTTTGCCCGTGCGCGCCGGCGACGGCGTCGGTGCCCATCACGATCTTCAGCGCGGGCGTCTTCAGCGCGGCCGTGAACATGGCGTCCTTCATCCCGAGCGCCTTCTCCATCGCGGCGAAGCCCTCCTCGGTGTAGTTGCCGACGCCGAGGAAACGCGCCTGGTTCTCGAGGTAGTTCTGCGTGACCAGGCCGATGTTTGGATCGAAGAACACGCCGCGGTCCGCCAGCAGCTTCAGGGCCTCCGGCGTGGCGAGGCCGCCGTGCTCGACCACGGTGCAGCCCGCGCGCGCAGCTCTCATCATCGACTCGGGGCTGTGGGCGTGGACCATGGACCGCAGGCCCTGGGCACGCGCCTCGGCGCAGGCCGCGTCCAGCTGCTCCTGGCTCAGCGTCGGCGTGCCGCCGTCGCGGATGCTGGCCGACGCGAAGATCTTCACCAGGTCGGCGCCCTCCGCCTTGCGCTGCCGCACCTGGGCGCGCAGCTCGTCGGGCGTGAGCTTCGCGTTGCTGACCTGTCCGAGCGACGTGAGGATGCGCGGGCCCGGCAGCACACCGCGGGCGATGGCGTCGCGCACCGCCTTGTCGCGTGGCGACCCGACGCTCTGGACCGTGGTGAATCCCGCCATCAGGGTGACGTAGGCATTCTCGGCCGCGTAGAGCGCGTTCTGCTCCGGCGGCTCGGGCCCGGTGTGATAGCGGCCCTCGGCATTGAAGTGCCAATCGATGTGGACGTGCGTGTCGATGAAGCCCGGGAGCAGCGTCACGTCGCCCAGGTCGAGGGTGACCGGCCCGCTGGTCGTCCCGACAGCCGTGATGCGCCCGTCCTGCACCGTGACGGTATTGCCGGCGATCACGGTCCCCGCCCCCCCGATGAGCGCACGCGCGCGGATGGTCACCGGGGAGGACTGCGCGGCGGCGGCCGCCGGTGCCGCCACGATGCAGGCGGCGATGACGAAGATGCGGAACATGCGCGGCAGATTACACGGATTGCGCCCCGAGCGACACCGCGAACCCCAGAACCCCAGAACCCCAGAACCCCAGAACCTCAGAACCGTCGCCGACTACCGCCTGTGCGCCGCCTCTACCCGGAACAGCTCGTCCGCTGACTGCAGGGTGATGTTCTTCAGCCGCTCCGGGTAATTGGCCGGAAGCCCGGCCAGGAACGCGCGCACCATCCCGGCCACCTCCGGGGAGCTGTGACCGCCCAGCGTGGCGTCCAGCCACCGCTTGGGGAAGAAGATGTCGCCCGTCTTTTGGATCTCCCACAGCATCTCGAGGCTGGGCATGACGTAGCCGGCCGACGCGCGCGCGCGCAGAGGATGGTGCAGGTAGTTGAGGCCCTCGAGCACCCACGGCTCGCGCCGCCGGTTCTTCACGTCGGCCAGCGACCGGAACCAGGCATCGCGCTCCTTCGGGTCGGCCGAGAGCGCGGGCATCACGAACTCGAACCGGCCCTTGCGGTCGGGGTTCTCGATGCGGCCGAGCTGTTCGGTGAGGAGGCCCTTCCACCCGTCCACCTCGCGGACCGCGAGTTCGAGTGCCAGGGTGGAGTAGTCGGCCTCGGCCAAAGGAAGGCCCGGTACGGTCTCGGTCTTTGCCCAGACACGACGCAGCCAGCCCACGGTGTCCGGCGTCAGCGCCACGTTTCGGAGCGCCCCGAACCAGGCGGCCTTCCGGCTCGGAGTGGACGCCCGCGCCAGCCCACCGCGCAGGAGGCGCTCGACGTCGGCCGCGCGCCGGGCGCGCTCGTCGGCGGGCAGGAAGCGCCACCACGCGTTGCTCGCGTAGCCCAGGACGCGACTGGTGAGCTGCTCGTCCGTCTCTTTCGGCAGGGCGGCCGCGGCAAGATCGACGAAGGTGTTGGGCGACACGGCGCCATCGAGCAGCGCGTCCCACAGCGTCACCCACGCGCTGCCGCGCGTCAGCGGGTCGGCGATCGCCGGCAGCGACGTCGAGAGGTAGGCGAGCGACGTTAGATCGAGCTCGAAGCCGCCGTAGGCCCAGCCCTCGCCCGTGGGCAGCACGAACAGCGGCGCGGGCAGCCCGACGGCCTCCCGCACGTAGACGCGGTCACCCTCGAGGTTGGCCTCGATCGTCCTCGGCCCGTCGGCATAGCCGAGCACCACGCGCAGCTGCTGGGGCCACCGCGTGCCGCGCTTCCACGTGTCGCGCTGCGCGAAGGCCAGTTGCGTGATGCGCCCCGACTCGACGCTCAGGGTGGTGGTGACGACGGGGCGTCCCGGCTGCTCCACCCAGACCTGGCTCCAGGCGCGAAGGTCCGCCGGCGTCCGCCGGTCCAGGACGGCGATGAGATCGGTCCACGTGGCGTTGCCGAACTTGTGCGAGTTCAGGTACTCGCGCAATCCGTCGCGGAACGATTCCTCGCCGAGCAGGGCCTCGAGGTGCCGCATCATCACCGGCGCCTTCTGGTAGATGATGGCGCCGTACATCTGGCCCGCCTCGTTCAGGTTGTTCAGCACCTGCCGAATGGGGTTGGCGCCGGGCGTGCGGTCCACTTCGTAAGCCGCCGGGTAGTGGGCCAGCAGGAACCGCAGCTCGTGATTCACCTGCGGGAACGACGGGTTCACGATCTTCGCCGCCATGAAGTTGGCAAAGACCTCCTTCATCCACACGTCGTTGAACCACCGCATGGTCACGAGGTCGCCGAACCACATGTGCGCGGTCTCGTGCGAGATGACCGAGGCGCGCCCGAGCAGCTGGTTCTGTGTGGCGGATTCGTCCAGCATGAGTCCCGAGGCGTTGTAGAGGATCTTGCCGGCGTGCTCCATGCCCCCGAACTGGAAGGCGGGGATGAGCACGAAGTCGAACTTGCCGAATGCGTAGGGGATGCCCGTGTAGCGCTCCATGTACTCGAGCGCGGTGGCATGGAGATCGAAGATGGCCTCCTTGTTCCGCGCCACCTTTGCGGCATCGGTCTCGCGGTGGAACATGCGGAAGGTTCGTCCCTTGCGCTCGGCTGTCTCCACCTTGAAGTCGCCGACGACGAAGGAGAAGAGGTAGGTGGAGAGGGGCTCGGTCTCGGCAAAGCTGAAGGTGGTCGCGCTGCCGGACGAGCCGGGTGTGCTGCCGTCCCAGAACGTAATGGTCTCTTTGCCCTCAGCCCCATTGCTGACAGCCTTCCACTCCGATGGGTACTGGAGGGTCAGCGTCCACCGCGCCTTCAGGTCCGGCTGATCGAACACCGGAATCGCCTGCCGCGCCCGCGCGGGCACGAACAGCGCATACAGGAAGTCCGCGCTCCGGTTCAGCGAGTCGTTGCCGGCGGTGAACTCGATGTCGATGGCGTTGCGCCCGACCTTGAGCGCCGTGTTGGGCAGGACGATGTGGCCGTTGACGTACTCGAAGTGGGTGGTGGTGCCGTTGGCCGTGACCGACTTCACGTGATCGCGGCTCGTCTCGAAGTCGACGACCAGCGGCTCGGTGTTGTCCTTCAGCTCGAACGAGATGGTGGTGGTCCCGGTGATGGGATCAGCCAGCGCCTTCGGGACGGTGAGGGAGAGGTTGTATCGCAGATCCGCGATGACCGCCGCGCGCCGCGTGGCCACGTCCAATGGCACCCCGGCCGCGGGGGTGGCCGTCTGCGCCGCCGAAGGAATCGCCCACGCGCCGAGGGCCGCCAGCAGGACTGCCATTCGCATGGCGCAAGACTACCATTGAGCGATTGGGTGATTGCAGATTGAGCGATTGATTGAGGATTGGGTTATTGATGATTGGGTGATCAATTGGTGATTGGAGGATTGGGGGATTGAGTGATTCGTTGGTGAGACGCGGTCGGGCCTCGACTGCCGGTCGACTCAACCGGCGGATAACCGAATCATCAATGCCACGATCGCCCGATCGCCAATTGATCGCTCAATCCCCCAATCCCCCAATCCCCAATCAATCGCTCAATCTGCAATCGCCAATCGCTCAATTGACCGCCCGCCCTCGGCTGCGCGCTCACTCGTAGCGGAGCGCACGCACCGGTTCCACCCCGGCCGCTCGCCGTGCCGGCAGGTAGCCGGCCAGCGCGCCGACCAGGGTGAGCGTGGTGGCGGCTGCCAGCAGCGTCAGCGGATCGGCGGGCGAGAGACCGAAGAGCTGCGAGGCGACCAGGCGGCTCGAGCCCAGCGCCGCGGGGACGCCAATCAGGATGCCGATGCCGGTGAGCAGGGCGACCTCGCGCAGCACCAGCCAGACCACCGAGCCACGCTCGGCGCCCAGCGCGATGCGGATGCCGATCTCGCGCGTGCGGCGCGCCACGGTATAGGACATGAGTCCGTAGAGCCCCACCGCCGCCAGCAGCGTGGCCAGCAGGCCGAAGGCCGCGGACAGCACCGCCAGCATGCGCTCGGTGAAGACCGCCTCGTCTATCGTCCGCTCCATCGTCGTGACGTTGTAGAGCGGGAGGCTGGCATCGCGGCGCCGGACCGCGTCCCGCAGTCGATCGATGAGACCGGCGCTGCCGTCCGGCGTGGACCTGACGTACACCGTCATCCCGGTCAGCTCCGTCCCCTGCTGCAGCGGGGTGTACGCGAACCGCCGCACCTGGTTGTCCTCCGTGGTCCCCTCGCGCATCGTCCCGTGCAGCGAGTCCTTCACCACCCCCACGATTTCGATGGCGCCCGGATCGTTCAGCACGCGCCATCCGAAGCGGCGGCCGATGGGACTCTCGGATCCGAAGTAGTAGCGCGCGAACGTCTCGTTGACCACGGCCACCAGCGGCGCACCCTCGGCGTCCCTCGGCGTGAACTCGCGGCCGAGCAGCAGCGTCTGCCCCATGGTCCGGAAGTAGTCCGGCCCCACCTCGTTGGTCCAGGGGTTCATGTTCTCGTCGGGCTTCGTTTCGTAACCCTGCACCTGGATGGTGCGGCTCGAGATGCTGTCGGTGAGCACGGGTTCGGCCGCCATCGACACGCCCACCACGCCTGGCACCGCCTGCAGGTCCTGCTGAAGGGCCGAGTAGAACTGCTTCAGGCGCGTCTGCGAGTAGCCGGCGAGCTCGGGGCTGAGGGCGAACGACACCAGCGAGGTGGCGTCGAAGCCCGGGTTGAGGTGCTTCAGGTTGTAGAGGCTGCGCGCGAAGAGCCCCGCGCCCGCGATCAGCAGCATCGAGAGCGCCACCTGCGCCACGACGAGGCCCTTGCGGAGCCGCGTGTGCGCGTGGCCGCCACTGAGCGACCCCGCCGCCTCGCGGAGGGTCCGGTTCATGTCCGGCCGGGAAGTCTGCAGCGCCGGTGCCAGGCCGAACACCACCGCAGTGAGCAGCGATACCACCAGCGTGAAGAGGCCCACGCGGAGGTCCGGCGTCGTGGACAGTACCTGCGCCGAGGATCCGCTGGACGGCAGCAGCCCCACCAGCAGTTCACCGACCCACACCGACAACACCAGGCCCGCCGCGCCTCCCGCGAGCGCCAGCAACAGGCTCTCGAACAACGTCTGCCGGACGATACGGACGCGGCTGGCGCCGAGGGCGAGGCGGACACCGATCTCCTTCTGCCGGGCGGTGGCGCGCGCCACCAGCAGGTTCGCGACGTTCGCGCATGCGATGAGCAGCACCAGGCCCACCATGCCCATCAAGACCGCGACCGGGGTGCTGAATCCCTGCCGCAGGCCCGACAGGCCCGTGCCCGCGGGCTCCATCTCGATGCTCTTCGCGCGGAACCGCTCCTTGAACAGCGCGCTGCCCCTGGCGAAGCCGGGCACCGCCTCGAGGTCGTGCGCGTTGATCTGCTTGTAGAGCACGTCCAGGCGCGCGCGAGCCTCATCGATCGACACGCCCGGCTTCAGGCGCCCCACGATGTTCACGAACCGCGACTGCCGGTTGTCGAGATCGTCCCACGTGGGAGTGATCTGGGCCTTCATCATGAGCGGCACGAACACGTCGGGACCGCCGAGCGCGACGACCCCGGCGAAGCCCGCGGGGGCGACCCCAATCACCGTCATCGGTGTGGTGTTGATGGTGAGCACCTGGCCGAGCACCTGGGGGTTGCCCGCGAAGCGGCGCAGCCAATACGCGTGGGCCAGCATCATCACGGGATGCCCCGCCCTCACGCGGTCGTCGTCCGCCGTGATGGCGCGGCCGATGACGGGACGGGCGCCCAGTACTTCGAAGGTATTGCCCGAGATCAGTTCCACGCTCACGCGTTCGGGCTGGCCGCCTTGCACCAGGGTCGCGGCCGCGGGCGCGCGGGCCACGAGTCCGGCAAAGACGTCGTTCCCGTCCCGCAGGTCCTGGTACATCGGGTACGCAAACGTCCGGTCGTTCATCGTCCGACCGCTGAACGCCCCGGGGCCGTCGAGCTGCACCAGCTCTTCCGGCCGCTCCACCGGGAGGAGGCGGAGCAGCAGCTGATCCATCAACGAGAAGATGGCCGTGTTGGCGCCGATGCCCAGGGCCAGCGTGAGGACGACGACCAGTGAGAAGGCCGGAGCGTGGGCCAGCGTGCGAAGGGCGTAGCGAAGGTCAGTGAGCATGGGGCGGCCTCAAGGGGAATAAGACGAGGCCGCCGCCGGGTTGGTTGGGGGGAGGGGAGGAAGTGGAGAAGTGAGAAGTGAGAGAAGTGTTCATCCCTCAGTTCGTCCCTCTCTCTTTCCCTCCCCTTCTACGTTCTCGACGGCACCGCCAACACGACGGCGTCCTTCGTCTTGAGGACCGCCGAGGCGATCTCGCCCGGCAGGCCGTGGCCGGGCTCGCGTAGGCCCATCACCACGAGCCCCGCATGTTCGGCCATGGCCGCGTGGTCGATCTCCTCGGCGACCGAGGCGCCGCGCCTGACCAGCACGCGATCGACGGGCGCGGGACCGAGGCCCGCGGTCCGATCGCGCAACGCCTTCTCGGCGTCCTGGTCACTGGCCCCACCGCCCGTCACCGTCATCACGACCAGCGGCTGGCGCGCCAGGGCGGCCATCTGACTGGCCAGCGTCAGCTGCGCCTGGTTGTGCTCGGTGAGATCCACGGGCACGAGCACGGTGCCGGGATGCAGGGTGGCCTGCCCGGGCGTCAGGGTGACGATGTCGAGAGTGCCGGGCGGCACGAGGAGCGTGGGGCAGGTGGTCAATTCGAGGACCATCGCGCTGGTGGAGCCGAGCAGCCACCGCGACACCCCCGACTTACCGTGAGTGCCCGTGACGATGAGGTCGGTGTCTTCGCGGGCCATTTCGAGGATGGCGTCGGCGGGCTGACCCTGCGTGACCCGCACCACGCGAACGCGGGGCTCGCCGAGGTAAGTGGCGCCGGCAGGCAGGGCATCGCGGAGCAGACCGGCAAGCGTGGCCTCGGCCGCGTGGGTGTCACCACCGACCGCGGCCAGCACGGTGAGGCGTGCGCCACATGCGCCGGCGATGCCGGCAGCGTGCTTCAGGACGCGCGGGGCGAGATCGGAAAAGTCCAGAGCGCACAGGACGGATGTGAAAGGAGCCATGGCGTCATTCTATCGGGCCGAGCGCCTACTCGACTGCATGGATGAGCTGGGGGATCGTCGGGCGACATCAGGCTGCCGAGGAGCGCGCACGGCGACGTTGACCACGAGGGCCACCTGCCCGCGGTAGGCGGCGAGCGGCGCGACGCGGCCGTCACGGGCGTGGGCCGTGAGATCGTAGAACGACAGCGAGGCGGGCGTGGCTCCGGAGGCAACGGCGGACAGGCGCCAGGCGATGGCGCCGACCAGGGCAAGCACCGCCGCGGCAACCACAACAGACGTCTGAATGACACCTCGTCTCGAGATCATCGGTGGATCACTGGGTTAGGACGCGGGGGCGGGGGAAGGGATCCGGGATCGCGTCGGGAGGGGAGGCAGACACATGGTCACACGACGAGAGCTGGTCACCACGGGGGCGATCGGGATGTTGTCGGGATCCGCGGCACGCGGGGGCGAGGAGCCGGCGTCGGATGGCACGGCGGCGCAGTCGGCCGAGGCGATCAGCGCGGAGGCGCTCCGGGGAATCCTGCGTGAGCTGCAGGAGATGCGTGAAGCGCTCGACCATGCGCTCCGGTCGAACTCGCTCACCATTGGCACCCTCATCCCGATCAGGCGCGCGTTCGAGCAGTTCCTGCGGGCGAACACGAAGTACCCGGACTACTGCGAGATCGGCCACGGCGTCTTCACGGAGCTCTACGACTGGCACGTGAAGCAGCGGCAGCCGATCGAGGTGCAGCGGGTGGAAGGGCGGATGGCCATTCGTTTCATGTTCACGTGGATGCTGCTCAGGCCCGAGCAGGATCCGAACTTCGTGGGCATTCCGTATGACCGAGGATGAGGAGTCGGAGGGCTGAGTGCGAGTGCTGAGTGCGAGCGCTGAGTGCGAGTGCTAGTCTGTCCCTCATGCTTCCTCCTGAACTGCAGGGACTGATGGACGACGTCGATGCCGCCGAGCAGGATGCGCGGGGGCTGGTGCGCGGGCTCGACGATCGGCAGGTGAACTGGCAGCCGGATGGCGGCAGGGCGTGGAGCATCGCGCAGTGCCTGGACCACCTGGCGCGCATGAACGGGTTCTATGTCGAGGCCGTGCTGCCGCGCGTGCGGCGGGCGGCGGCAGGGCGCACGCAGCCGTTCGCGTCACCGTCGCCCACGTGGATGGGTCGCACGTTCGTCGCGTCGATGGAGCCGCCCGTGACGCGCCGCTTCAAGGCCCCGAGCGCCCGCGTGGTGCCCGCGTCGCAGATGCCCGGCGCCGACGCGCTGGCCAGCTTCGTCAACAGCCACACGCGCTATCGCGAGCTGGTGCGGTTGTGCGCGGGGATCGACCCGAACCAGGTGCGCGTGCCCAATCCGTTCTTCAAGTGGGTGTGGATGCGGGCCTCGACCATCCTGCTCGTCATCCCTGCTCACGATCGACGGCACCTGTGGCAAGCGCGCCAGGTGCTCGCCCATCCCGACTTCCCGCTCGGCGCGGGGGGAAGGGGCCATTGAGCGATTGACGATTGCAGATTGACGATTCATCGGGTGAAGGGTGATCGGATCATTGGGGTATTGGATTGAGTGAGTGACGATTGCGCGATTGACTGATTCGTTGACGTCGGCCAGCGACGAATCGCCCGATCACTCAATCGCCAATTACTCGATCCGATTAGTCAATGCCGCAATCTCCAGTCGTCAATCAATCACTCAATCTGCAATCGCCAATCGCTCAATGGACGCCGTTCACCCGGCTCAGTACAGCACACGACCGAGCCGGGCAATTCCTTCTTCAATGCGGGCGAGGTCATTGACCAGCGGCCCGAACGAAATCCGCACGCCGTTGGCGATGGATGGTCCGAAGCCGCGGCCCGGGACCACCAGCACACCCGTCGCTTTCAGCGCCTCGGGCACGAAGGTCTCGGCGTCGCGGCCCACGTCCACCACGGTGTAGAGCCCGCCCGCGGGCACCAGGCGCGGGCGCCGGAGGTGCCGGTCGACGGCGTCGATGGTCACCTCCGCGGCCTTCTTGTAGAGCGCGTTGGCGTGGTCCACATAGCGCTTCAGCGACCCGCTCGGGATCGCGCGCTTCAGGTAGCGGGCCATGGTCATCTGCTCCAGCGTGTCGGGGCAGAGGATGCTGCACTGCTGCACGCGCTCGATGGCATCGACCACGCCGGGCGCGGCTTCAATCCACCCGAGCCGCCGTCCCAACCCGCGCGCCCATTTCGAGTTCGAGTGGATGCCGATCACGTTGGGATGATCCGCCGGCGACCACGCGTAGTACGCGGGATACGGCGCGAAGTACTGGCACTTGTACGCGAAGTCGATCGCCAGCCACGCGCCCGCGTCGCGCGTCCGTTCGAGCATGGCCTCGGCCAGCGCCTGCGGCACGATCTGGCTGGTGGGGTTGTCGGGCGCGCCGAAGAGCACCAGCTTCGGCTTGTGCTGGTCGAACAAGCGGCGGAACTCGCGCGCCACGCCGTCCGGATCGGTGGCCGGGAGGTAGCTCCAGGTGGCCGGGTCGATGACGCGCAGCCGGACGATGTCGGCGCCCGGCGCCGCGAAGGCGAGTTGTCCCTCGTAGTTGGCGTAGGTCGGATCCAGCAGCAGCACCGTGTCACCCGGATCCACGAGCGTGCGGAACAGGTCGTGGGTCAGCTGTGTGCTGCCCATCCCGATCGCGATATGCTCCGCGCCCAGGCGCGGGACGCCGAAGAGCGTCGCCTCGAACTGCGCAATCTGCTCGCGGCACTCGAGATCACCGAGCGTCGCCGTGTAGCCGCCGCTTCTGTGGAAGAGGGCAGGGTCGCTCACGACCTCGACGTAGGCCCCCCGGAACTCCTCGGGCGCCTCGTGGTTCACCCACCCGCCTCCGAACGAGATCACCTCGTCCGGGTTCAGTCCCATGGCCACGATGTTCTGGCGCTCGGCCATCTTCATAATCTGCCGGATGGGCGAGGGCGACGACATCTGTGACCGGACGATGGACGAAAGGGCGGGCGCGGTGACCGAGGGCATGGTGATGATCATAAGTGAGAAGGGCCGGGGGAGGCCCTTCTCACTTCTCAGTTCTCACTTCTCAGTTCTCACTTCTCACTTCTCAGTTCTCAGTTCTCACTTCTCACTTCTCACTTTTCACTTCAGCCTGCGTGTGTCAGCAGCCTGCTAGGGGATGACCGTCCAGCGGACGGCGTTGCGGCGCCTGGTCTGATCGCTCAGGTTCAGCTCCACCTGCAGGGTGTGGTCGCCACCAGCGAGGGCGCCGCCGGGCACCGGGCAGCGGAACGTCTGTCCGCCCCCGCCCGAGCCCGTCTGGAAGCACGACAGCAGGAACGCGGTGACGTCGTCGCCGTCCAGCCACACGCGGCCTCCCGTCAGGCCGGCGCCGGCCGGCAGCTGAACGCCGAGGACCAGGTCGAACGCGCCCGTGCGGAAGATGCGGCCCGACTCCGGGGTGATCGTCAGCCCCTGGGTCGCGACCGGCTCGCCGTAGATGAAGTCGTCCATCATGACCAGGTCCAGGCTTCCTGCCTCGTCTGGCCCCGGCGCCGCGTTGCCGCTGACGATGCGGACCTTCGCGACGAGCTCGCCCGCGTCGAACGACACGCCGAGAAACGAGAGCGTATCGTTGCCGGCCACCCACGGAACGAACTGCTCGTAGATGAGCGTCCCGTCTGGTGCGTAGAACTCCATCTTCGTGCTGAACTCACCATCGACGTCGGTGAACACCGCGCCGAAGCCGGTGACCGCCGCGGGGATGGCCGGGTCGCCGGGCACGTGGAAGACGGTCTCGGACACGTTGCTGTTCAGTGCCGTGAAGATGCGCGGGCTGCTGAACGACGTGAACAGATCCGGATAGGTCCCATTGAGCTCGGCGAACTCGGGCGTGGGCTGGCCGCTGATGGAGAAGCCGCTGCCCAGAGTGACGAAGGTGGCGCCGCGCGCCTGGAACGTCGGCATCGGGGTGGGGAACACCGCCGACGGCGCCGTGGCGCCACCGCCATCCCAGTTGATTTCGC